>Ga0335073_10005427_pt1 | contig 17887 bp, 15 predicted proteins | sample Lox_Sample_22_FD_207093 | JGI IMG/M metagenome (GOLD analysis project Ga0335073, IMG submission 207093) | Soil microbial communities from Loxahatchee National Wildlife Refuge, Florida, United States - Lox_Sample_2.2 | ecosystem: Environmental > Terrestrial > Soil > Wetlands | place: USA...
TAGAGCGACAGCGACGGGCCGGCGACACTACGGCATGTCAAGATCTGCGAGACATGTTCTAGCCGGGTCCCGCCCGGCGCTCAGTCGAGCGCCGACATCACGTGCTTGACCCGTGTGTAGTCCTCGAACCCGTACATGGACAGGTCCTTGCCGTGGCCGGACTGCTTGAACCCGCCGTGCGGCATCTCCGCCACCAGCGGGATGTGGGTGTTGATCCAGACGCAGCCGAAGTCGAGCCGGCGCGACACCCGCATCGCCCGGGCGTGGTTGGAGGTCCAGATCGACGAGGCCAGCCCGTACTCGGTCCCGTTTGCCCACCGCACGGCCTCGTCCTCGTCGCTGAACCGCTGCACGGTGATCACCGGGCCGAATACCTCGTTCTGGATGATCTCGTCGTCCTGCAGCAGCCCGTCGACGACGCTGGCCTCGTAGAAGTAGCCCCGGTCGCCGGTCTTGTGGCCGCCGGCCAGCACCCGTGCGTGGTCGGGCAGCCGATCGATGAACCCGGACACCCGCTCGAGCTGGCTGGCGTTGTTCAGCGGGCCGAAGTCGGCGTCGGGGACGTCCGGGCCGCCCACGGTCTGGCCGCGGGCCTGCTCGACCAGGGCCTCAACGAAGCCGTCGTGCACGCCGGGCCCGGTCAGCACCCGGGTGGCCGCCGTGCAGTCCTGGCCGGCGTTGAAATAGCCGGCGATCGCGATTGCCTCGGCCGCCTTGGCCGGATCCGCGTCGTCGAACACCACGACCGGCGCCTTGCCGCCGAGTTCCAGGTGGGTCCTCTTCAGTTTCTCCCCGGCCGCGGCGGCGACCTCCCGCCCGGCTCGCACGCTCCCGGTGATCGACACCATCTGCGGCACCGGGTGCGAGACCAGGAGCCGTCCGGTGTCACGGTCACCGCAGATGACGTTGAACACACCGGGCGGCAGGTGCTCGGACATCAGCTGGGCCATGAGCAGCGTCGAGACCGGCGTGGTGTCCGAGGGCTTCAGCACCATCGTGTTGCCGGCGGCGAGCGCGGGCGCCCACTTCCATACCGCCATCATCATCGGGTAGTTCCACGGGGTGACCGCGGCGCAGACCCCGATCGGCTCGCGCCGGATGAACGAAGTGAACCCGCTCATGTACTCGCCGGCCGAGCGGCCCTCCAGCATCCGCGCGGCGCCGGCGAAGAACCTGATCTGGTCGATCATCGGCGGGATTTCCTCGGACATGGTCAGCGCGATCGGCTTGCCGGTGTTCTGGCACTCGGCCTGGACCAGCTGCTCGGCGTGCGCCTCGAGGGTGTCGGCGATCCGCAGCAGCGCCAGGCTGCGCTCGGACGGTGTCTTGTCGCGCCATTCCTCGAACGCGTCCGATGCCGCGGCGAAGGCCGCGGTGACCTCGGCCTCGGTGGAGACGGGGGCGGTGGCGAAGACCTCCCCGGTGCTCGGGTTGATCAGATCGAGGCGCTTGTCGTAGGCGAAGTCTGTGTCATGGCCGCCGACGAAGTTCTGCAAGTCTTCCACCACGAGCCTCCGTTCTGGATGTGCTCTTTCATTCCCTGCAAGGGTTTGCTCCGCGATTGCCCACGCTTTTCATTTACCCGCGGGGGTCCGCTCCTCGACTGCCCAGGGCGATCCGTACTCGGTGAGCAGATCGAGGAACGGCTGCGGGGGAAGCGCTTCGGGGCCGAGCACGCCCGTGCCCGCCCAGGCGCCGGAGTCGATGAGCTCGAGCGCGACCACCGGGTTCACGGCGGTTTGCCAGACCACGGCCTGGGAGCCGTACTCGGCCATGGACCACGCGTTATCCACGACGTGGTACAGGTAGACCTCGCGCGGCGCGCCGTCGGAGCCGGTGCCGGTCACCCAGGTCCCCGCGCAGGTCAGCCCGGACATCTTGTCACCGAGCGCGGCCGGGTCGGGAAGGCAGGCCGCCACCACGTCTCGCGGCGAGACAGCCGAGCCGCCGACCGTCACCGGCTCGGTGCGGTCGAGCCCGAGCTTGTGCAGCGTCTGCAGCACGCCGATGAACTCGCTGCCCAGGCCGTACTTGAACGTCACCCGGCGGGCCTGCACCCAGCGCGGGATCAGCAGCACTTCCTCGTGCTCCACGTTGACGCACTCGACCGGGCCGATCCCGGCCGGGAACGTGAAGGTCTCGGGCTCGCTGAACGGCGGGGTGGTGAACCAGCCCCGGCCGGCCTCCCAGATCACCGGCGGGTTGAGGCATTCCTCGATCGTCGTCCAGATCGAGAACGTGGGCGCGAAGTCGTACCCGGCTACCTCGAGGTTCGCGCCGTCCCGCACTCCGATCTCGTCGATCTCGCTGAACAGCGTGTCGGCCGCGTACCTGGCGAACACGTCCGACAGGCCTGGCTCGACCCCGATGCCCACCAGGGCGAGCCTTCCGCTCTCCTCCCACTGGGCGGCCATGGCGAACTGGTCGTCCCCGAGCTTGACACCGGTCTGGGCGTAGGGCTCATCCTGGCTGGGATGGGACAGGGACATGGCCATGTCCAGGTAGTGGGTGCCAGCCCGGAGCGCGGCGCCGTAAAGCGGCATGACGAACCGGGGATCGGTGGCGTTCATGAGCACGTCGCAGCCGTGCCCGGTCAGCAGCGCCACCGTGGCCTGCTCGTCGCGGGCGTCCAGCTGCACGGCGGTGAACCGGTCCGGTGCGGCTTGGGCGGCCCGCTGCGCCCGGCTCAGGTCGTAGTCGGCTATGACGAGGTCAGCGAACCGGCGGCGGGCGGCAATTTGGGCAAATGCCGTTCCGACGCCCCCGGCGCCGACGAGCAGTATGCGCATAGGTGCGATCCTAGACCCAGGCTGACCTGGCATGAACGGTACCAGTTGTGATACATAGCTGTTACAACGGAAATCGTTGCCGTGGCGGGCAGTTCATGCTAGAACCGTCGCACTGGGTTACTAATGCACAGTGCCCGTGTGCCCGCGATAATTGCACTGCGTCCGGCGGTCCCGCCGTCGCCCGCGTGCCAGACCCGGGATGAGGCCGGGTCACTGCCAGGAGGGGTGAGCCATGGCCACCATCCAAGAAGCCACGCAGCCAGGGGGATCAGGGGAGCAGGTTGCCGAAAAGGGCCTGAAATCAGGCGCGCTGGGGCTAATCTCCAGCACCGTCATCGCGACCGCCTCGGTCGCTCCTGCCTACAGCCTCGCCGCGACGCTCGGGCTCATCGTCGTCGCCGTCGGGCTCAAGTCACCCGCCATTGCCGTCGCGGCGTTCATCCCGATGATCTTCGCCTCGATCGGCTACAACGAGATGAACAAGGCCGACCCCGACTGCGGCACCACGTTCACGTGGGCGACCAGGGCGTTCAGCCCCGGCTGGGGCTGGACGGGTGGCTGGGCGATCGTCGTCGCCGACATCCTGGTCATGGCCAGCCTGGCCCAGGTCGCCGGGCAGTACATCTTCCTGCTCTTCAACGCCAACGGCATCGGAGACAACCCGGCGAGCGGCTGGGTGCTGCTGGTCGGCATTTTGTGGATCGTCGCCATGACCTACATCTGCTATCGCGGCATCGAGGTCTCGGCGAACTTCCAGAAGGCGCTGCTGACGATCGAGATCGGCATGCTGCTGATCTTCTCCGTGGTAGCGCTCGTGAGGGTGGGCATCGGGCACCACCCGGCGGTCTCGCTGCACCCGAGCGCGAGCTGGCTCAACCCGTTCGGCCTGCCGATAAGCTCGTTCGCCTCCGGGCTGATCCTGATGGTGTTCATCTACTGGGGCTGGGACACTGCCCTGTCGGTCAACGAGGAGACCAAGGACCCGGCGAAGACGCCGGGCCGGGCGGCGATCCTCTCCACGGTGGTCCTCGTCGTGACCTACGGGGTGGTGATCTTCGCCGCGCAGGCGTGGTCCGGGATCGGGACCAAGGGCATCGGCCTGGCCAACCCCGCCCACGTCGGCGACGTGATCTCCATCCTCGGCTCCTCGGTGTTCGGCACGAGCGGGTTCGGCAGCTTCCTCAGCCACCTGCTGATCCTCATGGTGCTGTCCTCGGCGGCCGCGTCCACGCAGACCACGATCCTGCCGACGGCGCGGACCACGCTGTCGATGGCGACGTACAAGGCGCTGCCGCCCGCGTTCGCGAAGATGCACCGGCGCCACCTGACGCCGACCGTATCGACGCTGGTCATGGGGGGCATCTCGATCGTGCTGTACGCGATGATGAACTACCTGTCCGGCGGCAACGTGATCTACGACGCGGTGACCGCGTGCGGGGTCTACATCGCCTTCTACTACGGGCTGACCGCCTTCGCCTGCGTCTGGTACTACCGCAAGACGCTGACCAGCAGCGCACGCGACCTGTGGATGCGGGGCATCATCCCGATGGCCGGCGGGCTGATCCTGTGGGTGCTGGGCGGCTTCAGCCTGTGGCAGGACTACGACGTCGCGACCGAGAACAGCTACACGATGTTCACGGTGCCAGGCCTCAAATGGCAGATCGGCGGTGTGTTCGTGATCGCGTTCATCTCCGCGCTCCTCGGGGTGCTCTTCTTCATCTACCTGCGGGTCACCCAGCCGCCGTTCTTCAAGGGAAAGACGCTGACCAGGTCCACGCCGACCCTGGTGCCCGACGAATGACCGGCTGACCGGACCACCGGCTGACCGACCGAGCGGCGGCTGTCGGCGGCACCGCCTACGCTTGGGCGGGTGACCGCCACAGCTGCCGACTCGTTGCTGGAAGGGCTCAACCCGCAGCAGCGGGCCGCCGTCGTGCACGAGGGCAGCCCGCTGCTCATCGTCGCCGGCGCCGGCTCGGGCAAGACCCGGGTGCTGACCCACCGGATCGCCTACCTCCTGGCCGAGCGCGGCGTGGCGCCCTGGGAGATCCTGGCGATCACCTTCACCAACAAGGCGGCCGGGGAGATGGCCGCCCGGGCGGCCGCGCTCACCGGGTCCCGGGCCCGGGCCATGTGGCTGCTGACGTTCCACTCGGCGTGCGTCCGGATCCTGCGCCGGGAGGCCTCGCGGTTCGGCTACCCGTCCTCGTTCTCCATCTACGACCAGGCCGACTCGCAGCGGCTGATGGCGCTGGTCTGCCGCGAGCTGGACCTCGACACCAAGTACCACCCGCCGAAGGCCATGGCCAACCAGGTCTCCAGCCTGAAGAACGAGCTGATCGACTATGAGACGCTCGCCGCCAGCGCGACCGGCTACCGGGAGAAGGCGCTGGCCGAGGCGTACGCCGAATACCAGCGCCGGCTGGTCGCCGCCGGGGCGATGGACTTCGACGACCTGATCATGGTGACGGTCAACCTGCTGCAGGCGTTCCCCGACGTGGCCGCCGAGTACCGCGCCAGGTTCCGGCACGTGCTCGTCGACGAGTATCAGGACACCAACCACGCCCAGTACGTGCTGGTCACCGAGCTGGCCGGGCAGCTGCTGCCCGGCAGCGACCGTTCCGACGCCGCGATGAGCCCGCCGGCCGAGCTCTGCGTGGTGGGCGACGCCGACCAGGCGATCTACGCCTTCCGCGGCGCCACGATCAGGAACATCGAGGAGTTCGAGCGCGACTTCCCCGGCGCCAAAGTGATCTTGCTGGAGCAGAACTACCGCTCCACCCAGAACATCCTGGCCGCTGCCAACGCGGTCGTCTCCCGCAACCCGGGCCGGGTGCCGAAGAGGCTCTGGTCCGAGGCGGGCGACGGGCCGCCGATCACCGGCTACGTGGCGGACAGCGAGCACGATGAGGCCGCGTTCGTGGCCGAGGAGGTGGACCGGCTCGCCGACGAGGGCCTCGCGGCCCCCGGGCAGGTGGCCGTGTTCTACCGCACCAACGCTCAGTCCCGGGTGTTTGAGGAGGTCTTCATCCGCTCCGGGCTCCCGTACAAGGTTGTCGGCGGAGTCCGGTTCTACGAGCGCCGCGAGGTCCGCGACCTGCTGGCCTACCTGCGGCTGATCTCCAACGCCGACGACGAGGTCTCGCTGCGCCGGGTGCTGAACGTGCCGAAGCGGGGGATCGGCGACCGTGCGGAGGAGTGCGTGGCCGCGATGGCGACCCGCCAGCGGATCAGCTTCGCCCGGGCGCTGGCCCGGCCGGCCGACATTCCCGATCTGGCCGCCCGGTCGGCCCGGGCCATCGAGGCGTTCAACGAGCTGATCGCCGGGCTGCGGGAGAGCGCCCAGGCCGGCAGCCCGATCGGCGACCTTGCCGACGCCGTGCTCGACCGTTCCGGCTACCTGGCCGAGCTGCAGGCCTCGACCGACCTGCAGGACGAGAGCCGGATCGAGAACCTCAAGGAGCTGGTCTCGGTCGCGCGGGAGTACGACAGCCAGAGTTCCAGCGGGACCCTGGCTGACTTCCTCGAGCAGGTGGCTCTCGTCGCCGACGCCGACCAGATCCCGGACGGCGAGAATCACGGCGGCCTGGTGACGCTGATGACCCTGCACACCGCGAAGGGCCTGGAGTTCCCCGTGGTCTTCCTGACCGGCCTCGAGGAGAACGTGTTCCCGCACGAGCGGTCCAGCGGCGACGAGCGGGAGCTTGCCGAGGAGCGGCGGCTGGCCTACGTCGGGATCACCCGAGCCGAGCAGCGGCTGTACCTGACGCGCGCGGTGACGCGGACCTGGTTTGGCCGGCCCGCCTACCACAAGCAGTCGAGATTCCTCAGCGAGATTCCCGAGAGCCTGATCGAGTGGCGCCGGGACGCGGCGGCGGCCGCGCCGCCCGCCTCGGAGCGGCTGGCCAGGAGGCCGGGCGTGCAGGCGCTCGGCAACCGCCCGGTGCCGTCGCTGTCGCCCGGCGACCGTGTCAACCACGATTCCTACGGGCTCGGCACGGTCCTGTCGGTCGAGGGCCGCGGCGACGACCCTGAGGCCAAGATCGATTTCGGCGGCGACTACGGGATCAAGCACCTGGTACTGCGGTACGCCCCCATCGAGAAGCTGTAACCTCCGCGGGCGGCGCCGCTGGCCGGGGAGGTTACCCTGCCAGATAGGCGACTACCTCGCGGGCCAGGCTGGCCCGCGTTCCGGTGGAGGACGTTCATGAGCAGCATTCGCGTGGTCATCGCGAAGCCAGGCCTCGACGGCCACGACCGCGGGGCGAAGGTGGTGGCCCGGGCGCTGCGAGATGCCGGAGTCGAGGTCATCTACACCGGGCTGCACCAGACCCCGGAGCAGATCGTGGCCGCCGCTTTGCAGGAGGACGCCGACGCGATCGGGCTCTCGGTGCTGTCCGGCGCGCACATGACCCAGTTTGCACGGGTCCTCGAGCTGCTGAAGGAACGCGACGCCACCGACATCGTCGTGTTCGGCGGCGGCATCATCCCGGATCAGGACATCGCCGAGCTGAGCCGGATGGGCGTGGCCAGGATCTTCACGCCGGGCGCGCCCACGACCGAGATCGTGGACTGGGTCCGCGCAACGCTCAGCCAGCCGGACCCGCAGCGGTGATCGCCCAGGAACATCGCTAGGCTGCCTGCGGGCCATAGCGAGTGTGGCCCAGCAGCCATCGGCGGCAGCGCCGCACACAAGGACGGACCCGAGTGGACCTGTTTGAGTACCAAGGAAAGCAGCTCTTCGCTGACCATGGCGTTCCGATCCAGCAGGGCAAGGTGGCCACCACCCCGCAGGAGGCTCGCGCGATCGCGGCCGAGCTCATCGCGGCTGGCAAGCCGGGAGTGGTCATCAAGGCTCAGGTCAAGGTGGGCGGCCGCGGCAAGGCGGGCGGCGTAAAGCTGGCCAGCGACCCGGATGAGGCGCAGGCCAAGGCCGAGCGGATCCTCGGCATGGACATCAAGGGCCACACCGTGCGCTCGGTGCTCGTGGCCGAGGACATCGACATTGCCCAGGAGTACTACCTGTCGTTCCTGCTCGACCGGGCCGACCGCACGTTCCTGTCGATGTGCTCGGTCGAAGGCGGCGTCGAGATCGAGGAAGTCGCGAGGACCAAGCCCGAGGCGCTGGCGAGGATCCCGGTCAGCCCGCTGACGGGCGTGGACGCGGCCAAAGCCGCCGAGATCGTCGCCGCGGGCAGGCTCCCGGAGGAGGCACGGGCCGGCGCGGCCGAACTCGCCGAGCGGCTGTGGGACGTATTCACCGGCGAGGACGCCACGCTGGTCGAGATCAACCCGCTGGTGCTGACCGGCGACGGGCGGGTGATCGCCCTCGACGCTAAGGTCACGCTCGACGACAACGCGGCGTTCCGGCACGACTGGGGGCGGTTCGCCGACCCCGGTGCCGCTGACCCTCTGGAGGCGCGGGCCAAGGAGAAACACCTCAACTACGTCAAGCTGGACGGCCAGGTCGGCGTCATTGGCAACGGCGCGGGCCTGGTCATGTCCACCCTCGACGTCGTCGCGTACGCCGGGGAGGAGTTCGGCGGGGTGCGCCCGGCGAACTTCCTCGACATCGGCGGGGGCGCCTCGGCCGAGGTCATGGCGAACGGCCTGGAGATCGTGCTGGCCGACCCGTCGGTCCGCAGCGTGCTCGTGAACGTCTTCGGCGGGATCACCTCGTGCGACGCGGTGGCGAACGGCATCGTGTCCGCGATCGGGATGCTCAGCGCGGGCGGTGAAGAGGTGGACCGGCCGATCGTGGTCCGTCTCGACGGCAACAACGCCGCCGAAGGACGGCGGATACTCGAGGAGGCCAAGATCGCAGTGGTCGAGCAGGTCGGGACCATGGACGACGCGGCGCGGCGCGCCGCCGAGCTTGCCGCTACGGGAGCATGAGATGGCGATCTTCCTGACCGGCGAGAGCCGGATCATCGTGCAGGGCATTACCGGGTCCGAGGGCCGCAGGCACGGCGCCCGGATGATCATGGCGGGCACCCAGGTGGTGGGCGGCACCAACCCGCGCAAGGCGGGCCAGACGATCGAGCTGGCTGAGACCGAGGTCCCAGTGTTCGGCACGGTCGCCGACGCCATGGATGCCACCGACGCGGATGTCTCGGTGGTCTTCGTGCCACCCGCGGGCACCAAGGACGCGGTGATCGAGGCGGTGGATGCGAAGATCCCGCTTGTCATCGTCATCACCGAGGGCATCCCCGTGCACGACACCGCGGAGTTCTGGGCCTACGCGAGCGCGGAGGGCGGGACGACCCGCATCGTGGGCCCGAACTGCCCGGGCATCGCCTCGCCGGGCAAGTCCAACGCCGGGATCATCCCGGCCGACATCACGTCCGAGGGCCGCATCGGGCTGGTTTCCAAGTCGGGCACGCTGACGTACCAGATGATGTACGAGCTCCGCGACATCGGCTTCTCGACGGCCGTGGGGATCGGCGGCGACCCGATCATCGGCACGACCCACATCGACTGCCTGCGGGCGTTCGAGGAGGACCCGGAGACCGACGCGATCGTGATGATCGGCGAGATCGGCGGCGACGCCGAGGAGCGGGCGGCCGCGTTCATCGAGCGCAACGTTGGCAAGCCGGTAGTCGCGTACGTGGCCGGCTTCACCGCACCCGAGGGCAAGACCATGGGCCACGCCGGCGCGATCATCTCCGGGTCGGCGGGCACGGCGCAGGCGAAGAAGGAAGCACTGGAAAAGGTGGGGGTCCGGGTCGGCAAGACCCCGAGCGAGACCGCCAGCCTGGTCCGTGAGGTCATGCGGGCACGCTGACGCCCACGGGCGGCTCAGGCGCGGGACTGCCGCGGCAATTCGCCACGATGCCTCTCACCGGCGCGGCCAGGGCGCGGCCAATTCGCCACGATGCCTCTCACCGGCGCGGCCAGGGCGCGGCCAATTCGCCACGATGCCTCTCACCGGCGCGGCCAGGGCACGGCCAATTCGCCCGGCGCGCCTCCGCCAGTAGCCGCGCGGCAATTGCCAGGCTTGGTAGCTGTGCTGACTCGTTCCGTTGCCGACACGCGGCAGCCGGGCGGCGACTCCAAACTCGTTCCGTCCGGCGCCGCCCGCCCGCTGGCCATCACCGGAGCGATCGCGGCCTGCGCCGCCGCCGGCACCGGGCTGGCCGTGCTGACGATGCTCGCGCTCATCGGCTGGATCGCGGCACCACACGCCGGGCTTGGCCTGACCGGCGTGCTGCGCACCGCCGCGCTGCTATGGCTCATCGGCCACCACGTTGGTTTTGCGCTGCCCGGCGCCGGCCGCATCGGCATGCTGCCCCTCGGGCTCGTGCTTCTTCCCGGCGCCCTGCTCTGGCGCGCGGGCCGGTGGGTGGTGCGTGCGGGGGGAGTCAGCAGGCTCCGCCACGTGGGCTATGCCGCGCTCGCTCTCGCGGTTCCTTACGCAATGGTGGCCGGCGCACTGGCCCTGGCCAGCAGTTCGTCGATGGCCACGCCCTCGCTCGCCCAGGCGGTTGCGTGCCCGTTCCTGCTCGCGCTCACGGCCGGCGGCCTCGGCGGCGCCCGCGCCCTCACCACGTGGCCACGGCTGGTGGGCCTGCTCCCTGACCGGCTTCGCTCGCTGACCGTGGGAACGGTCGGTGCGCTGGCGGTCGTCGTGGCGGTCGGCGCCCTGCTCGCGGGCGGATCCCTCGCGATGCACCTGAAAGAGTTCCGTGGCGTCGAGGGGACCCTGGATCCTGGCGCGGTGGGAGCCGTGCTGCTGCTCCTTGCTCAGCTCGCATATGTGCCGAACGCCATCATCTGGGCGATCTCGTTCACGCTCGGCCCCGGGTTCGCGTTCGGGACCGGGACGGTGATCGCGCCGACGGGCTCCGCGCTCGGGCAGCTTCCTGCCTTCCCGATGCTCGCGGCCCTGCCGTCCGGGGTGCACCCGGGCGTGCCGCCGGTGGTGTCGGTTTCGGTGCTTGTGGTCCCCTACCTGGCGGGTGCCTTCGGCGGGCTGCTGATGACGCGCGCAGCCCCGGTGCTCGCGCTGGAGACCGCTCCGCTGTGGGGTTTCGCCTGCGGCGCCGCGGCGGGGTGCCTCCTCGGGGTGCTTTCCGCGGTCGCCGGCGGCCCGCTGGGCGACGGTCGCCTCGCAGCGGTCGGACCGTCGGGATGGCAGGTCGGCGTCGTGGCGGCGCTGGAGGTGGGCGTGGCGGCCGCGGTGACCGCGGGGATCGCCAACTGGCTGCGGCTGCGCGCCACGGCGAAGCCCGGCCCTGCCCGGCGGGCAGCGCCCGCGTCGGCGCCATTCGCCCAGGCCGTTCTGCCAGGCCGCGACCAGGGCGGGGCAGGCGACGGGCACACGATCTACCTTGACCCGTGGGCGGGAGCCGCGGACCAGCCGTCGGCAAAGTCGTCGCGCGGGCCGTCGTCGCTGCCGTAGCGGTTCGGCCCGGTTACCCGGACAGTCTGCTGACCCCCACGGATCTGTGCAGCTGATCCAGGCATGTCTGCTGCGCGCTGGGGGTGTTCGCCTGGTTCAGGCACTGCGAGAAGGAGTTCAGCTGCTGCCAGAACGCCGCCAGCGCGATCAGCAGGATGAGGCTCAGCAGCGTTGCGATGACGCCCAGCACGACCCCGGCGACCGCGCCTCGCGGGCGCATGGTGGCCGCGTGGCGCGCCCTCCGCATGGCCGTAATCCCGAACCAGCAGGCGGAAATTCCCACGGCGAGGGCGAAGATCACCAGGTAGATGCCGCGGTGGAAGTTGCTGCCGACTCCGAGCAGGGAGAGGAGGCTCAGCACGCCGAGGATCAGGGCGGCGATGGCGCGCTGGCGCATCGCCGGCTCGGGGGGACGCATTGGCTGCTCGGGCCTGGCCGGCCTGCGCGGCCCCGGGCCGCTGGATCCTGGCTGCGGACCCCAGCGATGAGCCCAGTCGGGTGGCGCGCCCGGTGGGGCCGGCGGCGCGTTGCCGGGCGGCGGGGCCGGCGCAGGCTGCCCGTCCTGCGGGGCTGGCGCAGGCTGCCCGTCCTGCGGGGCTGGCGCAGGCTGCCCGTCCCGCGGGGCTGGCGGGGCTGGCGGGGCTGGCGGAGCTGGCGGTGGTGGCGGGTATCCCCCGGGCGCCGGGGCTAGGCCCTGGCCGTCCGGCCGCTGAGGGAAGTGCAGCCGGGGCAGCTCAGGCTGCTTCCCGTCGCCCTGCTCCGGGAAGCTCAGCGGCGGCCGCGGGCTCTGGTCTGCTGGCAGGACTGATTCCTCTTTCATGATCGCATCGGGTTCTGGCGGCAACCCCTCCCTATTTCATCACCTCCGGTGACCGCTCACGCTTCTAGGCGCGCGGACGGCCGGCAACGGCGGCCACGGTACGCTGAGCCTCCGGATGCACGCCATCGAGGGAGTTTGACCGTTAGCGGCAGATCACGGCTGGTCGTGCTCGTGTCGGGCGCGGGAACCAACCTCCAGGCGCTGCTGGACGCGTGCGCCGCCGACGGGTACGGCGCCCAGGTCGTCGCCGTCGGCGCCGACCGTGACGACGTCGCCGCGCTGGCGCGGGCGCAGGCCGCGGGCGTCCCGACGTTCACGCACCGGCTGCGTGACTACCCCTCCCGCGAGGGCTGGGACCGGGCGCTCACCGAGGCGTGCGCCGGCTTCGAGCCCGACCTGATCGTGCTCGCCGGCTTTATGAAGCTCGTGGGCACGGCGTTCCTGGCCAGCTTCGCCGGACGCGTCATCAACACCCATCCCGCCTTGCTACCGTCGTTTCCCGGCATGCACGGGGTGCGGGAGACGCTGGAGTACGGCGCGAAGGTCTCCGGGTGCACCGTCTTCCTGGTCGACGCGGGGACCGACACTGGCCCGGTCATCGCTCAGGCGGCCGTGCCCGTGCTCGATGACGACGACGAGGCAGCCCTGCATGAGCGCATCAAGGTCGCCGAGCGCGCGCTGCTCGTGGATACGGTGGGTCGGCTTGTCCGCGACGGATGGTCCGTCCAGGGCAGGAAGGTGAGGATCGGACCGTGGCCAAGGTAGCCATCACCCGGGCGCTGATCAGCGTCTACGACAAGACCGGCCTCGAAGAGCTCGCCGCGGCCCTGCACCGGGCCGGTGTCGAGATCGTCTCCACCGGCAAAACCGCGGCGGCGCTCTCCGCCGCTGGCGTGCCCGTGACCAAGGTCGAGGACCTCACCGGATTCCCCGAATGCCTGGACGGCCGCGTCAAGACGCTGCACCCAACGGTGCACGCGGGACTGCTCGCCGACACCACGCGGCCAGAGCACCGGGCTCAGCTCGACGAGCTCGGCATCGCCGCGTTCCAGCTCCTCGTCTCGAATCTGTACCCGTTCGAGCAGACCGTGGCGAGCGGGGCCGGGCCGCAGGAGTGCGTCGAGCAGATCGACATCGGGGGACCCGCGATGATCCGGGCTGCCGCGAAGAACCACGCCGAGGTCGCGGTCGTCACCGACCCGTCCATGTACCCGGATGTGGCCCGGGCCGCGGCGAACGGCGGCTTCACGCTGGAGCAGCGGCGGCGCATGGCGGCGCGCGCCTACGCCCACACCGCCGCCTACGACGCCGCGGTCGCATCCTGGTTCGCCTCGGCGTACGCGCCGGACGAGACCGCGCGGGACACCGGCCTGCCCGACGTGCTCGGCGGGTTCTGGACTCGCGGTGAGGTGCTCAGGTACGGCGAGAACCCGCACCAGCGCGCGGCCCTCTACCTGCCGGGCGCGCCCGGGGACGACGGCGGCGGGCCGGCCGGGATAGCAGGCGCGGAGCAGCTGCACGGCAAGGAGATGTCGTACAACAACTACGTCGACGCCGACGCCGCGCGGCGGGCGGCCTACGACTTCGCCAGGCCGTGCGTCGCGATCACCAAGCATTCCAACCCATGCGGGATCGCGGTCGGCGCCGACCTCGCCGAGGCACACCGCAAGGCGCACGAATGCGACCCGGCGTCGGCGTTCGGCGGTGTGATCGCTGCCAACGGCGTCGTGGACGCCGCGCTCGCCGCGCAGATCGCCGAGATCCTCACCGACGTGCTGGTCGCGCCCGGGTACGACGCCGACGCGCTGGAGATCCTGATGCGGCGCAAGAACCTGCGGGTGCTGCGGTGCCCGCCGCCCGGCGCCCCGGCCGCGGAATGGCGCCGGGTCAGCGGGGGCATGCTGGTGCAGACCCCCGACCTGGTGTCCGAGCCGGGCGACGAGCCTTCTGGCTGGACGCTCGTCGCGGGCCCCGCGGCCGACGAGGCCGCGCTCCGTGACCTGGCGTTCGCGTGGCGGGCGTGCCGGTCGGTCAAGTCGAACGCGATCCTGCTGGCGTCCGGCGAGGCCTCGGTCGGCATCGGCATGGGCCAGGTGAACCGGGTCGACTCGGTCCGGCTCGCGGTCCGGCGCGCGGGAGACCGGGCGCGGGGATCGGTCGCGGCAAGCGACGCGTACTTCCCGTTCGCCGACAACCTGGAAGAGCTCGCCGCGGCGGGCGTGCGCGCCGTTGCCGAGCCGGGCGGCTCCATCCGCGACAAGGACGTGATTGCCGCCGCCCAGGACGCCGGCATCTCCCTCTACTTCACCGGCGTCCGCCACTTCTACCACTGAACCGGGGCGGCCGCCCGGCCGGCGCGGTCACCGCCCGCCCGCCCGCGCGCCGCCCCCCGCGCGCCCCGCCCGCCCGCGCGCCGCCCGCCCGCGCGCCGCGCCCGCCCGCCCGCGCGCCGCGCCCGCCCGCCCGCACCGTCGGATCCCATGATCATCGCGACTTTTCACGCAATCCAGTCATCGGATGACCTAGTTTGCGGTGATTTGCATGTGCCGAACCCGTGAAAAGTCGGCCGATGATCAGCGGCGAGGGCTGGAAGGGCCTAGGCGTGAGAGGCGTGGAAGGACGGGTTGTTCTGCTGCAGGACCCAGGAATTGCCGTCGGGGTCGTCGAACGTCTTCCAGCGGCCCCAGGGCGCTTCCTGGATCGCGTCCTCGTTGAAGGCGATCCCGCGGGCCGCCAGGTCCGCCAGCGTCTTCTCCAGGTCGTCGCAGCCGAGCACGGCGCCGCGCAGCGAGCCGGCGGGCATGGTCTCGAACCAGGTCACCAGTGTGATCGCGGTCCCGCCGCCGGGCGGGCGCAGCATGACCCAGCGCATCGCGGCGCCGCCGAAGGCGTTGTCCATCTCGACGGAGAAGCCGAGCTTGTCTGCGTAGAAGCTCTTCGCCGTGTCCTGGTCGGTGACCGGGACCGAGACGACCTCAACGTTGGTAAGTGCCATGGAGTATCCCCTTATCGCGACTGGATCTGCCGGTGCGGGCGCCGGAACACGCCCAGAAGGGAGCGCCCGTCCTCGGCGCACTGGTCGGGGGGCGGCGGGCCGTCCGACCCCGTGGCTGCCTGGCCGAGGTAGGCAGGCAGCCGCTGGCCGAGGATCCGCGGGTAGCCGCCGGAGAGGATCCTGCGGGTCAGCTGGGCGCCGAGGCCGTCGAAGCCGACCTGGCGCATCCGCAGCCGGGTCCCCTCGGCGGTCTGCTCGAGCGTGAACGTCACCGTGGTGTCGATGTTGCCGCCCGCCCACGACCAGACCATCCGCTTCGGCGGATCGAGCTCAAGGACCTGACACCGCACGATGCCGTCGAAGCCCAGGGCCCGGAACGGCCTGGCGCGGAACGTGAAACGGTGGCCGACGGCGGGCTTGAAGTTGCTGGGCATGAACCAGGCGGACAGCGCCTCGCTCGAGGTCAGCGCCGCCCAGACGCGGTCGGCCGGATATGGGTACGTCATCGTGACGTCGATGTCGGCCTTCATCAGGGTGCCTGCCTGAGGTAGTCGCCGAGTGCCGAGAGGCGGGCGTGCCAGAACCGCTCGAGCTCGTCCAGCCAGTCCCGAAACTCCTCCAGGGCCACCGGGCGGAGCTGGTAGTAGCGGTGCCTGCCCTGCTTCCGCGCGGTGACCAGGCCGGCCTCACGCAGTATTCGCAGGTGCTGTGACACCGCGGCCTGGCTGATGTCCAGGCCGGTCACCAGTTCGGAGACCGGCCGGTCCGCCGCGGCCAGCTGTTCCAGGAGGTGCCGCCGGGTGCCGTCGGCGAGCGCGGCGAACCTGTCGGCCGTGGCAACCATGCCGGGCGCCAGGCCGCGGTGCTTGCTCGGCCGGCCGGGCCGCTGCCGGCCGGGTCGCGCGGATGTGCCCGGGGCGGTGCGCCGCTTCGATGTGCCCGGGGCGGCGTGCGGCGCGGGTGTGCCTGGGGCGGTGCGCCGCTCGGCCATGCGTGAACATTAATTAGTTTTTATTTATGTGTCAAGGCGGTGGCTGCCACGGCCCTGGCGGCACGCGATGCCCGCGGGCCCTGCGAGAATCGGTGCGGCCACACGCTGAACCGACGAACTGAGGCAGGGAATGACCGCACGCATCCTCGACGGAAAGGCCACGGCCGCCGCGATCAGGCAAGACCTCACCCGGCGGGTTGCCGAACTCGCCCGCCGGGGCATCACGCCCGGCCTCGGCACCGTCCTTGTTGGCGACGATCCCGGCAGCGTCTCGTATGTGAACGGCAAGCACCGGGACTGCTCCCAGGTGGGCATCGCCAGCATCCGCCGGGAGCTTCCGGCTGACACCACGCAGGCCGAGGTCGAGGCCGTCGTGGACGAGCTGAACGCCGATCCGGCGTGCACCGGGTACATCATCCAGTTGCCGCTGCCCGCTGGGCTCGACGCGCAGTCACTGCTGGAGCGGATGGACCCGGCCAAGGACGCGGACGGCCTGCACCCGATCAATCTCGGACGGCTGGTGCTCGGCGAGCCCGGGCCGGTGCCGGGAACGCCGGAAGGGATCATCGCGCTGCTCCGCCACTACGACATCTCGCTGGCCGGGGCGGATGTCACCATCATCGGTCGCGGGATAACCGTCGGGCGTGCACTGGGCCTGCTGCTGACCCGGCGCAGCGAGAACGCCACCGTGACGCAGTGCCACACGGGCACCAAGGACCTCACAGCACACACCAGGAGCGCCGACATCGTCGTGACCGCGGCCGGGCGGCCCGGCCTGCTGACGGCTGACATGATCAAGCCCGGCGCGGTGGTCGTCGACGTCGGGATCACGCGCACCGATGCCGGGCTTGTCGGCGATGTGGACCCGGGGGTGGCCGAGGTCGCCGGGTGGCTGGCGCCGATACCCGGCGGGGTCGGCCCGATGACGAGGGCGATGCTGCTTTCGAAGGTGGTAGTCGCAGCCGAGCGGGGCGGATGACTTCCGGCCGCCGTCGCGGCGCGGCGTGCCGTTTTGGCCGATGGGCTACTCATAAGTAACCTGTGCCGGAGGCCGCGGCCGGTACCCGGGGCTGCGGCCGGCCACATGGTTTGGCAGGCTTAGCCTTGCGCTCGCATGAGCCGGGTCGCGACACCCAGCCTTGGCCGCACAGTTTGCAGAGGGAGGTCGGCCGCCGGTTATGAACATCGTCGTCTGCATGAAGCAGGTCCCCGACACGTGGTCGGAGCGCACGCTCAGGCCGTCTGACTCGACGCTGGACCGCGACGCGGCGGACGCGGTGATCAATGAGCTCGACGAGTACGCCATCGAGGAGGGCCTGCGCCTGGCCGAGGCGAACGGCGGCGAGGTGACGATCCTGTCGATGGGCCCGGAAAAGGCGAGCGAGTCGATCCGCAAGGCGCTGTCGATGGGCGCGGACAAGGCGGTCCATCTTCTGGACGACGCGCTGCACGGGTCCGACGCGCTCGCGACGTCGGCGGCGCTTGCCGCGGTGCTCGGACGGATCGGCTTCGACCTGGTGATCCTGGGCTCGGAGTCCACCGACGCCCGGATGGGCGTGATGGCCGCGATGCTGTCCGAGCGGCTCGGAGTGCCGCAGCTGTCGTTCGCCAGCAAGGTGGACGTGGACGGGACCGCGATCTCCATCAACCGGCAGGCCGACTACGGCTACGACCGGGTCGAGGCCAGCCTGCCCGCGGTCGTGAGCGTGGTCGAGAAGATCAACGAGCCGCGCTACCCGTCGTTCAAGGGAATCATGGCGGCGAAGAAGAAGCCGGTCGAGACGCTGAGCCTGGCGGACATCGGCCTCGAGCCCGGCCAGGTCGGCCTCGCTTCGGCGGCCACCGAGGTGGTCAGCTTCGCCAAGCGGCCGCCCCGGCAGGCCGGCACGGT
>Ga0335073_10005428_pt1 | contig 17886 bp, 13 predicted proteins | sample Lox_Sample_22_FD_207093 | JGI IMG/M metagenome (GOLD analysis project Ga0335073, IMG submission 207093) | Soil microbial communities from Loxahatchee National Wildlife Refuge, Florida, United States - Lox_Sample_2.2 | ecosystem: Environmental > Terrestrial > Soil > Wetlands | place: USA...
CGCCAGCCACGACCCCGTGGCGCCGCTGACGGCCACCTATCCCGACATTTCGACCACTGACGCCTACGCGATTCAACTTGCCCAGGTGGCCGCCTGGACCAAGAACGGCGCGAGGGTAAAAGGCCACAAGGTCGGGCTCACCTCAGCGGCGATGCAGCGGGAGCTCGGCGTGGACCAGCCGGACTTCGGCCACCTGCTTGATGACATGTTCCTGACCGAGGGGATGACCGCGGACATCGGCCGGTTCCTGCAGCCGAAGGCGGAACCCGAGATCGCCTTCGTGCTGAAAGCCCCGCTGGCCGGGCCTGGTGTGACCGTCGCGGAAGCGCTCGCCGCCGTCGATTTCGTCCTTCCCGCGCTGGAGATCATCGACTCCCGGATCGCGGACTGGAAGATCACGCTGGCCGACACCATCGCAGACAACGCCTCAAGCGGCGGCGTCGTGCTCGGTGCCCGCCCGGTCAGCCCGGCGGCGCTTGACCTGTCGCTCGCGGGCTGCCTGCTGTACCGCAACGGCCGGCTGATCGACACCGGCGCGGGCGGCGCGGTGCTCGGCTCGCCGGTCAACGCCCTGGTCTGGCTCGCCAACACGCTCGGCGAACGCGGCGTCGTGCTGGAGGGCGGGCACGTGATCCTCCCCGGGTCGGTCTGCGCGGCGATCCCAGTAGCCCCGGGCGACACCGTCAGCGCCAGGTTCGACCGGATCGGGTCGGTCAGCATCACGTTCGCCGAGCTTTCTGGCCAGCACCGCGACATGGAGGGCCAGTGACTCAGGGAGCCGCCGCGCGCAAGCTGTCCGCCGCGATCGTCGGGCCCGGCAACATCGGGACCGACTTGCTGGTCAAGCTGCTGCGCAGCGACGTCATCACGGTCCACTCCATGGTCGGCGTCGACCCGGGCTCGGACGGCCTGGCCCGCGCCCGCGCGCTCGGCGTCCCCGCGTCGGCGGAAGGGGTCGACTGGCTCCTCCGCCAGGGCACCCTCCCGGACCTCGTCTTCGAGGCCACGTCGGCGAAGGCGCACCTGGCGAACGCGCCTCGTTACGCCGAGGCCGGGATTACCGCCATCGACCTGACGCCGGCGGCGACGGGCCCGTTCGTGTGCCCGCCAGTCAACCTGGGCACGCTGGCCCAGGCCCCGAACCTCAACATGATCACCTGCGGCGGCCAGGCCACTATCCCGATCGTGCACGCAGTCTCGCGGGCGGTCCCGGTGCCTTACGCCGAGATCGTCGCGTCGATCGCGTCGCGGAGCGCAGGGCCTGGCACCCGGGCGAACATCGACGAGTTCACCGAGACCACCGCGCGCGCCATCGAGCAGGTTGGCGGCGCCCGGCGCGGTAAGGCGGTCATCATACTCAACCCGGTCAGCCCGCCGATGATCATGCGGGACACGGTGTTCTGCGCCATCCCGGCCGACGCGGACACGGCGGCGGTCACCGAGTCGATCACGGCGATGGCAGACCAGGTCAGGGAGTACGTGCCGGGCTACGCGCTGCGCGCCGAGCCGCAGTACGACAGGCCGCGCGAGGACTGGAACGGCATGGCCAGGGTCGCGGTGTTCCTCGAGGTCCGCGGCAACGGCGATTACCTGCCGCCGTGGGCCGGCAACCTCGACATCATGACCGCCGCTGCCGCTCGCGTGGGCGAGCAGCTCGCCCGGATGAAGGTGACAGCATGACCCCCGTGACGCAGGGCCCGGTGACGCCGGACGTGCCGCGGCCGCCGAAGATCCGCATCACCGACTCAACGCTCCGCGATGGCAGCCACGCGATGGCTCACCGGTTCACCGAGGAGCAGGTGCGGGGCGTGGTCCACGCCCTGGACAGCGCGGGAGTCGAGGTCATCGAGGTCACTCACGGAGATGGCCTGGGCGGTTCGTCATTCAACTACGGCTTCTCGCTCGAAGAGGACGTCAAGCTCGTCGCCGCCGCCGTCGACGAGGCGAAGACCGCCAAGATCGCCGTGCTGCTGCTGCCCGGCGTCGGCACGATCGAGGACCTGCGGCAGGCCCGCGACGCAGGCGCGAGCGTGGCCAGGATCGCGACCCACTGCACCGAGGCCGACGTGTCCCTGCAGCATTTCGCGGCCGCGCGGGACATGGGCATGGAAACCGTCGGCTTCCTCATGCTCTCGCACCGGATCGGGCCCAGCGATCTGGCCAGGCAGGCGCGGATCATGGTGGACGGCGGCGCGCAGTGCGTATACGTTGTCGACTCGGCCGGCGCGCTCGTGCTCGGCGACGCTCAAGCCCGCGTCCGCGCGCTGGTCGACGAGATCGGGGACCAGGCCCAGGTCGGCTTCCACGGTCACCAGAACCTGTCCCTTGGCATCGCCAACTCGGTGCTTGCCGTGCAGAACGGCGCGGTGCAGGTCGACGGGGCACTGTGCGCCCTCGGCGCGGGAGCCGGCAACTCGCCCACCGAGGTGCTCGTCGCCACCTTCGACCGGCTCGGCGTGCCTACCGGCGTCGACGTGCAGGGCGCGCTGGCCGCCGCCGAGGATACGGTGCGTCCGTTGCTCCGCCGGCTGCCGTTCGCCGACCGCGGCGCGATCACCCAGGGCTATGCGGGCGTCTACTCCAGCTTCCTGCTGCACGCCGAACGGGCCGCGGCTCGCTACCAGGTGCCCGTGCACGAAATCCTGCAGCGTGTCGGCGAGGCAGGCTACGTCGGCGGCCAGGAAGACATGATCATCGACGTCGCTCTCCAACTGGCCTCCGAACGCGAGCGCGACGGCGCTGCGCTAGTTCGTCCTCGCCGACCAGGGTGAGCATCGGCTCGCCGGGAAGACACATCATCACGACGACGAAGCGACTCCAGGCGTCTGGGAGGTTGTTCGCCGCCTGATAGTGGATGACGTCGCCGCCCGGCTCCCAGAACGCTTCCCCGGCGCGGATCACCCGCTCGGGCTCGCCCTCAAGCTCGAAGATCATTTCTCCTTCCACCATGTAGCCGAAGACAGGACCGGAGTGACGGTGGGGCGGGGTGCCCGGGTCCGCCGGCGGCAACTCGACGAGAACCGTCATCGCGCCGGCGGCTCTGTCCGGGATCGGGGTGCGTGCTTCCTGCAGGACCGTAAGGACGCTGTTCGACAGCGGAGAGCTTTCCATGCAGGACACGCTAGGTTGCGAGCGGTCCTCTCGGCTGGGCCATTCGCGTCCTGGATCATTGTGCCAAATGCCCATTCGGCCCGCCCGCTGCGGCCGCTACCCGTCGGTGAGCTCGCGCAGTCTTTCAACGAGAGCGCTGATTGCCGCCGGGTAGGCGTGCGCGGGCGGGGTGCCGTAGCCGACAACCACGGACGGGCGCCTGCCATCGGCGGCGGGCGAGGGACGCGCGTAGGCACCCAGCTGGTGCACGCCGATTGAGGCGGTGCGGAGGGCGGCCATCACGGTCGGCTCGTCAGGAGAGCCGTCCGGGAGTTCCAGGATGGCGTGCAGCCCGGCTTCGATGCCGAGGAGACGTGCGCGTGGCAGTCGAGCGCGCACCGCCGCGGCGAGCAGGTCGCGGCGCTCGCGGTAGCAGCGGCGGGCCGCGCGCAGGTGGCGGTCGTAATCGCCGCTGTCGATCAGGCGTGCCAGGGCGAGCTGCTCAACCAAGCTAGTGGGACGTGCCCGGCGCTTTTCCTCCGCGAGCGGCTCGAGCAGGAGCGGGGGGCAGGCGATCCAGCCGAGCCGCACGGCCGGCCCCAGGCCGCCGAACGCGTCGGCCGGGGCCTCCCCGAGCGCGTGGCGCACCGCACGGGTCCACGCGGCGCGGGGGAAGGCCCGCGCGTCCGGCTGGCCAGGGCGCAGATCGTGGCGGGGGAGCGGAGCGGCGGCACTGTCTCTGCCGGGCGGCGCGGGCGACAGGGCGCTGGCCGCGACCCGCGTCCCCGATCCGGAACGGGCCGACAGCCACCCTTCCGCGGCCAGTTGCTCGTACGCCTGCGCCACCGTGCCCCGCGCCAGTCCCAGCTGAGCGGCCAGGTCCCGGGTGGATGGCAGCCGGGTGCCAGCCGCGAGGCTGCCGCTGCGGATGGCAGCCCGCAGCGACTCCTCGACAGCCCGGCGCCGCGCACCGCGTCCGGGAACCTCAAGCAGCAGTTCCGGGCCGGCCGGCGCGCGGAAATGGTCCATTGCCTCAGGCATCAAATGGCTCAATCTATGAGGCCGATTTCCTCATAGTCTGCCAGCGCCGTCGGGCCGGACGCCTGCTCACCCCAGAGGGTCAGTTAGCTCGCTCGTAGACGCTGACGTGCCGCCAGCTTGACGCCGTGTAGGGCTCGCAGTTCCAGCCGCCCCACCGGTCGCGCAGCCGCAGCCCGGCGATACGTGCCATGAGGTCGAACTCGGCCGGGTACGCCTGGCGCAGGCTGATAGGCGACAAGATGATGCCGTCCGCACCGATGCGAACGTGGTTCTTATCGAGAACCTGTGTCACCGGGTCGTACTGGCAGACCTCCAGCGTCACCGAATCCATCGCGATGCGCTCGGCGTCAACGAACTGGTGAACGGGCCGCGCGGGGGCGACAGGGACGGCGCATTCGAGGACGAACACCCCCTCGCGGTCCAGGTGCCGGGCGGCGTTCTCGAAACAGCGGACCTGATCCTCCTGGGTGATCAGGTTCCCGATCGTGTTGTACACCAGGTAGACAAGGCCGTAGCGGCGCCCGGTGGTAATGCGGGACATGTCGCCCACCGTCACGGTGATGACCTCCCCGCCGGGCTTCTCGCGCATCCGGTCCACCATGTCCGGCGACAGTTCGATGCCGTCCACGCGCACGCCCGCCGCGCTGAGCGGCAGCGCGACGCGGCCCGTTCCCACGGCGAACTCCAGAGCGTCCGCCTGACCCGCCAGCCGGGCAAGGAACGCCACGGTCTCCGCCTCGTCGCCCCGGCCGTCGACGCCGTCATAACGCTTCGAGACGTCGTACCCGAAGCTCCTGCGGGGATCGAAACCTTCCACCTCGTCGTCCTCTCATCAGGTCTGGTCATGGGACGCGCCTGATCGCGCCCGCTTCGTGCGCCGCTGGGGGATTCGCCCGCTCCTCGTCTCGCGGTGCACCGATAACGGCAACGTATGGCTGAGACACACGCCGCCACATGGTGCGGCGGCCGTATCCTGCGGTGAGCTGGCGTAAGAAACGGCTAAGTAATTGGCTTAGCCGGGCTCAGGTCACCGTTCGTCGAGCAGGTGGAGCCGGTAGGTGACCGCCGCCGCCTCGGTGCGGGTGGACACGCCGAGCTTGCCGAGGATGTTCGATACGTGCACGCTGGCCGTCTTGGGCGAGATGAACAGCTCGGCGGCGATATCCCTGTTCCCCCGCCCCTCCGCGACCAGCCGCAGGACCTCGGTCTCACGCTCGGTCAGCCCGAAACGCGACGGCGCCGCTGCCTCACCAGGAACAGGCAGCTCCACGCGGGCCTGCCGGGCCTGCCGGCTGATCTGCTGAAGGAGCGGCCGGGCAGCCACCCGTCCGGCGAGCTGCCCCGCGGGCCGCAGCCGGGCGGCGGCGGCGTCCCGGTCCCCGCGTGCGATGGCGGCGCGTGCGGCGTGCAGCAGCGCGTACGCCGCGGGATAAGGCTGCCCGAGAAGCTCCCACGCCGCGTGGGCGGCGTCCCAGCTGGCCAGGTCCTGGCGGCCGTCGGCCCGTGTGCTCTCCGCGGCAACCATCGCCGCGTAGGCATCATGCAGCGGGGTACGCCGCGGGATCGCGGCGGCCCGCGCTTCCAGGACGCCGCGCAGCCGCCCGATATCAGCCGCGTCCGGCACGCCGAACGCTTTCGCTTCGGCGCACGCCCGCATCGCGGAGCTGACCAGCGACCACAGGTAGCGCGGGGTCGGGTCGGTTTCCTGGTTGGCCGGGGGGAGGGCGCGGGCACTGGCCAGCGCGCCGGCGAGGTCGCCGATGGCAAGGCGCCAGTCGATCTCAAGCTGCGCCAGCGGATACGCGTAATGACCTTCGGCCTGAATGGCCGTGGGCAGCGAACGCACCTCGGCCGCTATCCGCATCGCGCTCTCGGCCTCCCCGCGGGCCACGGCGATCTGGCCGCGTGCCAGCAGCGGATGCGCGCGTCCCAGTGGCGGCTGGTCCAGGCTGATGATCTCGTCGAGCATCTCCAGTGCCTCATCCCAGCGCCCCACGGCTGTCAGCGCCTCGGCCAGGTTCCCGGCGATGGGCGCGGCTATCTGCCGGGCGAGGCCGAGCTGCCTGGCCCGGGCAAGGCCCTGGCGGCCGAGCTGTATGCCCTCGGCATTGCTGCCACGGTCGCCGAGCACGTGCCCGAGCGTGAGGTACGCCCAGACCTCCAGGTGCCCGGACCCGAGCTTTGCCGCCACGTCGCGGGCGCTGAGCAGGGCGGCGATCGTGTCTTCGCCCTTGTGCGCCGCGACCGCGGCGACCAGCATCGAAGCTTCGGCCTGGCGTTCTTCGTCACCGAGCTGGCTGGCGAGAGCCGACAGCTCGCCGGCATAGTGTTCGGCCGCTCCGTTGCGGTCCTCGCGCCGCAGCGCCCAGCAGTACTGGGCGATGATCCGCGCGCGCACCGTGGTCGGCTCGCTCGCCAGCCGCAATGCGTCGCGCAGGTCATCAAGCTGGCCGGGCAGCAGCAGCTCCCGGCGCAGGCCGGCGCGCCGGGACAGCGCCGCCGCCCGCCGTTCGGGATCCTTTTCCTCGTCCAGCCCGTCGAGCGCCCTCGCTATGAGGGCGAGGCCGCGCTCCGGTTCCCCGGCCCACCGCGCGGTGTCGGCGGCGAGTTCAAGAATGCCCACGTAATCGGTGCCGGTTGCGCTTTCCGCGCCAGGGACGCTCGGCCACAACTCCCGGACCTGGTCAAGCATCTGGAGGCGCTGGGCGTAGCCGGACGCCGCGCCCGCACCGGCCGCCGCCCGCCACGCGGCGGTCAGCGCTCGCTCGTCCTCCCGCGCGCCGCGCCAGTGCAGCGCCAACTGCACCCCGGCGGTGGCCTCTCGTCTGGCAGGCGGTGTGGCCTCGATCGCCGCCGCGAACCCGCGGTGCGCGGCCGCCCGCTCACCGGGAAGCAGGTCCGTCAGCACGGCCTCGCGGAAAAGCTGGTGCCGGAAACCATAACCGTCGGCGTCGCCGAGCAGGATGTGCGCGGCTACGGCGGGACGCAGCGCGCTCGTGAGGGTGGCGTCGTCGACATTGACCGCCGCGGCGAGCAGCGCGTGCGCGACATGATCCCCGCCCACCGCGGTCATCCTCAGCGCCTGCTGCGTTTCCGCGGGCAGCTCCTTCACCCCGGCGAGAATCAGGTCACGCAGCGACCACGGCAGCCCGGTGACGAGGCTGCCGTCCGGATTCACGAGCGCCTCGGTGAACAGCGGGTTTCCTGCGCCGCGCTGGTAGACCGCGTTAATGAGCGCCGGCTCGGGCGGACCGCCAAGAATCCCCTCAAGCTGAGCGGCGACGTCGCGGCGGGACAGCCGCTCTAGTTCGATCCGCTGGACGCCTTCCATCCTGGCCAGCCCCGCGGTTAGCGCCCGGAGCGCAGGACGCTCGCTGTCTTCGGACCGGAAGGTGACGATGAGCAGTACCGGGGCCTGACGCACATTGCGGACAAGGAAGCTCAGCAGATCACACGTCGACTGGTCTGCCCAGTGCGCGTCTTCGACTACCAGGACAAGCGGTCCTTCCTCGGCGAGGGCCTCAAACAGGGTCAGCAGCGTCTCGAACAGTCGCGCCCGCATCATCGCCGGGTCACCGGACAGCTGCTGGCCGAATCCCGGCAGCAGTACGGCCAGTTCAGCGGCCTGTTTGCCAGGGAGCAACGCGACGACCTGGTCCGAGCCGCGGGACCGTACGAGCTCCCGGAGCAGCGCCGTGACCGGCGCGTAGGGCAGGGCCGCCGCGCTGACCTCCACGCAGCCGCCGGTGAGCACCAGTGCGCGGTCGCGTGCCTTTCCCGCGAATTCGCTGATCAGCCGCGACTTACCAGCGCCGGCTTCGCCGCCGACCAGCACGGTGCTCGCCGTCCCGCCGGCCGCGACATCAAGCGCGCGCTCAAGAAGCTCCATCTCGGCGCCACGGCCGGCGAAAACAGGGCTCGCATCAGCGCTGGACATGCCATCCATCATGCCAGCGACGGTCCGGGCCTGCAGTCCTGAGCCGGGCTGCCTGCTCCGACAGCCGGAGGCTATTCTCGCCTCGTGCCCGCCACGCGTTTCGTCGTGCAGCTCCATGACGCGACGACGCTCCACTTCGACCTGCGCATCCAGGTCGGCCAGGTGCTGCGCTCCTGGGCCGTCCCGAAGGGACCGTCGCTTGATCCCGCCGTGCGCCGCCTAGCCGTCCCGGTCGAGGATCACGAGCTGTCGGCCGGTGAATTCGAGGGAGTGCACGAGGGACATCGGCGGGGCAGCGGCGCCGTGATCATCTGGGACGAGGGACCTGCCGAGGTCACCCGCGACGACCCTGGCCACCTGATCCTGGCCCTTCACGGGAGCAAGCTGACCGGAGGATTCGCCCTGACCCGCACCGGCGAACGCCGCTGGGTCCTGGTTAAGACCAAGGACGCCTCCGCCCGGCCGGGCTCCGACATCGTCACGGAACGCCCGGCGAGCGTGCGCACCGGAAGGACCTGGGAAGAAGTCGCCGCGGGCCGGGCCGGGCCTGCCCAGGCCACCCGTCCCGCGCCCTCACCGACGCCCCCGCCGGTGCGAGCATCGTGGTTGACGGGGGATGGAGTGTCGTAAAGGACTCAGCATGAAGATCACCGGCTTGGAAACCTTCCTTGTCGCCCCACGGTGGCTGTTCCTGCAGATCCGGACGGACGAGGGCATCACCGGCTGGGGGGAGCCGATCGTCGAGGGCCGTGCGCGCACCGTGGCCACGGCGGTGAGCGAATTGTCGGAATACCTCATCGGCGCCGATCCGCTGCGGATCGAAGACCACTGGCAGGTGCTGAGCAAGGGTGGCTTCTACCGTGGCGGTCCCGTGCTGTCGAGCGCGGTGGCCGGCATCGACCAGGCGCTGTGGGACATCGCGGGCAAGGCCTATGGTGTCCCGGTGCACCGGCTGCTCGGCGGCCCGGTGCGCGACCGGGTCCGGATGTACAGCTGGATCGGCGGTGACCGGCCCGCGGACGTCGCCGAGCAGGCCCGCGCCCAGGTGGCGGCAGGGTTCACCGCGGTGAAGATGAACGGTTCCGCGGAACTCGCCCCCGTCGACACTCCTGCGCGTACCGCCGCGGTCGTCGGCCGGGTCGCGGCCGTTCGGGAGGCCATCGGTGACACCTGCGACGTCGCGGTGGACTTCCACGGGCGGATGTCGCTTGCGATGTCGCGGCGGCTGCTGCCGCTGCTCGAGCCGCTGTGCCCGCTGTTCGTCGAGGAGCCGGTGCTGCCCGAGTTCTCCAGGGACCTAGCCAAGCTGGCCGGGGCGTCGGGAGTACCGCTGGCGGTGGGCGAGCGGTTGTACTCACGATGGGACTTCCGTGACGTGCTGGGGACGGGTATTGCGGTCGCGCAGCCGGATGTGTCCCACGCGGGCGGCATTTCCGAGGTGCGCCGTATCGCCGCGATGGCCGAAGCGTACGATGTCGCGCTCGCTCCGCACTGCCCGCTCGGGCCGATTGCCCTCGCATCATGCCTTCAGCTGGCGTTCGCGGTGCCCAACTTCCTGATCCAGGAGCAGAGCCTTGGCATCCATTACAACGGCCCGGCCGACCTGCTCGACTACCTGCTCGATCCGGCGCCATTCCGGTTCAGCGACGGGCACGCGCTGTTGCCCGCGTTGTCCCGGACCCCCGGGCTTGGCGTGCAGATCGACGAGGCGTCGGTCCGGCGGGCGGCGCAGTCCGGGCACGAGTGGCGGAACCCGGTATGGCGCCGGACAGACGGATCGTTCACGGAGTGGTGATGTCCATGCCTGCCGCAAGCACCCCGATGCCGGCCAGCCAGCGCGGCGTGCGGACCAGATCAGTGATCGCCCGGACGCCGAGGAACCGGGACGCAGGCTCGGCTGCTCCGTGATGCCCGGGGCCGCGGGTCACGCCGGACGATGGGGTGCGGGCAGGAACTGCTCGGTCCAGATGACCTTCCCGGTCGTCACGTTCCTGGTCCCCCAGCGGTCACAAAGCGCGGCGATCAGCTGCAGGCCGCGGCCGCCCTCGTCAGTCCAGGACGCCCGGCGGGGGCGCGGCGTGGTCAGGCTGCCGTCGAAGACCTCGCAGACAAGGCTCCGGCTGCGCAGCAGGCGGAGCCGGTACGGACCCCGCGCGTGCCGGACCACGTTCGCGACCAGCTCGCTGACGACCAACTCGGTGGTCATCGTCAGTTCCTCGAGCTGCCAGGCGGCGAGCTGCTCGCGCACGTAACGGCGAGCGACGCCGGCTGCCCGCGGGTCCTCAGGCAGCGGCCAGGTGGCGACGGCGTCTGATGTCGTGGCCCGGACCCTGGCCACGAGCAGCGCAGCGTCGTCCGCTTGCTGCTGATCATCCGGCAAGAGAGCCTGTGTGAGGCTGTCGCACATCTGGTCCAAGCTCTCGGCCGGAAGCATCCGGAGCAGCCCGGCCATGCGGCCCATGCCTACAGCCGGATCGCAGCTGGTCGCGTCGATCAGGCCGTCGGTGTACAGCACAAGGAGGGCGCCGTCCGGAACCCGCAGCTCCGATACCTCGAACGGGGGCCCGGCCACGCCCAGCGGAGGATCGCCATCGGCCTGCGCGAACTGCACAGTACCGTCGGGGCAGACGATGGCGGGCGGAGGGTGGCCCGCTCTGGCAACCGTGCAGCTGCTGGTCGTCGGATCGTAGATCGCGTAAAGGCATGTGACGAAGGAATCGTCACCGAGACCGCAGACCAGGTCGTTGAGGTGTGCCAGGATCTCGTCGGGCGGCAGCTCGAGGTCGGACAGGGTCTGCAGCGCGGTGCGTACGCGCCCCATGATGACCGCTTCCGGCAGCCCGTGTCCCATGACGTCACCGATGACCAGGGCAACCCGGTCGGCTGACAGCGGGATGACGTCATACCAGTCGCCCCCCACGTCCATACCCCGTCCGGCGGGGAGGTACCTGGCCGCCGCGGTGACGGCCGGCAGCTCGGGCAGCTGGCGCGGCAGCAGGGCGCGCTGCAGCGCCTGAGACCGGGCGTGCTCGGCGTCGAAGAGCCGGGCGCGCTCCAGAGCCTGAGCGATTAGCCCGCTGAGCGTGGTCAGTAGCGCGCGCTCGGCGCCCGTTAGAAGGCGCGGCTGGTCGAAGGAGAGCACGCACAAGCCCACCACCCGCCCAGAGACGACAAGCGGCAGGTACGCCCACGCCTGCTTGCCGCATACAGCCAGCACGTCCGCCGTGGCCGGGTAGCGCCGCATGTACTCGTCCGCTGACGAGATGAACGAGGACCGACGGCGGCGCAGCACATCTGCGGCCGGGGTGAAATCGGGGACCGGGCCGTTGATCAGGTCGAGGAAAGGCTGAGAGTAGCCGATCGACCCAACCGTGCGCATCCGGCCATCCTCGACTACCTGGATGATCAGCCCTGAGGCCCCGAACGGGGGCAGTACCCGGTCGGCAACCGCGGCTACGATATCCAGCGAGGTGACAGCCTCGGCTAGGGCAGAGGCCAGATCCTGGATGCGGGCCGCGCGCTCGGACGCCATGCGCTCGGCGGCTTCCTGTTCGGCCTGGCGTGTGCGCGACTCGGTGATGTCGGTGACGTACCAGGCCAAGCCTTCGGATACAGGGACGAGTCGGAAGCGGTACCAGCGGTTGGTGTCCGGCCACTGGACTTCGAAGCTCGTCGGCGTCGTCCCGGCAACTGCTTCGCGGCAGCGGGCTTCCAGGCCCGGTACCCGGCGGATCACGAGCAGGTCCCATAGAAGTCGCCCAGTCAGGTCATGCTGTGAGTTCAGCAGACGCTCAGCCTCAACGTTGGCGAAGATTACCCGCCAGTCCCTGCCGACAGAAAGGAAACCGTCGCTCATATACCGCAGGGCGCTGCGCAGGCCGTCACTGGTCGTGCGCGCCTGCGTGGTGTCCCATGCGGTGCCCAGCATCCGGAAGGGGTTCCCGTCCGTGTCTGCTTCAACCTGGCCGCGGACCTGCACCCAGCGGGTGCTGCCGTCCGGCCAGCACACTCTGTACTCTGCCTGGTACGGCCCGCACGTGCTGACCGCCTTGTCCACCTCGGCGGTGACCCAGGCGATGTCGTCGGGATGAACGTGACTGATCCAGGTTTCGATATGTCCGTCGTAGGTGTCCGGGTCGACGCCCAGCAGAGTCATCGAAGGCTGGTCGAGGCAGAGGAGCCCCGAGGCCATGTACCACTCCCAGGCGCCGACCCCTGTTGTCCTGTAGCAATCCGACGAGCCGGTCTTGCCGTCAGGCACTAGCACCTGGGCTGGCACTAGCGGCCCTTGGCTGAGCCGCTGCGACGGCTTGCCCGCCCCCGCGACGGGCGTGGCGCTCTGCTGACCGGCCGACCTACTGCCTGTCGCACCCTTCATGCCTGCCCCCATGATGTACATGTCATCACTTTTGTACGCAGAGGTAGCAGCATAACCCCTTGTTACTAGTCGGCGACACCACTCGCCGCCATGCGGCGCCGGCTCGCCTGGCTGGCGGCGGTCAGCACTTACAGCCGAAACGTACTGCCAGCGTGCCGAAGCCCCGTGAGCCTGCCAGTACGAAGATGGGCGCGTTCACCGGGCCGGCCGGTACCCCGGCGGCCAGCATCGCGGTGACCCAGTGATCGGTGGTGTCGGTGACGAGTACCGACTGGATGTCCCGTTCGAGTTCGTCGGCGTGAGCGAGATCGAGCAGTCGATGACGTCCGGGCGGACCGCGCGGACCGCGTCAAAGCCGCAGCCGAGGGCCCGGGCCGGCGCGCCGCCCATCGAGCCGTCTGACAGATCCCGGGCATGGCAGCCGGCCGTAGCCAGCGCGACGGGCGCGCACCGACGCTATCGGTCCTGACCACGACCAGTGTGCAGCGGGTCTTCCGGGATCAGAAGAACTTCCTGCCGACGGACCGAAGCCGGTTCCGGTGAATCTGCGCCGCCCTCTCGGCTGCGTCGGGTGAGACGAGATCGCCCCACGCTCCTGCGGCCGCCTGTCCTAGCGCGACGAGCGCCTCCATCTCGTCATGGCCGAGGTCGGATCCCTGAACCAGGCGCGTGCCGAACCCGATGTGCCAGCGCTCATCACGGAGGACCAGATCCGCTCCCCGGCGAACGCCCGGAAGCCCGGGCGACAGGCGGTCGAGCGTGTCGAGCAGCGCATTCTGCCCAGCCAGGAGGACCACGCCCTCAAGCACCATGTGGTACAGCCCGACCGCGGTAGTCAGACCCCCGCGGTCCTCGGCGAGGCGCAGGGCGGTAGCCGGGAGGCGCTCCTCGAACAGGGCGACAAGCTCGGGACTGACGAGGTTGCGCAGGATCTCAAGCCGGGCCGCAGCGTCAGCCCCCGGGATGGCCGCGACCTCGGCCGCGACACGGTCGAAGAAGCGGGCGTGGCGGTACTCGTCACGGGCCTGCGCGCGAAAGCACGCCGCCACCCAGTCGTCTGAGGCAGCGGCCTGGAAGGAACCGAGGTGCCCCGACACTGCCGACTCCGCGATGTTGAAGCCCGCGATCAGCCCGAGGACCCGGGCTTTCTCGGTGTCGCCGAGCATCGGCCACGCTGCCTTGTCGGCCGCGAAATCGAGGGTTGCCTCGTCCCACTGCAGCGTGTCGGCGAGTATCACGAAAGTGTCATATCTGGTGAACATAAGTCAGTTTCTCCCAGTCCTCTGGGATCTGCTCTCCCGGTTCGAGCGCCCGGGGCTACCCGTGAGCCTGAAGGCCGAGTGCTCGCCGGACATCCGCCAAGTGGCGGCGGGCGACGGGAATGCTTTCGTGAGTACGGGTATCGGTATGCAGGAATAGCGACCCCTTGAAGCCCGGCTCGACTTCTCTTATCCGGTTCAGGTTGACAAGGAAGCGACGGTGTACGCGGAGGAACCCTTTGTCTTCGAGTTGTTGTTCAAGGCGATCGAGGCCACGGGTTGCGCCCAGGAGCCGTCCCTGGTCGCTCATCAGCCAGACGTTGTTGTGGTCAACTTCGGCGAAGCGGATCTCAGCAGGCTCTAGAAGAACCCACCGGTCCTGCCGGAAGGCCACGACCTGGCGTGAGACCGGAATGGGGTCAGTGGTGCCGAACGACGCGATCTCGGCGGGGAGCTCCTCGTCGGCAGAGTCGGGGGACCCGAACGCGAGCAGCGCACCGATAACCTGGGTTCCGATGGCGACCGGGCGTACCGAGACCCGGACGGGAGCACCGAGGAAGGGGACGAACACCTGCGCTTCCCCGCTCCAGCGAGGATCGTGCCTGGCACGCCCCATAGCCTGGCTGACCAGTCCCGGCAGCGTGGGAAGCCGCGGTGTCCAGCGGTCGCCTGGTGCGTAGGCGGGGGCGTCAGCGGGAGTTCCAAGCAGGACAGCCGCCTCAGTATTGGCGAGGACGACGTTCCCGGTCACGTCCACCGCGGCAAGCGGCGTCGAAGGCGCCAGCCGGCTGTCGGCAAAGGCCGCCGCCAGGAGAGTGCCGGCATGGTTAGCGCGCTGCCTCAGTGTGGTCTCGCAGATTGCGGAGGCCTTGCCAAGCCATGAAAGCGCGGTGCCGGGGAGCGAGCGCTTCCAGCATGAGATGCCGAGTGCGGCGAGTGGCTCATCACTCACGACATCGCGGACAGCGATCCCGGCACATATCCATGAATGAAAGGCTCTGCACCAATGCTCCGGGCCCGCGACTATGACGGGACCGTGGCTTTCCAGAGCGGTTCCCACGCCGTTGGTGCCCGTCGCCCATTCCGACCAGGTGGACCACGGGGCCAGGCCGCTGTCGGCGGCCAGTGGCAGGACTCGCTCGCTTCCGTAGGACGCCAGGACGCGTCCGTCGGAGTCTGTCACGGTCACGAGACAGTCGCTGCCGACCGCCCTGGCTGCGGACGCGGCCACACCGCCGAGCTCGGCGAAAACCGTGTCGTGCTCGATCGAGTGCGGCCTCGCGTCCGTTGCGGCGGGTGCCCGCTCCAAGCCCGGGTTGACCCTGTATTCCTCCCGGCAGCGGTACCAGGAGACGAGGATTTCTGGCCGGACTCCCTGCACGCTGTCCGCTCCGGCAACGAAGCGTTCCCAGGCGGCCGCCGTGCCATGGAGGCTGCCGTTAGCGAGCATGGGACCGTTCGCCGCGATAGCTACGCCGCTCGCTGGATCTTTAGCGCCGTTCATCCCGAGCCCCTTGAGCGGTAGCAAGAAGAGCCTTACCTTCGGACCAGCGGACTCACCAAACAACAACCTGACTCAAGGATCACCAGGCTAGCCGCCAGGTGACGGTTTTCCAAGGGCAGCAGCTGGACGCTTTCCCAGGTGGAAGCCGGACGCGGCGCCGCGGATGGGGCGCGCATTCCGAAGTGGTCACCGGAAGCCCGTCGGGGGCGTCGGGAGCTGCGTCCGATGGCATGGCAGTAGCCGGGGCCAGCACGCTCAGTCGACAGCAGGCTGTCATGGCACGAGCCGCCCGGTCCAGCAGGCCGATTGCGATAGGAGGTCATGTCAATGACGACCGGAGTGGAGCAGGCATTTCCCGAACTCATGAAGCAGAACGGCGCGACCATCGGTCGGCTGCTCGCCAACGGAAACCTCGGGCGCGCCGAGGAACGGGCCGACGGCCGCATGCACGGGCGGGTCAGGATCAACCCCGACGAGCTGGTCTGGGACCCCGCCGTCCTCGTCCTGCCCCATGGGGGCGAGCTCGAGCTTGAGCTCATCAACGACGACATGAACACGCACTGCGCGCTCTTGCCGAGCAACGGTGACAGCCAGTTCATCTGGCTCGTGAACCATTCGCGGGGAACGGCCACCCTCCACCTGGACGGCCCGGGCTACTACTGGTACAGCTCGCCCACCGGCAACGACGAAGGCCGGGGCCTGACCGGGGCGATCGTCGTGATGGGCGACGTCCCGCAGGAGGCCCGCCTCGACCGCCCGCGGCAGCCCCGGCCGTAGACCGGCGACCGGACTCGCAGACCTGCGGAAAGGAGCAGGAGATGGCAGAAGCGACAGAATACGTGGACGCGGGACGTGCCGTCGATCAGTCGACGCTGACGTTCGTAGCCGGGAGCGCGCCCCCGGTGGCCAGGAACGTCACCTACGAGCGTATTCTCCGGGCCCGTTCGGAGCCGCATAACTGGCTCACCTATTACGGTGCCTACGACGGCCAGCGCTACAGCCCGCTCGAGCAGATCAACACGCAGAACGTGAGGCAGCTCAAACCCGCATGGGTGTTCCAGTGCGGCGCGACTGGCCTGCAGGCGGGCGCGACGACGTACGCGTTCGAGGCCGCGCCGGTCGTGGTGGACGGAGTCATGTACGTCACGGGCTGGGATGGCTGGTGCTGGGCCCTGGACGCGCAGGACGGGAAGGAACTGTGGCGGTACAGGCACGCGATCCCGTTCGATGTCTCGCTGTGCTGCGGCAACGTGAACCGGGGGGTCGCCGTGGCGCGGGGCAAGGTGTTCTACGTTACCCAGAACGCCCACGTGATCGCGCTCGACGCGACCAACGGCAAGCCCGTCTGGGACAAGGCGTACGGCGACGTGCGCGCGGGGGAGAGCGCCACGCTCGCGCCACTCATCGTCAAAGACCTGGTGATCGTCGGGAGCTCCGGCGGGGAGTTCGGGGTGCGCGGTCATATGGACGCGTTCAATCTCGAGACCGGAGAGCACGTCTGGCGCTGCTACACGGTGCCGAAGCCGGGCGAGCCCGGGTCCGACACCTGGCCTCGAGATGGCGAGGCCTGGGCGCGGGGCGGTGCCAACTGCTGGATCACCGGCACCTACGACCCCGAGCTGAATCTCCTTTACTGTGGAACCGGCAACCCGGCACCTGACTTCGACGGAGAGGTGCGGCCGGGTGACAACCTCTACACCGACAGCCTCGTCGCCGTCGATCCCGACAACGGGCAGATCCGGTTCCACTACCAGTACACCCCGCACGACCTGTGGGACTACGACAGCATTGCCGAGCACATCCTGTTCGAGATGGACGGCCGCAAGGCGCTGGCCCACTTCGACAAGAACGGGTATGCCTTCATCCTGGACCGCACGAACGGCCAGCTCATCCGGGTGTTCCCGTTCGTCGACCGGATCACCTGGGGCAACATCGACGCCAACGGCAAGGTGACCGCCAAGGTGTTCCCCGACAAGGAGGGGGAGCCGGTCCACTTCTGGCCCGGGCCGGCTGGCGCCAAGGAGTGGACGCACGCGGCCTACAGCCCGAAGACGGAACTCCTGTACGTCCCGGTGCAGGACATCGGCGCCACGGCCACGCGGCGTCGCAGGGAGTTCAAGGAGGGCATTCCGTACTGGGGAGCGGGCGTCCAGGTGGACGCGGAGGACATTGCGGGCTCGGTGAGCGCCTTCGACCCGCGCACCGGCAACGAGGCGTGGCGGTACCGCCACAACGTTCCGATGTGTTCATCCGTGCTGGCCACCGGGGGCGACCTCGTGTTCGCCGGCGAGCCGGGCGGGATGTTCGACGCACTCAACGCCCGGACCGGGGAACTGTTGTGGCAGTTCCAGTGCGGAAGCGGCCACCACAGCTGCCCGACCACCTACAGCGTCGGCGGCAGGCAGTACATCGCCGCGCCGAGCGGGTGGGGCGGCTGGGTCGAGGGGTTCGTGCCGGGGATGCTGGGCGCACCCCACGGGGCCGCCCTGTTCGCGTTCGCGCTGCCGGACTAGCCCCGCCATCTTCGCGCCAGGTCCGCCGCCTGCGCGGATCTGGCGCGGCCACCCACGAGGCAGGCAATGAAAGGAGATGACAGCCATGGACCGGCAGCACGCTGTCCGCCGGCCCCAAGAGCATGTCTGGGAGACCCCTCTCGCCGAGGAGATCAGGGTCTCGC
>Ga0335073_10005429_pt1 | contig 17886 bp, 9 predicted proteins | sample Lox_Sample_22_FD_207093 | JGI IMG/M metagenome (GOLD analysis project Ga0335073, IMG submission 207093) | Soil microbial communities from Loxahatchee National Wildlife Refuge, Florida, United States - Lox_Sample_2.2 | ecosystem: Environmental > Terrestrial > Soil > Wetlands | place: USA: Florida...
TGGGAAGGTGGTGGAGCAAGGTACTCACAGCGAGCTGTTGGCGAAGAAGGGAAGATATGCGGAGTTAGTTACCATGCAAAGCTTGGAGAAGGCTAGTTAGTAGCCGTACTTGAGGTCCTAATTTGCCTCTGTTAGATTTCTAGCCCGCGGAGAATGCATTGCAGAGCGTTATGGCGGGACATAAGGCAATAACCCTATTTGTTCCGTAGAACCAGACACGATTAGAGCAGGTATCTTCTGCCATGACCAACTCACCTCGAAAATAGTAGTTCATAATTCACTGATAGTCATCGCGCTCCTTGAGCCAACAATGTAACAAGATATGCTGAAAATTCTTTCATTCAAGTCAAGTCAACCTTGCCATCTCGACTTCTCCAACCGACGTATACCTCGTCAGTGCGAAATCTTTGGGTTGTAGTGCTCTCCTCGATAGATGCTCTAACTCCAGTCTCGAAGGCCAGCAGACCAGCATGGGCAATCATTATGCCGTTATCTATACAGAAACGCTCATCAGTGGCATAAACGCTGCCTCCACGCTCCACGGCCATTAAACCCATCATCTCCTGCAGTCTCTCGTTGCAACCGACGCCGCCAACGATGAGCACTTGGTTCGCGCCGACGTGCGCCATAGCCCGCTCCGTGATCTCCACCAGCATCGCGTACACCGTCTCCTGCAGCGAAAAGCACAAATCCTCGCTGGTCACCACTTCGCCGTCCTCGGTGCGCAACCTATCAGGCCTCTCGTCGCCCGGGCCATCAGCCAGCAGCGCAGCTAGCGCATCGACGGTCGCGAGAATGCCACTGAAGCTGCAATCCATGCCCTTGACAGCGTACGGCAGATCCACAAGGTTGCGGCCGCGCTTGGCCAGCTGCTCGATGTTGTAGCCGGGCGCGGGGTCGTTGGAGATGCGCAGCGTGCGCGCGAACCGGTCCAGGCAGTTGCCCACCGCGATGTCTAGCGCTTCGCCGAAGATCCGGTAGCGGTGCGCGCTGTACGCGATCACCTGCGTGTTGCCGCCCGACACGTACAGCACCACTGGGTTCGACGCGCCCGTGATCGCCCGCCCCATCTCGATGTGGCCTACGCAGTGGTTCACCGGCAGCAGCGCCGACGAAAGACCCCAGAGCTGTGCCAGTGTGCGTGCTGCGATTGCTACGGCTTGGAGGCCTGCGCCCATGCCGGGACCTTTGGTGTAGCTGATGCAGTTGATGTCTTTTGGAGTGATACCAGCTTGCCGTAACGCTTGCTTCACCAGCCGCACTATCCATTGTCGGTGGTGCTTGGCTGTCTCTTTCGGTAGGAAACCTTCTCCTGGTGGGGAAATGTATGTGTGGCGGAGGTTAGCGAGGATTTGCGGCGGTTTATGAGGTGACGGATGGCATATTATGCCTATGCCTAGTTTGTTGGCGGAGCCTTCGAGGCCGAGAGAGATCATTCCTTGTGACATGGTGTTTGGGTGAAGTTGAATGATGGGCGAAAGTGAAGTTCGATGTGGGGATTTCGTGGTTATAGAGTTGCCTCCGAGATGACCAATTTTCGAATATCAAAGTCGCAGTAAGTTAACTTAACTAAACATCAGCATTAATTAAAGCTATATGAGATTGTCAGTCAAGGTATACAAATCTCTAATTCTACTTTAGGATTTTACGTAGCCTTGTGGCCGCAGCGTATGTACGTATTAATACGATATCAAAAGCGAAACCTGGTTATATCAACCACCCAAGATCATAGCTATACTAAGACTCGTGGTCTCGTAAATCATTCCATCATGTCGACTCATGAAGATTCGCTCTCTAATTCGGCCATGTCATCCTTGGACGGAATGACACGCTCACACCAAGCACACCAACTTCTATTCCTACCCTCAATCTCCCTCTCCAGCACACGAACCCTCCCTTCCGTCGACAAGCCATCTCTCTCATCCTCCCACTCCTCAACCCACCTGCCGACCCTCACCATCTTCTTAACCTTCATCTTGACGACACCACCCACCCCCTCCATCTCCTGGACCTCGAACCCACCCCCACTCCACGTGCGGCCGCCAACCGCCTCCTCTCGCGGGTCGGCCGGCGCGCGCCCGCCGCACTCAACCTCGCACTCGACCAGCTGCGCCGCGAAGCACGCGCCGCGCCGCCCGCACTGCACGCCCTCGTTGCCCTCGCCGATGCCCGTGCCCAGCCCGCCCAGGTACGCCGTGTACCGCGTGCGCCACGCCCACCCCCGCGCGTACGTCGTGTCCGCCGCGCGCTGCGCCGCTCCGCACGCCTGGCACAGCCACACTTCGTGTGGGCAGGCGCACGGCGTGCGGAGGAAGGCCGCTGCTGTGAAGGAGGGCGGGCTGGTGGATTGTGGTGTGGGGACGCGGTAGAGCCGCGAGGGTGATGGTGTTGGTGTTGAGCGGGTGGAGCGGGATTCTGAGGATGGTTTGAAGGGTGGGTGAGGGACGGTGTGTAGGGAGATCGGAATCGAGAGGCAGGTTCTGCATAGCCGGCGGTGGCGACCTGAGAGCGCTGGAATCGGAGGTGGTTTGGCCGTGCAGTTCTGCATGTATCTGTCAGGAGCGTAACCGTAGATGTCAAACGTCACTCATACTCTGCACACCACTGTTCCACATCTTCTACACTCGCCAACCATATCTCTGGCACACTTTCCGACTTTTCCACTCGTGATTCTATGGCCTTGCCACTCGCGTGCCTCTGGTCCGCTCGTATGCCATATCATATGCGATTCTCTCAAACGGTCGGCTAGGGCAGCACCACGTTGCAAGTCCTCTTTGGAGCAGTGCAGCGAGTTGTTGACGAGTTGGTCGCGAAACTGCAGCAAGTTGACGCGGAACTGGCGACAAGTCCGGCTGAGGTTGTGTAGGGAGTTCAGATCAAGCAGACCTGCGAGCTGCGATACGATACTGCAAGACGATCAGCTTACATGACACCATCAACGACGCCCACGGAGACGAGCTGCCGGTACAGCAAATAGCTCGACGGCAAGCATGTGATCCGAAGCGCAGCAACCGCGAGGCTTACGGATAACAGCTCAGGGCAGCTGAAAATCCATTGACGTTAAGATTGGGACGGCCATCGTCGCGTGACATATCAGAGGACCGCAGGTGTATATCAGCGATGGAGGAATGGACTGGTTTCTGGAAATGACGAGTGAAGCGCGACTCTGCATCGACGAGCGAGTGTTGATCTGGGATGGACTCGGAGAAATCAACAAGAACGACCATGATTAAAGAGTAAGAGCATCATCGAAGCCGAAGACGCTCAACCGGTACTCAAAACACTCTTAACAAAGGATAAGAAGCGAGCATAAGTCCGTGGCCTCATATATTGGAAAAGTGTCTTGGAAAGGAAGACGGAAGTAAGCCGCAGAAACGGTACATGTACGTCAGGGACGTAGTAAGTAGCCGGGCTGCGTTCAGCTGATTCGTGATTTGTGATTCGCGATTCGTGATACGTGATACGTGGTGGACGGATGAGATGGCAGTGACGTTTGATAAGTTGGCCTCAGGAATAATTTAAGCCTAAGGCAATACATAGTCACTTAGTGGGTACGCCCTAAAATTAGGGAGATGCTTAGCGGGCGCAATTAGGGTTAGGGTTGATGCCTGGTTATAACTTTTGTGTTTCTGTGTTTTGGTGTTTTGACGCACATCACCGTATCAGCCTCACGTATGTCACTTGGCCTCAGGCTTTCAGCCTTGAGCTTGATGAAAATCACTTCGTAGTCCATCAACAATTGCATTTGCTATAGACGGCGAATATCTTCGATTTGTCCTGGCTAATCATCATCACTGAGCTGGTACATATTACCGATTACCCAGCAAATCGATATAGGTGGACCAAAACCCGGAAAAACGCCCTGCTCATCTCTTTTCACGATGAAAATGCTTCAGTGTCCATCTACTGTACACCTTCGCATACTCCAATTGGAGCCATATACTCCAGACAACTAGATCTGGAACTCAAACGCGAGACGTCGTTCTCCTATCATACATCTCCGTAGATCATCCTCAGATTTCGTGTTTCATGCCAGACCACGCCACGCCATGCATTGACGAACTTGCGCTCAATAACCACCTTGCTCTTGTGCCTGCCCACCGCCAGCAGCAGCAGCCGCGCCTCCACTATTGCCACTTGCGCCGCCGCCTCTGCCTCTCCATCCTCGGCCTCGGCCTCGGCCTCTGTACGCTCCTCTTCCCCTAGGAGGCCCGGCACGTGGTTTCCTACCCACGCTGAACGGGATCTTAACGAGCGGCCTCTCAGCCCAATCCACGCCTCTGAGGCCGAGCCGCTCTTTCTCCTTGTCGGGCAGCCTCCAGGCCTGGAAGACGCCCATGAGGGCCTCCTCGTCGGGCTTTCCGTCGTCGCCGTCCATCACGACGACACCCTTCAACTCCGGCACCCAGGTCTTGACGTAGGCGCCGCGGGGGTCGTAGTCGAGGGCCTGCTTGACGGGGTTGAAGATGCGGCCGGTGCGGGGGTCGTTGCCGACACCAGCGACGTACTGCCAGTTGCCCCAGTTGCTGGCGGCGTCGTAGTCCACCAGCATGCACTCGTACCACTCGGCGCCCAGCCGCCAGTCGATGTTCAGGTGCTTCGCCAGAAACGACGCCGCGTTCTGGCGCGCCCGGTTGCTCGTATACCCCGTCAGGAACAGCTCACGCTGTGACGCGTCGATCAGCCCCGTGCCGGTGCGCCCGGCGCGGAACCGGTCCAGCACGTCCCGCGTTGCGCCCGCTTCGGCGGCGGGGCCCGGCTCGGGCCCGTCGACCCGCCGCCAGGCTTTGGTCGGTGCGGTCGGGTCGGTGTCGGTCGCGGGCCCGCGCAGCCCGTCCAGCGAGAACAGCCGCCACCCGTATTTGCGTGCCACCAGCCGCATGTAGTCGCGCCAGAGCAGCTCGAAGCGCACTCCGGACGTGCCTTCGTTCTCGCCTTGTCCAAAGCCTTCTGCGCTGCTCCACCGTTCCAGTCGACTCGTCATGTCGTCGAGTTCGGCCTCAGAGACCGCATTTGCGTTTCCGTTTTCGAAGCATGCCATCCAGGCGTGCACCTGCCTCGCCGTAATGCAGCCTAGCGAGAGGAATCCTGAGAGTTTCGTGCTGAAGTCGACTCCTAGAAGGCCGTTGCGCGTGTCTTTGTAATTTGTTATCGAGCCGCTGCTCAGGAGGTGATCGAGACGTTGTTGCCCTTTTGACTCTCCACCCTCGAACGGGTGTGCCGAGATAGCTGTTCGGTCCGCATTTGCAGGCCATCGAGGTGGATTACTGACTTCCAAGTCCGGATCTATCGGTTTGAGCAGGCGGCTGAGAAGTTCATCGCGTGTTCTTGGAAGAACAAAGGAATCGGCCTGTGGAGGAATGAAACTAGTCGGAGGTAGCGGTGGAAGCGTCGAAGGTTTAGCCAGTGGTTTTCGTGGTCGAGAGCGTAATGGCTCAACCGATTTACGAAAAGTTGTGTAAACATCCGGTAGGTCTTTAATATCATCGAAAGGAAGATCTCGGCTGGAATGCGTCAGTTTCAAATTGGAAGCACGACGGCTGCCGGTTAGGTAGGTCAAGGGTTAAACCACTCTGGACCACCACACAGCCACCGCAGAATAGATCGTCATACTCATCAACAAAGAACTTCTCATCGGTGAACAAACGGAATTCCTTTCCATGCTCTTCGACAAGGCGCTGCACGTTGCGCTCTTCTTGCAGTTCCTCGAAAGCCACCTCCCCTGTCATCCACACACCATATACTTCAGCGAAACGGCACTTGTCTTCAGCCTCAAAAAAGGCAAACGCATCCCTGACGACATCCTCGAGCAAGCCCGCTCGGATCTCCAGGCCGCTGCCGACGCGTTCCAGCGAATCCTTCAAATCCCAGACGCTCTCGGCCAGGAACTTCGCGCGGTGCGGCCCGCAGCGCCAGAACCCGGCAACCTGGCTCCTGGCCTCGGGATACGGCGACTTGGGGTACTTGGCCGAATCTGACGCCTTCAGGAAGCCTGACACCTCCACCTGCTGCGCCTGGAACACGTACACCGGCAGCAGGTGCGTGAAGGCCGGGGCGTGGTGCGCGCCGTCGCCGGCTCCGCCGAAGCGCTGCGTAACCTCGTGCAGCACCGGGTTGTCGGAGATGCGAAGGTCCCGTCGGAGCAGGTAGATGAGGATCCTTGGCACGGGTACAGCCGCAGCCATGGCATCGGATATTCCACGGCAGTCTGGCCGGCCTAGGGCGTCTCGATCGGATGCGGGAGAGTTGTGAACGGGTTCGAACCACGCGTGCGGCAGCGGATGATGACTGGCGGCCGACTGGGAGGATTGCAGACGGTGGAGCGAAGGGAGACGCAGGTACGGAATTGAAGAGTGATGGGTTGCAACGACGCAGGCTTGACCATATTACTTATGGGAAAGCCATCGAGCCGAAGGGGGAAAGGAAGATCCTCGCGTAAGATGGGCCTCGAGCGCGCAAGCTTTGATGTGTTGGATTTGTGTGCAACTCGACATTCGACTCGACTCGCTGGCATCGAACAAGCGCCTAGTTAAGGCATGTCGCAAAAAGCCAAAAGACCAACCGACAACGGACAAGTCGAGCGAGGGATGAAAATTTCGAAAGAAGCAGGTACAGCACAAGGGCACGCAGGGCACATGGAGGTGCTAAAATGCAGCTATCGTCTGCAACCACGATTCGTACCGAAGCCCTGGTGTGATGGCCAGCCTGCAGTCGGATGGTCGGCTAATTTGGATCGGGTTCAAAAATAAGTGTCACAGTACCTTTGGATTGTGTCGAGATACGCGGCCGGGGGCGGGCGGTCGGAGCGTACCGTTGGACCAAAGGAGAATGGATGTGTTTTTGTTTAGCCGGAGTCCATACGATAGCCTGCATGGCATTGCCGACGGAGTCACCGCATCATGGTGCTTGTTCGAGCTTGTTCGGGCCAAGGTGGGCAGAGGGGTGCAGCGGTGGGTACGACTACCGATTGGTATCATTACTTTAGTGAAGACAAAGTTTGCTGGTAGATCGCGAGCAAGCGCCACACCTCGACCGTTCCTTTGCTGTGGTGGCGCCTGCAGCCCAGATCTTGATCCCATCGAACCGGCCTAGGTAAAAGCTGGAAGTCGCACACGTCAAAGATGCGAAACGGGCGCGATCGACGAGAGCGAAGATGCTCAATGGCTGTTGGTGCTGACAGCTCTTCGCCTCAAAAGTACTACTCACCTCACCTCAATCAAAATGGAAGGCTTCGCTCTCGTTGTAGCCTGGCTCGTCTTTCTCGTTTTCCCATCTCGGACGTTGGCGCCAGCATCTGGAAAAAGCTTTTCCTTTGCCAAAATGCGGAAAACACTCCACCCCTGCGCCTCCGAGGTTTCTAGACTCCAAGGACTTCGCACCTCCTTGCTCGTCCGTCTGCAAGTCCCGACCAGGCACTCAGAAAATCGGAAGGCTACCCAGCAACGAGGCTTTTGGTAACTCCAAGGCCTCGGGTGATTGCAGGTGTGATTGCCAAACCACTAATTAATGTCTCGGAGCATGCCAGGTTTGGTTGCGCCTCATTCTCCGCTCAATAGTGCTCTTGCCACGAAGCCGAGCGGAAAGTCGCCGACGAGATTGGCGAAAGGACAACGACCCGGTCGTCGGATGCTGGGCTGTCGTGGCCGTCATGCTTTGGTCCGGGAAGGCGCAGTGCCATATCAGCAAGGAAATGCCCAGAACTTTGTGAATTCTTTCAGGCTCCCCTGCTAGGGCTCGTACTTGTTCCTCCATGGTGTTGACCGCCTTGCTGCCACGATGAACAACACCCGTGGAAAAAGTCATTCGACGACAACGTCATTGGTGGGAGCTGCACCCGCCAGCCATCGCAAGCCTGGGCTCGACCTGGATTTTTCTCGTCCGCTCGCTCAATGTTTCCTGCTGAGCCAGAGCCAGATGGATTCACGGCAGTCAAAGACGAGACTCGGCGTGCGCCACGGCGTAAAAAGCTGCGTCATACGCATGGAGCTCCACTTCTTTCAAAAGTAACAAATCCCTGAGGGAGAGCGCGATTAGCACTAATTACCGAGTCTTCAGAAAGCAACTTGGAAAAAGAGCAAGCAAAAAAAAAAAAGGAAAAAAGGAAGTTCTGGTCCGTGCCGGGCGATCTTGATGGAAGCTACCCGTCCGCGCCCCGTCCCCGTTCACTGGGTAAACCGTCCACGGATCAAGCTGCAATGCATGAAGTCCCTGGAAAACACGGCGAGGCGACGAATCGCTCGAAGCGTCTCCAGTCCCGACCTTGCGGAATCTACGTCGAAGGAGTCGGGAAGCGAAATCGAACCGGCCCTGTCTGCGGCCATTGACCCGTCCCTGGCCTCGGAGTTCCCACTGCGGCTGCTATAAAGGGCAAGGATATGACGATCCAAGGTTCATCGCTCACGTAACCACCTTCGTGTGCCGTGAAGAAGTCGCAGTTGGCCCGGCGCTCTTCTTTACCCGGGGAGGCATCTTTTTGCTTGTGTCAAAAATGCTCATCACATCCCTCGCAGATTGCTGCAAGTATCTGGCCGCGCGCTTTTGCATGTGCCGTGGTGGGCGGTGAATGTTCCACTACATGAGTACGGCAAACCACGCGACCCGGCCCGTCCAAAGATAACACGGCAGGCAAATTTCTCCACAAGGTGGGTCGTGGGCCAGCCTCGCTAGCTGAAGGCTTTCGCCGGTAGGCCGAAGCAAAACAAGGCACAAACGTAATATATGGATCGCACCACTCCCGTCTCGGTGGCAGGAGCGAAAACGAAAACCTGTCTTTTCTTGTTGTACCGAGAACCTCGCAGAACGTGGCGCTTCATCCGCGGCTTCAACGTCGCTGCTGCGTCGTTGAAATCATCAGAAGCCGCCCGGTGGGTGCGCAAATGTTACAAGTCGATCGACGGTAACACACATATTGGAGGCTTCTCGATATGCAGATCTGCCCTTGCAATGGCCTTTCGTTGGAACTTTGGCATCCCTGTTTCCAGCCTCGTTCTTCAGCTTCACGGATGTACTGTCCCGAAGATCTTATGTGAATTGCGCGATTGAGAGTTTTTCTTATTCAAAAGGAAAAAAGCATTGACATTGGCGCCGTTTCCCCCATGGATATCTTCCTTGTTGCTTGATGTGTATGCAGTATTCCGTACTCCTCGCTGGCACTGCAAAAGCCGTGCAAAAGTGTTTCAAAGTTTCCAAGTTTCTCACCGCAGACGACGAAAAAAAAACAATCTACGCCACCGACCAATCATCCCGGATCTCTTCTTCCAACATTCAACCACATCCACCCATCAGTTCCGAAGGTAGTAACCCGTCTCAGCAGGATACTCGACCACGAAGTCGACATCAGTCCCCCAGTCGCCAAAGGCCTTACGCAGGTCGGCCTCGACGCCGCCGGCGTCCGCACCGTCGTGCATATCGACGAGCACGACACGGCGCAGCTCGGGAAAGCGCTCGTTGCAGACCTCAGCCAGCGCAGCGATGTGCTCGTAGACGCGCGGCGCGACCTGGTTGACGCGCAGCTCGCGGATGCGCGGCGGCAGGACGTCGCGCAAGGCTGAGCCGGCGCCGTGCGCGACGCCCGCCTCGTCCCAGCCGATCAGCGCCGACGCCGGCACGTCGAGCGCCTCCAGCAGCACGAAGTCGCCCAGGTCGCCCAGCGCCGGGATCAGGCCGTCGTCGTGCTCGGGCCAGCTGTCGAAGTGCGCGCGCGTGTCGAGCGTCAGCGTGCGCAGGGTCGCGCGGTGCTCGCGCAGCGCGGCGCGCAGCAGCGGGAAGTTGAGCTCGACCCAGCCGACAGCCGTGCCGGCCCAGTCGCAGGCGAAGTGGTCGAGGCGGGCGCAGGCGCCGATCATGAGCTGGAGGGCGAGCGGGCACACGGCGCTGTGGTGGAGCGAGAGCGTCGTCACTGCCGAGCTGCGCGCCGGGCAGTCGAAGCCCGCGAACAGCCCGTCCTCCGGCTCGTGGCACACGTTGCCGCTGAACTTGCGCAGCCCCGGCAACCGGAAGAACGGCGCGATCGCAGACAGCCGGAACCCCCCTTGCCCGCCTTCCAGCCGCGAGGACGTCGCTGCCAGGTGTTGCAGGTTCTGCAGTATCTTGTTCTCGCGTATCTGAGGGTGCAGCGTCTCCATCAGCAGGTGGTCGGTCTGAAAACGCCGCGCCTCGATGGTAGTGTTGGGGTTTTCAATGTGAAGGTATGTTAAATTTTGCGCCAGGCAGATGAGCAGGGCCGCTTGAGCCTCCTCGCTGTGGATCAGATGCCCTATTTCATCTTGAGCGTTGTTGTGGAGAGGCGTGCCAGCCGTCAGAATGGCCATGTGGTCGGACGCTTGGAGGATAGGGAGATAGCGCTCTTCGGCCCAGCCACGCCAGCTGTCCAGGTCCCAGTAGTCGACACTCGTCTCCGGATCTAGGATCTCGATATGTTCACACGCCAACACAAGTTCGGGTCGAACGAGGACAGATCGCAAGAAAGTGTGTAGTCTCTGAGGACGTTCAAACATGCGGTGGGTGAAACGTCGATAGAGATACGGAAGGGTGATGCCGTGGATTCGCTTGGACACGAAGCAGAGGCTGTAGAGGGTCTGCTTATCATCGTTGCGTGAGATGATGTTCTGAATGAGTTCATCAGGGAAATGGTCGATGGATCGCGGCATGATGATTGCGGTAGGCCTAATAGCCAGCGACAAAGACTGCCGGGTTTCCCGTAGATGTCCTTCAAGGCATGAATGAGCATTTGCCACGCAACCACTTGTTTCCAACTCTTCCTCACCTTGTCGCCGTGGGAGATATCGGAGAGTTTGTAGGATTTGCTGATACCAGAAGGCTTCGAGTACAAGTTTCTTGCACAATGAATGGTCATCGGGTGATGGAAGTGGGATCTGGAACGCGATGGAACGACGCTAGCTGGGCATTTGGAAATACGGTGTGCGCGAGTGTATGCTAATGTAGTGCAAAGGAGTGAAAGGTGCCAATCTGCCGAGCGAACCTTCGCTAATTTATAACTTGCCGAATTGTCTGAAGTTGGTCGAGGCTGCAGCTTAGTTCAGAGACGGAGAACTGGCGATTGAGGGCCGACTGTCAACTCAAGACGAATTGAATGGTGTTTCGGAGCAGTGTCCGCTATGCGTTCGAGGGGCGATTGCGTTCAACCATGACAGCATGGCTGAACGTGGCAAAGTTCTCTGCTTGGATATTTTGGGATATAGCGTTTCGGGATTCGGTGGCGGACTGTTGGGTTTTGGCAGTGATCCGCAAAAAAGATTGCCATCCTTCAAATCATGGCTGAATTAGATGGCAATTTGGAAAGCTTGGTTCGGGCGCTTGCTGCCTCGGAGTCACTTCCGCATCTTTTTCGGCAGTCGCACAAACACTCGAGACCCGCTGATGCACTGACGCACTTCGTAGCTCATTGAAACAAATGCCAATCTTCAGCATAACGGGATAACAACGACGTGGCATTCATCTTTGCATTACCGTTGAACGTACAGGGGCTGTTGCCTTGCTTTCATCATCCAAGAGGGGGTTGTCAGTACCATTCCGCACACCCTTTTACCAAGAAACGCCGAAGCCGTAGTCGTAGGCATAGTCAGTCTGTACTGCCACTGTTACAATCACAATCTCCCGTGATTCGTCAATCATTTTGATGCTCGTCAAAACTCCAGTTTGACACCGACCCATGCCATGCCAAATCCAATCTCCAACCGCAAACCCGCGAGCACTCAAAGATCCTTCCACTCCTCAACCGGCAAGATACCAAACTCCCTCTCCTCCTCGCCCTCACCCTCATCCTCAAGCAGCGGCTCCAATCTACTCTTAAAATCCTCCAGCTCCATCTCCGCGCCGTCCCAGAACTCCAGCTCCTCCTCGCCGTGCTTGCCGGGACCCTTCGGCCGCCGCGGCGGCACGAGCACGAAGTTTGGCACGTGGATGACGCCGTCGCGGGCGACACCATCCGCAACCACGACGCGCACGAAGCCGTTCACGCGCAGCGACACGAACGGGCCCACGCGGCCCACGTCGACGGCCACGCTGTGGCCCGCCAGCAGCGTCGGCAGCTGGAAGTGCTGGTAGTGCGGCGCGTCGAGCGAGTCCGGCGGCGGCGTCGAGAGGTCCTGGCCCGTGCCGGCGCTGCCGTTGTAGAAGGCGGTCGAGTACAGCGTCGCGTTCGCCACGATGTGGTACTTGAGCAGCGCCGCCAGGAAGCGCTCGCCCGGCTTCGAGAACAGGAAGGCGTTGACGCGCGGGCCCAGCTTGCGGAAGGCGATGTTGGACGGCGCGAAGAACGTGCCGCCGACGCGCGGCGCCGCGGCCACGCTCTCGAGGAGCCCGGTCTTCGACAGGCCGAGCAGCAGCGTCGAGAACTCGCTCGGCAGCAGCGACAGGATCTTGAAGGTCTTCGGCGGCGGGATCAGGATCGCGTCCAGCCCGTGGATGAGCCCGTTCGACGCCCCGATGTTGACCGCCACCACCCGTGCGTAGAAGTTCAGCGTCAGGCCTTTGAGCGAGATGCGTGCTGCGACGCGCTGCGGTTCGTCGCCCAACAACGACTCGTTCAGGAGAGTTGGTACGGTCTTGGAGAAGAGCAGGCGGCCGGCAGGAAACGAGCCCGGTACGACATGGTAGCGCAGCACCTTTTTGATGATTTCTTCCGACGGCTTTTTGTGGCCTTTGGGGATCTTCTTGAAAGCATTATCGGTTGGTGCGAAGATGGTGTGATTGGCCTTTGTGCTATTGAGCAATGACACGAGCTCGCTGTCTCCTTCGATGAGCTTAGCGAGTTTCGTCGTGTACTTGGATTCGGAGATGAGTTGGTAGATGGTCTTGTTGCTCTTCTTATGATGCGGCGGATGATGTGGATGACGTGGGTGGTGTGGTCGCTTTCCAGGCGGATGGTGAGGAGGAGGTGGATGATGAGGCGGAGGAGGACCAGGATGAGGGCCATCATGCGGTGGTGGATATGGTGGATCGTCGAAGGGCTCGTAGCTTTCGTAGTCGGTCTCAATACCAGGCTCAAGCCAACCATTGATGGGATAGCCGGAATCTTCGAGATCGTCAGTAACTACGCCGGTTACGTCGTCGATGAAGGCCAAGGCCTGGTCGAATTCATTGATGACAACATTTTTGACTTTTTGGAATGGCTTCTTGATGATATCGACAATTTCACTCTGGCAAGGCAGCCGGTCTAACCATGACCTGATCTCACTCTTGGTCTCAACGGTGACTTTGCCGAGCACCTCTTCGTCAGGTACCACGAAGGCAGCTGACAGAGCGGCCAACGGCAGCAATTGCAACAACTTCATGATGAGTCGATGAGAAGCTACCTCAGAATGGGCACAACAATTAAGAATGAAAGCGGAAGAGTGAGGGGATGAAGAGTGAAGAAGCAGCAGCAGAGGCCGGGGTGACGCTAAAGCCGAGGACGATTACGCGTAGGCAGACTTGGATGACGAGGAGCTAGAGCTGTAGAGCAGCAAAGTGGATACACTAGAAATTTGGGACCGTCTGATCGCTTTATTTTGCTGCCTAAATGCCATCATTGCCCAAACGGATTCCACACGGATGAATGTCTCATCAATTAAGAGTTCCGAACGGAAGTATCATCAATGGCATTGACCGTTTTGGTTCGCAGCCGTTGATCCAAGCTGTCTGTGCTCCACGGTACGAGGTGGGGGCTTGATGTGCATTGCCATGACTTTGATTGTCAAAACAGAAGCCTCTTAAGAGACAGTCTGGTCATTAGTGAGTTGAATAGAGCAATTTGCAAACCGAGCCTTGCTCAATGGCGTCTCGGAAATACTTGTGCTGACTCGTGATAGAGTACGATACCCGTCTGCCTTGCCTCAGCATCCTCTATCCCAACCCCTCACTCGGATCATTTTCGTACCGATCAGAGTGTTTTTGGGGCTTGAGTGGTGTCCGCATCTTGCATTTGCCCCCCTACGCACTGTACCTTACTTTTTTGAGTGGGTTGAAGCTGGTTGTGGTGTGGCCATGGCCGAATTGCGCATGGCTCCTTGGCTTGTCGATGATGGCGGGGGTCATTAACAAAAGTCCCACCTTAGGAACGAGCACGTTTCCATGCATCTCCTCCACCAAGATTTTCCTTTTGACGCTGCTCCTGCTCCTACCATTGAGCAATTGAAGATCGTGCACTATTCTCCATCACTCAATGGCCGCCATGGTGCATCCTTTGGCCTCTCCACGCCCCAATCCCATGGCTCTGGCTGGCTGAGGTCAGATCTCGATTTGCAGGTTTTTGCTCCCCCACATCTGTACGATGCTGCATGGCTCCAGCTTCGGTTCCTCGCACAAGGAGCTTTAGCTGATGGAAACTGAATTTGCTGCATGCTGATCGGAGTCAATGACGGTGTTTGGACTTCAAATTCAAGCTTTTCCAAGCTTTGCGTAGCTGCGGCGTCCGTCTCCTTCCTGCATCGGGTAGCACCTTTGCCCCCCGTCGACGTCAATTACCGCTTTCATTACCCTGACAAAGCTGCCAGCTCATGGAGAGCTTCATATAGATTCCGGTTTTCCCGTTTTCTTCTTTTCGTTCCTGAATCTCTTTCATTCTCAATCTGCTTTCACCTTTCAAGCTCTTTTCTACTTGACCGTGTCAAATTCCGGCTACTTCCACTTCGGCTTCTAAGCTTTGAAATTTCACAAATCACTAAGACAGCTACTCCAAAATGGTTCTCCATCGCCACGTAAGCTCCCACTTGTGTATTCAAGCGGTGACTTAAACTCAATTTGAATAGATCAATCCGGATGAGCTTGTCGAAAAGTTGCGAGATGCGCCCCATACCCATCGCAGCAAGCACACCCATGTTGGGTTGGCACACGACATCACACCGTATTCGAGCCGCTACAATTCCAAGACGGCACTCACCAAACACAAGATCCCAAAGGATGGTGCACCTGCCGATGCCGTTTACCAGATGCTCAAGGACGAGCTGGACCTGGATGGCCGACCCAATCTCAATTTGGCCAGCTTTGTCGGCACCTATATGGAACGTCAGGCCGAGCAGCTGATGATTGAGAACTTGTCCAAGAACATGAGTGACGTTGATGAGTACCCAGCCATGATGGACATGCACGCCCGCTGCGTGTCCATCATCGCCGACCTTTGGGGTGCCGGTAAGCACGGCGAAAGAGCCATCGGTACCGCTACCACCGGCAGCAGCGAGGCCATTCAGCTTGGTGGCTTGGCAATGAAGCGACGATGGCAGGAGAAGCGAATGAAAGAAGGCAAGGATTACTCGAAGCCCAACATCATCATGGGTGCTAATGCACAGGTTGCCCTTGAGAAGTTTGCCCGCTACTTCGAAGTCGAGGGGCGCATCTTGCCCGTCAGTACAGGAAGCAGTTATCGCCTCGACCCAAAGCTAGTTAAGGAGAACCTCGATGAGAACACCATTGGTGTCTTCGTCATCCTTGGCAGCACTTACACCGGCCACTACGAGCCGGTCGAGGAAATATCCAACCTCCTAGACGAGTTCGAGAAGGAGACAGGCCACGATGTTCCAATTCATGTGGATGGAGCCAGCGGCGGCTTCATCGCACCATTCGCTTATGCAGGTGCGGGTTTCAAGTGGGACTTTACGCTACCACGCGTGAAGTCGATCAACGTCTCCGGACATAAATTCGGCTTGGTGTACGCAGGCGTTGGCTGGATCATCTGGCGCGACGAGTCGATGCTTCCCAAGCACCTAGTCTTCGAGCTTCACTACCTGGGCGGCACCGAGGAGTCCTACACGCTCAACTTTAGCAGGCCCGGTGCCCAGATCATCGCACAGTACTTCCTGCTCGAGCACCTTGGCTTCAACGGCTACCGCAGCATCATGGAAGGGGCTCTGGCCAACGCGCGGCTGCTGTCTCGCGCCCTCGAAGCCACGGGATGGTACCGCTGCGTGTCGGACATCCACCGCCGCAAGGGCATCTACCACTACGAGCCCAACGTGGAAGCGTGGTGCGACTCGGAGCGCAGCGACGCCTACAACGCAGGCCTGCCAGTGGTGGCATTCACGTTCTCGGATGAATTCAAAAAGGAGCACCCAGACATCAAACAGGTGTCGGTGTCGAACCTGCTGCGGGCGAAGCAGTACATCGTCCCGAACTACCCACTGCCGCCGGACGAGGAGGGCACGGAGATCCTGCGCGTGGTCGTGCGCGAGAGCCACACGCTCGACCTCATCGACCGCCTCATCGCCGACATCTGCGTCGTCACCCAGGCCCTCATCGACAACCAGGTCTCCAACATCAACGCCTGGCAGCCCCTCAATGCCGCCGGCAACTCCATCGAGAAGATCCACTCCAGCCTCGGCGTCCAGGACACCTCTGAGGCGCACAGGCCCATGGATCAGGGCGTGCATCGCGCCGTGTGCTGAGCATGTTGCTGTCGTGCGTGTACGGCGATGGTAAAAATGGGAGAATGGCAAATTCGGAGCGAAGCTATGCCTGGCCGGTGAGAGAGCCACAAAATAGGAAACATTCCATATCATTTACAATATCATTTCACATCATTTCGCGACCGTGTATCATCCTTTCTCGTTGTCTCGCCCGTCTGTCTCGTAATTTGATCATAGGTAGTCGCCGCTCCGGTGAAATTAACACGTCCCGACTTGTAGCTGTTGACATACCGGCGATAGTTTTGTGCCATTTTAAGAACTTTGCCGTGAATTGTGAAAGCACGGCAAGGAACACATACACCGTCACCGTGGAAGCGAAACAAAGCACTAATTGTTCACAGAGACACCAAGTAGACTCATGGAAGTTACGTAGGGGGAAATGGAGCGCCAGCGAAGGCAAGTCCAGATGCTCATTGTCCATACTAGCACTAGAGGGTATAGAAGCCATTTGGTCGAGTCAACACGCGCAATCCACCCGCAGCAAAGCAAGTCCACCCATCCCTGAACACATTCAATCACGCTCCCACCCGCCGCTCATAGTGAGTACCACCGGTGGCTGGTCATGTCGAAGCCGAAGACCGAGAAAAGGGAGATGTTGGCGAAGCGCCGACGCCATCTATTTCTTGCCGGAGAGGCTGTCCTGGACGGACTGCGCGGCGCCGGAGATGGCCTCCTGGGCCTGGCCGAGGAGCTTGGAGCCCTATGAAGAAGTCAGCCAAAGTGTTTAACAAGCCGGAGTGACGCACCTGCTCGGTGGCCTGGTTGAAGGTATCCTTGGCGCTGTCGGCGATGGATTGCGTGGTGGACTTGTCGCCCTCGGGCTGGACGGAGCCGGCAGCGTTGTCGGTCTTGCCGGTGATGGTTTCGGAGGCCTTGTCCAGAGTGCTCTTCTGAGAGTCAGGAGTGACGGTCTCCTTGGCCTAGATCGTGATCCAGTCAGTTCGGTTCCGACTATACCGTCTTCGCCATAGAATATAGCTGCACGATGTTGAGGTATTATTTGTCTTACCTGCTGAGAGATATCCTTGCGGAAAGTGTCAGACATTTTGTTTGGATCGGTACTGTTTGAGTTGAGGTTGATTTGAATTGGTAGTAACTGATTGAGATTGGAATTCGAAGTTGAGAGTTGAAGAGTTTGCTGCAGAAAGAAAAGAAGAAAATTTTTCAACCAGATGACGAAGACAATTTATCTTCTGACGAGATTACCGCTAACTTGGGGAAAGAGCTACGGGACGGATATGCTATTGCCCTCTTGGTTACTGCGAATATTGCATCTGGCTCACTGAGTTCGACCAGAGTCAGTGACGTCACACAGCCACACGCCACATACATCTGCAGTATCACGCAATGCCTTCTCTCTTGCATGGAACGTAATGATGCTATGCTGGTGCGGGCCTGCCAGGTGGGGAATTTCGACCCTTCAGCATCGAAAAGTCCAATGGGCTATCTCGATCGTGGCCGCAAAGTTGCCCGATGTCAATAGCTA
>Ga0335073_10005430_pt1 | contig 17883 bp, 20 predicted proteins | sample Lox_Sample_22_FD_207093 | JGI IMG/M metagenome (GOLD analysis project Ga0335073, IMG submission 207093) | Soil microbial communities from Loxahatchee National Wildlife Refuge, Florida, United States - Lox_Sample_2.2 | ecosystem: Environmental > Terrestrial > Soil > Wetlands | place: USA...
TGACCCTGGCCGAGGCCATCGGCCGTCTGGACTGGCTGGGTCAGCCCTTCGTGTTCTTCGTGCACACCGAAACCGGCCGGGGGGCCGTGATCTATCACCGTTACGACGGCCACTACGGCCTGATCAGTCCGTAGTCATCCGGCCGCCGGGGCCGATGGTCATCAGAACCGGCCAGGACCTCAGCAGGCGACGTCGGGACGAAGGTCTCTGGTGGCGGGCCACGACCGCCGGGAGCCTGGCTCTATGGAAGCGGCACAGGACGCGACCAGCCAGTCGCGAGACCATGACGGCGCCGCCGCGACGGCAGTGCGGCGGTACGTCATCATCGTCGGCGAGCGCGCCGACGGCGGCTCTGCCCTCCGGATCGATGATCCCGCCCGCCTGCTAAGGGTCTATTCGCTGCTGCAAGCGACATTGAGACAGCTGGAGGGCGCCACCCTGCCGCCAGAGGGGATGCCCGTGGTGCAGCAACAGCTCGAGGTGATCCGCCGCGAGACCGAACGGGCCGTGTCCCCGGCGCTGGCCGCCGAGTTCCGGCGGATTCTCCCGTCGCATGATGCGGCACCGAGCGCGGGTGCATTGCGCATCGAATGCGCGGTGCTGGCGAGCTGGGTCGAAAGCCTGGTCGTGCAGATGCTGGCCAACCTTGCGGCCGCGCATGAGCGATCGCAGCAGGTCAGCGCGCGGCCGCAACCAGCGCTGACGCGGACGTGATGAGATGGCCGCGGACGTGAGCTGGCAAGCCAGGGCCCGTTGCGGAGGCGTGGCCGCGGCGCTGTTCTTCGGCCCGGACGGCGAGAGACCGGCCGAGCGGGAGATCCGGGAAGTGAGGGCGGCGGCGGTCTGCGCGCGGTGCCCGGTGCGTGCGCAGTGCCTCGACTACGCGCTCAGGCACTCGATCAAGCACGGGATCTGGGGCGGCCTCAACCCGGAGCAGCGAGCGCGGGAGCGCCGCCGCCGGGCAGGCCGATCGCACGCTGCGTGACCACGGCCGCCGACAGCTATGACGAGCAGCATGCGATGAATACCTGCTGGGCGCCTCGCGGGGTCTCGCCCGGAAGGGGGTGTCGGCGGACATACTGGCCGTCGGGCTGCATGTCCCACGCCGAGCAGTTGTCCTGCTCGTAGGTGCGCAGGATGGTCTCCAGCTCGGCCTTGATGGCCGGGTCGCCGATGGGGGCGACGGTCTCCATCCGCCGGGAGAGGTTGCGGGTCATCAGGTCGGCCGAGCCGATGAAGAACTCGGGCGCGCCGCCGTTCTCGAACCGGTAGATGCGGCTGTGCTCGAGGAACCTGCCGAGGGTGCTGTACACCTGGATCGTCGGGGACAGCCCGGGGACCCCGGCCCGCAGGCAGCACAGGCCGCGGACGTTGAGGGCGATGGGAACGCCGGCCAGGCTGGCCTGGTAGAGCTCCCGGATCATCTGGGTGTCCTGGAGCTGGTTCATCTTGGCCCGGATGCCGGCCGGACGTCCGGCGCGGGCGTGCTCGGCCTCGCGGCGGATCAGCGCGGTGAACCGCTCGCGCAGGTCGTGCGGCGCTACCAGGAGCTTGCCCGGGGTCGGGGCGGGGATGCCGGCGGTCAGCTCGTTGAAGACGGCCGCGGCGTGGACGGCCAGCCCGGGATCCGCGCTGAGCAGTCCGAGGTCCTCATACAGCCGGGCTGTCCCCTCGTGGTAGTTTCCCGTGCCGACGTGGACATACCGGCGGATGCCGTCCGGCTCCTCGCGCACCACCAGCGCCAGCTTGACGTGCGTCTTGACCCGCTCCACGCCGTAGGCGACGTGAGCTCCGGCCTGTTCGAGCTCCTGGCCCCAGCTGATGTTGGGCGCTTCGTCGAAGCGTGCGGTGATCTCGACCAGGACCGCCACCTGCTTGCCGCGGCGGGCCGCCTCCTTGAGAGCCTGGACGATCGGGGAGCGGCGCCCCGTGCGGTAGATCGTGAGCTTGATCGCGAGCACGGCGGGATCCACGGCGGCACTCTGCAAGAACCGCAGGACCGAGGTGTCGAAGCTGTGATACGGCAGGTGCACCAGGATGTCGCCGCGGCGGATCTCGTCGAAGATCGCGGACGGGTCGGTGCGATCCAGATTCCGCAGCCGCGGATGGGTCACCGGCTCGTGCGGAGGGTCACGCTGCTCGGCGTGGCCCTGCACGGGCAGCCCCATGAGGTCCGCGGGGCTCAGCAGCCCAGGCGTCGCGATGACGTCGGCAGGGCCGGCGCCGAGCTGAACCGCGAGCCAGTCCCGCAGGCCCGCGGGCATGTCGGCGCTGACCTCCAGGCGCACCACGCCCGCGTACTTCCGGGCGGTCAGCTCCGCCGTGACCATCCCGATGATCGCACCGGGGGAGAGGTCCACGTCCTCGTCCCCGGCCTGGTCGGCCCACGGATCATCCTTCGCCCCCCGGCTGACCCGGAAGAAGGAGCAAGCTGGCTCCGACGCCCGCGCGAACAGCGCGCCCAGGTTGTCGGCGATCACCTGCTCGAGGGGCACAAAGCCCGCGCCCTCCGGCAGCGGCACCCACCGTGGCCGGCTGGCCGGCACCTTGATCCGAACGAAACGGGGGTTCCGGCGACCCGCTTCGGTGACCAGCACCGCCAGGTTGAGGCCCAGGTTGCTGATGAACGGGAACGGGTGTGCGGCGTCCGCGGCCAGCGGGGTGAGGATCGGCTCCACCGAGTCCGCGAAATACCGGGCCAGGTAGGCCCGCTGGGACGCGTCGAGATCGCCGACATCCAAGATCGGGATGCCCAGGTCGCGCAGGGCCGGGCGCAACTGCTCCTCGACGAGCCGGGCCACCGACTCCTCCTGGGACCTCAGCTCCGCGCGGCAGGCCTGGAGCACCTCGGGCGGGGTCAGCCCATCCGGTCCGCGCTTGCTCTCATTCCTTCGGACCTGCCGGAATAGGCCGCCGATTCGTTTCATCGCGAACTCGTCCAAGATCATGCCCATGATCCCGGCGAACTTGACCCGCTCCAGCAGCGGCTGCTCCGGGTCCTGGGCCAGGGCCAGCACGCGGCGGGCGAAGCTGAGCCAGCTCAACTCCCGGTTGATCAGGGCCGCCGGGGAGTCCGGCGCGATCGGTACTGGCTGTGACATGTACGCGCACCTCGATGCCATTCCTTCAGACAAGCCCGGTGGTTCGCGAAACCGCGTGACCGTGCAGTCGATCGCGGCCACCTGGCCTGGCAGGGGGTCGCGACTTGCCTATCTCATCATCCCGACCGTCTCCTCGCACCTTGCCGCCGCCAGGCAGAATGCACCACCCGGTCCGGGCGTTCTTGGGCCCGCCGCGGTGCATGGGTGCGATGGCCCGCAGATCACGGGCAGCACGTTGAGCGCCGAGGCGAATCGCGCTGGACTGCTGCCTCCGGACCTGATCGAGCAGCGCCGCCACCACGACGACGACAATGATCAGCCATTCATAGCAGGGGGCTATCCGGCTACACCGTTGCCGGGCTGGACGGTTTGCACGGACAGGATCTGCACCGAGGTGCTGGCGCAGGCCCGGGCGTTCAGGCTGAGGTACAGGGGGCTAGTCTGGCCGGGCGGGAAGATCCGCAGCCGGTCCGCGGTGACGGGCTGGCAGGCGGACGCAGGGTAGTTCATCGCGTCGGTGACCCGCAGCTCGGCGTGCGCGGTCACGCCGGGAGCCAGCGTGACCAGCACTCGCGGGTAGGTCGGATCTTCCGTAGCCGCCGCGCCGACCTGGCCGCCGGAGGCGGCGACGAACGAGACACCCGGGTAGCCGTACAGCGCGCAAGTCACGCCGGAGGTATTGGTGAACTCGATCGGGTAGTAGGTGCTGCCCGCCGCTCCGTTGCCCGGACCAAGCGAGGCCGTCAGCGCGGAGGTCGCGCAGCCTGGCGGACCCGTTGCCGGGGAGGACGCAGGCGGGCTCGGGCTCGCGCTCGCTGCGGGCGGTGCGGTGACGGTTACCGTCACGGTCGCGGTCGGGCGGGCGGCGGGGCCGCCCGCGGACCCGCACCCGGCGAGGAAGCCGGCGGCGAGCAGAACGACCAGGAGGCCCGGCGGCCGGACCATGGTACGTAGCGACCTCACTTCGTGTGCTCCTTCCAGGCCGGGACGGCCGGCCGCCCGCCGCCCTGGGGTGCGACGACACCGGCGGTGCCGTGCCTGGTGATCGTCATCTGGCTATCCGAGGGCGTCGGTGATCCGGCCGGTCACGTGACTACGGCGTGGTCCCGGTGAACACTTCCCAGCAGCGCCGCTTCCGCGGCGTCAGCCTTGCCGGGCAGGTTCTCCACACGGGCCCCTGCGGCCGCCAGGGCCTGGCGGGAGACCCGGTAATGATGGCCGCACAGCAGCAGGTCCACGGAATGCGGCCGCCCAGGGACGGGCGGCATGATCACCCGTACCACCGGCTGCGCGGGACAGCAGCACGCCCGGTCCTCGCGCACCCCTGGCAGGATCTCGTCCAACGGCGGGCTGCCAAATCCCGGCGCGTCCCCGTCGGAGCTTCTGTACGGAAACATCGGCTTCATGGTTCAAGCATCGGCGCGCGGCCTACGGCGCTGTAGAGACATACTTCCCGGCTATCCGGGCCAAAGGACCCGTCGAAGAACCCGAGGAGCAGGAACACCTGGACCACCGTCGGCGGGCGGGACCTCGGGGCCTGTCCACGGGAGACCTTTGGCCCTACCCTCCGGTCCGGCCGCGTTGCTTGCCTATAAGCATGCCTCCGCTGCGAGACTTCCTGACCCGCTTCCGGCCCGCGGGCTCTCCCGGAGCAGCCGCCGGAGTGCCTGCCGACCGTTCAGGTGAACTGGAGTCGGAGGTAGCTCCGGTGCTGGCCCTCCTGGACAGCACCGAAGCCGAACGCGAGCGCCTCATCGCGCATGCGCGTCGCGAGGCCGAGCGGATCGTGGCCGCTGCGCGGACGACGGCGGACGGGATCGCCGCCGATGCCGCGCAGCGCGCGGAGACGATCCGCGACCAGGCCGCGCGGCAGGCGATGACCGCTGCCCGGGAGCAGGCCGCCAGCATCACACAGGAGGCCGGGAAGCAGGCGGCGCGGATCCACGAGCTGTCCCGCCAGCGCATTCCGGCCCTGGTCAGTGGCGTCGTCGGAACTATCAGGCTCCTGCCAGCCGAGGAATCATGAGCGCGGGCTGGGTCGCGGGCAGCGTGCGGGCCAGAGCCTTGGCCCGCCGGCGGCTCGGCGCCGAACACGCCCGGCGGCTGGCCTCCTGCAGTTCGCTGAGCGATGCGTTGCGCATGCTGGCCGTCACCGCATACGGGGCCAACCTCCGGCCGGACCAGCCTCTCGCCGTGGCCCAGCGCGAGATCGCCGAAAGCGTCCTGTGGGATCTGCGAGTCCTGGCTGGCTGGCTGCCCAGCGGGGGAGTGCGGCTGCTGCGCATCCTGGGCGCCTGGTTCGAGGTGGCCAACATCGACGAACTGCTCCAGTCCATCGCCGGCCGGCCAGCCGAGGCCGAGTTCCAGCTCGGCGCGCTCGCCACGGCGTGGCCGCGGCTGCGCCAGGCCTCGAGCAACGCCGAGCTTCGCGCCGCGCTCGCCGCCTCGGCCTGGCGGGATCCGGGCGGGGAGAGCACGTACGCGGTGCGGATAGGCATGCGGGCCCGATGGGCGGCGCGAGCCGCGGCGCTCGACGAGCCGGCCCGGACCTGGGCGGCCGGCGCGGTCGCGCTGCTGGTGGCCGGCGAACGATTCGCGGCGGGCCACACGGTCGACCCGGCGGTCATGGGCAGTGCTCTCGACCTGATCGGACCGCAGGCGTCCAGCGCGGCCACGCTGGACGAGCTGACTGAAGGCCTGCCGCCCCGCGCCCGATGGGTGCTGGCCGGGATCACCTCACCCGACGGCCTGTGGCAGGCGGAGGAGACCTGGCTGGCCCGGGTCGAGCAGGACGGCCTGCGGCTGCTGCGCACCGCCAGCCTGGACAGCAGGGTTGTGCTCGGCGCGGTGGCCGTCATGGGCTGCGACGCCCGCCGGGCCCGTGCCGCACTGGAGATCGCCGCGCGCGGCGGCAAACCGCCGGAGGCCCTCGATGAACTGGCTTGACGCGGCGGTGCCAGCCCGGATGAGGCGCATCGCCCTGGTGGCCGCGGACGAGGCGCTGCGCGACACGCTCGTGCGGGTCGCGGACTCGGCGGTGGTGGAGATCGGGCCGGCGGCGGGCGAGCCACGCGGCCCGGATGCCGGGGCGGGAACGAAAGGCGAGGCGGCGCGCAGGCTGCAGCGCTCCGGGCACCAGGTTCGTGAGGCCGCGCTGTCCGCCTCGCGGCCCGACCTCGACGCGCTCGAGCGTGCGGGCCGCTACGACCTGCTGGCCGGCGAGGCCCAGCTCGAGTCCTTCGCCGCCACCGCGATCCGGCGATCCGGGGCGGCGGCGCTGGCCGGCTGGATTCCGGCGGGTCGGCTCGCCGCCGTGACGACCAGCGTGGCCGAGGTCGGCGGCGCCGTGATCCCGCTTCCGTATCCACCGGGAGTCCAGCCGCCCACGCTGGCGGCCGGCCGACCGATGAAACGCTCGCTGTCCGCACTGGTCCAGACGTACGGCACGGTGCCGTACGCCGACGTTGACCCGTCCTGGCTGGCTTGGGCGACCTACGTGCTGATGTTCGGCATGATGTTCGGCGACGTCGGCGAGGGCGTGGCGCTGATCGGGGCCGCGGTGGCGCTGCGGATCGGCTGGCCGGGCTGGGCGCGCCGGTTCCGGCAGGCCTGGCCGTTCGTCGGGGGCGCCGGGGCGGCGGCCACCATTTTCGGTTTGCTGTACGGGGAATGCTTCGGGCCCACCGGCCTGGTGCCGGTGCTGTGGCTCAGCCCGCTGGACCACACGCTTACCCTGCTCGGTGTGGCTGCGGGCGTCGGAGTGGTCATGCTCGCGGGCGCCTACGCGCTCGGCACAGTCAACCGGTGGCGGGAGGGCGGCTGGCCGGCTGCGCTCTATGCGCCATCGGGCGTGGCCGGGGTGGCCGTGTTCCTCGGCGCGGGCATCATGGCTGGCGGCTGGTACTTCCGTCTCGGTCCGCTCCTGGCCGGGGGCGGGTGCGTGGCGCTGGCGGGGCTGGCCCTGGCCGCGGTCGGCTTCCTGGCCGAGTCGGGCGGCGGCGCGGCTGGCCGGCTCCAGGCCTCGGTGGAGCTCTTCGACCTGGTCGTACGGCTGGGCTCCAATGTGGTCTCGTTCACCCGGCTCGCAGCGTTCGGCCTCACCCACGCGGCGCTCGGCCTGATCGTGTGGGAGGGCACCCGCGCGCTGTGGCGGCACGGTGGGGTCCTGACCGTGGCGGCGGTGATCGTGTTCGCCGCGGGCACGGCGCTGGCGTTCGGCCTGGAGGGGCTCATCGCGGCCATCCAGGCGCTGCGACTGGAGTACTACGAGCTGTTCTCGCGCGTATTCGTGACCCAGGGTCGGCCGTTCAGGCCATGGCACGTGCCGACAGCGCCCGCTGTCACCGGGGTTTCCGTGGTTAGCCTTAAGGAGGGGCGCACATGACATCGGCATGGGTAATCGGATTGCCGCTCGTCGCCGTAGCCGTCGTGCTGGCCCGGGTCGCCATGCGACACGGGCGGTCCGGGATGTTCATCCTGGCCGCGATGGGTGGTCTGCTGATGGTCGGCGCCGTGGCGCTACTCGCCGCCGCCCTTACCGCCGGGCCGGCGGCCGCCGCCGGGACCGCCGCCGCGGCCGGGGTGAAGGTCGCCGCTAGCACCGCGGCTTCATCCAACACGGGTGCCCTGCTCGGGGCGGCGATCGCGGTCGCGGGATCGACCATCGGCGCGGGTATCGCCGTGGCGTACGCCGGAGCCGCTGCCCTGGCCGTCATGAGCGAACGTCCGGAGCTCTTCGGGCGCGCCATGGTCATCGTGGGCCTGGCTGAAGGAATCGCGATCTACGGCCTGATCATCGGGATCATCCTGATCGGGAAGGCATGAGATGTCCCGGGCCGCGGTCATCGGCGAGTCCGCCCGTACGGCGGGTTTCGCGCTGGCCGGCGCGCTCGTCTACCCGGCCGAGAACGCCGGCGAAGCACGCGCGGCCTGGTCCGGCCTGCCTGCCGACGTTGCGGTCCTCGTCGTGACCCCACGCGCCGCCGCCTGGCTCGGTCCGGCGCCGCGGTCGCGCCAGGACGTGCTGCTGGTGGTGATGCCGTTATGAATGATGAGGTTCACCAGGCGCTCGCGCCGGTCCGCGCGCGCCTGCTGCGTGAGGCCCGGGCCGAAGCCAGCCGCATCCTCGCGGAGGCCCGAGAACAGGCCGACTCCATCCTCGGGCGGGCCCGGCGCGGCGCGGCCGAGACCGTCGACCGGGCCCGGGCGCAGGGCGAAGCGGACGCCGCCACGGCGGCCGCTGCCGAGCTCACCCGGGCCCGCGACCAGGCTCGCTCCATCGTGCTCGGCGCTCGGCAAGAGACATACCAGGACCTGCGCGCCCAGGTCCTCGCCACGGCTGGCGAGCTGCGGACCGAGCCCGGTTACCAGGGGCTGCTCAGTCGGCTCACCGCCATGGCCACGCGGGCAGCGGGGCCGGACGCGGCGGTCACGGTCCAGCCGGAGGGGGGCGTCGTGGCGCGGTCGCGCGACGTCGTGGTCGACTGCACCCTGGCCCGGCTGGCGGACCTGGCCGTGGATGAACTCGGAGACCAGGTGCGGGCACTATGGACACCCTGAGCGCAGGCCCGGCGCGTATCGCCCGGGTGAACGGGCCCCTGGTAGAGGTTGCCGGCCTCACCGGGGTCGCTATGTACGACATCGTCGAGCTCGGCGAGCACCTGCTGCCCGGCGAGGTCGTCGCCATCCGGGGCGACGTGACTACCGTGCAAGCGTACGAGTACACCGGCGGCCTGGCACCCGGCCAGCCCTCCCGGTCCCGCGGCGAGCCGCTGTCCGCGCGCCTGGGCCCGCATCTGCTCGGCGGTATCTTCGACGGGCTGCTCCGGCCGCTGACCGGCGCCCCCGCCTGGCTCGAGCCCGGCTATCCGTTCCGCTCCGCCGACGGCCAGGAATGGGAGTTCACGCCGCGGGCCGAGGTGGGCACGGCCGTCGGCGAGGGCGCCGTCCTGGGCTCGGTGACGGTGTCCGGCGGCATCGCCTACCAGATCCTCGTGCCGCCGGGCGGGCATGGAACCGTGGACAAGGTACGCGAGGCCGGCCCGGCGCCTGCGGACGCGGTGATCGCCACCGTCTCGGGCACGGACGTATGCCTCACGTCCAGCTGGCCGGTACGGCGCCCGCGGCCCTACCGCCGTCGGCTCGACGCGACATCACCGCTGCTCACCGGGCAGCGGGTGATCGACATGCTGTTCCCGGTGACCAAGGGCGGAAGCTGTGCCGTGCCCGGCGGGTTCGGCACCGGCAAGACCGTGCTGCTGCAGCAGATCACGAAGTGGTGCGACGCGGACGTGATCGTGTACGTCGGCTGCGGGGAACGCGGCAACGAGTTGGCCGACATGCTAGCCGAACTCGCCGAGCTCAGCGATCCGCGGACTGGCGGCCAGCTGGCCGCCCGGACCGTGGTCATCGCGAACACGTCGAACATGCCGATGATGGCCCGCGAGGCCAGCATCTACAGTGCCGCCTCGGTCGCCGAGCACTTCAGGGACATGGGCCTGGACGTCGTGGTGGTCGCGGATTCGACCTCCCGCTGGGCCGAGGCCCTGCGCGAGTTCGCGTCCCGGAACGGTGACCTCCCGGCCGAGGAGGGCTATCCGGCCAGCCTGTCGTCGGCCCTGGCCGCGTTCTACGAACGGGCCGGCCGCGTCGTCACCAGCGGCGGGCGCGAAGGCTCGGTCACGATCATCGGCGCGGTATCCCCGGCCGGCGGCGACATGACCGAACCGGTCACCGCCTACACCCAGCGTTTCGTCCGCTGCCTGTGGTCCCTGGACCGCGACCTGGCCTACGCGCGGCACTACCCGGCGGTCTCCTGGTCCGGGTCGTTTTCCCGGGACGTCGGCCACGTCGCGGCCTGGCAGGCCGACGCGGGGGATCCCGGCTGGGCCGGCCGCCGGACCCGGCTCGCCGCGCTGCTGGCTGAGGCGGACCGGCTCAGCTCACTGGCTGAGCTCATGGGCGCCGCCGCGCTGCCGTCCATCCAGCGCGCCACGATTCTGGCCGGGCGCCTGATCAGGGAAGGCCTGCTGCAGCAGAGCGCGCTCAGCCCGGTCGATGCCTCCTGTGACCTGGCCCGGGCCGCGGCCCTGGGCGACGCGTTCCTGGCCGTGGCCGAGCGATGCCAGCAGCTGGCTGACTCGTCCGTCCCCCCGGAGGCTCTCGAAGAACTGGACTTCTCCCCGCTCCTGCGGGCCCGGGAGGAGGCCGCCACACCGGAAGCGGTCGCGGCCCGGAACCAGGTCATGCTGGCCCGCCTGGACGAGCTGCGGCAGCACAGCCAGGACGGAGGCGCAGGGTGACCGCCTGGGCGCAGCGCGAGTACACCGGGATAGCGGAGCTTCGCGGACCCCTGATGGTCGTGCGCGGCGTGGACGGCGTGGGCTGGGATGAGTTCGCGGCGATCCGGACCCAGACCGGTGAAACCCGGCACGGGCTGGTGCTGGAGGCCGACCGTGACCTGGCCGTGGTACAGGTGCTCGAAGGAACCGACGGCATGCGCCCGGCCGGGACCAGGGTCACGTTCAGCGGTACCCCGTTGCGGATCCCGGTCGGGCCGGACTGGCTCGGCCGGGTCTGCAACGGCCGCGGCGAGCCGATCGACGGCGGGCCGCCGGTCACCGGTGACGTCACCATGCCCGTGGCCGGCGCCCCGATCAATCCCGTCCTGCGCGAGCCGCCCGCCGAGCCGGTGCTGACCGGGATCTCGGTCATCGACTCGCTGACCACGCTGGTGCGCGGGCAGAAGCTCCCGGTATTCTCGGTGGCGGGCCTGCCGCATCTCGAACTGGCCGCCCAGCTCGCCGCCCAGGCCAGCGTCGGCGGTGAACCCTTCAGCGTGGTGTTCGCCGCGATGGGCCTCACCCACGCCGATGCCGCGGCCGTCCGCGTCGTGCTCGAGGAGCGCTCGGCGGCCGGCGAACTCGTGCTGCTGCTCAACCTGGCCGATGCCCCCGTCATCGAGCGCATCCTGACCCCGCGGCTGGCCCTGACCGTGGCCGAGCGCCTGGCGTACACCCACGGCCGGCACGTGCTCGTCGTCATGGCCGACATGACCAGCTACTGCGAGGCATTGCGTGAGGTCTCCGCCGCCCGCGGCGAGATCCCGGCCCGGCGCGCCTATCCCGGGTACCTGTACAGCGACCTGGCCTCGCTGTACGAGCGGTGCGGCCGCATCCGCGGCCTGCCGGGCTCGGTCACCGTGGTGCCGGTGCTGACCATGCCGGCCGGTGACATCACCCACCCGGTCCCGGACCTCACCGGGTACATCACCGAGGGGCAGATCGTCCTGTCGCCCGACATCCACGCCCGGGGCATCTATCCGCCGGTCGACGTGCTGTCCTCCCTGTCCAGGCTGATGCGGCACGGCGCAGGTCCCGGCCGGACGAGGGATGACCACCTGGACGTGGCCGCGCAGACCCTGGCCGCGCTCGCCGCCGCCCGGCACGCCAGCGAACTGGCCGAACTGCTCGGCACCACGGCCCTCAGCCGGCTCGACCAGCAGTACCTCAAGCTCGCGACCGCCTTCGAGCACGAGTTCATGGACCAGGGGCAGGCCGAGAACCGCAGCCTCGAGGAGAGCCTGAGCCGGGCCTGGCGGGTGCTGGCCACGCTGCCGCGAGACCAGCTGACCATGCTCCCGGCCCGGTTCCTCGACGCCTACTATCGCGGTGGCGGCCAGCGGTGAGCGCGCGGGGGTTCACCGTGCCGCCCGGCCGTGCCGGACGGCTCTGGCTGACCAGGCGGCTGCAGGTCGCCCGGCGCGGCGCCGACCTGCTCGACCGTAAGCTCCGGATCCTCCAGGCCGAACTCGCCCGGTTCCGCGAGGCCGAGGCGCGGACCGCCGCGGAATGGGACCGCTGCTGCGCCGACGCCGAACGATGGCTGCTGCGGGCCGCGATGCTCGGCGGCCAGCGCGCCGTCCGGCTGGCCGCCGACGGCCAGGCCGCCGTAGTGACGATCCCGTACACCGTCACCATGGGCGTCCGGCACCCAGCCACCCCCGCCTGCGCCATCCCTGCCTCCGTCACCTGGGACGGCCCGGCGCTGGCCCGGACCCGGCAGGCTCACGCCGCCGCCCTCCAGGCCGCGGTGCGGCACGCCGCCGCGGCCGAGGCGCTACGTGTCATCGAGGCCGAGGTGCGGGCCACCCGGTACCGGCTTCGCGCCATCGAGGACCGCTGGATTCCCCGCCTCGAGCAGGCGCTGGCCGAAGTGACGTTCGCCCTGGAGGAGCAGGAGCTAGCGGACGCCGCTCGGCTGCGCCTGGCCGTCAGCCCAAGCCGGCGGCCGGACTCGCGGTGAGGTCCGGAGCGCCGCCTGCCTGCTCACCGAGCCGGTTGGAGACGTCGATCACCCCGTCCACGTTCCAGATCAGCCGGATCGCCGCCGGGATGACCTCCCGGTCCTCCGGCGCTTCCGGATTTCCGGTGAGGATGACCACGCCGTCACGGACGGTCGCCGTGACGCTGGCTGGATCCGCGGTCAGCAGGCCGTCGAGCAACTCGCGGACTCGGTCGGCGATCTCCTGGTCCGGGCGCAGGAAGACGCTCAGCAGATCGCGACGGGTCACGATGCCGATCAGGCGGCCGTCCTCGTCGACGACCGGCAAGCGGCGGATGCCACGGCTGGCCATGATCTGGGCCGCGTGCGGGATCGTCGCATCCGGGTAGATGGTCACCGCTGGCGCGCTCATCAGCGCGCCAGCGGTGAGGCCCCAGTGCGCGCGGCGCAGCGGCCGACGCCACCGGCCGGTGGCCTGCGCGTGCATCCGGGCCCGGCGGACCTCTTCGTCCTCCATCGCCACCAGGTCGGCCTCGGACACCACGCCCGCGACCCGGCGCCCCATCATGAGCACCGGCACGCCGCTGATCCGGTGATCGGCCAGGAGGCGGACGATGTCGCTGAACGGCGTGAGACGATCCACCGTCACGACCTTCTTCGTCATCACATCCCTGACCCGGGGGACATGCGGCACCTCGGGCCACTGCTCGTCACCGTGACGCGGCCGGGTTCCCACCGGGGCCGTGGCCCCGCCGGGAACCTGCCGGCGCTCGGCCTTGACGTGCTCGTCGATCGCATCGAGCGCCCGGAGCACATCGGAGCGGGCCGCCCTGCCGTGCAGGGAGTCGTAATACGCGGCACCCAGGTGCCGGAGCTTGGCGTCAAGGTGAATATCAGTTCGAGCCATGATCGTAACTCCCATCAACGAGCCAGCAAGCCAAGCATCCCTCCGGCTTCCGGTTCGCGTTAGCGCCGGACGTCCCGGTCTAGAGGACCTTTGTCATGTGCGCGCGGGGATTTATCGTGAGGCTCATGGTCAGGTCCGGGCCGCTGGACCGGCTGAGCCCGCAGGATGCCAGTAACCTGCGGGTCGAGGAACGCGGCCAGCCCATGCACGTCGCCGCGCTGCTCATCCTCGGCCGAGGTGCCTTCGCCGGCGCACCCGGCCGCGCCCGGGTGGAGGCGCTGCACGACATCGTGGGGCGCAGGCTGCACCTAGCGCCGCGGCTGCGCCAGGTGCTGTACCGGCCGCCGCCCGGCCTCGGGGCGCCCGTGTGGGTCGATGACCAGCGGTTCGACCTCGGGTGGCACGTCCGGGAACGGACGGTGCCCGAACCGGGCGATGAGACAGCACTGCTGCGGGCCTGCGCGGAGCTCCACCAGGTGCCGCTGGACCCCTCCCGGCCGCTGTGGCAGATGTGGCTGCTCACCGGGCTCGCCGGGGATCGCTCCGGGCTGCTGATCCGGCTTCACCACGTGGTCGCCGACGGGGTCGCCGCGATCGCCATGCTCGGAGCCCTGTCCGACCCGGGTCCGGCGGAGACGGTCCCGGATCCGCCGCCGTGGACGCCCGCGCCTAATCCCCGCCATACCGCGCTGGCCGCTGACCAGTGCCGTCGGCTGGCACATCTGCCGCGGGGCCTGTCTCGCCGGCTGAGTCATCCGGCCACGCTCGTCGCCCGGCTCGGCGTGTCGGCGCGCCAGGCTGGGCAACTGATACGGGAAGGGCGCGCGCCGCGGCTGTCGCTGAACGTGCCGGTAACCGGGCGCAGCCGCCTGTTCCTGATCAGGGCCGACCTGGAGCGAGCGAGGGCGGTGGCCCACGCCCACGGCGGCACGGTGAACGACGTCATTCTGGCGGCGGTGGCCGGGGGAGCGCGGCGTCTGCTGCGGTCGCGTGGCGAGCTCCCGCCGGGGCTGATCCTCAAGGCCTCAGTGGCCGTATCGGTGCGAGAACCGGCCGACCAGCGGGCCGTCGGCAACCGGGCCGGGGTCATGATCGTGCCTCTCCCGGCCGCAGAGCCTGATCCGCGCCGCCGGGTGGCCACGATAGCCGCCGCCACCGCCGCGCGTAAGAAACTTCCCCCGTACCAGCCGGGCGGCCGCCTGGCGCAGCGCTGGATGACCGGCGTGATGTCGCATCAGCGCCTGGTCAACCTGCTGCTCAGCAACCTTCCCGGCCCCCCAGCTCCGCTGTCCCTCGGGGGCACCGCCGTGCTGGAGATGTTCCAGTCCGGCGTGGTGCAGGGAAACCTCACGCTCAGCGTGGGAGTGCTGTCCTACGCGGGTCAGCTGAACCTGAGCGTGGTGGCCGACGATGCCGCTGTCCCGGACGCCGCAACCTTCGCCACCGGTATCTCGGACACGCTCGGCGAGCTGGGCATTCTCGCGACGAACCCTCCCGGCGCATCGTGAACCACGCGGACCTGGCCGCCGTCTTCGAGCGTGCGGCTGACCATCTCCTCGACGAGCCTGACCTCGAGCGTGGAACGGCACGGCCGCTGCGGCCAGGGCCGAAAGGCCTCGGGACTTCCCGCTCCTTCGGGACTTCCCGCTCCTAGTGTCTTTGGTCCCGGACCAAGGGGCCCGGCGTCCCTACCGTCCACCCGCCGCAGACAGTGTCCTGGAGCCTGATCGTGTGCAGGAGGTACCCGTGATGGGCAGCCCAAAGGCCCGCCCGCTGGGCACACGCCGGGCGCGCTGCGCCCGCCGGCTCGGCTTCGAGCGTAATCTGCTGCGCCGCCGGACGGACCGGATCGAGGCCGTGATCCGGCTGGTCACGATCGTCCTGTTCGTGGTGGCCGTGCCAATCGCCGTCATCGCCGTCGGCCGCCAGGCCGACCACCTGACGCTACACCAGGCGCAGGCCCAGCAGGCGAGGGAGCACCAGGTCACCGCCGTCCTGCTCCAGCAAGCGCAGGCCACCGGGGTCCCGGATCCGTACACCTCGATCCAGGTAACCTCCGTGCTGGCCCGCTGGCAGCCGCCCGGCCGGCCGTCCCGGTCCGGGCAGGTCCTGGCCTCGGCGGGGGCGCGCGCGGGAAGTACCGTGACGATCTGGATCAACGCCTCCGGCGCGCTCGCCAGCCCGCCGCCCGATCACCGCGACATCGTCGGCGACGTGACCGTCGCTGCCGTGACGGCCGGCCTGCTCGCGAGCCTCCTGGTGCTTGGCACGAACGCTCTGTCCCGGCGCGCCCTGGACCGCCGGCGGCTGAACGCGTGGGACGCCGAGTGGCGGGCGACCGGGCCGCGGTGGACCGGCCGCCGGGGCTGAGGCCCGTTTCCTTGTAGACGTCCGCCCCGACGGCGGCCAGCGCTTCTGTGCGTGAGGTGACGTCGAGGATGCGGTAACAACCCCGACCGGGGCCGGTGAGGCGGTACCTGTGGATCAGCCAAGGAAACTGGCGAGCCTGCGTTGAAGGTGGTGAACACCCGGCTCACCTCCTCCTTGGTCATGCCCAGCCGCCGGAGCTGCGCGGTCAGGGCGGCCAGGTTCGGGTTGGCCACCGGGCCGAAGCAGCCGTAGCATCCCCGGCCGAAGGCCGGGCAGATGGCGCCGCAGCCGGCCTGGGTGACCGGCCCCAGGCAGGGAATCCCGCGCGTCACCATGACGCACGACGTGCCGCGCAGCTTGCAGTCGTGGCAGACGCTGTGCGAGGGGATCTGCGGCTTGCGGCCCGCCAGCAGCGCGGTGATCAGCTCGAGCAGCTGGCGCTTGTCGATCGGGCAGCCGCGCAGCTCGAAGTCGACCGTGACGTGGTCGGCCACCGGCGTCGAGGTCGCCAGCGTGGCGATGTAGTCCGGCCGTGCGTACACGACCGAGGTGAACTCCTGGACGTCGGCGAAGTTGCGCAGCGCCTGGATCCCCCCGGCCGTGGCGCAGGCCCCGAGGCAGACCAGGAACCGGGACGCCGCGCGGATCTCGGCGATGCGCCGGGCGTCCCGCTCGGTGGTTACCGACCCCTCCACCAGGGACACGTCGTAGGGCCCGTCGACCTCCGCGCTGGACGCCTCGGTGAAGTGCGCGATCTCGACCGCGCCGGCCAGAGCGAGCAGTTCATCTTCGCAGTCCAGCAGGGTGAGCTGGCAGCCGTCGCAGGAGGCCAGCTTCCACACGGCCAGCTTGGGCTTGGGCTTGGGCACGCCGGTCATCACAGCTCCTTGATCACCACGAGGGGGGCGGCCTCGGCATAGCTCACCACCGGGCCGTCGCGGCACAGCAGCAGCGGGCCGAGCTGACAGTGACCGCACAGCGCGGTCCCGCACCGCATGTTCCGCTCCAGCGAGACCCGGATGTCGGTGGCCGGGACGCCGCAGTGCACCAGCCGGTCGGCGGACAGCCGCATCATGATCTCCGGGCCGCACACGAACGCCGCCGTGTCCGCTGGATCCTCGATCGCGTTCTCGATCAGGCCGGTCACCAGGCCGACGTGACCGTCCCAGCCGGCGCGGCCGTGGTCGACGGTCACCCGCACGTCGGCACCGCGCCTGGCCCAGGTCTCCAGCTCCCGGGTGAAGATCAGGTCCTCCGGCGACCGCGCGCCGACCAGCAGCACGACCCGGTCGTACCGGGCCCGCTGGTCCAGCGCCCTCAGGACCACCGGGCGCAGCGGGGCCAGTCCGATGCCGCCCGCCACGATCACCGCGTCGCGGCCGTCGGCGATGCTCAGCCCCCAGTCGGTACCGAACGGCCCGCGTACGCCGATCATGTCGCCCGGGGCCGCGGCGCACAGCGCCCGCGTCACCGCCCCCACCGCGCGGATTGTCTGCACCAGCACCTCACCGCGGTGGAAGCCGCTGATCGAGACCGGGACCTCGCCCACGCCGAAGGCGTACAGCATGGTGAACTGACCGGGACGCGGCGGCTCGATGGGGTTCCCGGTGGGGCGCAGCATCAGCGTCACCGTGTCATGAGTCTCGGCGTGGCGTCCCGTCACCACGTAGGGGACGGGACGCATCGGGGCTTGGGGAGGGGGCGACATCATTGCTCCTCCCCAGGAGCGTCGCACTGGTCCCGTTCGGCGCGCAGCGCCTTCACTTCCTCGGTCAGGTCGATGCCGACCGGGCACCACACGATGCACCGGCCGCAGCCGACGCATCCCGAGGACCCGAACTGGTCGTGCCACGTGCCGAGCTTGTGGGTGAGCCACTGCCGGTACCTGCTCTTGGGCGACTTACGGACCTCGCCGCCGTGCAGGTAGGAGAAGTCCAGGTCGAAGCAGGAGTCCCAGCGTTCCCAGCGCTCGGCGTGGTCGCCGGTCAGGTCGGTGGTGTCCTCGATCGTGGTGCAGAAACACGTGGGGCAGGCCATGGTGCAGTTTCCGCAGGTCAGACACCTGGCGGCCACGTCGTCCCAGCGCGCGGCCTGACGGCTGCCCGCCATCAGCTCCCGCAGGTCGCCGGTCTCCATCTGGCGGCCCATCCGGTCCGCCGCGGCCTGCACCGCGGACCGCGCCCCCCGCACCGTGCCCTGGTCGGCGGGCTCGCTCGGCACCCG
>Ga0335073_10005431_pt1 | contig 17882 bp, 14 predicted proteins | sample Lox_Sample_22_FD_207093 | JGI IMG/M metagenome (GOLD analysis project Ga0335073, IMG submission 207093) | Soil microbial communities from Loxahatchee National Wildlife Refuge, Florida, United States - Lox_Sample_2.2 | ecosystem: Environmental > Terrestrial > Soil > Wetlands | place: USA...
TTCGGCGCGACGCGGCCGCCATTTTCCATCGCCGCCGCGGCGTAGGGGTCGGCGGCGCGGGTGGGCTGCGTCACCATCGCCGGCCGCATCGGCGCCTCGACCGGCCGCGGCGCGATGAAGACATCGGCCCTGACCGCGGCGCTTTCGATCGCCTCGGCTTGCGCCGGCAGCGGGCTCGCCTCGATCGCCATCGCGGCGGGCGCCGCCGGTGCGGGCTCGGCCGCTGGCGGCAGCGGCTTCGCCGGGCCGCTATCGGCGACGAGCCGGATCTGCGGCCGCGTCTGGGCGAGCTGCTCGGCATCGATGCCGGTCGCCACCACCGAGATGCGCATCTTGCCTTCGAGCTTCTCGTCGAAGGTCGAGCCGAAGATGATGTTGGCGTCGGGATCGACCTCTTCGCGGATGCGGTTCGCCGCTTCGTCGACCTCGAACAGGGTCATGTCGAGGCCGCCGGTGATGTTGATGAGCACGCCGCGCGCGCCCTTCATCGAGACATCCTCGAGCAGCGGGTTCGAGATTGCGGCCTCGGCGGCGTCGATGGCGCGGCGGTCGCCCTCGGCCTCGCCGGTGCCCATCATCGCCTTGCCCATCTCGCTCATCACCGCGCGGATATCGGCGAAGTCGAGATTGATGAGGCCCGGCATCACCATGAGATCGGTGACGCCGCGCACGCCCGCATGCAGCACGTCGTCCGCCATCTTGAAGGCGTCGGCGAAGGTGGTGCGCTCGTTCGCCACCCGGAACAGGTTCTGGTTCGGGATGATGATGAGCGTGTCGACGAATTTCTGCAGCTCGAGGATGCCGGCCTCGGCGAGCCGCATGCGGTGCGTGCCCTCGAACTGGAACGGCTTGGTGATGACGCCGACGGTGAGGATGCCGGCCTCGCGCGCCGCCCGGGCGATGACCGGCGCCGCGCCGGTGCCGGTGCCGCCGCCCATCCCGGCGGTGATGAACACCATGTTGGAGCCGTCGAGCGCCGTCATGATCTCTTCCAGCGTCTCCTCGGCGGCGATGCGCCCGACATCGGGCCGCGAGCCGGCGCCGAGGCCGCGCGTGACGCTGGAGCCGAGCTGGATCTTGCGCTCGGCCAGCGATTGCCGCATCGCCTGCGCGTCCGTGTTGGCGATGACGAACTCGCAGCCGATCAGCTTCGAGCGGATCATGTTGTTGACCGCGTTGCCGCCGGCACCGCCGACACCGACCACGGTGATGCGAGGTTTCAGCTCGTGCTCTTCCTTCGGAATGCTCAGATTGATCGTCATAACTCCCTCCGACGTAATCGGCTAAAGGTGGATGTTCCCGTTTCCGTTTCTCAAAAGTTCTCCCGGATCCAATGGCCGAAGCGGTGCAGCACGCCGTTCGGCTCTTCGGTGAGCGCACGCCCTCGGCGCGGCGTCTCCGCGCGCTCGGAGAGGGCGAAATGGACAAGGCCGGTCGAGGTGGCGAAGGCCGGTCCACCGGTCGCTTCGGCCAATCCCTCGATGCGAAGCGGGCGACCGATGCGGATCTGCTTGTCGAGGATGAGGCCGGCGAGCTCGCGCGTGCCGGGGAGCTGCGAAGCGCCGCCGGTGAGCACGACGCGGCGCCCGGCGATCTTGTCGAAGCCGCTTTTCTCGAGCCGGTCGCGCACCAGCTCGAAGGTCTCTTCGAGCCGCGGCGAGATGATGCCGACGAGCAGCGATTTCGGCACGTGGTTGGCGTGCGCCTCGTCCTCTTCGCCGACCTGCGGCACGGTGATCATCTCGCGCTCATCGGCGGAAGAGGCGATGGCGCTGCCATAGAGCGTCTTCATCCGCTCGGCATGAGCCAGCGGCGTCGACAGCCCGCGGGCGATGTCGTTGGTGACATGGCCGCCGCCCACCGGCACCGTGTCGGTGAAGACGAGGTTGCCGTCGAAGAACACCGCGATACCGGTGGTGCCGCCGCCCATGTCGATGACGGTGACGCCGAGCTCGGTCTCGTCCTCGACCAGCGCGGCAAGGCCGGCGGCGTAAGGGCTCACCACCAGCGCGGCGATCTCGAGATGGCAGCGGCCGATGCAGGTGGCGAGGTTGCGCACCGCGCCCGACTGCGCCGTCACCACATGCATGTTGACGCCGAGCTTCTGGCCGTACATGCCGCGGGGATCGCGGATGCCGCGGCTCTGGTCGACGGCAAAGCCGACCGGGATGGAATGGATCACCGTGCGCTCCGCCGGCTCTTTCAGCGCGTGGCCATGGTCGAGCACGCGGCGCATGTCGCTGTCGGTGATCTCGCGGCCATTGAGCGTGATATCGCTCTTGATGAGGCGCGAGGCGTTGAAGCCGCCGGAGAGATTGACGACAACCTCGTCGAGTGTCTCGCCCGCCATCTGCTCGGCCGCATGCACCGCGGCGAGCACCGATTGGCTCGCCGCCTCGATATCGACGATCACGCCATTCTTGACGCCGCGCGACACCTGATGGCCGATGCCGGCGATCTGCGGCTCGCCCTCGCGCCGGAGCGCGATGAAGCAGCACACCTTGCTGGTGCCGATATCGACGATGCCGATGGTCCCGCGCGGGCGCGCGACGAGCTTGTTCATGTGGTCTTTCCGGGTTGGCGGCCCTTCTTGGCCGGGGTCTTCGGCATCTCGCTCGGGGCAACGCGGATGGTGAGCCGGTCGGGGAGCCGCATATCCACCTGCTCGATCGCGCGCTCGAGAATGCCGTCGCTATGCTCGAGCGCGGCCAGGCGATGCCAGGCGGCGGCGGCGTTATCCTCCGGCAGCGCCACATCGACGCCGTTGTCGAAATGGATCGTCCAGCGCCGGCCGCCGATGCGCACGGCGGCGGCGACGCGCGGCGCCAGCGTTGGCTCGGTGGCGAGCATGTCGACGAGCGCGCCGCCGGCTTGCGGCGCATCGGCGCCGACCAGAACCGGCAGGTTGCCGAAACTGTCGAGCTGATCGGTCGGTACCACCACGCCGTCGCGATCGATCAGCACCAGCTTGCCGTCGCGCTGCCAATAGGCGAGGGGCTGGCGCTCGACAAGGTGGACGAAGAGCGTGTCCGGCAAGCGGCGCTCGACCGAGGCGGCGCGCACCCAGGCAATCGATTCGAGCCGCGCTTTCGCCGCGAACGGGTCGACGGCGAGGATCGGCGTGCCGCGATCGACCTCGAGCGCGTCGAGGATGGCAGTGCGGCTGGCATACTCGCGTCCTTCCACCTCCACGTCCTTCACCCGCAGCCCCAATTCCGCCGTCGCGGCGAAGAAGCCGCCCTTGGCCGCACGGCCGGCCGCGGCGGCGGCACCCGAGCGTTCGAGCCCCCAGCTGCCGCCGGCGATCGCCAGCAGCAGGGCGCTGCCGGCGGCGAGCCTCCGGCCGCGCGTCCAGCGGCGCGCGCGGCGGACGCGTGCAGCGGCGGGCTTGGCGCGCTTCTCGGCGCGGGCGGTCAGGAATCGCATGCAGCGTTCTCCACCATCCAGCGCACCAGCTCGGTGAAACCGATGCCGGCATAGCGGGCAATGTCGGGGACGAGCGAGGTCGGCGTCATGCCCGGCTGGGTGTTGACCTCGAGGAGATAGAGGCGTCCGGGCTCGCCGGCGGTGTCGTCGTAACGCAGATCGGCGCGGCTGACGCCGCGGCAGCCCAGCGCCCGATGCGCCTTGAGGCTGATGTCGAGCGCCTCCTCATAGGCGCGGCGATGGATCGGCGCCGGCATCAGATGCGTACTGCCGCCGGGCGCGTATTTCGCGGTGTAGTCGTAGAGCGTCGTGTTGTTCGGCCGGATCTCGAGCGCGCCCAGCGCGCGGTCGCCCATCACCGCGACGGTGAGCTCGCGGCCGGGGACGTAGCGCTCGACCAGGTTCTCCTCGTACGCCCAGTGCCGCGCTTCTTCGCCCCAGGAGTTATCGTCCGGCCGGACGATGCGCACGCCGACGCTGGAGCCTTCGGCAACCGGCTTCACTACGAAGGGCCGCGGCATCACATCACCCGCGGCGAGCTCCTGACGCCGCACCACCCTGCCTTCGGCGAGCGGCAATCCGGCGGCGGCGAAGACCGCCTTGGCGCTCGGCTTGTGCATCGCCAGCGCCGAAGCCAGCACGCCGGAATGAGTGTAGGGGATGCGCAGGAATTCGAGCACGCCCTGGATCGTGCCGTCCTCGCCGCCCGTACCGTGCAGCGCGTTGAAGGCGACATCGGGCCGTGGCGTCAGCGCCGCCAGCAGCGCATCGAGATCGCGCGTCACGTCGATCGCGCGCGCATCATAGCCTTCGGCAACGAGCGCGGCGGCGCAGTCGCGCCCGCTCACCAGCGAGACTTCGCGCTCGGAAGACCAGCCGCCCATCAGCACGGCGACACGGCGTTTCATGGCGCACCTCCCTGAGGCTCGCCGATGCGGCGGATTTCCCAGCGCAGCAGGATGCCGGTGGTCTCGTGCACCCGGCGGCGCACCTCTTCGCCGAGGCTTTCCAGATCCGCGGCGGTGGCGCTGCCGGTGTTGATGAGGAAATTGGCGTGCTTCTCCGACACCGCCGCGCCGCCGATGCGCAAGCCGCGGCAGCCGGCGCGATCGATCAGCTCCCACGCCTTCTCGCCCGGCGGGTTGGCGAAAGTCGAGCCGCCGGTGCGCGCGCGGATCGGCTGCGCGGCCTCGCGCGCCGCCTGGATCTCGGCCATGCGCCGGCCGATCGCGGCGGGATCGCCGGCTTCGCCGGCAAAGCGTGCCGCGATGAAGATCCAGTCTTCCGGCAGGCCGCAATGGCGATAGCCGAGGCCGAGCGCCGCCGGCGCCAGAGCGTGGCGCGCGCCTTTGCCGTCGAGCGCCACGGCGCTCAGGAGAACGTCTTTGAGCTCGCGGCCATAAGCGCCGGCATTCATGCGCAGCCCGCCGCCGACCGTGCCGGGAATGCCGCTCATGAACTCGAGCCCGGCAATGCCATCCTGCTGCGCGGTAAGCGCGACGTTGAGGTCGAGCGCGCCGGCGCCCGCTTCGAGCTCGCTGCCCTCGCTGCGGATCTCGACGAAGCCGCGGCCGAGGCGGATGACGATGCCTTTGACGCCGCCATCGCGCACCAGCAGGTTCGAGGCGACGCCGATCACCGTCACCGGCACATTGCTGGGCTTCGCCGCGAGGAACGCGGCGAGATCCTCGGCATCGGCCGGGCGGAACAAGATCTCGGCGGCGCCGCCGACGCGGAACCAGGTGACCGGCGCCAGCGGCGCATCCTCGGCGAGGCGGCCGCGCACCGGCGGCAGCCGCTCGATGAGGCGATCGGAGCTTTGCCGTGCCGCGATCATGCGGCGGCTCCCTTGGCATAGAGCCGGTCGAGCTCGGCGGGAAGGCTCTGCGCCCAGTTGGTGATCGAGCCGGCGCCGACGCAGACGACGAAATCGCCGGGCTTGACCAGATCGCGCAGCATCGGCGCGAGCTCGGCCGGCGCCGGCAGGGGCTCGGCATGGCGATGGCCGCGCGCCTTGAGGCCCGCCACCAGCGCGTCGCGGGTGACGCCTTCGATCGGCGCTTCGCCGGCAGGATAGATATCGGCCACCAGCACCGTGTCGGCGTCGTTGAAGCAGGTGCAGAACTCGGCAAAGAGGTCGCGCAGCCGCGAATAGCGATGCGGCTGCACCACCGCGACGACGCTGCCCTGCGTTGCGCCGCGCGCGGCACGCAGCACTGCGGCGATCTCGACGGGATGGTGGGCATAGTCGTCGATGACGGTGACGCCCTGCGCTTCGCCGGTCTTGGTGAAGCGGCGCTTCACGCCCTTGAAGCCGGCAAAGGCGGCGCGTACGACATCATCGCCGAGGCCCATCTCCTCGGCGACGGCGATGGCGGCGAGCGAGTTCTGCACATTGTGCTCGCCATACATCGGCAAGGTGATGCCGGTCAGCGTGCGGCTCGTCTGCTGCAGCCGGTCGGTGACGACGACGTCGTAGCGCGCGCCGGCAGGGCCGAGCTCGAGATTGACGGCGCGGATATCCGCCTGCGGGCTCATGCCGTAGGTGACGATGCGACGCTCGGAGAATTTGGGGATCATGCCCTGCACGACCGGGTGGTCGATGCAGAGCGCGGCGAAACCGTAGAACGGGATGTTGCCGACGAAGCTCTCGAAGGCCTGCTGCACCGCGTCGAAATTGCCGTAGAAGTCGAGATGCTCGGGATCGATATTGGTGACGACGGCAATCGTCGCCGGCAGCTTGACGAAGGTGCCGTCGCTCTCGTCAGCCTCGACCACCATCCACTCGCCCGCGCCGAGCCGCGCGTTGGTGCCATAGGCGTTGATGATGCCGCCATTGATCACCGTCGGGTCGAGCTGCGCCGTGTCGAGCAGCGCGCCGATCATCGAGGTCGTCGTCGTCTTGCCATGCGTCCCGGCGACGGCGATCGCCCATTTGAGGCGCATCAGCTCGCCCAGCATCTCGGCGCGGCGCACCACCGGCAGCAGGTGCGAGCGCGCCGCGACCACTTCGGGATTGTCCTTGCGCACGGCAGAGGAGACGACGACAACCTTGGCCGAGCCGAGATTCTCGGCGTCATGGCCGATCGCCACCGGAATGCCGAGCGCGCGCAGCCGCTGCACATTGGCGCCGTCGGCGACGTCGCTGCCCTGCACCTGATAGCCGAGATTGTGCAGGATCTCGGCGATGCCGCTCATGCCGATGCCGCCGATGCCGACGAAATGCAGCACGCCGATGTCGAGCGGAAGCGCCCTCATGCGGCATTCTCCCGCGGCAGCGGATGGCCGTTGCCGATGGCGGCGACGACGAGATCGGCGAGCCCGCGCGCCGCGTCCGGCCGGCCTTGCGCATGCGCCGCCGCGGCGGCGCGGACGAGCTGCTCGGGCGCGGCGATGAGCGCCTGCAGCGCCTGCGCCAGGGCAGCGGCGGTGAAGCTCGCTTGCGGCATCACCCAGGCGCCGCCCGCCTTTTCGAGCGCGCGCGCATTTGCCGTCTGGTGATCGTCGGCGGCGTGGAGATAGGGCACCAGGATCGCCGGGCGGCCGACCATCTGCAGCTCCGCCATGGTCGAGGCGCCGGCGCGCGAGATGACGAGATGGGCGCGGGCGAGGCGCTCCGGCACATCGTTGAAGAAGGGCGCGAGCTCGGCGGCAACGCCGCTGGCGCGATGGGCGCGGCGCACCGCTTCGAGATCCTCGGCGCGCGCCTGCTGCGTCACGCGCAAGCGGCGGCGCAGCGCCTCGGGGAGGACGGCGAAAGCGGCGGGAATGACCTCGCTCAGAACGCGCGCGCCCTGGCTGCCGCCGAGGACAAGGACGTCGAAGGCGCCATCCGCTTCGGGGGCGCGATAGGGCGTGGTGCGCAGCGCCGCGATCGCCGGGCGCACCGGGTTGCCGGTGAACATCACCCGCGGCAGATCGGTCTCGCGCAGCCCGCCCACTTCGCCAAAGGCCGTTGCGATCCAGCGCACGCGCGGCGCCAGCAGCCGGTTGGCGCGGCCGAGGATCGCGTTCTGCTCGTGAATCACCGTCGGCAGGCCCTGGCGCGCCGCGGCCAGCATCGTCGGCACCGAGGGGTAGCCGCCGAAGCCCACCGCCGCCGCCGGGGCGAGCGCGCGCAGCAGGCGGCCGGCCTCGAGCGTGCCCAGCGCCAGCTCGGCGATGCCGACCACCTTGCTGACCAGCCCGGCGCCGAAGCGGCCAGCGCGGATGCGGTGCAGGGCGACACCCGGCAGCTTGTCGCCGAAGGCCTGGCCGCGCCGATCGGTGACGAGGGCGACGCGGAAGCCGCGCCCCATCAGCTCGCGCGCCAGCGCTTCGGCCGGGAAGAGGTGGCCGCCGGTGCCACCGGCGGCGAGGGCGATGAGCGCGCTCATGCCTCGACCCCGCCGAAGCGGCGCCGCGTCAGCGCCAGCGCCATGCCCATGGCAAGGCCGAGCGACAGCATCGAGGAGCCGCCATAGGAGATGAAGGGCAAGGTCATGCCCTTGGTCGGCATCAGATGCAGCGCCGATGCCATGTTGATGATCGCCTGCAGCCCGAATTGCACGAAGAGGCCGGTGGCGGCGAGCACGATGAAGAGATTGGTCTCCTGCAGCAGCCGCGAGAAGCCGCGCAGCACGATGAAGGCGAAGAGCGCGACGATGACGAGGCAGGCGATGAGGCCAAGCTCTTCGCCGGCGACGGCGAAAACGAAATCGGCATGCGCGTCGGGCAGCGATTCCTTGACCGTGCCTTCGCCCGGGCCGCGGCCCCAGAGCCCGCCATTCATGAACGCGTCCATCGAGCGGTCGACCTGGTAGCTGTCGCCGCTGGCGGGGTCGAGGAAGCGGTCGATGCGGCTCGCCACATGCGGCAAGGTGATGTAAGCGCCGACGAGGCCGACCACGCCCGACGCCAGCCCGGCGGCGACCCAGTAGAGGCGGAGGCCGGCGAGGAAGAACTGCGTGAACCAGACGACGGAGACGAGGGCGGTCTGGCCGAGATCGGGCTGCTTGATGAGGAGGGTCACCACCGTCAGGTAGAGCACCATGGCGATCCAGTGACCGGGGAAGTTCTCGCGCAGCCGGTACTGCGAGAAGAGCCAGGCGCAGACCACGGCGAAGCAGGGCTTGACGAACTCCGAAGGCTGCAGCGACAGGCCCGGCAGTTCGATCCAGCGCCGCGCGCCCTTGATCTCGACGCCGCCGAACAGCGTGTAGGCGAGCAGGATGAGCGAGATCACGAAGCCCACCAGCGCAACGCGCCGCACCATGCGCGGCGTCTGCAGCGACACCACGAACATCAGCGCCAGTGACGCGGGCAGCACGGCGAAGTAGCGCTTCACGAAGAAGAGATCGTCGGGATGGAGGCCGCCGGCATGGATGCGCAGCGCCACGGCCGGGCTCGAGGCCATGATCAGCAGCGCGCCGAAGCCGATGATGATGGCGAGCGCGGCGAGGCTCCAGCGGTCGACCGTCCACCACCATTGCGCTACCAGGCTGCGGTCGGTGCGCGCGAAGCTCATGCGCGGCCTCCCGGCAGCGCCGCGACGAGACGGCGGAAGACCTCGCCGCGGGCTTCGAAATCGGTGAACTGGTCGAAGGAGGCGCAAGCGGGCGACAGCAGGACGACCGCGCCCGGCTTGGCCGCCGCCAGCGCCGCATCGCGCGCTGCGGCGACCGCCGCGGCAAGGTCGGCACAGCGGCTGAAAGGCACCTGGCCGGCGAGGGTTTCGGCGAATTCCGGCGCCGCCCGGCCGATCAGGAAAGCATGGCGGATGCGCGGGAAGAGCGGCGCCAGCGCAGTGATGCCGCCGGCTTTGGCGATGCCGCCGGCGATCCAATAGATGTCGTCATAGCAGGCGAGCGCCTTGGCGGCGGCGTCGGCATTGGTCGCCTTGCTGTCGTTGACGTAGCGGACGCCGTCGATGGTGGCGATCAGCTCCTGGCGATGGGCAAGCCCGGGGAAGGAGCGGAGCGCGGCGACGATCTCGGCTTCGGCAACGCCGAGGCAGCGCGCGGCGGCGTAGGCGGCGGCGGCATTCTGCCAATTATGGTGCCCGGGCAGGCGCGGCAGGCTGGCGAGATCGAGCACGCGTTGGGCAGTGCCCGCGAGCTCATCGATGAGCGTTCCCGCCGCGACGTAGACGCCGCCCGGCGCGCGCGTCTCGGCGGAGATCGGGATCACTTGCGGCACGCCGGTCGAGGCGAGCGCAGCGGCGAGCGTGCGGCTCGGCGCATCATCCATGCCGATGACGGCGCTCTGCGCCGGGCGGCGGACGCCGAAGATGCGCCGCTTCGCCGCGATATAGCCGTCCATGCCGCCATGGCGGTCGAGATGGTCGGGCGTAATGTTGAGCAGCACCGCGACATCGGCGGCAAGGCTCTGCGTCAGCTCGAGCTGGTAGGAGCTCAGCTCCAGCACATAGACGCCATCGGCGCCGAGCGGCGCCAGCGCCAGCGCCGGCGTACCGAGATTGCCGCCGATGGCCACCTTGCGGCCGGCTTCCTCGAGGATATGGCCAATCAGCGCGGTGGTCGTCGATTTGCCATTGGTGCCGGTGACGCCGACATAACGCGCGTCGGGGCGCGAGCGCACCAGCAGCTCGATATCGCCGATGATCTCGGCGCCGGCGGCGCGGGCACGGGCGGCGACGGGGTGCGGCTCGGGGAAGCGGTGCGGGATGCCGGGCGATAGCACAAGCGCGGTTGCGCCGCCGAGACCGGTCTGGGCGAGATCGACGATCGGCACGCCCGCGGCCGCAGCGGCGCTGCGCTTTGCCGCCGCGTCATCCCAGGCGAGGACGCGCGCCCCGCCGCGCTGCAACGCTTCGGCGGCAGCAAGGCCGGAGCGCGCCAGCCCCAGCACCGCGACCTTCTGATCCCGAAACGCCGTCACCTCGATCATCCCTCCCTACCGCAGTTTCAAGGTCGAGAGCCCGGCGATCGCCAGCACCGAGGCGATGATCCAGAAGCGGATGACGATGGTCGGCTCCTGCCAGCCCTTCTTCTCGAAGTGGTGGTGCAGCGGCGCCATGCGGAAGACGCGTTTGCCGGTGAGCTTGAAGCTCGCCACCTGGACGATGACCGACACCGTCTCGAGCACGAAGAGCCCGCCGATGATGGCGAGCACCAGCTCGTGCTTGGTGATGACGCTGATGACGCCGAGCGCGCTGCCGATCGAGAGCGAGCCGGTATCGCCCATGAATACCATCGCGGGCGGCGCGTTGTACCAGAGGAAGCCGAGGCCCGAGCCGACCAGCGCGGCGCAGAACACGGCAAGCTCGCCGGTGCCGACGACGTGGTGGATCTGCAGGTAGTTGGCGAAGATCTGATTGCCCGTGAGATAGGCGATGAGCGCGAAGCAGCCCGCGGCGATCATCGACGGCACGATGGCGAGCCCGTCGAGACCGTCGGTGAGGTTGACGGCGTTGGAAGCGCCGGTGATGACGAAGATGGCGAGCGGGATGAAGAGCATCCAACCGAGCTCGATCAGAACGTTCTTGAAGAACGGCACCGCCAGCGCCGTGCGGATAGCGGGATCATGCGTCAGCAACACGATGGCAACGGCGGCCGCGCCGCTGATCACGATCTGCCCGAGCAGCTTGCCCCGGCTCGACAGCCCGCGCGAGGAGCGGCGGGTGAGCTTCTTGTAGTCGTCGAAGAAGCCGATAGCGCCGAACCCGACGGTGACGCAGAGCGTCACCCAGACATAGCCGTCGGTGAGATCGGCCCAGAGCAGGGTCGAGACCACGAGCCCAAGCAGGATGAGAAAGCCGCCCATGGTGGGCGTGCCTTTCTTGCGCACGAGATGCCCTTCCGGCCCGTCGAGCCGGATCGGCTGCCCCTCGGCCTGCTTCGATTTAAGCCAGGCGATGACGCGCGGGCCCATGGCGAAGCTGATGAAGAGCGCCGTCACCATGGCGCCGCCCGAGCGAAAGGTCAGGTAGCGGAACAGATTGAACGCGCTGAACTCGTCGGCGAGGGGGAAGAGCAGGTGGTACAGCATGGGCGCTAGCCCCTCGCCGCGGCGGCGGCCGGCTCGCCGGCGAGCAGGCGGCGCACCACCTCGGCCATGCGGCTGCCGAAGGAGCCCTTGACGGTGGCGATGTCGCCGGGACGCAGCCGGCGCGCAACGATCTCCGCCATCTCCGCCGAAGTTGCGGCATGGCCGCCGCGCAGCCGCTTGGGCAGCGCGTCATAGAGCGCGCGCATGTTGGGGCCGACGGTGAAGACCAGGGCGACGCCCGCATCGATGACCGGCGGCGCCAGCTCGGCGTGCAGGCGCTCGGCATCATCGCCAAGCTCGAGCATGTCGCCGAGCACGGCGATGCGCCTTCCGCCTTTGCCGGGGATCATCGTGCCAAGCACGGCGAGGGCCGCGCGCATCGAGGCAGGGCTGGCATTGTAGCTCTCGTCGATCAGCTCGGCGCTGCCTTCGCCGGCGGCGATGCGGTGGCGCCGGCCGCGGCCGTCGAGCGGCTGCAGCGAGGACATGGCGGCCGCGGCGATGCCGACATCGCCGCCCGCCGCCTTCACCGCGCCGAGCACGGCAAGGCTGTTCATCACCCAGTGCTGGCCGGGGATGGCGATGCAGTAATCGACGATCTCGCCCATCACCGAGGCGGTGACGGCGCTGGCCGTCGCGTAGAGATGGCTGTCGATCAGTTTCACCGTCGCGTCAGGATGGGTGCCGAAGCCGAGGATGCGGGTGAGGCCGCGGGCGCGCGCGGCCTCGGCGAGCCGGGCGAAATAGGCATTGTCGCGGTTGAGCACCGCGGCGCCGCTCGGCTCCATGCCGGCGAAGATCTCTGCCTTGGCATCGGCGATGGCGGCGACGGAGGGAAAGAAGCCGAGATGCGCCGGCTCGATTGTGGTGATCACCGCCACGTCGGGCCGCACCAGGCGCGAGAGCCCGTCGATCTCGCCGGGATGGTTCATGCCCATCTCGAAGATGCCCCAGCGTGTCTCGCGCGGCATGCGCGCCAGCGACAGCGGCACGCCCCATTGGTTGTTGAGGCTGCCGGCCGAGGCGAAGGCGGGACCTTGGCGCTCGAGCGCGCGCTTCAGCGCCTCTTTGGTGCCGGTCTTGCCGACGCTGCCGGTGACGCCGATGATCTGAGCGGCGCAGCGGCGGCGCGAAGCACGGCCGAGCTCCTCGAGCGCCGCCATGGTGTCGGCGACGAGGAGCAGCGGCGCGTTCGCGTCGGCGCCGGGGGGAACCCGTGCAACGAGCGCCGCCGCGGCGCCCTTGGCGAGCGCGGCGGCGACGAAATCATGGCCGTCGAATTTGGGACCGGCGAGGGCGATGAAGAGATCGCCCGGAGCGATGCTGCGGCTGTCGATCGAAACGCCGCTCGCGAGCCACTCGCGCGGGCTGCGGCCGCCGGTGGCGGCCACGGCCTCGGCGGCGGTCCAAAGCGGCGTCATGAGGCGGTGCCTCCGCGCTCGATCGCCGCCGCGCGGGCAATCACCGCATCGTCGAAAGGATGGGTGACGCCGGCGACGATCTGTCCGCTCTCATGTCCCTTGCCGGCGATCAGGAGCAGATCGCCGGCTTCGAGCAGCGCGAGACCGCGGCGGATGGCGTCGGCGCGATCGCCGATCTCCTCGGCCGCGGGGCAGCGGGCGAGGATGGCGCGGCGGATCGCGGCCGGATTCTCGCTGCGCGGATTGTCGTCGGTGACGATGACGCGGTCGGCGAGGCGCTGGGCGATCGCGCCCATCTCGGAGCGCTTGCCGGGATCGCGGTCGCCGCCGCAGCCGAAGACGACGACGAGCCGGCCGCGGCAATGCGCGCGGAGCGTGCCGAGCACGGTCGCGAGCGCGTCCGGCGTATGCGCGTAATCGACGATCACCGGCGCGCCGTTGGCGTGCGTCGCCACGTGCTGCAGCCGGCCCGGTGCGCCCCGGAGCGCGGGCAGCGCGTCGAGCGCGCCCTCGACCGGCGCCCCGGTGGCGATGGCAAGGCCGAGCGCGGCGAGCGCGTTGCTCGCCTGGAAAGCGCCGACCAAGGAGAGAACGAGATCACGACGCTCCCCGAATACCTCAAGGCGAAGCTCCTGACCCGTGTCGAGCGGCCGCGCGGCGACGAGACGCAGGTCGGCGCCAATCGCAGTTCCAAAAGTGAGCACGGTCTGCCCACGTTGACGGCAGAGCTGGCCGAGCCGTGCCGCCTCGCCGCTATCGGCGTTCAGCACCGCGGTGCCGTCCGGCGGCAGCAGCTCGGTGAAGAGCCGCGCCTTGGCGGCGAAATACGCCTCCATGTCGCGGTGGTAGTCGAGATGGTCGCGCGTCAAGTTGGTGAAGGCCGCGGCGCCGAGCTCGAGTCCATCGAGGCGGCACTGGTCGAGCCCGTGGCTCGACGCTTCGATCGCCACATGATCGATGCCGCTGCGCGCCAGCACGTTGAGCTCGCGATGCAGCGACACCGGGTCGGGGGTGGTGAGGGCGCCGGCCTGCGCGAAATCGGGGCCGACAATGCCGATGGTGCCGAGGCTCGCCGCGCGAAGGCCGAGATGGCGCCAGATCTGCCGCGTGAAGACGGTGACCGAGGTCTTGCCGTTGGTGCCGGTGACGGCAACCATCGTCTCCGGCTGCGGCGCATAGAACCGCGCCGCGATGCGCGCGAGGCGGCGGCGCGGATTCGCATCGAAGATGACATGCACCGGCGGCCGGTGCTGCGCCAGGGTGGAGAGCGGCGCCGGGTCGTCGGTCAGCACCGCGACCGCGCCGCGCGCGACCGCGTCGTCGACGAAACGCCGGCCGTCGAGCTTGCTCCCCGCCAGCGCGGCAAAGAGGAAGCCCGGCCTCACCGTGCGCGAATCCGCAGTGAGACCGCGGATATCCGGGTCGCCGGGGGGCGTGATGATGAGAGGGCCTTGAGCGCCGTCCATGAGATCAGTTAGCCGCAAGTTTCCGTTCCTGAAGGTCAGGCGAATCGACCATCAAAGAACGGCGGATTTCGGGCGAATTCTCGTCGACCGGTTGAATTCCCATCAACGGCGCCATCCGCTCCACGACCCGCTTTACGGCCGGCGCTGCCGTCCAACCGCCGGTCGCGAAGCCGTGCGACCACTTGTCGCCCTTGGGGTCGTCGATCGAGATCATCACCAGGAAGCGCGGCTCGGTGATGGGGAAAACGCCGATAAACGAGGAGAATAGCGCTTTGCGCTCATAATGGCCGGCGGCCACCTTTTCCGCGGTGCCGGTCTTGCCGCCGATGAGATAGCCGGAGCCCTCGGCCAGCTTGCCGGTGCCGTGCTCGACGACGAGCCGCATCAGGCGGCGAATCTCCTGGGAGGTGCGCAGCGAGATCACCTGCTGGCCGGAGGGCGCGTAGCCGGCCGGGCGCTTCAGCAGCGTCGCGCGATGCAGCACGCCGCCATTGACGATGGCGCTGACCGCCGTCGCCATCTGCAGCGGGCTCACCGAGATGCCGTGGCCGAAGGCGATGGTCATGGTGTTGACCTCGCCCCAGGGCGAGGGCACCAGCGGCGCGCCGATCTCGGGCAGCTCGAAGCTCGGCGCCTTCAGCAGGCCAAGCCGGCCGAGGAATTCCCGCTGCCGGTCGGTGCCGACGGCGAGCGCCATCTTGGCCGAGCCGATATTCGATGAGTATTCGAAGATTTCCGGCACGGTGAGCCAACGGCGCTGCGCATGATCGTCGTGGATGGTGAAGCGGCCGATATGGATCGGATTGGTCGCATCGAAGCTGCTCGCCATCGTCGCGGTATGCGTGTCGAGGGCGAGCGCGGTGTTAAAGATTTTGAACGTCGAGCCCATCTCGTAGGTGCCCAGCGTCACCCGGTTGAAGATGTCCTCCGGCGTCGCACTTCCCGGCGCGTTCGGATCGAAATCCGGTAGCGACACCATCGCCAACACCTCGCCGGTGTTGACGTCCATGATGATGCCGAGCCCGTCGGCGGCGTTGAAATCGCTCACCGTGTGCGCGATCTCGTCGCGCAGGATGTATTGCAGACGCACATCGAGCGACAGCTTCACCGGCTCGCTGCTGCTCTTCAGGATGTCGTCGAAGCCGCGCTCGATGCCGGCGAGACCCTTGCCGTCGAGATCGTCATAGCCGACGACATGCGCGGCGAGATTGCCCTTGGGGAAAACGCGGCGATCCTCGACCTGGAATTGCAGGCCTGGAACGCCGAGCCGGTTGACTTCGAATTCCTGGCTCGGCGTCAGCTGCCGCTTGATCCAGACGAAGCTCTTGTCGGTGCCGAGCTTGGCGGCGATCTCGCCCTCGCTGAGGTCGGGCAGCAGGTTGGCCAGTTGCTCGGCGACGCGCTCGGGATGGTGGATGAGCTTGGGATTGGCGTAGAGCGAGGGCGCTTCGAGCGTGGTGGCGAGCAGCACGCCGTTGCGGTCGACGATATCCGCCCGCGCCGCTTCGGGCTTGTCCACCGCATGGACGTGGGCAAAGCGCGTCTCGCCCGCCTTGAAGCCTGCGACCTCGACGAGGCGCGCGCTGATCACGAGGAAAGCGAGGCAGAACAGGGCGGCGGTGATGATGAGCCGGGTGTGGCTGGTTTCGAGCGACTGCTTCGCCGGCCCTTCGAGCGGTGCCGGTGCGCAGGCCGCGGGCTTGAAATGCCGCGGCCGGCAGGGATTGTCGTCAGGCTGCAGGGTCATCGCGGCACCGTGCCGCCGGCGATAACGAGCCGCGGCGCCGCCATCGGCTGGGAGGAAACCGACGGCGGCGCGGCGGCTGCTGCTGCGGCGGGAGGCAACGGGGAGCGCCGCGGCAGTTGGGAGAGGTGGCCGATCTGCTCGGGGCCGATCGGGGCGAGATTGAGAAAGCGCTTGGACAGCTGTGCGAGCCGGGAGGGCTGGTTGAGAAAGCTCCACTCGGCATCGAGCACGCGAATCTGCTCGCGCCCATCGGTGATCTGATGGTTGACGTGGGCGAGCTCGTCCTCGAGCTGCACCACCTCGTACTTCACTTGGAACATGGCATACCCGCTCACACCGACGAGCAGCGCCCAGAGGACGGTCGAAAACCGGATCATGCGGCCGTCTCCCAGACCGGCGCGGCGGTCCGCTCGGCGGCGCGCAACCGCGCCGAGCGGGCGCGCGGGTTGCGCTCGAGCTCGGCGGCGCCGGGCGTGACCGGTTTGCGGGTCAGCAGTTTGAAGCTCGGCGCCGCCGCCGGCAGCGCCGGGCGATGGCGCGAGGCCTTGGGCGCGGCTTCGCTGCGCTCGCGCAGGAAGTCCTTAACCTTGCGGTCCTCGAGCGAGTGGAACGAGACGATGGCGAGCCGCCCGCCCGGCGCGAGCAGCCGTTCGGCAGCCAGGAGCGCGCGCTCCAGCTCGCCCAGCTCGTCATTCACTTCCAGGCGCAGCGCCTGGAAGGTGCGGGTGGCGGGATCGATGCCGCCGCCGCTCGCCGGCACCGCGGCGCGGACGATGCGGGCAAGCTCGGCGGTGCGGGTCAGAGGCGCCTCCCGCCGGGCGGCGACGATGGCGCGGGCGACGCGGCGGGCGAAGCGCTCTTCGCCATAGATGTAGATGAGATTGGCGAGCGCGCTCTCGGAGAGCGTGTTGACGAGATCGGCCGCGGTCGCGCCCTCGCGCCCCATCCGCATGTCGAGCGGTCCGTCGGCGCGGAAGGAGAAGCCGCGCTCGGGCTGATCGAGCTGCGGCGAGGACACGCCGAGATCGAGCGCGATGCCGTCGACGGCGCTGATGCCAAGCGGCGCCAGCAGCGATTCCATGTCGCCGAACCGGCCCTCGATGACGGTGAAGCGCCCGGGATGCTCGCGCATCAGCGCGCCGCCTTCGGCGACGGCGGCGGGATCGCGGTCGATGGCAATGACGCGGCAGGGCGCCGCCGCGAGCAGGGCGCGGCTATAGCCGCCGGCGCCGAACGTGCCGTCGACATAGCGGCCGGCAGCGTGCGGCTGCAGCGCGGCGAGCACCTCGGCGAGGAGAACCGGGGTATGGGGCAGGGCGGGGGTCACCGCGGCGGCTCCATCACGGCGCGGCCGGGCTGATGCGCCGGCAAGGTTGCGCCCTGGCGGCGGGCGCGCTCGCGCATTTCCTGTTGATGCGCGCTGAAACGCTCCGGCTCCCAGATCTGGAAGGTGCGGCCGAGGCCGACAAACGCCGCGCTCTCGCTGATCTGGGCGTGCTGGCAGAGCAGCTCGGGCAGGACGATGCGGCCTTCGCCGTCGAAGGCGAGGGGCTGCGCATCCGCCAGGATCGAGGACAGCGCATCGCGGTCTTCGGAGAATTCGGGCAGCGCGTCGATGCGCTGGCTCAGCTCCTCCATCCGGTCGATGCCGCTGGCTTCGAGCGCGGCCAGCTTGAACGAGCGGAAGGCAATAATCCCATTGAAATTCTGGCCGGCGAGCGCGGTCCGGAAAGAGGCGGGAACGGAGACCCGCCCTTTGCGGTCAACCTTGTTCACAAATGTCGAAAGGAACAACGCCACCGCCGACCCCCAAGGTCTGTCCCATAGCGCCTC
>Ga0335073_10005432_pt1 | contig 17879 bp, 24 predicted proteins | sample Lox_Sample_22_FD_207093 | JGI IMG/M metagenome (GOLD analysis project Ga0335073, IMG submission 207093) | Soil microbial communities from Loxahatchee National Wildlife Refuge, Florida, United States - Lox_Sample_2.2 | ecosystem: Environmental > Terrestrial > Soil > Wetlands | place: USA...
CTACCGACACAACCGTGTGCCCATCCGGTCCTAACTCAGGGAGCACTTCGATGACGAGCCGCATCCACGGCTCGTTTTCAATGGAGATCCATTTGCAGCGGTGGAACCCGCCGGACTCCCGGATGATCTGAAGCACTGTGTTCATCTCGCGCCTCTCCTCTTATTGCCACCCGATCTCTCTGTCCTCGCCGTCTCGGCGGCTTTCTTCGCCCCGAGTTGGAAGATGGATTCGTAATCCACTTCATATGCCCAGCCCGCGCCCTTCAGACGAACGCCCAGCATTAACTCGTGGAGTTCGACCACGATCGGTCGCTTGCGGATCAATGTCCCCGTCTCTCTCACGACGCGTGTGTTGCTCCGTATGCGGGTCATGACACGACTCGGTCCACGACAAACAGTCGGGTTTCTGGTTCGCTTGCGCGGGCGCGCCTCCGGCCGCCGGGGATGACCACCAACTTCGCCTCTGCTCTCGGCGTGTCGTAACCCTCCCTTATGAGGTCTTCGTTACGGCCGGACGCCCGAAGATACTCCTCACGACGGCACCGCCAATCCGAGCCGCGTTTCAATTTGTGATTTGGCATAAAGAGATCCTCTGGGCCGATAGCGGCGCTGTGAGCGTTTCAAATGTGGACTGGAAGAAATCCTCCGCTCCACCGCTTGCCAATGCTGCAACACAGCCCACCAGCGGAGCATCCCGCGGCTGCGCGGGAGTCGAACCCGCATCGATCTTTGGCAATCGACCGAACTTCTCCATCGGAGCTCTTACGGCCCGGATTATTGCAACGCGACGGAGCGAAGGAAACTACAGAAGAGGGATTACTTGCTATCGCACGGCCCGCTGTCCCACGCAGGTTCGAGGAGCCCTCGCCACGAGGAACAGCCTTGATGTTTCTGTTCGGTACGACAACCGATGGTGGGCGGGCAGCCCTGCGGCGAATCTGCGAGCGCAATTAGAATCACGCATCCAAACACCGCGAACATTAGACCTAAGAGTGTCGTTGCGGCGATCAGAAGCCGGGCACGGAAACGCTGTGGCGGTGTCATATAGAGGTGCTGCACCTACCAGTAGGAGTGTTCGGTTTCCCGTCGATCAACAAAGTCAGCGCGCTCACCGTCCGCAAGTCCCAAATCAGACTCGTCGGCATAACGGTTTTTCAACACCCATCGATAGGTGAAACTCTGTAAGCCGTTCAGCCATTCCCGCGGATTCTCCGAGTTCATCTGGGACCATTCCGCCAGCGTGAAGTCCTCGCTTCCGGCCTGCCGGTCTTTAGAACGCTCAATGTATTCCCAGAGTTCCCCACTCGCTCGGGCCAGCGGCAAATACAGCCAAGCGGGTGTGAGCACGAAAGCCAGCTTGTCCGCCACGCAGAGCCGCGAGATTCGGAGACCGCGCGATCGGGCGTAATATCGGGAATGGCGACGGCAGAATTCAGCCCAGTCCGCACCGAAGAGCTTGCCCATGATCCGAGCGCCCAGCTCAACATGCGCCTCTGCCCCTGGTCCTTCCATCGAATTGCGGCCCGCGTACCCGACGTCATGGAGCGCGAATGACACCCATAGGCGCCCGTCGCGTGGGAACCCATACAGTTTCCACCAGCCAGCCGCCACGAAAAAAGGATGGACAAGGATACTGTGGACGCCGAACAGCACACTGCGCGTGCCAATCGTCATACTCCAACCTCCCTGATTGGCCAGGAGTGGGCCTGCTGCGAACAGCGAGCGGGGCTTCGGCGCGATCGGCGTCTTCATCATTGCCGAGCCGCCTTACCCCGTTCGCGCCACTGCGGGCGGCATCTTTCTGGCGCGCTTAGCTGCCAATCGACGTTTCTGATATTCCCGATTCCGCTTCTTGCTCCAGTCGAGAGAACATTTGGGACAACGCACAGCAACGGAAGTTGCGTAGCGGCATTTGGAGGTACATCATCGCGTCACCAACTCTGCCGAAGTCCCGTCAACTACCGAATCCTACTGAATCACCAGGTTGTCGCGGCGGTCCCACATCTTCTCGAATGCTTTTTCGAATCTCTCTGTGTCTGCTGCATCCGATGAGTAGTAGGCGTCATTGTCCTGTACCAGCAGACCGCTACGGGACCAGTTTGCGCTGCCTTCACGAAGCATGCGACCGTCGACGCAGAATGCTTTCTCATGCATCAAATCGCGCACCGATCCCTGTTTCACGCGTACCCGAATTGTCGGCCGACCGCGGAATAATTGCGTTGTCGATCGCTCACCGAAACGAACGGCGGCGCGTTCCTCGTCCTGAAACTGTTCCTGGTCACGATAAACGCGGATCTCGACCAGGCGCGTGGCAAGTTCGTTAATGACTTCGGCCAGACGCCGATCCGTAAAGCTGTACATGGCAACGTCGATTCTCTGTCTCGCCTTCCGGAGTTCTGAAATGTCGAGCTGCTCGAGGTCTTCCCACGGCGAGAAATGCTCTGCGCTATTCGGAAGACGCGTCGGTGGAGTTGTCGGATCACCCGCTCTCCTCACAGCCACTTCCTCCAAGGCGAGCATTCTGCGCACGTGTGGCCGGACAAATGACAGCGCCGCAACCAGAATGACGATCGACGCAAGGATTCTCAAGTGTTCCTCCCAGGGTTCTACCCGACATTCATCACGAGCGTGGGATCGACATGCTCGACCAGACCCTCGGCCCCCGATGCCCCCGATTCCCTGCGACCGGGTCTACCGTCTTCACCAGCCGGTTGTACTGGCCTCAGGTAGTGAGAGCTTGTACAACCTATACAATTCACGGCAGCCGTCAACGCCAGTGCTGCCGGCGAGAATGCCGCTGGCACCGCAATCTCCTCTCCCGATCGGCTGAAGAATTGCGGCATCACCGAGCCCGAAAGCGCCTTGTCCTTGCCCCAGAGTTCCAAGCCAAGGTATCCGTTGGTCCCGCGGAAAACTTCTTCCGCGATCAGTTTCGGCCGGTTACCACTTTCGGTGCGGCTCGGCCGGTGCCTGGTGATGGAAAGTTCGTACGTCCGCCCAGTGCGGAACATATCGATTCGGGTGACAACCGGCGCGATGATGACGGCATGGACACCGTTAACCGCTAGCGAGTCGATCGGCTGCAACCACGTTAGCGGCTCGCCATTTTCGCCGGCGAAACTCACATATCGGCCAAGCTCCGCCACAGCGCCGCCGGATTCTACCCCGCGCACGACATACCGCTTCGCCAGGTGCTGATATTCGAGGCTGACCTCCGCACGTGCAAAAATCCCGGCATCTTCGATCCGCTTAACGGTGGCGTGCGGCAATCTGAGGCCACGAATGTTCAATTTCGGGTTGGATTCCATGGTTATCCTCCCTTGGGACTTATTCTGAAACTCTTCAACCGCTTTTGCTGACGCGTACGCGACCACCTCTGTGGCCAGCCGGTCAGCCGCGCGCAAATTGTGCATAACGGCCTCGTGATCCTCAGCCCGCCACAAATTCCCGATGCGCGCTCCGGATATGTCGCCGGCCCATCTCCCCGTACCCTGGATATGCTCCACCAATTCGCCTGTCGTCGTGCTTTCCCCTGTTACGAGATCGAACTCACGGGCGAAATCGGACGGCTCAAGCCCGTGTTTACCCTGACGCCAGCACCGAAGTTGGGAATCGAGCAGAATGTAACGGCGCGTGTCGATGTGCTTGTAGAACTCGATGCCGTTCTGGCGGTACATCCACATGAACGACCCGCAGAGACTTACCGGGCGTCCCGTTTGGCGCAACATTGTTTCCATGGGCGTCCAGTTCGCTGCCCCCAGATCCTTCGTCTGATTCATGGCTTCAACTCCTACTGCACAACGTATCGATCCTGGCGCCGTGACCCAAGCCATTCCGCCAAATCCGGACTGGGCGAGAAGACCCGTACCTGCTGTTCCTGGTCGCTCACCTTATAAAGGACCCACGGCGCAGGACCAGGGACATCTTCCAGCGACAGCACAAGGTGAGGAAAGTGTTGAACCCAGTCCTGGCTCAGCCAATCCTCCAAATTTCTTGGCGAGCATCCCGTGTATTCGCAAAACTCCAGCTCGCTCGCCCATTGACAAGCCGGGCCGATGGCGGTCACCAGCTTTTCCAGAAAATCGTCAAACGCCTGCACGCAGCCAACAAACACGATTAGCGTCGGCTCCTTGAGAGCCTTAGCGGGGTCGATGTTTGCTAGGCGCCTCTGCACAGGTTTACCGTCCAACTCCTGCTAATGCTGTTCTCGGCGCCGGGACTCCAAGTGCGGCGCGAATCATTTCCCGCGTACACCCGGCCCAGCAGATGTACTTCTGTGGTTCGTCCACGGAAATTGCCAGGTTGTCCTTGCTCGTGTCGCGTCCGGCCGCCGCGCAAGACGGGCAGCGAGCGATCCAGTTTCGGCCAACCTTCCGCCGCACTTCGACGTGGTCCAGAATCCGAAATTGAACGCGGGAACTTGGGTAGTGCCACTCCCGTTTCTGCTCGGGCGCTCGGTTTGGCGACGCAGCGCAGTCAGAAACTTTCCCCAGCAGCGACCGCAGATGGTGCTCCGACAATTTGGTGACGCGCTTCAGGTACGCCAGTTGCTTGTCGAGGCTGTAGTCGGCTCCGTAAAACCAGTACCGCGCGCCAATGGCGCGGTGGATACCGAGAGGGCCCCGGATGGCGTTTCCAAAGTCGCCCTCCTTCAATTCGTCATGCTTCGGAAAAATCTCTATCCCTTCCGGCGTCCCCGAACCTTTCACCGGGATTCCGAGCTTCACGGCAATGCCTGTAATCCACAAACGACACTCCCGCGCCAGCAGGGGTTCCTCGGCAAGTATCCACAGGTGAGCTCCGCGCCGGCTCATCTCGAGGGCGGCTTCGACATCTGCTGTTTGCAGTTCCCACTGCAGCTCACACAGATGTTTGAGTGCGTCAGTGTAATCGCCGTCGATGGCGATCCACTTCGACCGTTGGGTCTCAGGGTTCATAGCGTACAAGCCAATGGTGAGCCGGCCTTCCAGATGCTGACGGACGATAGCTTCGCTCAAGCTTAACGGTGCACCAGCCTTTCCCGCTTTTGGACGGAAGTAATAATGACGGCCGCTCTCCGGGTGAGGCCGGGGCGACTGCACAACGTACGCCCGCCGGTTCACGAACAGCCGCCAATACTCCCGAACGTTCTCTGCGGTGGCCTGATATTGCTTCGCCATCGCTCACTTCCTTTCGTCCTGCTCTTACATAACCCGAATCCGGAAACTGTGCAAACAAACCGGACTCGGCATTGTCACGCCTGTGCCGCCACCCGGCATCGCCGTTCGAGCAGGGCCGGCCGCTGGGCCAGGGCGGTCAATTTGTGCTGTTGAACCAGTGCCCGATAATCCTCGATGCTGTACCCGCCCCACTTCCTGTCATCGAAGTTCAACCAGTAAAAGACCCCGGTCTTGCGGTCGAACACGTACAGCGCCCCTGATTCCGGATCTCCCGAAACCAGGGTGAAGAACAGAACGCCCGCCGGGAACTGAACCCACCGGACGATCTCGGCTTCGGCAGCTTGCGCCAATCCTCGGCTTGCCTCCTCGACGGTCACCCGCCGGTCTAACCCAAGCTCCTCAAGCGTGAGCAGCGGGGTCACGTTCATCGGTGCACAATTACTTGCATTCATAACGAAAACCTCCTTTCGATTCGTCTGGCTTTCACGTTCAGCGCTGAGCGCTCTAATAAAGGATGCAGTCACCGGTCAATCGAAGCCGCCATCGGCAGAGACTCCCTTGCCTCTCGCGCAGCCCGCGCCGCGAGTCGGTCGCAGCGTTCCTGATCTGTGTGTCCTGAATGACCTCCGACATGGACCCATGTCACGCGGTGGTAACTCGCCAGTTCAGCCAGTGCTTCCCACAAATCCCGATTGGCCACACAGTTCCCGGACGCCGATTACCAGCCATTTGACTGCCAACGCTCCAGAAATTGCGTCATGCCACGAAGCAGATATTCGGAATCGGTGAACACTCGAACTTCGCACCGGCGCTTCAGAGCCCGAAGCCCCTCGATCGCCGCCGTCATTTCCATCCGATTGTTCGTTGCCTGAGGAACACGGCCCTGAAGCACTCGCTCCGACTCGCCGTACCGCAGAATGCAGGCCCAGCCTCCCGGACCGGGATTACCAAGGCACGATCCATCCACTGCTATTTCGACCTCGCAACTCGTCGTTTGCCCTCCTTCCGGGTAGCCAATCTCCGATACGCCACTCCTCAGTTGACGATCGGGACACTCGGCAGCCACTAACACCACCACCGGATTTGGCCGCAACACAGCGGATCGATCACGGATCATCCCGTAATCCCGATGGCCCGCCCGAAGGCCGTCGGCGAAGCCGACGGGCGAGGGGTAGTTAATCGCCAACTCCGTCTTGCGGAGCGGGTTATCGCCCAACTTTTTAAGGCATACGATGGCCATTCCGATGGTCAAAGGAAAGCTCAAAGAATTGCCAACTCCTCTTGAGACGCATTTGGGTACCGCGACACGCTGGCAGTTTGCGTCAGAACGTCACCGAAGCGAACAAGCCGATCGCTACGTCCAGCCACATGTACGGGAGTGTCGAGCAGGCACGTGACAAACTCGGATGACAGCGCGAGGCAGATCACAAGCCGTTGTGGTTCAAAGGATCGTTTCATGCACGACAGCACGTGGTATGTCGGCGCCAAGTAGAGCAGGGTGGCGAGATGGACTTCGTTGTCGAGCTCCGCGCCAATCTGCTCGTACCGGGTTCTTGTTTTGGGAAATCGCTCGTACTCCAATGCAAACCGGCAATCCAACCCGTCACACGTGACCGTGACAATCGCGTCGTAGTCCTTGGCGTATTTGAACGTCGTAAGATCATTCTGGGAACGGATCTCGGATTCAGGTGTCCACCTCACCAGCAACTGACGTCGCCGCAAGGCGAGATGGATCTCATTTATATCCAGCCAATGATTGACGACGAGCTGGCGTTCTCCCTGCTCGTGTACTCCGCGCCCGGCGTAGAGTTCTCCCAATTCGACCAGGAGAGACACGCCTTTGGGCGCAATGGAATAAACCCATTCGTGACCGGTGAGTAGGCCGCTGTGTTTCTGAATCAGACAGTGTTGCGACAGACGCCGCAATCGCTGCTCAAACGAGGCGCGCGATCGCTCCAGCCGATCCATTTGCAGGAACTCGAACAACTGACGACTGGTTGCGAAGCCACAACGCAACACGTATTCGAGCACTGGAATGTCCCGGGTCCTGCTCACGATAACTGTGCCTTTGGGGTACCGCATAAGATTTCTATACCCGCGCAAGTTGCAGACGCGCCGCAGATGGCACTGCCGGTGAGGGCTCGACAAAAAACGTGCCGAGTTCGCCGCGGACCCAGGAATATGCCGGCATAAGCAAAAGTAACTCCTGCTGCCGGTGGTCCTCACTGAATGACACGACCTGAACGGAATCTCCCTTCCAGCAAACCGAATGTGCGTCAATGTAACCGATTCGCTCCGGCTTCACGGCGACCAGGTAGATGTCGGGACGCGCGCTTCTCGGGAGGACGCGCTCAAACAGGATCTGGCTCCAGCCGTTTCGCTGCACCGGAGTTGCGCATTCGAATGCACGGCCCAATGCACGAGTTGGATAATTCGGGTTAAATCCGCCAGTCGCATTGAACCGCAGCTTACCGCCCACGCGCCACCGATAGCGCAGCTTCCCGTCTACTGATACGGCCGTTGTGTTGTAAAAGGCGGCGCGAGCAAAACGCTCAGGATCCGACGGAACTTTTCCGAACCTACGCTCCCACGCGCTGCCAAATCCTTGGATTGCGACCACCACCGCGGTTACGCTCCTTTCAGTTGTCGATTCTTTCGCTGTTCGGCTTCGAGCTGCTGCTGCAGCTCGTTGACGCGCGCAATCAGCCGCCGCGTCGCTTCCGTGTCTGCAGTACCGCTTGTGCCAGACCCGTTCGTTTCGGAGCGGTGCTCCAGCGCGTCGAGACGTGCTGACATTTGGCCGACCATCGCATCCTTTTTTTGCAACTCGGCCTTAAGGCTGCGGTTCTCGCTATCGAATGCATCGCGTTGCGCGGACACAACCTCGAGGCGCTCTTTGAAATCCATGGTTTCGAGTGCGGTCGCGCTTGGCCGGCCTGTCAACTGCGTCTCAATTACCCGATTGCAATCGGCCATGTGCGCGTTGTATTTCTCCACGGCGGCGGCTGCCACGGCACGCGAATATTGCTCTTGATTCCATGTATCGGTCAGGAGCTCTGCAGCCCGCCAGAGCTTTCGCCTCTCGCCAAGGACCCGTACTCCATACATCAGCATCAACAACATCACCAGTCCCGTGGTAAGCGCGCTGTACCAGAAGAACGGATTGGAAAGGCTGGCTTCGAGGAACGCGCGCCGGCGTTCCTCGATCCAGGCGCCGTAATCGACGTCGTTTTTATTAACGAGCTTCGTGGAATAGTGAAAGAAGTCGTCTTGCGGCTGGTACGGTTTGCGCGTTTGCGGCTGTTGGTACAGCCCCGACGACGGCTGTGAAGATTTCCGCGTTCCAGATGGACGTGCAGCCTGATTGTCCGTTACTTGCGCGGACAGGAGCGCCGCGACCATCATCAACAGCAATAGCTTTGCGGATTTCATCGTCGGGACCGTCCTGCGTAGCGGTTCGGGACGCGGTACTTGCGCTCCAGCTCCGGATCCTTAAACCGCAGATTTGCGCCGTTCGATTCGGCGCGGGATTGCACCATGCGCGGATACAGCATCGGCAAAAACTCGGGAATGCTTACGTCGTTCGGTGGCCGCACCTGCAACAACGAATGCAGCGTGCCGCGGCTGTCTTCCGACATCAGGATTTCCATGCGGCCTTTGGGCAGGTTCTTAATCGATTCATCCTGTGATCGTGTCTCGCGATCTTCCGTCTCGGTTGCCCGGCCGGTTTCCTCGTACTTGCCGAAACCGAAGAAGCCTCGCTGTTTGAAAATGCTCCGGCGCACCACGGTCTGCTCCGCGGATGCCTTGATGAAATACTTCGCGGTTTCCTCATCCCGCGTTCGCAGTGTCATGGTCGTATTCGGCGCCGACGTCACTTCCTCTTTAAAGCCGCGGCCCACCTGCATCAGTTGCGGGAGCGATTGCATGGAGAAGAGGAACGCCGTGTTGGTGCCGCGCGCCGTTTCCAGAATCTGTGCAAAGTTTCGGTAACCGAACGGCGCGAACTCGTCCAGCACAACCGAAAAGATCGGCCGGTTCTGCCGCCGGCGCTCCGCCTGATCCTCGTACCGCTTGCCAACGGTCAACTGGATATTCTGGAGAAGCATCTTGCCAAGTGAGCGCACCGGTTCGATATTCTTGTTCGCGTTCAGGCTGACGAAAAGGATGAGTTCATTGTCGATGACATCCTCAATCGAGAGGAGGTCATCGTATTGGCCCGTGATCGCCGAGAGCTCGTCGTCGAGGAATGTCATGCATTCATTGATCAAGCCTTGAATCTTCGGCACGCGTTCGCGGTCTTCGAGCGACTGCAACAGATTCTTTACGGACATTTCGAAGTTGAGGCGCTGCTGCGCGCTCACTTTGGCGTCCCGGTCGAGGCGGTGTGTCGCCTTCTCGATCTGCTCGTGGAGCACGGCCTCGTCGAGCAGCATGACGATGACGTCGTAGAACGTGTAGCCGGCGCCCGTATAGAAGAGGACGCGAACAATATCACCGAGATAGTTCAACTGGTGCTTCGAAAAGAACTCGTCATGCAGGTTGAACGAACCGAAGATCATGTTCACCTGGGCCATGTAATTGTCGTCGCGCGTGAAGAAGGGATTGTAGAGCACTGATTGCTCCGGCCGGGACGGATTGAGGAGGCGAAGCTGATGGAGGCGCCCGGCGCGGTGGATGTGAGGAAGCAGGTGTTCAAAGAATTCCAGGTCGCCTTTCCCGTCGAATATGACCATTGGAATCCGGTGCCGGTCCTCTGCCGGACCAACCCAGCGAGCGATGTCCTGCGTGATGATGTTCTTGAGCAACGTTGTTTTACCGGTGCCTGTCATGCCCAGGAGGATGCCCTGCATCACCCGGACTTCATCCGGCCAGACCCAAGGGTTTTCGTCCATGTCGTATCCCAGCACAACGGCATTTCGCTGCCACGCGTCGGATACAGCGCGCTCGTCTTTCGCTGGCGGTACGACGAACGGCGGGCGTTTCTTGCGCGTGGCAATCGGTGCAAACCTGCGGACGATTGGCACAGTGAAGGCTGCGCAGGCTATGAACAGGTACAACGCACCTTCGGCGAGCTGCTGAGGGCGGATGTGCAAACGCGCAACGACCAGGTACAGGGCGATCGCAGCCACAACGAAGAGCATTAGCAGCAAAAGGATCGGTGAGTCGGCGAGCGATGCTTCCCTTTGATTTCGGCTGGGATTGGTGATCATACGGGCCTCCCTAACGAACGATGCCTCTCAGCGGTTGAAGGATTATTTGATGGCCATGAACGCCTCAAGCGATTGAGTGAGCCCAACAACCGCCATGACGAGTGTGGCTATGCCGACGCTCCTCCAATTCCGGTTGCCGCACAATGCTTGCAGGCAGGCCTCGGCCAAATAGCCAAACATCAATACGGGAAACAGAGCCTCAACGATCCAGGGCGGCGTGGTGATGCCCCATGGATCGACAGCAGCCGCGTGGATCATTGGATGAATCCAGCGCCAACGGAACACGTATCCGCCTACCACAGCTAGAAGCACCACCGTGCACCAGTAGCTCAGATTCAGGACCCCATCAGACAGCGGAATGCGCTGTATGACAAACCACGGTTCGCGCGTGCTCGTGAGCGAGCCTGATTCGTTTGGCGCCATGGCTATTTGCCCCCGTGCATGCTGAAGTAGACGAACACAAGAAGCAGAAGGAGAGACAGGGCCGCGCCGACCGCAATTCCGGTCTTTGGCCGCCGCCTCGCCGGATCGAACGGATTCCTCGGTTCAAGCAAAGCGTCTCCAACCGCGACTTTGAAACCTGTGTCGCGCCGCGTGTGGATCATCGTGAGCAGCCGTTCATGCATCTGCTCAACCGTTTGATATTGCTGTTGCATGGCTAGAGCACCAATGTCGCGATGACTTGCCGCAACCCGTCACCCGCGAACACCAGGCGCAGAACCGTCGGCGTGAAACTGACCTTGGGATCGGTCGACGGCGGAAGCTGAACTGCGATCAGGCCAATCCCGTTTGCGCCGGGAAGTATGGCTGCCGAAGGGTTGTCGGCGTGCACCACCGGCATCGCCACGGCGCCGTCAGAGCGTAAATGAGCCACGTATTCATCGCCCAACTGGGAATTCGCAAGCGATACGAGAGATCGATCACACTGGGGCGATCTGAGGGAGACTACGTGCGGAGTTGACGGGTTATAAGGGGATTTCGACCGGTTCTCGATCGTGTACCGGATGAAGACCTGGTTCTCCGCCCGATACACGTCTCGGATCGTGATATCAACCTGTGGCTCTTTGGACCGAGAGAAGCCCACCAGCTTGACCGGTGCGCTGTGCAACAGCATGTCACCAGGTACCGATGACTGCGCGGCTGGCTTGGGAGCCGGTGCGGGTTCCGATTTCGCTTCCCGTTGTGGCTGCCGGTAATCGATGGCAAAGTCCATCTGCCCCGCGTCACTGATGGCGGGTACCAGCTCATAGTTGAGCCTGGTCGTGGCTGTCCATATAAATAGGTTGGTGGCGGCGCCCTCCTGGAGCGGCTGGATGAACACTTTGTTCTCCCTGCGCTCCACCTTGAACGCCTGTGGCGACCCCACCGCGACCGTTATGACCGGCTCAGCAACCTCGATAACGGTCAGGTGATTTAATGCTGTCTGAACCCGCACGACCCGGTCGCGCGCCGGGGTCTCGGTATCGATCTTCTGAGCTGGCAGCGCGGAGGCAACTACCAGGAAACTGACAAGGATTCGGAACATTTCTGTACTCCCTTCCAAAAGAGGCGCCCGGGAAGGCCCGCAGAGCGAGCTTCCCCGGACGATTGGCTATTGCACCTGAGCGTTTTGGAACGGCCGAGCTTCCCAAGGCCGCACCGGCGCGCTCTCAATAAACGCCTGCCGCCTGGCGGGCGTATTAAGCTGGCGGATGCTCGCTGGATCTCCATCTACGAACACCGCGAAACTCTCGCCATAACGTTCCACACACCGGGCGATGAACCGTTGCCGATCCTGCTGAGTGCGCAACGTTGGCCTCGTTCGAATCGTGGGGCGTTGTGGCAGGTTGGTGAACGTCACCGTTCCGTTGCGGATCTGACCCGATCCTTCCTGAATCGGGAACGGTTGCACCGAACTGCTGCGAACGCCGTCAAGAACAATGCTTCCGTGCTCCGTTACCCGGAACAGGAATATCTGGCGCTCCTGGATCTGTCCGTCTGGAAGACGCCTCCGCTCGAACCGAAAAACGTTCCCGGATTCGTCGAAGGTGATCTCGCTGTCCGGCATCTCCGGGAGATTCAATTGGATTGGTTGTCCGCCGGTCTCCCCGATAATCTTGTCGATCACTTCCTGCGGGAAAGCGTGGAAGACGATGGCGCCGGTTGCCTTGTCGTTTCGGGTTGAAACCGCAATCGAATGCAACGCCTGACACCACCCTCTCCGGTTCTCCCGCTTGCTGTTGCCCCATTCGAGCAGCCAGCGATGGAAATGCCGCATTTCTTCCCGGCACCGCTCCTCGTTGGCACGAAGCGCGGCCTTGGCCCGGTAGAGATTTTTCGAGGCTTGCTGACGGATTTGCGGATCCTCGTCGTTGCGTAGCCGCTCAAATTCCGCTTGCGCTTCCTTGAGGGCCGTTTCGAACTGCTCGCTCCGCTTGCGCAGTTCCGTTGCTTTGACGCCGAAGGCGCGGTTTACCTTAACGCACTCTTCGTGCATCTCTCGCGTAAAAGTCTCTCCGCGGATCATTCCACCGAAATCGCGCAGTGGGAGTGTCTCCTCGAAGAGAACGCCGATCTCTTTGCGGACGTGATTGTAGAGCTGCCCGACGATGTCCGTGCCCGACACGGATACGTCCATCGGCATCTGCGAGATGCGCCGGGCCTCCTTCCCGTCACGCCAGGGTGCCTTGGGGACTTCACTGCGGATCCGTTTGATCACCGCCTGGTCCACCGCGACGTTGTGTTTCAGTGAATCGAGCGCGTTCTGAAGCTGATCAACCAGCTCGTAAGCACAGTCGGGCCGCCCAGCCGCGATCGAATCGCTGATGAGATTGGTGATCCTGCCGATCTGGTTGCCGCGAGCCTTCATGGCAACGTCCGCAAGGTTCCACCAGGGGGATTTGACCTTCTTTTGCTTATCCTTGTGCCGCCGGTGCTCTTCGCTCATTTCGAAACGGCTTTGAACAAACCGGGGAAACTCGCTGTCCGGGAGAACCGCCACAAGATCGAAGTCGAAGTCGCCGCCATTCCGCTCCGCGGTCTTCGAATGCAACACGAAGGTCCCTTGAAGACGAAGCTGGCGATCAACCGTGTCCGCGATCTGTACCAGATCCATTCTGCAACCCGTAGATCGCAGAACCCGTTCGAGGGTTTGGACTGTGGCCTCGACCGACAACAACTCCACTGGCAGGAGGTCCTCTTTCATCCGTATCGGATAGCGCACAACCAGACCTCGTCTCGTTGAAACAGAGGCGATGCCGCAACCTTCCGGAATCCAGTCAGAACCGGCGAACACCTGTCCGTCATGGGCGAACAGATACCCGTCATCCGCCAGGGCAAATGCTGGCAGCCGGAAGCCTCCTCCGGTTGAGACCTTGAATGCCCACTTCACGAGCAACTGTTGGAGCCGAGCATTCAGGTACGGGTGCCGGACTAGCGAACCACTGCCATCTGCCTTGAGGATCGCCTCGACGACAGAGGATTCATAGGAGGTGTATTCGTCGTCTTCGGCGTCGTCGATCTGCCCTTGGGCGGCTGATGTTCCGATCGCTTCGAGAAGCTTTCGGTAGTCGCCGGACAGGGCCGAACTCACCACACTGCGCACTTCGCCCAGGGCCCGAGGGATTATCTCGGTGCGCAAAGAATCGGGCGGCGCGTGTTCGATCAGCGTATAGCTCGACTTGAACTGCAGATTTCGCGATACATCCCGGATCCCCAAAACAATTGGGGACCGGAAGCGCGTCCCCTGGATGCCGCTCGAAAGCCCTGAGAACAACTTTTGGCACTCTGCGAGCAGCCCCATCTCAAGTCGTGGCTTCACGGAACTTTCTGGCAGGATGATGTCAGCGTCGAGAATGTTCGCCACATCGTCCTGCATGACCTTGAACGAGCCCTTCGCCTGGGTTCGATCGAACGCGAGCCGGAACTGATAGAAGCGGTGATCCGGTAGGCTGAGCTTGCCGAACAACGTCTCCGAGATCCAGCCGCGGCAATCATTGGTTCCTAGCGCGTGGTCTTCTACTACGAGGACGCGCGCGTTCTGCTCCTCGATCACAGTCCGGCAGTCCGAAACCAGAATGCCGAAATAGGTGATCGCCGCCTGCGGCCACTTCTGAAACCGCTCGGCAATTGGCTTTTCGTGCTCTACATCAACGGCGTAAAACTTGCCGTCTTTCGCAGAACCACTGGCGCCAACCAGACGATACTCCACGTCATCGATCCGCTGGCGCATCAGCGCTTCACGAACCTTGGCCTCTTCGTATGCGTCCAGTTGGAGCGTAGGCACACTGACCACGGCGACGCGGATTTCGGGATAACGCTTGTGGAGCACCGTATTCTTCAGTTGCCCCTCGGCGTCGATCCTGGGAAATCGCTTCGTCACCTTACCTTCCTCGTCAATCTCCGCGAACGTGACTTGGAGCACGTCCGCTGTTTGGTTCACAGATGGCAACATTTTGTTCCTTTCCCTGTTGTCGTGTTGTGGTTGATAACGCGGCACGCGAGCAGGGAAAAGGAACCGGCGCCGGTCCCATCCCTGCACACGTGCCGAAAACTTATCTGCGTTTTCGGCCTGGCTCGGGAGAGCCGGACCGCCATCCTGCGTTGGTATTCAGTTGTTAAGGGTCAGAACGGACAATCGCCATCTTGCGGTGGCGAGAGCATGAAATCGATTTCCTCTGGATAGAGCTCCGGATGCTTCCTCCTGAGAAGATCCCGCTCGGAGACTGGCTCGCCCAGGGCGGCACAATACTCCACGTAGATCTCCCAGTCGTCCTCCGAAATCTCTCCCAGACTGTAGTTCCGCTCGATCTCATCGACGACCTCGCGCATTTCACGCCAAGCCGCTTCGGGATTTTCGAAAGCGCATTCATCGATTTCAATTCCATTCGACCCGTTTGCTGTTTCAAGCGTGTCGAGGCTCACTCGAACTCCTTTCTCCGGTCCGCGGTCGCGGGCAGAGAAAGGGAGCCGCTTGCGGCCTCTTCTTCCACCTCGCGCCGAAGACCGGGTCTTCGGCCTGGCTCCAAAGAGCCGGCCAGCGACATTGCCTGAGTTGTTTGGAATTGGCTAGCCCGAGGGCGTGCCAATCCGCTACTTACCGCGTGAGCTCACTCTTTGCAGGTTCAGTCACCGCGATATTCCTTGATCCGGGCGCCGCCTCGCGCAAACGAGAACAGTTCACGGATGTACTTGCCCACCGACGGCTGATTCTGCAGCGTCCACAGCAGAATCACGCCAGCGATCATGCTTAGCGCCGTAATTCGGCTCAACAACGATCCGAGTGTCATCGAGACGATCAATACGACGGTCAACTTGTCATGCTCTGACATGATTTCTCCCTTCTGTCGGTTGGACCAGAACAGAAGGAGTCCGCTGGCAGCGATCTCCTCGAAGCTCTGGTCCGTTACAGTTCGCGGACCAGAACTCCAAAGAGCCTGGCCAGCACCATCCCAGATCGAGTCTGGGTGCTCCTCAACTAAGAAGCCAGTGCTGCTTTATGAAGAATGATTGCTGTTCCTGACGGCCTCCTTTTTGATGACCGGATAACGCGATGATGACGTTTCCGCGCGTGCCCGGAACTCCGAGATGGCGAAGAAATTTACGCCGGCGCGAAACGCCTCAACGATCGCTTCGGCTTCGGTTGGCATTTCACGCCCGAGTGCCGGCATGGCGCTGTTACCATTCGTTTCCGCCAGAAAGAATCGCTCGATTGTGGCTGTTTCAGCCGCCTCCTTTCGGCCACGCCTGCGCCGGGGCGCTGGGGAAGACTCGGAGGCCGCCTTCTGCCCAGTAGTCGATCGCGGAGTACGTGTCTCAAGTGCTGTCCCGGCGATTTTCGAGTCCGGAACCGTTTCCAATCCGTTTGTCGCCATCACGTTCTCCTCTCACACTTTGATTGGCCATTGCGTTGTCCTGCCCTCCACAGCTCCCATATCTGAGCAATTTCCTTTTGAAAACCGAGATCACCGGGATATCGATTCTCCACATACAGAAGGCGCAGGGCGGTCAGAATATCGTCAGCAATGGTGGCATCGACATTCCACAGATCCGTTGGGTCCCAGCCGCCGTTTTCTTCCGCATTGTGCCAGGCCAGCAGAAAGTCGGCTACGCGCCGGCATTGTCCGGTACTGCCCATCGCGATCCGCATAAGCCGCGCCAGCGAATGTAGCCACGCTTCGCGTTCTTCCGCAACAGTCGCGTTGCGCGTCTTTAGACCTTGGTTCAATGCTTCGTGGGTCATCTAGCCTCCTCGCGCACGGCAGGTACAGTTCGCGTTTTTGCGTCCACGCGCGGCCAGAAGCGGTGGACTCTGCTCATGATTACTCGGACGACATGGTTTTTTGCGAGAAGACCGCTTGCAAAGGTCACAATCGGGAGGGTTCGGATGAAGAGTTCGGGCATCTTCAGACTGCGAAGGGCAGGGGCGAGCGCCCCGTACCCCAAAATAACGACGATAATGAGCGCGAGTTCATAACGATCCGGAAGTCGAAGCCGGTTCCCGGTAATCGGTAAATCAAGGCACAATTGTGCTGCCGCTCGCTCACGTCGGCGCAACACCCAAGCGCGCCCCACCATGGCCAGGCCGACGAGGATTTCGAGCAGCAGGGTTCCAGCGCTGGGGACCAATAGCAGCACGAAAGCGGAAGCGAGCGCTCCGCCGGCTGCGGCTATAAGCATGTCGGGCCGAGTGAGCCATCGCTTGTTTCCAAATTTGTGGCCTGACCGCATCATTCGTTTCCTCAGTGCCTAAGGCCCTACTTGGCCGTTGCCTCCCGCGCCAGATCATCGGTCTGTTCGAGGCCCGTGTTCTTTTCCCCAACCATCTGTTGCTCCCAGTAGTCCGCGACCAGTAGACCGCTTGGGTTGTATTCCGAACGCCGGTCAAATACCAGCCGTACGCTGTACCTGCCGACGATCTGATCTGTGGTCTCCTGGCGGTTCTTCAGCCGGTGGATCTCTTTCACACCGAAAGCCGTGTACGTGAGAGGATTGCCTTTTACCGCGTCAATAGTGCGGATGTTGAAATTCGAAATGATGTGGTCGTCCTGTATTTTGTAAATCGTATCGTCGTCGCGAAGATGGCCCATCACGAGCGTCCGAAAGTTCCCCGTCATCATGTTCAAAGCGTCCGCGATCTGCTTGTCCACGGTGGCGGGCGTGTAATTGAGATAGTGGTCGAGAAATCGGCGCACTACTGCCTTAGCTTCGACGTCATTCGGGGCCGCTTCGGCGGCCGAAGCGAGAAAAGTCAGCCCGCGCGATTGCCCACTGAATGGTGTGCCGCCAACGACCGTTGCATCCCCGTTCGGGTCGACGCGAACCACCGTGGGCGGCTGCAACCGGACATAGATAGCAAAGGCCAGCGATCCTAGCGCGATGACGCCGAACAACAGGGCTAGAACCATCGAGCGATTGGCATATGCCTTCAGCATGCCGTCATGCTCGTAGTACCGGCTGTAGCGCACTCTTTCCCCTCCAGCAGGTTGATGATTTTGGATTTTCATTCCGTCTCCCAAGCTCCTTTTTG
>Ga0335073_10005434_pt1 | contig 17877 bp, 15 predicted proteins | sample Lox_Sample_22_FD_207093 | JGI IMG/M metagenome (GOLD analysis project Ga0335073, IMG submission 207093) | Soil microbial communities from Loxahatchee National Wildlife Refuge, Florida, United States - Lox_Sample_2.2 | ecosystem: Environmental > Terrestrial > Soil > Wetlands | place: USA...
GTGCGTGGTCACCGTCAACTACCGGTTCGCGCCGGACCTGTCCGGCGAGCAGGCGGCCGAACACGTCCGGTCGGTGTTCTCCGCCTGGCCCGTGACGGTGCTCGACGTCGCGGACGGCGCGCGGCCCGGCCTCGGGCGGCCCGCCGCGGCCGAGTTCGTCGCGGTGGTCGGCGGGACGCCGCGGGCCAAGCTCGGCTGGACCGACGTGGCCCGGTTCTCCGCCCTGGGCATCCCGGCGGTGAACTACGGTCCCGGCATCTCGGAGATCGCGCACACGGCCGGGGAGTACGTCGAGGTCGGCAAGATCGCCGAGTGCGAGGCCCGCCTCCGGGCCTGGCTGGACGCCTCCTGAGCGACCGGGCGGACCGGTCAGCGGGCCGGGCCCGCTCCCAGCTTCATTAGCGTGGTGTGCTCGACGCCGTCCAGGCTCACCCAGATGACGCGGACGATGGCCCCCGGGTGGTATTTGACCGTGACGCCGGTCAGCGAGCCGGGCGTGGTGATCGGCTGGCCGGCCACCGACGTGATCACGTCGCCGGCCACCATGCCCGCCGACGTGGCGGCCGTGTCGCAGATGACGCCGAGGACGAGCGCGCCCGCGGCGATCGGCGCGATGCGCGACGGGACGGCGCCCTGGTTGTTGAACTGGCAGGCCGACCCGGTCCCGGCGGCCGCCCGGCCGCCGGAGCCGGACTGCTGCGCGTCGGCGGCCTGCTGCTGCGGGCTCGCGCTGCTGCTGGTCGCGACCTCCACGCCGAGGAAGCCGGGCAGGCCGATGTACACGGTGGCGCTTGCCCGGCCCGCGTGGATCTGCCTGGCGACCGACAGGGCGCTGTTGACGGGGATGGCGAAGCCGAGCTCGCCGCCGCTCCCGCTGCCGGTCTGGCCGGAGGTAGCGGTGTTCGCGGCGGTGATCATGCCGATGACCTGGCCCGCGCTGTTCGCCAGCGCGCCGCCGGAGTCGCCCTGCTGGATCAGGGCGTTGGTCTGCAGCATGTGGTACAGGTTTTCGGTGCTGCCCGAACCTTCGTCGCTGGCCTGGATCGACCGGTCGAGCGCGTTGATGATGCCCGGGGCGGGCGTCGCCCCGCCCCGTCCCTCGGCGTTGCCCAGCGCCAGGACCTGGGTGCCCAGGGTGACCTGCGAGGAGTTGCCGAAACTCTCGGCGGGCAGGCCGGAGGCGCCCTGCAGCTGGAGCAGCGCCACGTCGTCGGTGACGTCGTAGCCGACGACCTGGGCCGAGTAGGACTGAGCCGAGTTCGGGCCCGGGTCGACCAGGGTGGCCCGGATGGTGGTGGCCCCGTCGATCACGTGGTTGTTGGTCAGCACCAGCCCGGCCGACGAGATGATCATCCCGGTGCCCTCGGCCATCTCGCTGTTGTACTTGATCGTCGAGGTGAGGTCGACCAGGCCGGGCAGGACCTTTTTCTCCACCGCCCGGACGTTCAGCGGGGTCGCCGAGGACCCGCTGCCGGAGGAGTTGTCGTGCGGTCCCGGCACCTGGTTCGAGGAGATCCCGGCCGCCGGGGCCGGGCTGCCGTGACGGTCGACCGCGACGGTGACCCCGGCGCCGATGCTCGCCGCCAGCGCGGCCACGGCGATGTAGATCAGGAACCGGCCACCGCGGCCCGGGCGTCCCGGCTGGGGCTCTGGCAGCGCCCATTCGGCCGTGCCGAAACCGCCGCCCTGGCTCCCGTACCTCTCCTGGCCCTGGTAACCGCCCTGGTCCGGGCGGCCTGGCGGGGTTTCGGGCCAGGCCTGCCCGTAGCCCGCCGTGTTCCCGTAGCCGGGCCGGTTCCCGTAGCCGGGCTGGTTCCCGTAGCCGGGCTGGTTCCCGTAGCCGGACGGCAGCTGGGAGCCCCGGCCGTCGCCGCCGGATGCGTCAGCCGGGGTGCCGAAGGCGATGGTGTCCTCATAGCCCTGCTCCGGCGGGGGAGTCGCAGGCCCTCCCGGCCAGCGCGCGCTGGCCTCGTCTTCCTCGCGCGGAGCCCACGGGCTTACGTACTCGTGCGGCGGTGGCCAGCCGCCTTCGCCATCGCTCTCGTTCTCTCGCATCTTCCTCGCCCTCGACCAGACCAGGGTACGTCGCGGCCCGTGATGCTGGCCGCCGGTCCTCGCACCGGACCGGCACTCAGGCCGCCGGGCCCGCCTCGAGCGTCACCACCGCGGTGTGCCGCCTGCCGCCCGGGCTGACCCAGGCCAGGGCGGCCCGGCTGCCCGGCCGGTAGCGGCCGACGATGGTGTTCAGCGCGCTGGGCGAGGCTACGGCGTGCCCCCCGATGGAGGTGATGACGTCCCCGGGGAACAGGCCGGCCGCGGCGGCCGGCGTCCCGCAGATCACCCCGTCGACCAGCGCGCCGGACCTGGCCGGCGCGATGCTGGCCGGGGTCGCCGACGTGGCGCTGCTGGTGCAGGTGCTGCCGCTGCTGCTCACCGCGCCGGTCTGCCGCAGTTCCTGGCTGGCCTGCCGCCGGGGATCGCTGCTCGTGCTGTGCGGCACGAGCGCGCCGAGAAAGGCCGGCAGGCCGATCTGGATGCGCGCGCCCGGCCGCCCGGCCGCGATCTGCCCGGCGATGGGCAGGGCCTGGTTGATGGGGATGGCGTAGCCGGAATAGACGGTATCCCCGCCGGCCGCCGTGTCGATCCCGATGACCTGGCCCGCGGCGTCGGCCAGGGGCCCGCCGGAGTCACCCGGCCGGACGTCGGCGTTGGTCTGCAGCATGCCGTACAGGGTCTCGGTCAGGCCGGAGGTCTCGTCGCTGGCCACGATGGTGCGGTTGAGGCTGCTGATCACCCCGGGCGCGACCGTCGGCGAGCCGCCCTGCCCGGCCTCGTTACCGATGGCCAGCACCGGCGTGCCCACCTGCACCCGCGAGGAATCGCCGACCTTGACCGCCTTGAGCCCGGTCGCCCCCCGCACCTGGAGCAGGGCGACGTCGTCGGCCGGGTCGTAGCCGAGGACCCGCGCCGGATAGCTCCTGCCCGACATCACCGGCGTGACCATGACGCTGGTGGCGCCGTCGATGACGTGATTGTTGGTCAGCACCAGGCCGGCCGCGGCGTCGATGACGAAGCCCGTGCCCTCCGCCGTCTCCTGCAGGTACTGCAGGTTGGCGGTCACGTCCACGATGCCGGGCTCGACCTGGTTGTAGACGGCCTGCTCGTTCATGGTCCCGGGCCGGTCCGCCGCGATGTCGGCCGGCGTCCGGGCGGCGTCCGGGCGGGATGGGCCGGCGTGCTGCACGGCCAGCGTGGTGCCCACGCCCGCGGCGGCCGCGAGCACCGCCACCACCAGGTAGACAAGCAGCCCCCTGGCCCAGCCGGGCGACCGGGCCCAGAGCCGGGCGGTCGGCCGGCTGTTCTCGGCGAGATCCGCGTCGTCCCGAGGCCCCGCGGGGTCGGCTGGCGGCGCGGTTTCATCCGCGGGGTCGGCTGGCGGGGCCGGATCGGCCGAGGGTTCCCCCGGGGGAATTAGGGATCCTCCGCCTGCACTGTCGCCCTGGTGCATCCCACTGCCCTTTTGCCCGGAATCGACCCTCAGCAGTAGGTTTCCCGCCGGGCGGGCGGATCAAGCCTGTCGAGGCGGGACAAACACTGACTTCACCTGGAGAACACGGCTCTCTTGCCGCTCCCGTGCCCCGGCCGGCCCGCGGCGCGCCCTGGATGAGGTAGGCGTAATGCCGTGATACTCTGCCTCCAAGACACGATATGACGTGAATATCGTGCTAGGGGCTCGAAGGGCAGGGATGCGGATGTCCGCGTCGTCTCCAACTGACCAGGACCTCTCCCGCCGCGAGGAGATGACGGTATCCAGTGCGGCCATGTCGGCCGCGCCATGGGGTGCGTCCGTGGTGGCGGGCGGGGTCGTCGCCGTCGGCGAACTGGGCCTGCACCTCATCAGTGGCGGGCTCGGCCTGGGCGCGCTGAGCGGTTCGCTGGCCATGGGCGCGGTGGCCTTCTTCGTCGTGGCCGCCGCCGGCGCCCTGTGGCGGGCCCGGCCGAGCCGGGCCATCCGCTGGGCCAGGAGCCACCCGTGGCGCTTCGCCGTGCTGCCCGCGCTCGCCTGCGCCGCCGTCGCGCTGGTGCTTTCCGTGGTCACCGGGGGCGGCATCATCGACCCCGTGCTGAGCGGCCTGTGGCACGGCGGCCTGGTGTACGGCCTGACCGGCGCGGCCGGCGTGCTCAGCAAGTCGAGGAAGCAGGCTTCCTGACCCGCCGGGCGGGTTAGGTTCAGCCCTTTCCGGTCGCGAGCGCGATGCCCTTGCTGAGCTGGGCGAGCGTCACCGCGCCGAAGATGCGGTCGACGATGCGGTGCCTGGCGTCGAGGATGAAGGTCTGCGGCAGCGCGACGACACCGTACGCGGACGCGGCGATGGTCGCCGGATCGAACCCCACGGGGTAACCGACGCCGTTGGATCGGGTGAACGACAGCGCGCTGGCGCGGGCGTCGCTCTCGTCGAGCCCGACGATGGCCACCTTCCCGTGCTCGGTGCGGTAGAACTTGGCCAGCAGCGGGGTCTCCTGCTTGCAGGGCTCGCACCAGGACGCGAAGAAGTTCACGATCAGCGGCTTGCCCTGGTAGCTCGCCAGCGAGACCTGCGGCCCGGAAGAGTCCAGGGCGGGCAGGCTGAACGCGGCCGCCGGCCGGTCGGCGGGCGGCGCGGCCTGCCCTGGCTGCCCTGGCTGCCCCGAGGCCGAGCTGGCCAGGGCGACTGCGGTCAGCGAGCCGGCCACGCAAAGCACCACGATCACCGAGACGACCTTGTGCCGCAGCGCCGACCGCCAGAGCTCGCCGATCGCGCCCGCCCAGGTCTGCTGTCTCATGCTCCGCTTCACCTCGATCCCGGCATCCGCCGGGCCCGGTCCCGGCTGCGGGGCGCCGCCCGCGGGCCGGGTCGTCTCCGTCATGGCTTCCTGGCCAGTGTGCCGTCGGCGTCCGCCTCGGCGGGCGGCGCCGCCGGAAGCGCGGCCGGTCCCGGCGGCGCGGGCAGCAGCAACTCGAACTCGCTGCCCTGGCCGGGGCGGCTGCTGACCCGCACGTCTCCGCCGTGCGCCCGGGCGACCGCGCGAACCAGCGCCAGTCCCAGGCCGGTGCCCCTGGGATGCCCGCTGTCGCCGCTGCGGAACCGGTCGAAGATGGGCTCGAGCAGCTCGGGCGAGATGCCCTGGCCGGCGTCCGCGACGACCATGCGGACCGGCTGACCATACCCGACCGCCACAACCGACAACTTTATGACATCTCCGTCACCGGTGTGCCGGACGGCGTTCTCAAGCAGCGCGTCGATCGCCAGGCCGAGCCGCTCTCGGTCGGCCTGCACGGTGACCTTGTCCAGCCGGCCGAGCTGCCAGCGGCGGTCGGCGGTGGGCCGCCAGCGGCGCAGGATCTCCATGGTGAAGCTGTCCAGGGCGACCGGTTCGGGGTGCAGGAACTCCGGCCCCTCGGCCGCCGCGATGACCAGCAGCCGCTCGGCGATCCGGCGCAGCCGGTTCAGCTCGCCGAGCACCACCTGGATGTCGTGCCCCTCCTGGCGGCCGGTGAGGCCGCTGGCCAGCAGTTCGGCGTGCCCGAGGGCGATCGTGATCGGCGTGCGGAGTTGGTGGGAGGCGTCCTGCAGGAACCGGCGCTGGGTGGAAAGCAGCCGCGCGTTCTCCTCGCCGACCAGGCGCGACTCCTGTTCCGCGGCGAGCTTGCGCCGGGCGTGCCAGACCATGGCCAGGAACATCGCCGCCATCAGCGGGACCTCGGTCAACTCGGCGAACGGCTCGGCGCCGCGCAGCACGTCCAGGCCGATGGCCGCGCCGGTCGTCGCCATGACCGCGCCGAGCACCCAGAACGTGGGCTGCGGCGCCCAGGTGCGGAACCCGTACAGGAGCGTGAAACTGATCCAGATGAAGTAGAAGGGGATGGTCTCCCAGCCGGCGAAGGCGAAGATCGCCAGCAGGTTCAGGGCCGAGAAGACGGCCCAGGCGGCGTCCAGCAGCCCGGGCCGGAACGGCCAGCTGAGCCTGATGGCGAACCGGCCGAGGCCGGACAGGCCGGCCACGGCGGCGTCAGCGGATGGCGAGCTGATAACCTTCACCGCGCACCGTCTTGATCAGGTCGAAGCCGAGCTTCGACCGCAAGCGCCGGACGCACACGTCGACCACGTTGGAGCCCGGGTCGAAGTCGTACCCCCACACGCTGGCCAGCAGCTTCCCCTTGGGGACCGCCTGGCCGTAGTGCTCCGCCAGCTCGCGCAGCAGCAGGAATTCGAGCCGCGTCAGGGGGATCGGCCCCTGCCCGATGTCGGCGACCAGCCGGGCCACGTCCAGGGTCAGGCTCCCGACCCGGATGACCTCCCCGCCGACCTCGCCGGGCCGGAGCGCGTCACCGCGCAGGTGGGCGTCCTCGCGCAGCCGCACCCGGATCCGGGCCAGCAGCTCAGCCAGCGAGAACGGCTTGGTCAGGTAGTCCTTGGCGCCGCGCTCCAGGCAGTCGACCTTGGTGGCCACGTCGGCCACGCACGACAGCACCATCACGGTCTGGTCCGGGCGGGCGCGCAGCAGCTGATCCAGCACGCTGCAGCCATCCATGTCCGGCATCACCAGGTCCAAGATGACCAGGTCGTAATGGCTGTCCAGCGCGTGGCGCAGCCCTTCGGTGCCGCTTCCGGCGAAGCCGGTCAGGTAACCGGCCGCGGCCAGGGCCCGGCCGATAAAGGAGCGGATGTTGGGCTCGTCGTCAACGATGAGGATCCGCCTGGCGCCAGGGTCGGCGCCGTCGGCCAGGCTCGCCTGAGTCAGGGCCGGCTCGGTCAAGTCCGGCTCAGTCAGAGGTACCTGAGCCGCCGCCTGGTGCGAAATCATCTCGCTACCTCGGTCCTTATTACGCAGCCGTGAGATCATGCGTCCTCAGCGGCAGGGACCGCCCGCAATCTGCCCAGATCCGCGCAAGGCCGCATGACGCTTCTGGGAGTGATGGTCCTCGGGAACCATGAAGCTGGTCAAGTCGCGAATTGCGCTCAGGCCGATTGTTACGGCTCCGTCACACAAACGATTGCAATCCTTTGTCGCCCTTCCCCCGCGGGTCACGGAGGGCTCTTTTCGCGCATTTGCCACTCTGCGTTTCAGCCGGCCAATACCGGCGTTCCTGCCCCGGCTACCCCGCCTGACCGGCCGGCGCCCCGGTCAGGCGCGCCGGCGCGGCGCTTTCCCGGTGCGAGCGATTTCTCCCGTTTTGCCGGAATCGGTCGGGCTGGCCCTGGGCCGACCGCCCCAGCGGCCGGAGGCGTTACGGGGTGAGTGGGCCCTCAGCCCCGCTCTTCGGGGCCGATGTGCCACCCACCCCGGTCGGCCAGAGCGGCAGCGGCGCGGGAATCGCCGCAAATCGGGACGGAACCGGCATTGCTTCGAGACGCGCCGCAACCTCAGGTCGCTTCGGAAGGTTCACCTGGAGCGTGAAATGCGGCCCGGAACAGCCGCCCCGGAACAGCCGCCCCGGAACAGCCAGGGCGGATCAGCCAGGGCGGATCAGCTGGGCAGGTTGGGCGGGGACACGTGCGCGGAGAGCGACGTGCTGGCCGAGGTGATCAGCCGGTCGATCAGGGTCCGCTCGGCGTCGAGCGCCTGCTGGTCCCGGCGCAACTGCGCGGACGCGCGCTGGGCCGCGGCCGGCGTGCTGGCCGACACGATGGTGGCGACATCGGTCTGAACCCGCTGCGCCAGGGGAAATCCCCAGGTCACAAGGTCATCAACCACCGACTGAACATGGAAGGAGGCCAGCGACCCCGGCGTCTGGTACTGGACCAGATCCTCCATCTGCATGCTGTTGGCCGGCGAGCAGTTCGACGCGGCCGTGTTGGCGATCACGACCGCCGTCTTGACATCGTGGCTCGTGCCGGCCTGGATGGCCCGCAGCGCGGTCAGAGAGTCGTTGACACCGCCTGCGCACGACTCGATGTCGGTGTTCAGGTCGCTCACCATCCCGCGCAGGTCGGCGGCCCGCTCCGCGGTGGACGGGTGGTGCGGGATCGCGGCGAGCGTCAGCCCGGCCACGAGCACGGCCGCGCCGGCCAGCATCCACTTCGGGGTGCGCAGCACCGGCCATCCGGACGGCCGCGAGGAGACGCGCGGCCCGGGCGCCAGCCCGCCCGCCGCCGGCCCGCCGTCGCCAACCGATCCGCCGTCGCCAACCGATCCGCCGTCGCCAAGCGGTCCACCCTCAGCCACCGGCCCGCCGGCAGCCACCGGCCCGCCGGCAGCCACCGGTCCGTCAGCGGCCGGTCCGGCCTGCTGAGCCGGCGGCCGGGATCGCCATGATCCCGGGCGCCGCGCGCCCCAGGCTCCGTGCCTCGTCATGGTCCCTCCTGGATCTCGGCCGCAGGACTCCCGATCCGGCGTCATCATACGAGTGATTGCCCCAGGGTGGGCGCGGGCGTATGGCGTGACCACGGCGGGTGATGATTGGGCACGCACGGCAAACGATTGTTCCTCAAGCCTATGACCAGCGGATTTGCCGCCCACTGAAGGACAGTTCAGTCGGCACGGATGCATCAGTGCAGGTCACACGGGGTGCCGCCGGGTTTCCGGCGTCGGCCACAATGACAATTTCGTCATTCGCGAGGCCAAGTGTTGCCTTGCGGCGCGTGTGACTGGAGTATCTACCCCGTAGGTACCGGCCTGCACCTGTCCGCACGGCTGGATGCACGTGCGTTACCGCCTACAAACGCGTGCGTACTGCCGGAGATGAAGCGAGGTGGTGATCCGGTGTCCGTGGCAGCCCGGGCGACGGCTCTGATCGTTGCCGTCGTGGTGGTGGTAGGGCTGGGAGTCTTCGTAGCCCTGTATTTCATCGGCGGGACCAGTGCCCTGCCGGTCGTCCATTACGCGGCTTCCGGTGGCCAAGCCAACGTGGTGCTGCAGGAAGATCCGCAGAACAACTCGGCGAGCAAGCCCGACTGGGTCAGCTACTACGTGCAGGACCCGTCGAGCAAGCAGTGGGTCCACACCACGCTGTTCTCCGTCCCGGCCGGCACGACGGTCCACGTAACCATCTACGGTTACGACGGCTGCACGCCGCTGCGGAACAACTTCTTCAGCCAGGTGCAGGGCACGATCGGCGGGACGGTGACCGTCTCCCAGTTCGACCAGCACGGCAAGGAGTACGTGTCGAACCGGACGACCTCGGTCATCAACGCCTGGTCCGACTGCAACGTCGGCCACACGTTCGCGATCCCGGCCCTCGGCGTCTACGTGCCGGTCGCCTCGCCCAACGCCGAGCTCTCGGCGAACAACCTGTGCGGCTCTTCGCCCTGCACCACGAGCGGCAACCCGTACGCCCTGGAGACGTTCAGCTTCAGGACCCCGAACCACGCCGGTGTCTTCCGCTGGCAGTGCCTGGTCCCCTGCGGCGGCGGATACATCGACGGTAACAGCGGTCCCATGGCAACTCTCGGCTACATGATGGGCGAGATGGACGTGGTGAGCTCATGACAACGACCGAAACGCCCACCCAGCCCACCGGGGCCCGGCACGGCCTGCGGATCTTCCTGATCTGGCTCATCTTGTCGCTGGCGGCCACCCTGCTCATCTGGTTCGTCTGGAAGCCGCACCTGCCGCCAGGCGACATGTCCTCGGCCGCCCAGCACCAGCAGTTCGACATCGCCGTGCTGGCGGTGAGCGCCGCGCCGGTCGTCATCTTCGTCGTGCTCTACTTCGTCTACTCGATCATCGTCTGGCGGGCCAAGCCCGGCGACGACAGCGACGGCGAGCCGATCTACGGCAACACCAAGGTCCAGGCGACCTGGATCATCGGCACGACGGTCATCGTGCTGTGGCTGTTCGTGTTCGGCACCGTCGAGCTGGTCGGCCCGGCCGGCGCGGGCGCGGGCGAGGGCCCGTCGCCGATCTGGAAGCTGAACGGCGTCCAGACCACCAGCTGGACGGCCGGCTCGAACGACATGCTCCAGGTCCAGGTGATCGCCCAGCAGTGGGTCTTCACCTACCGCTATCCGCAGTTCGGCGGGATGGAGAGCAGCGAGCTCTTCCTGCCGGTGAATACCCCGGTGACGTTCCACGTGACGTCGCTGGACGTGATCCACAGCTTCTGGGCCTACCAGCTCGGCGTGAAGGCCGACGCCAACCCGGACGTCGACAACGTCGCCTACGTGACGCCGAAGGCGCTCGGCAGCGTCACCGTAAGGTGCAACGAGCTGTGCGGCATCTGGCACGGCGCCATGTACAACTTCGGCCACGTGGTGAGCCAGTCCGCCTTCGAGTCCTGGGCGAGCGGCGTGCAGGCCAAGGAGCAGGCGAACGGGATTCTGGCCGCCCTCCCGCCGTACGCGCTCACCTACGACCCCACCGTGATCCCGCAGCTCGGCAAGAACCTGCCGAAGGTCGACGGCATCACCGGGGCCGCGGGCTACTACTACCCGCCCTCGGATCCGGTGACGCCTTGACGCGCTTGCCGCCGCGCGAAGCGGCGCTCGTAATGTCCGCCATGACCTCGGTGAAGGGGTAACGGGATGGCCATCGAGACACATCCGGAGCGAGCGGAACCTGCGGGCAGCGGTCCCGAGGTAGGCGGGCCCGGCAAGGTCCGGTCCTGGTGGCTGCGTCCAGGTGTGCCGTTCGGCGTGGTCGGGGCGGCGCTCGGCTACACCCTGGGCCACCTGCTCGGCAACTTCCTGTCCAGCGGCTACGCCCAGAACGCGCTGTCGGACTCCAACGACGTGCCGATCGTGCTCGGCTACGCGCTCGGCACCATCGGCTGGCTGGCCGGTCTTGGCGTGTTCAACGACCTGGGCCGGTCGATGCTCGGCAAGCCGCTCCGGGAGGAGGACAGGCTCCTCGGCAGGGAGGACCCCGGCCTGGGCAAGTACTTCAGGTACACCCTGGACCACAAGGTCGTGGGCATCCAGTACCTGTTCGGCATGATCGCCTACTTCCTGACCGGCGGCCTGTTCGCCATGGCCATCAGGAGCGAGCTGCTGTCGCCGTCCTACCACCTCATCGGGCCGAGCCAGTACCTGATGGTGGTGGGCGAGCACGGCACGATGATGATGATGATGATGTCCTCGGTCATCCTCGGGCCGTTCGGCCAGTACTTCGGCCCGCTGCTGATCGGGTCCAAGCGGGTGGCGTTCCCGCGGCTGGAGGCGCTCGGCTTCTGGCTCACCCCGGCCGCCTACGTGATCCTGCTGTCCGCCGTCCTGCTCGGCGGGTTCCCGACCGGCTGGACCGGCTACGAGCCGCTGGCTACCCAGGCGGGCGCCGGCGAGGACGCGTACTTCTTCGCGTTCGGCCTGATGGGCATCTCAATGATCCTGGCCGGCTTCAACATGATCGTCACCATCATCAACTACCGCGCGCCCGGCATGCGGTGGAGCCGGCTCCCGATGTTCGTCTGGTCGATGTTCACGGTGTCGTTCCTCCAGGTCCTGGCAGTGCCGGTGCTGGTGGGCGCGTGCTACATGGGGCTCGCGGACCGGACCTTCCAGACCGCGTTCTTCGCCAACCAGCTCGGCGGGTCCAGCTTCCTCTACGAGGACCTGTTCTGGTTCTTCGGCCATCCGGAGGTATACATCCTGGCGCTGCCCGGCTTCGGCGTCATCTCCGAGATCGTCTCGGTGTTCTGCCGCAAGCCGCTGTTCGGCTATAAGGTCGCCGCGGCCGGCATGCTCGGCGTGGGCATCCTGTCCTTCTTCGTCTGGCAGCACCACCTGTTCGTCAGCGGCATCAACGCGGACATGCGGCCGCTGTTCATGCTGACCACCGAGCTCATCTCGATCCCGACCGGTTTCATCTACCTGGTCGGCATGGGAACGTTCTGGAAGGCGAAGATCCGGTTCTCCATCCCGATGCTGTTCGCGCTGGCCTTCTACTTCAACTTCCTGATCGGCGGCATCAGCGGCGTGTTCCTGTCGGACGTGCCCGCCGACACCACCGAGCACGGCTCGTTCTTCGTGATGGCGCACTTCCACTACACGATCATGGGCGGGCTGATCTTCGCGTTCTTCGGCGGAATCTACTACTGGCTGCCGAAGATGTTCGGGATCAAGCTGAATGAGACGCTGGGCAAGCTCCACTTCTGGACCATGTTCATCTTCTTCAACACCACCTTCCTGCCGCTGTTCGCGCTCGGCCTGATGGGCATGCCGCGCCGCGTGTTCGAGTACGCGCGCAACCTGGAGACGCTCAACGACTGGGTGTCGATCTCCGCGTTCCTGCTGGGCGGCTCGATGCTCATCTTCCTGATCAACTTCGTCATGTCCATGCTCTTCTGGCGGGAACGCGAGGTGGGCAACCCGTGGCGGGCGCGCAGCCTGGAATGGCAGCTGTCCACGCCGCCGCCGCCGGAGAACTTCAAGCGGGTGCCGGTGATCTTGTCCAGCCCGTACGACTATGGCGTCCCGAACGCGCTCCCGGTGGCCGACCTGAATCCGCCACCCGGCGTCATCGCGGCCGCCTACGCCGGAGCGTCCGGAGCGGAGGCGTAGACCATGACCGATATGACGGCACCGTCCCAGGAGGCCGCGGTCGCGGCCGAGGACGAGGGCTACTACCACGAGTCCGCGCTCAACGCGACCTGGACCGGCTCGAGGCTGGCCATCGGCGGCCTGACCTTCCTGTTCGGCGCCTTCGCGTTCGCCTACTTCTACCTGCGCTCGCTCAACTCCGAGGGCCGGTGGGAGGGGTCGGGTTACGTGCACCCGTCCCTGTGGATAGGCACCACGATCATGCTCCTGGCGGTGCTGAGCGCCGGCGTGCACTACGTCTCGCTGCAGCGGATCAAGGCCGGGCACAAGCAGACCTGGCAGATCGGCGCGCTGGTCGCCCTGGGCCTGGGCCTGGCGGCGGTGGCCATGCAGATCTACCAGCTGGTCGACCTGCCGTTCCCGCCCGGCAGCTCCGGGTACTCCAGCGTCTTCGTCGGCTTCTACCCGGTCTTCCTGACCACCCAGCTCGCGCTGATGATCTGGCTGGAGATCCTGATCGCCCGGGCCCGGTTCATCCCGGCCCTATCATTCGTCGAACAACCGCCCACGTACACTGAGACCTACACGGTGCAGCGGTTCCAGGCGTCGCTGAGCGCCTTCGGCACCGTCTGGAACTACATGGCGATTATGGCCCTGGTGTTCTGGCTGCTGTTCTACGCTCTCTGAGGGCCTGGGCCCGAGAGATGCGCATGAGCCGAAGAGGAAGAAGGGATCCGGAGTGCACGGTGTGATCGCTGATTCTGCCGGCGGCGCGTGGACCTTCGGCGGGTCGATACTGACCTTCGCGTTCCCGATGATCTTGTTCATCGTCGTGGCCTGCGCGCTGTACGTGGCGTACACCAGGCCGGAGGTGGTGCCGGGGCATCGCAGGCCCGCCGCCGAGCATCCGGTGACCTACACGACGGTCCCGGGGCAGCCGGCCGCCGTCGGCGCGCCGCCGCCGGCCGCCGCGAGCAGCCCGCCGCCCTCCGCGAGCGGCGAGACGGCGAAGCCCGAGGGCGGCGAGTGAGTTCTTCAGCAGCGGTCTCCGCGGGTTCGGCGGAGACACTCGGTCACGGTCCCGCGGGGACGGCTCCCGGGGGCCGCAGGCCGGCCGGGGTGGTGGTCCGCGCGCTGGTCGCGCTGACCAAGCCGCGCATCATCGAACTGCTCCTGGTCACCACGGTCCCGGCCATGCTGCTGGCCCGGCACGGCGTGCCCTCGATCCGGCTCGTCCTGGTCACGCTGGTCGGCGGCACGCTGGCCGCGGGCAGCGCCAACACGATCAACTGCTATATCGACCGCGACATCGACGCGGTCATGAAGCGGACCTCGCGGCGCCCGCTGGTGGTCAACGGCCACGGCACCATCAAGCCGTGGGAGGCCCTGGCGTGGGGCATCGCGCTCGGTGCCGGAGCCACGCTGCTGCTCGGCCTGATGGCCAACTGGCTGGCGGCCTCGCTCGCCGACGCGGCCATCTTGTTCTACATCTTCGTGTACACGCTGCTGCTCAAGCGCCGCAGCCCGGCCAACATCGTGATCGGCGGCGCCGCGGGCTGCTTCCCCGTGCTGGTCGGCTGGGCCGCCGTGACCGGCACGGTGAGCCTGCCCGCCGTGGTGCTGTTCGCCGTCATCTTCCTGTGGACGCCACCGCACTTCTGGGCGCTGGCCATGAAGTTCCGCAAGGACTACGCGGCGGCGAACGTGCCGATGCTGCCGGTGGTCGCGTCGCCCGCCGCGGTCGCCCGGAAGATCCTGTGGTACTCCTACGCCATGGTGGCGGCCACGCTGGCCCTGGTGCCGTACGCGGGCTGGATCTACGGCGTCTTCGCCGCCGCGCTCGGCGCCTGGTTCCTGGCCGAGGCGCACCGGCTCAACGCCGGGGTCGCCGCAGCCGACGCGGTCGCCGCAGCCGACGCGGTCGCCGCAGCTGACGCCGACGCCGACCCGCAGCCAGGCGCCCCCCGGGCGAAAGCGGCTCCGATGCGCCTGTTCCACCTGTCGATCGCGTACCTGACGCTGCTGTTCGCGGCGGTCGCCGTCACGGCCCTGCTGCCGTGGGGGCGCTGGTAGTCCCTCGGCCCGCGCGGACCCGCCCGCGGTCCGTTTTGCCCAGCGCGACACCCTTCCCGCCCGGGAATGTCAATTGTCCGGCCTGGGCTGTGTCAGGATATTGACCGGGGACCTGGAGCGGCTCGGCCGCGTAACCATTCCTTCATGTTGAGCCGGTAGACCATCTGCGGGGACTTCGCAGAATGAGGAGGTAGGCGAGTGCTCCGACCGGCATCCCGCCGCGCTAGCCGGCGAAATGCCTCGTCGTACGGGCCACAGCCGTACGAACCCGGACCCGGCGAGCCGGACCCTCACGGGCCGGTGCCCGGCGGATCCGGGGCTCCTTACGGGCCGGGAGACGGTCCGCCGGACGGCGGACGGCCCGCCAGGCGCGGCCGCGGCCGGATCCGCCGGTTCTTCCGGCTCCGCACGGTCCGGGTCATCCTGGTGCTCATCACCGTGTTCTGCTGCTGGGTCGCCTTCTCCGTCGGGCAGGCGCTGACCGCGCCCGGCGGCGGGTCGGTCTCCTCCAAGCTGGCCGAATGGGCCAGGGACCACTACCTGGGTCCGGTGGTGACCTTCGGCGAGTGGATCTCCTACCAGCCGCCCAAGGTGGGCGGCAAGCCGGGCTTCTCGCTGGCCGCGCCGCCCGCCGTCACGCCCAGCCAGCAGTACAAGCCCGTGCGCGGATTCGTGCCGGACATCCCGGAGCGGCTGGCCTCGCCGGCCGGTACCCCGCTGCCCGGCGAGGGCGTCTGGCGGCTGCTCGAGTCGGTCAAGGGCGAGCCGGCCGTCTTCGGCACCTTCCTGCGGCCGGACAAGGTGCACACCTCCTACGTGGCCGGGATCGTCTCGCTGGACCAGCGCCTGGTCAGCTTCCAGCTGCATCCCGGCGCCGAAGACCCGGGCCCGGGCAACTGGAAGTCCCAGCCGTGGATCCCGCCCGGCGCGCGGGCCGGCCTGCTCGCGACGTTCAACGGCGGGTTCAAGCTGAACTCCTCCAACGGTGGCTTCTACCTGAACGGCACCTACCGGGGGTCGCTGGTCAACGGGGCGGCGTCGGTGGTCTACTACCGCAACGGCACCGTCAAGATCGGCGCCTGGGGCAGCGAGCTGCGGATGACCCCGGACGTGGCCGGCGTCCGCCAGAACCTCAAGCTCATCGTGGACCACGGGAAGATCCCGGCCAACGTGAACCAGGACGTGCTCGGCAGCTGGGGCGCCACCCTCGGCGGCGGGTACTACGTCTGGCGCTCGGGGATCGGCATCACCAAGGGCGGCCGGATCATCTTCGTGTACGGGCCGGGGCTCATCGTGCAGACGCTGGCGCAGCTGCTCAAGCGGGCCGGCGCGGTCGAGGCCATGCAGCTGGACATCAACCCGGAGTGGATGTCCTTCGACTACTACAAGGCGGGCGGGCACCCCTCGGACCCGACGCCGCACGCCCTGCTGCCCACCCAGCAGGGGTCGGTCTACCGCTACTACTCCGTCTACAGCCGTGACTTCACGGCGGTCTACGCCCGGTGACCGCCCAGCCCAGCGCCACCGAGAAGGTGGCCCTGCCACGGCCTGCCCGCCGCCCGAGCTGGCCGCTGGCCGTGCTGCGCACCGCCCGGCCCCGCCAGTGGCCGAAGAACCTGCTGGTCTTCGCCGCGCCGCTGGCCGGCGCGTCGCTCGGCCGGCGGGACGGGCTGGGGTACGCCCTGGTGGCCGCGGTCGCCTTCGGCTGCGCCTCGGTCGCGGTGTACTTCGTCAACGACGTGGCCGACGCCGAGCGCGACCGCCGTCATCCGCGCAAGCGGTTCCGCCCGGTGGCCGCCGGGGACCTGCCCAAGTCGCACGCGATCGCGATCGGCGCGGTGTGCGCCGCGGCCGGCCTGGCCGGCGGCGCGCTGATCTCCGAGCCGCTGCTGACCGCCTGCGCGGGCGCCTACCTGGCCCTGTCGTTCCTGTACTCCTGGGTGCTCAAGCACATCCCGGTGGTCGAGGTGCTGTTCGTGGCGTCCGGTTTCCTGCTGCGCGTGCTCGGCGGGGCCGCGGCCACCCACGTGCCGCCGTCCGGCTGGTTCCTGCTGGTGTGCAGCCTGGGCGCGTTCGGCGTGGCCATCGCCAAGCGCTACTCCGAGCTGACCAACCTCGGCCCCGAAGCGGTCAGGCACCGGCCGGCCATGCGCTTCTACCGGCCCGCGGCCCTGCGGTTCAGCCAGATCGCGGTGGGCGCCGCGATGATCGCGGCCTACCTGGCCTGGGCGGCCGGGGAACACCCGGGGGCCAGGCCCTGGCACCTGGCCAGCGCCGTGCCGCTGGTCGCGGCCCTGGTCCGGTTCGGCGTCCTCACCGGCCGGCGCACCGCCGCGCCGGTGGAGGACCTGCTGATGCGGGACGGCCTGATGCTGGCCTGCGAGCTGAGCTGGCTGGCCCTGTTCGTGGCAGGCCTCTACCAGACGGGCGGATGAATGAAGATTTTCCCGAACGAACCGGCTTGTCCGCCCCGGCTTCTGCTGCTTGGCGGCACCAGCGAGATCGGCCTGGCCATCCTCGCTGCGCTCGGCCTGCCCGCGAACGCCGAGGTCATCCTGGCCGGACGGGACGAGCAGCGGCTGGCCGCCGCGGGCAAGGAACTGCCCTGCCGGGTCCGGACCGTGGCGTACGACGCCACCGAGACCGGCCGTCACCAGGCTTTCGCGGACGCGATCTTCGCCGCGGGCCCGCTGGACCTGGTGGTCTCGGCGGCCGGCATCCTGGTCCCGCAGGATGAGCTGGAGCGTGACGTCCGGCGCGCCGCTGAGATGGTGGAGACCAACTTCACCGGGCACGTCACCAGCCTGCTGGCCGTGGCGGCCCGGATGCGCGCCCAGGGCCACGGCACCATCGTGGTGCTGTCCTCGGTCGCCGCGGTCCGCCCGCGCAAGGCCAACTTCGTGTACGGCGCGGCCAAGGCCGGCCTGGACGCCTTCGCCCGCGGGCTGACCGACTCGCTGCACGGCAGCGGGGTCCGCGTGCTGCTGGTCCGGCCCGGGTTCGTCACCGGGCGGATGACGGCGGGCATGCCCCCGGCGCCGCTGGCCATCACCCCGGAGCAGGTGGGCGCGGCCACCGCCGCCGCGCTGCGCGGCCGCAAGGCGGCCGTGTGGATCCCCGCGTCGCTGGCCGGGCTGGCGCTGGCCCTCCGCCTCGTCCCGCGCCCGGCCTGGCGCCGCGTGAATGTGTTACCCCGGGGGGACGTTGTTGTCCCGGGGGGATGTTACCCCCGGGGGGACGATCCCCCCCCCACCCCCCCAGCGCCAGGGGGGGAAACATTACCCCCAAACCCCCCCGCCCCCCGGAACGGGGGGGTCTCCCCCCCCCCGGCGCGGCGGGGGCAATA
>Ga0335073_10005435_pt1 | contig 17877 bp, 20 predicted proteins | sample Lox_Sample_22_FD_207093 | JGI IMG/M metagenome (GOLD analysis project Ga0335073, IMG submission 207093) | Soil microbial communities from Loxahatchee National Wildlife Refuge, Florida, United States - Lox_Sample_2.2 | ecosystem: Environmental > Terrestrial > Soil > Wetlands | place: USA...
CTCATCAGCTTCGCCCGCCAGTCGCCCACGCCCAGAACTTCCGTTGACCTCAACGTGCTCGCCCGCACTGCCGTCAAACTCACCCAGAGTCAATGGCAGGCGCTCAAGGTTGAGGTCTACACCGAGTTCGACCCTAATCTGCCGCGGGTGCTGGGAGATTCCAACCAGTTGCTTCAGGTCTGCCTCCAACTCGTAGGAAATTGCTTGCACTTCATGAGCGAGCAGGGAGGCAACGCGTTGCAAGTCCGCACCGAACTGCAGCACGGGACATGTGTCCTGGAAATCGCGGCCGCGCCCTCTCACGCGGCCGCCGCCGTCTCCGCGATCTCGTCTCTGGGCGAAGCCGAACCGGGTCTCGGACTAAGCGCCTGCCAGGGCATTCTGCAGGAACACCGCGGTCAGCTTTCTTCTGAGGGCCGCGCCGATGGCGCCCTGCTCCTGCGGGTCGAACTTCCCGCCACCGATTCTCTTCCGGCAAAATCGAAGGAGTCTACGGTGCCGGTGCTGTGGCAATCTCGACCGTTCGCTTGAGTTGACCGCAGGCCGCAAAAATATCCCGCCCTCTCGGCCGCCGCACAAACGCCGGAATCCCCGCTCGCATCAACACCTGCTGAAAGTCCCCCACCCGATCTTTTTCCGGAGTCAAAAAATCGATTCCCGGCCCCGGATTCAGCGCAATCAGATTCACCTTCGCCCGCATCCCGCGCAGCAGTTCGACAACTTCTCGCGCGTTCTCCGTCGTATCGTTCACGCCCTTCAGCAGCACATATTCAAACGTGATTCGCTCCCGGTGGCGCAGCGGAAACTCCCGCGCTACCGCCATCAATTTCTCCAGACTCCACTTCCGATTCAATGGCATCAGCCGCGTCCGCAATTCCTCATTCGACGCGTTCAGCGAAATCGCCAGCTTAGGACGCACTTCCTCCAGCCCGAAGTCGTGAATCCGCGGCACAACCCCCGCCGTCGAAACCGTCATCCGCGATTCCGCAATGCCCACTTCCTCCACCAGCAATCGCACCGCCTTGATGAAATTGTCATAATTCAGAAACGGCTCGCCCATCCCCATAAAAACCAGATTGATCCGATCCTGCGGCGGCGAAACTTTCTGATCTCGCAGCACTGCGCAAACCTGCCCTGCAATTTCCCCGGCACTCAAATTCCGCTTCACCCCCAGCAATGCCGTCAAACAAAACTGGCAATCCACCGCGCACCCCACCTGGCTCGACACACAGATCGTTGCTCTATCAAACTCACGATTGTGTGGCGACGCGCGCTCTCGCCCGTCCTGCATTGAGCTACCCTGACTCGCCACATCGCCAGCTTCCGTTCCATCCCCCGCTTCTCCGCCGTCGCCCTCCGGCATCCACACCGTCTCCACACTCTGCCCATCGCCGAATCCAATGAGATATCGCACCGTCCCGTCCGCCGAAACAAATCTCTTCTCGATCCCCGGCAAGCCAACCGCGACACCCCGCTCCGCCAGCCCCGCCCGCAGCCCCTGTGGCAAAGTCGAGATCTCCTCTACCGATTCCACTCGCTGCCGGTACACCGCCTCCGCAATCTGCTGCAAACGGTAAGCCGGCTCGCCCGCTTCCTGCACCAGAGCGGCGAGTTCTTCTCGGTTCATCCCAAGCAACACGGTTTGTGGCACGGCCTTCATCTGTCGGCGATCCTAGGATTTCTTTAACCTGCTGATTCTAAAGCATTAAACTATTCTCGCACGACCCCCGAGCCATATGTCAGAATAGTAAACGGGTTCCACTTAGCACCTTTCCTGGCGATATCATCATCTTTCATAGCAGGTCGCAATCATGGCTCAGGAAGTACGCAATATTCGCCGTCAGACCCTCCCCAACGGGATGACCATCATCACCGAGCAGATGTCTCACATCCGCTCGGCCTCCATCGGCATCTGGCTGCAAACCGGCTCGCGCGATGAAGCCCCGGAGTGGAACGGCATCTCCCATTTTATCGAGCACATGGTCTTCAAAGGGACCAAGCACCGCACCGCCGAAGAAATCGCCCGCCAGGTCGACTCCATCGGCGGCAACATGGACGCCTTCACCGCCAAGGAATGCATCTGTTTCAACGTCAAAGTTCTCGACGAGCACGTCCCTACCGCCCTCGACATTCTCAGCGATCTCGTCCTCAATCCCGTCTTCGACGCCAACGACATCGCCCGCGAGCGCGGCGTCATCATGGAAGAAATCAAGATGGACGAAGATAATCCCGACTATCTCGTCCACGAAATCTTCACCCAGAATTTCTGGAAAGATCACCCGCTCGGCAAGCCGATCCTCGGTACCAAAGAAACCGTCAAGCGTTTCGAGCGCGAGCCCATCCTCGACGCTTATGCCCACCGCTTCGCGCCCGGCAACATCATCGTTTCCGCGGCAGGCCATCTCGATCACGACCGCTTCGTCGAACTTGTCACCAGCCACTTCCGGCAGATGAAGCCCATGAGCAACGGCTTTCATTCCACGCAGCCCAAAATCGTTTCCCGCATCGTGCTCCGCAACAAGAAGGCTCTCGAGCAGGTGCAACTCTGCATCGGCGTCCCCTGTCATCCCATCGCTCACGAAAAACGCCACGCCGGCTACATTCTCAACACGCTGCTCGGCGGAGGCATGAGTTCGCGCCTGTTTCAAAACATCCGTGAGCGCCAGGGCCTCGCCTACTCCATCTACAGCGATCTCAACCCGTACCGCGACACCGGATGCCTCGCCGTCTACGCCGGCACGTCTCTCGCCTCGGCCGCGAAAGTGGTGCAGTCCGTCGTCAGCGAATTCCACAAGCTCAAAACCGAACCCGTCACCGAAGAAGAACTCCGCCGCTCCAAGGCCCAGCTCAAAGGCAGCCTGATGCTGTCGCTCGAATCGAGCACGGCTCGCATGTCGAATCTCGCCCGCCAGGAAATGTATTTCGACCGCTACTACGATCTTGACGAACTCATCGAAAAAATCGAAGGCGTCACTGCGGAAGACCTGACCAGCCTGGCCAACGAATTCTTCAAAACCGAATCCGTCGCCGTCACCGCTCTCGGAAATCTAAACGGCCTGAAAATCTCCCGCGATCAGCTAGCCTGCTAAAACGAGTTCCCGCTCAAGCCTCCGTGCGCTTCTGTGCATTCTTTGGTGAAAACTCTCGCCCTTGTCATTTGCGTTTGTAACTTCCCGCCTTCGGGCACATCCCATCTGTGCTCGCAGGAAAAGCCTGCCGCAAAGACCGAATCCAAACTTTCCTAGAGGAGACGACCATGAACAAGCTTTTCAGCACCCTAACCCTCGCCTGCATTCTCGCCGCTCCGCTGGCCACCTTCGCCCAGGACGCGATGAAGCAAGACACCACCAACCAAAACAGCATGAAGCAAGACACCATGAAGAACGACTCGATGAAAAACGATCAGATGAAGCCGGCCCCGGCCAAAAAACCCAAGACCAAAAAGGCCGCCAAAGATCAAATGAAAAACCACGACATGAAGAAAGATGACATGCAGAAAGACGACATGCAGAAAGATCAAATGAAGCACGATCAAATGAAGAGCGATCAAATGAAAAACGACCAGATGAAGCAAAACTAATGTCGACCTTCACCAATGCCCATGTGGAGACGGCCGCCTCGGCCGTCCCGCCAGGGCGAAGCCCGGCGGCCCGCAATGCACACTAGAAATTGCCTTTCGTCGCGCTTCTTCGCGGCTTCTCCGTCGTGTTCTTCGCGGTAAAGGCTCTTCTCTATCCACCGCGCCCGCTTCACTGCCCACCCCCCTGCACCGCATCATCGTCATCATCCGTATCGGCTTCGTCCGGCGTGTTCACCCCCGGATGCCCCACCCCCGCCATCTCCAAATATTTCCGCAGGCATCGCGTGCACGGCGCGTACCCCTCCTTCAGCGCCTCTTTCGCTGTCAGCGTCCGCACCTGCTTTCCATGAATAAACGGACAGCCTGCCACATGGAAAATCTTGCTGTTCGCGGTCACCAGCACCACCATGTCGGGAGGAATATTCTTAGCCGCCTGCTCCATCTGCGATTTAAGCGCGTGCTGCCTTGTCAGCGAATTTGTCAGCTGTAATCCCCCCGCAATTAAGACCAGCGCCGCCACCGGCGCCAGCCACGCCGACCAGCTCGACCACCGGCCCGCGCTCACCCGCGCATTCTGCGCCAATCTTTTTTCCAGCCGTCGTCCAAATCCCGCCGGCGCCTCCATCATCCGCTCATCGCCATATAACCGGATCACATTCCGCGTTCCCTCCAGCACCGACGAGCAGCGCTTACAGACACGGAAATGTTCCTCCATCGCCGTGCGCAATCCAGCCTCCACCTCGCCTTCGAGATAGTTGGAGATCTCCTGCCACACCAGCTCGCAATTCACCGCTCCGCGCTTCACCTCGTCGCGATCTACCATGGCTTCGTTCCCTTCTCGAAAGGCAACCGGCTGAACCATCCCTTCTCCCACCCTCCGGCCAGCAGATCGCGCAGCATCAGCCGCGCCCGCAGCAGCCGCGTCTTCACCGAGGCCACCGAAATTCCCAGCGCCTCCGCCGTCTCCTGAATATTCAGTTGTTCCATATCGCGCAACACGAACACCTCGCGATATTTTCGATCCAGCGTCGCGAGCGCCTCGGCCAGCTTCTGCCGCACTTCCTTCCGCTCCAGCGCTTCGGAAGGAATCTCCCGCCAGTCCGCGAAATCCCGCGGCACATAGTCGCTCTCTTCATCGCGATTGCGGCGCTCGTCGATGCCTTCCATGACCACCGTCCGTTCCCTTCTTCGCCGCATCAGCGCCTCATTCACCGTGATCTGAATCAGCCAGGTGCTGAAGCGCGACTCCGCGCGAAATTGCCCGATGTTGCCGAACGCCTTCAGCATCGCCTCCTGCGCCACATCCTCCGCGTCCGTCTCGTTGCGTAAAATCGCCAGCGCCGCCGCATACACCCGCCGTTCATAAGGCCGGACCAGTTCGTAAAATAATTCGTTCTGCCCCCGCTGCACTCGCGCAATCAGATCCTGCTCGCGCGTCAGGCCTGCCTGCTCCGGGTTGTTCACGACGGCGTTCGATACCATTTCTTGGTTCCGGCGCGAGTCCCGCGATGCAGGGACGCGGGCTTGCAGCTTTCTCAAAAAATTCGACTCTTAAGCGTCGCGATTTCGGTGGCGCAATCTCGAGCCCCGCGATTTTGGGTGGCACAGCGCTTCTCGCGCCGCGGTACAAGCCTTCCCTCATCTGATCTGATGGCTTTAAGGCTCTGAGGGCCTGCCCGGCGTCAGTACTCCGGATCTTTTTTCCAACCCGTCAGCATCGAAACAAAATTACTCCAGCCATGCAGAACCACCATCACCAGATGTCCAAACACAAACGCCAAAATCGCCCACATCACCGCGAAATGCCAAACCCGCGCCCAGTGAAACCCGCCCATCAGCCACGCCAGCCAGGAAAACTGCACCGGCTTCCACACCGCCAGCCCCGTCAGCACCGAGAGCACACCCAGCCCGATGGCCAAAGTGTAAGCCTGCTTCTGCAGCGGGTTATAAGCCTCGCGCAGGGCCGGTTTCGGCCCAAAGAAAAAATAATGCCGCACCATTGGCCAAACTCCCGGCACATCCCTCCGCGTAAACAATACCTGCCGGTAATTCCCGCTGAAAATCTGGTACCCCAGATAAATCAATCCCGTCGCCATATAAATCCACATGAACGTCAAATGCCACTGCAGCGCCCCGCCCAGCCATCCCCCAATCGCAAACGCCTTCGGCCAGTTCAGCAAATCTTTCTGCGGAATCTTCGCCCCGAAACTCGGAAACGCCCGAAAAATCTGCAGCCCACTCCCCACCATCACAAACAGCGAAACCGCATTCACCCAGTGGCAAATCCTCACCACCAGCGGATGCTCATACACCACCCGCCCCACCGTCTGAGTCTGGTCACCCTCAGTGCGACTAATCTCGATAGCAGAACCGCTCATGCCAGTCTCCAGGAATTGTTCATTGGGTGATTTTTGATTGCTGATTGGGCACACGGTCGAACGGTTTTTCAATCAACAATCAACAATCAAAAATCACCAATTAACAATTACCTTTCTCACAGCCCATAAAACTCTGAATACCCCTGATCCTCCCAATACCCCACCTTGTCCAGAACATTCGTCACTTTCAGGTCGGTCAGATATTTCGCCTGCTTGTACCCAATCTTGGTCGGAATATTCAATCGCAACGGCGCTCCATGCTCCCGCGTCAGCGGACGGTCATACATCTCCCAGCACAGCAGCGTCTGCGGATGCAGCGCCGTCGCCATATCCAGCGACTCGTAATAATCGTCGGCGCATTTCACCGCGATGAACCGAGCCGAAGTATCGGCCCCAATCATGTTGAGGAAATTCGACAGCCGCGTCCCTCCGAACCGCCCAATCACGTCCCATCCCTCAACGCAAATGTGCCGCGTATTCTGCCGGGTGCGCGGCAGCGCCTGAATCTGCTCCAGTTTGTAATCCCCAGGTTTCTGCACCGCCCCAGTCACAGTCAAAGTCCAGTTCTCAAAAATTACGCCCGGATCATCCACGTCGTAATCATTGATCGGAAATTTCTCGAACGGCGTCAGCTCCGAATCTGCAAACGTCGGCGCCAGATGATTCCGCCGGAACATCGCTCCCGAAGCCCAGTCGCTGAATCCCAGTCCTTTTTTCAGCAGCCATTCCTGCGCCCCGGGAATCGCAAACGCCCCCAGCACCAGCACGGGAGCCACTTTCAGCAACTCGCGCCGCGAAACCTGTCCAAACCTGCGCTCGCTCATCCCCGCGGATACAAGCTGCGACTCAACCGTCTTGGCCTCAACCACCTTCGACTCCACAGCCTTCGACTCGACGTTCTTCGACTCGATGTTCTCCGGCTCGACGCTCTCCGCACCTTCAACCTTCAGCTCGTCGGCCTTCGACTTCTCGTTATCCGGCTTCCTCTCGTCCATGCCCACACTCCCACACCCGTAACATGCCCATTCATGCGATTCACAAAACTCCGCAAAGTTACGCCCCACTTACAACTTAGGCCAAAGATAGCACGACACAGGAACGTCGCCGTCGACCGTTCCGCAATCCGCGATCTTCAACGGTCCATCCGCGTATTCGGATTCCTTCTCGCCGCTGGCCTTTCGCTCTCTTTCAAGGCATACTATGCCCACCGTTTCCCCAGGAGAAGAGCAGTCAGGTTCCGAAAGCAGGTTCCGAAGCCACGTTCCGAGGCCAAGTTCCGAAACCAAGTTCCGAAACCAATGTTCCGCATGTCCGAGCCCATGTCACAGCACCCTCCGGAGCCGAAGCAGCGCCAAATGATGCTCGCCGCTCTCGCCCTGCTCCTCGTCGCCCTCGGATTCGTTATCTACCACGACCGCGATTTCTGGTTCCCCAATCCGCAAGAAGCTCTTGATCAGGAACAACCCATTCCCGCTGCCCCGTCTCCCGCACAGCACCGCGCGCAGCCATCAACTCTGCCGTCCGCCGCAGCGCCCGCAATCCACAAAAGTTCTCGCACCCACAAGCCGCAGGCTATGCCCAAGCCAGCACCCTCCGCGTCATCCGACGCTGCCCCCATCACCGCCACCACCGAGCGCACAGTACTCCCGCCCCTCGCCGTCGAAGTCGTTGCCGGTGACATTCATCGCACCCTGCAGCCCGGCTCGAACTCCGTCCACGTCGATCTGCAACCCGGCTCTCCTGCGACGGCCGCCTCTGAAACTCCCAACGCCGATGCCGCAGCCGCCGTCACCAACGCCGCCGAGCGCGTGCAAATCTCCGCCGACACCGCGGCCGTCGTCACCCATTCTGTCCAGCCCGGCTATCCTCTCCTCGCGCGCCAGATGAAGGTTCAAGGATCCGTAATCCTGCAAGCTCTGATCGGACGCGATGGCGTCATCCAGGATCTCCGCATTCTCAGCGGTTCTCCCATCCTGGCCGGCGCCGCCAAAGATGCCGTCCGCCAGTGGCACTTCAAGCCGCACTACCAGGGAGCTGACCCGGTCGAAACCCAGGCTCGCATCACCGTCAATTTCACCATCTCAACCAACTGAATTGTTCGGAGACAACTTGAACGCACACTCACTCTTCGTACCCAACTCTCAAACATCGCAAAAAAACTGCTGGCCCCTGCGCGCAGTCGTCGCCTGCATCGCAATCATCCTCGTTGCACTTCTCGCATCGCGGTCTGCCGCGGCGCCCGCGCACTCTGCACCTTCACCCGCCACAGACGCCGCCGCGTCCTTCACCATCTCCAGCCCAAGCTTTCCCAATGGCGGAGACATCCCGAAAAAGTTCACCTGCGATGGCCCCGACATCTCACCCAAACTGGTCTGGAACGATCCTCCTGCCGGAACCCTGGCCTTCGCGCTCCTGGTCGACGATCCCGACGTTCCCGTCGGCAACTGGAATCACTGGACGATGTGGAATTTGCCGCCCGCTCTACGCGGCCTTCCCGAAGGTGTCAGCAAGCAATACCGCCTGCCGGATGGCTCCGCGCAGGGTGAGAACGATTTCGACAAGCCCGGATACAACGGCCCCTGCCCGCCTGAAGGCGCGCCGCATCATTACTATTTCAAGCTCTTCGCTCTCGATGCCAAGCTTGATTTGAAGCGCAGATCGGGCAAGAAAGAACTTGAAGCCGCCATGCAAGGACACATCCTCGCCCACGCGAAATGGATGGGCCGCTACGGCCATTGAAACCTCCGGCAGCGCAGCGTGAGCAACAACTAAAGATGGGCGTTAAGTCCGGTACGAAGCCGCTTCTCAGGCGGAGCGAAGGATCTCGCGAGTAGCTGGTCGGTCCACAAGCACACGGTCGTTCCCAAATCGGCTGACCTGAAATATCACCCCAAAAAATAACGAGCGTCCTGAGATCCTTTTCGGATCCAGGACGCCCGGGCAGCCCTCCCCCAGAACTGCTCACCGATGAAAATAAACTTGCGTCGCTTTTCTGCCTATGGCACTTCCGTGCCATATCCCACCCACCTTCGAGCCATCCCCCTATCTCACTGAAAAATCAACCCGTTCCGCCGAACTCCCGCAGCATTCCCGTCCCCACTCGCGCTGGAGTGCCGGTCGACTCTTGCCGATGTGTCCCTAGCAGGAGCGGCTTGATTTCGCTCGGAAGCGCAAGCAGCCGCCGCGAATGACACGCAGTCACCGCAAGGAATCTCTATTAAGGAATTCCTTCGTGATCCTTGGTGTCCTTCCTGGTTGTTGGCTTCCCTGGCGCTCAAGTTGAGCCATCCCCTGGCAGGCATACCCAACCACCATGTCCACATTCCACGATTTCGAACTCTGCCGCGGCATCCTGGAAAGCCTGCCCATCGGCCTCTGCGTCATCGACGCGCAGAAAAAAATAATCTTCTGGAGCGACGGCGCCGAACGCATCACTGGTCATCCCCGCTACGAAGTCATCGGCAAGTCCTGCATCTCTGACGCCTTGCTCTACTGCGATCAGCCGGGATGCGAATTCTGCGGCGAGACTTGTCCTCTCGCCCAGACCATCAAAACCGCCCGCCCCACTGACTCCCTCGGTTTCCTCCACCACAAAGCCGGACACGAAATTCCCGTCCGCGCCCGCGCCGTCCCGGTCCGCAACGCGCACGGCTCGGTCATCGGTGCAGTCGCCATCTTTGAAGACCAGCACGAACCGATCGCCGCCGATCAGCGCGAAGATCTCACCCGCCTGCCCGGCTGCGTCGACGAAGCCACCGGAGTCGCCAGCCGCACCATGATGCAATCCCACCTGCGCGAGACTCTCGGCACTTTCAACGACGTACAAGTCCCCTTCGGCGTTCTCTGTTTCCGCCTCGAGGCTCTCCACCATTTCCGCGCCAGTTTCGGACCCGAAGCCGCCTCATCCTTATTACGTGTCGTCGCCCACACCCTCGAAGGCGCTCTCTGGAAAACCGACTTCGTCGGCCGCTGGACCGACGATCAATTCCTCGTCATCCTCAACGGTTGTCGCGAGGAAGCTCTCTACTCCGTGCGCGAGCGCATCCGCCGGATGTTGGCCAATGACGCCATCGAGTGGTGGGGCGAACGCCGCTCGCTCCCCATCTCCATCGCCCAAACCACCGCCCAGCCCGGTGACTCGCGCCCAAAAATCCCTCGACGCAGTCTCCGCAGCCCGCGCCGCTTCCAGCAACTCATCCTCTTCGCTCAAAACATTCTCGAACCCAGCGGGCGGGAGCTAGCATGTTCGCGATTATCGGTATCGTCGTCGTTTTCGGATGCGTCGTCGCCGGCTACCTCATGGAGCACGGCAATCTCAAAGTCCTCATCCAGCCCGCCGAACTGGTCATCATCGGCGGCGCCGCCGTTGGCACCGTCCTCATCGCCAACCCGCTCCACATCATCAAGAAAATTGTCGGCGGAATCGGCGGCGTTTTCGGCAGCTCCAAATTCGGCAAGCAAACTTATATCGATACTCTGAAAATGATGTACGACCTGCTCAACAAGGCCCGCAAAGACGGGCTCATGGCCCTCGAAGCCGACGTCGAAGAACCGGAAAAAAGCTCCGTCTTCTCCAAGAATCCCGCCTTCATCAAAAATCACCACGTCTGCGCCTTCGTCTGCGATTCCCTGCGCATGGCCATCACGGGCGTCGATGCCTTCGATCTCGACCAGATGCTCGACCTCGATCTCGAGGTTCACCACCACGATGCCACCGAACCCACCGCCGCCCTCGGCACCATGGCCGATTCCCTTCCCGGCCTCGGCATCGTCGCTGCCGTGCTCGGCGTCGTCATCACCATGGGCGCGCTCGGCGGCCCGCCCGAAGAAATCGGACACAAAGTCGCCGCTGCCCTCGTCGGAACTTTTCTCGGCATTCTTCTCTGTTACGGATTGATCGGACCCATCGCCGCCAACATGACCAAAGCCGCCGAAGAAGAACACGCCTTCCTCTACGTCATGCGCGTTCTTATGGTTTCGTTTCTGAAAGGCAGCGCGCCCATCATGGCCATCGAAGTCGCGCGCCGCGCCGTCCCCGGCCACGTTCGCCCGTCCTTCCAGGAACTGGAAAAAGCCTGCCGCGGTGGAGGCGCACCCGCTGCCGCCGCTGCCGCCGCCTCCGCCTGATCGAGCGCACTCATGGAAAAAACTCGCCCTATCATCATCATCAAGAAAAAGGCCGGCCACGGCGGCCATCACGGCGGCGCATGGAAAGTCGCCTACGCCGATTTCGTCACCGCCATGATGGCCCTGTTCATCGTCCTCTGGCTGCTCAACTCCAGTAAACAAATTCAAGAAGCCGTTGGCGGATATTTCAAAGATCCTACCGGAACTTCCAAAAAAGTCGGCTCCAATATGGTCGGCGTCGGTGAAAATTTCGTTCTCACCAAAGACAACATGCCCAAGCTGAAAGACCAGCTTCAACAGGCCATGAAGCAGATGTCCGACTTCGAGAAACTCAAGAACCACATCGAAATGACGGTCACCACCGAAGGCCTCCGCATCGAGCTTTCCGAGTCCGCCACGGGAACTTTTTTCGACAACGGCAGCGCCAAGCTCAACGCCGACGGCCGCGAACTCTTAGTCACCCTCGCCCAGGAACTGGGCAAACTCCCTAACAAACTCTCCATCGAAGGCCACACCGACTCTAAGCCCTACGCGCCCTCCGCCACCTACGGCAACTGGGAACTCTCCGCTGATCGCGCCAACGCCGCTCGCCGCATCATGCAAGCCAACGGAATCCGCGCCGATCAGGTCACTCAGGTCCGCGGCTTCGCCGACCAGCGTCTCCGCAAACCCGAAGCCCCCCTCGACCCCGCCAACCGCCGCATCTCGCTAATCGTTCAATACATCTTGAAAAATTCTGATGACGAAGACGCGAAATCCGGCGAGGCCAAGCCAGAAGCAGGCAAACCCGCCGCAGCGCCCGAAAGCCCCGCCGCAAAACAGTAATCGCAGCGCAGGATCTCGCAACCTGCATGAGCCACAAACTCACACCGAGGCGCGCAATTCTAGTCGTCAGATTTATCCGTGTGAATCCGTGCAAATCCGTGGCAAACATAATTGGCAAACATGGTTCGTAAACACGACTGGCAAAGATGGTTTGACCCCGCCCAAAAGACTGTGCCACACTTCTCTCGGTCATGCCCGCGCGCAAACCTACGCTTGTCATCCTGTCTCTCTATTTATTTTCATCCGCCGTCCTGTTCGGCCAAGCCACATCCCTGCCTTCGTCGCAACTCATCAACCCCGAAGACTTGGTGAAGGTTTTAAAGTCCACAACCGGGGACAAGCCGCTGATCCTGCAGGTCGGTTCCCGCGTTCTCTTCGAAGAGGCGCACATCCCCGGCTCCGAGTATGCCGGCCCCGCCGGCACTGAGGCCGGGCTGCAAACCCTGCGCGGCAAAGTAGCATCGTTTCCCAAAGCCAGGTTTATCGTGCTGTATTGCGGTTGTTGCCCCTGGCCTCACTGCCCCAACATCAAGCCCGCGGCCGACGCCCTACGCACGCTCGGATTCACACACGTGAAGGTGCTTTACATCGCCAACAACTTCGGCGCGGATTGGGTTGACAAAGGCTACCCGGTCGCGGCCGGACAGTAGAGACCTTGCCGTGCGCAGAAACATTCTGATCGGCGCAATGTCGCTCTTCGTCGCTGCCGGCTTCTACCTCAAAGTTCATCAGGCCAGCGGGCAGCCCGCGCCGCGGCAACTCGCCGCCGCTCCCGACTTTTCTTTGCCCCAATTGAACGGCCAGCCTCTTCAGCTTTCCAGCTATCGCGGAAAAATAGTCCTGCTCGATTTCTGGGCGACCTGGTGCGACTCTTGCCGTGACGAGACTCCTCACCTCGTCGAACTTCAAAATAAATACCGCGACCAAGGCCTTCAAATCATCGGCATCTCCATGGACGACGGCCCCGAACCAGTCCGAGACTTCTGTCGGCGCTTCCAAATCAATTATCCAGTGGTCATGGGCAATGCCCAGATCGGCAAGCTCTATGGAGGCATTCTCGGTCTTCCGATAGCCTTCATCCTCGACCGCAGCGGCCGCATCTACAAGAAGCACATCGGAGCAACCGCACCGTCCGTATTCGAGAACGACGTGAACGCACTGCTATCGAAATGAAACCTTCCGGTGAAGTCCTTCGTGATCCTTCGTGCCCTTTGTGGGTTCATGCTTTGGCGAACCACCCCGAGAATGCGATCATAAGAATCATGTTCTCCCCGCAACCCATCGGCTACGTGAAAAGTCCATATCACGACACAAAACAAATTCCCAAAGGCCTCCACGCCCAACACAACGCCGATGGCACTCTCGAAATCCTCCCGCAATTCGAACCCGGCCTCACCGACATCGAGGGCTTCTCCCACCTGTTCGTCCTCTGGCTCTTCCATCGCTCCGAAGGCTTCGATCTCATCGGCACTCCTCCCATCGACAACCGCCCGCACGGCGTCTTCTCCACCCGCTCGCCCCGGCGTCCCAACCCTATCGGCCTCACCGTCGTCGAACTCCTACGCCGCGATCGCAACATCCTTCACGTCCGCGGCCTCGACATGCTGGACGAAACACCCATCCTCGACCTCAAGCCGTATCTCTCCAGCATCTCCGCCGAAAAACTCCGCCGCGGCTGGCTCGCCGAAGCCGAATCCCGCGCGCGAGAATAGCTAAGCCGCGAAGCGGCGCCATGTGAAAGCCCGGCACGGAAGTACCGGGTGCGGGCTACCAAGAATCCGTGGAAATTACCGTGGAAGAGCGGACCCTTTAGGGCCGCGTCAGAGCGGAAAATCTTCGGGCTTTAGCCCCTGTGGTCGTATCCGGTCCGCGCCCTACCCCGCCGCCCGCGTCGGCGTCTTGAACGCTTTCTGCACCAGCGTGTACCGCGCCGCCCCAATCAATCCGCAATCGTCATTCAAAATAATCCGCACCGGCATGTCCCGTAACAGCGTCTCCATCCGCCCCTTATCCAGAAATGCCTGCATAAACACCGGGCCTTTCATCCTCTCCACATTCTTCGCCGCAATCGTGCCCCCAACAAAAATCCCCCCGGTCGTCATATACCGCAGCGCGCAATTCCCCGTCTCCGCTCCAAACACGCTGACAAAAACCGCCATTGCCTGCTCGCAGATCGCCGCCTTCCCTTCTCCCGCCAGCCGCGAAATCAATGCCGGCACATCGTTCGCCCCGTCGATCTGTTCCCGCAGCCACGCCGGCTCTTCCGCCTTGTGTGCATCGCGCAGGAATTCATAAATATTCCGGATCCCCGGCCCCGAAAGCACCCGCTCGCAACTGATGCGCCCATATTTTTTCTGCAGATAACTCAGCAACTCCGTCTGCAACTCGTCCCGCGGAGCAAAATCCGCATGCCCGCCCTCGCACGCAAACGGATGATGCCGGAACCCATCCCAATACAGCCCCGCCACTCCCAGCCCGGTCTTCGCCGAGATCACCGCGCGGTTTCCCTCCGCATCCTCCGCCCCCTCGCTCAATGTAACGAAATCCTTCGACTCCAGTGCATCGATCCCGTAAGCGTAAGCCTCCAGATCGTTCAGCAGCCCCACCGAATCTAACCTGAGTTGCTTGGCCAACTCCTTCGAATCAATCACCCACCCCAGATTCGAAATCTTGCTCCGCCCGTTCCTCACCGGTCCGGCCACGCCAAACGAAGCCTGATGCACCGGTATCCCTTCCCCGCGCACGAACTGGCCAAGAATTTCTTGCAGCCCGCCGGGCGCGCTGGTCGCATAAACTTTCTCCACCACGCACTTCAGCAGGTTCCCCTCCGTCTGAAAGGCTCCCAACCGGACGTTGCTCGCTCCAATTTCTCCCGCAAGAATCATGGCTCAATCTTCCTCCACTCCCGTTCGTCGGCTTCCAGCAACCGGTCCGCCTCGCTCGGCCCCCAACTCCCCGACGCATAGTTCGGAAACTTCTTCGGAGGCAGCGCCCTCCACACATCCAATACCGGATCCACCACGCTCCATCCCGCCTCCACCATATCCGCCCGCTGAAACAGCGTCGCATCGCCCATCATGCAGTCATAGAGCAGCACCTCATATCCGGTGTAAGCATCGGCTCCAAAATATTTCGAATACTCAAAACTCATATCCACCGACCCCACCCGCAGCACCGGCCCCGGAATCTTCGCCCCAAAGCTCAACGAGATTCCCTCCACCGGTTGTATCTGAATAATGAGCGTATTGGTGTGCAGCTTGTGAAACGGCGCGTTCCGGAACAACTCAAACGGCATCCTCTTGAATTGGATCGCAATCTCCGTATGCCGTTTCGCCAGCCGCTTCCCCGTCCGCAGATAAAACGGCACGCCCGCCCACCGCCAGTTATCAATATTCAGCTTCAACGCCACAAAAGTTTCCGTCCTCGACTCCAACGCCACACCCGGCTCAGCCCGATACTTCGGCACTCGCTCCTCGCCGATCGTCCCATCCCCGTACTGCCCGCGCACGCTGCGCTCCAGCACATCCTCCGAGTTCAGCGGCTGCAACGAATGCAGCACTTTCGCCTGCTCATTCCTCACCGCGTCCGCCTGAAACGACACCGGAGATTCCATCGCCGTCAAACTCAACAACTGCATCACGTGGTTCGGCACCATATCCCGCAGCGTTCCCGCGTTGTCGAAGTAAGCCCCGCGCCGTTCCACCCCGACCGTCTCCGCATTCGTAATCTGCACATGATCGATGTACCGCCGGTTCCAGATCGGCTCAAAGATCGCATTATCGAAGCGGAACACCATGATGTTCTGCACCGTCTCTTTACCCAGATAATGATCGATGCGATAAATCTGATTCTCCTGCAGCACCGCCTTGATGTCCCGGTTCAACGCCTTCGCCGAATCCAGATCGTGCCCAAACGGCTTCTCAATCACCACCCGCCGCCAGCGCCCATCTTCCTGCTTCGTCAATCCCGCCGCGCCCAGCTGCTGCACAATCGCCGCAAAAAACTTCGGCGCCGTCGCCAGATAAAAAAGATAATTCCCCTCTGTCTGCCGCTCGGCGTCAATCTCCGCCAACCGCTCTCGCAGCGTCGCAAATGTCCCCGCATCGCCAAAATCCCCACGCAAATACAGCAACCTTTCTCGCAGCCACTTCGATTCGACCGAAGCCCCTTCCCCCGCCGGAAGAAATTCGCTTACCTGATCTCGAAACGCATCCACGCTTAGGTCGTCGACCGAAACTCCCATCAGCGCAAAATTCTCTGGCAGCAGCTTCGCCTTCACCAGATTGAACAGCGCCGGAACCAGCTTCCGCTTCGTCAGATCCCCCGCCGCCCCAAACAGCACAAACACGCACGGTCCCGCCATCTTCCCCGCAAACTCAATCCCCGCATCCGCGTCCATCGGAATCGTAGCCGCCATCTCCACCCGCCTCTGGATGCACCACAGAATAAAGAAGAACAGAAAAAAATCATACTCCGTGGGGTGCCCCACTTCTGGCCGCTTTTGCCAGAAGTGGGGATTTTGATCTACCTTCCCGAAACCCCAGGCCTTAGACCTCCGGTCTTGAAATCTTCCCGTGGTCGCCTCTCCGCTGGAATCCCAGACCTCCAGGGTGTACGATGCTGCTGGTCTCTTTAGAAACCGGCCTTATCGCAGTGCACCAAGGCATTTCACAACCGATCCGATCGCACGCGGAGCCGTTTCGACGATACAGAGTCTCCCGAATTCGGTTGCGATAACAACGAGGAGGAGCCATGTCGCTCATTCTGACTTGTTCACCCGCCCGCAATCACTTGCTCCACGCCACACTCGCCGTACTTCTGTGCGTCTCTCCCGCGCTCTCGCAAAAATCCGCGCCCGACGCCGCCGCGTCTCCAAAGTACGACCTTCAGGCCGAAACCAAAACCAAAGGCATAGTCGAAGAAGTAAAACTCTTCACTCTCGGCAAGAGAACCGACTACACCGAAGTCCTCGTCAAGAGCGGCGACGCCACCGTCCAGGTCTATCTCTCACCGAAGCCATTTCAGGACGAGATGGGAATCGCCTTCGCCAAGGGCGACGAAATCGCCGTCACCGGCTCCAAGGTCAAAGAGGACGACACCGACGTAATCCTGGCCCGCGAAGTCGTCCGCGGCACCGACACGCTCATGTTCCGCGACGGCAAAGGCAAACCCGTCTGGGACGAGCGCACCGGCAAGTGATCCAGCACAACTCATCCAGCAAATGATCTGGACATAGAAGAGAGAAGGCGAGACGAGAACAGAGACGAGACCGAGGAGCGTGCCCTATGAAATTCTCTGACACCGTTGCCATGCTGCTGAAAGCCAAAGACGCCGCCCGCGTCATCTCGGTCAAGCCCGACCAATCCGTCTACGAAGCCATCGAAAAAATGGCCAAACACGGTGTCGGCGCCCTGCTCGTCCTCTCCGAGCATCGCCTCGTCGGCATTCTCTCCGAGCGTGACTACGCCCGCAAAGTCATCCTCATGGGCCACTCCTCCAAAGAAACTCAAGTCCACGAGATCATGACCAGCCCCGTCGTCTTCGTCACTCCCGGCCACTCCATCGACGAGTGCATGTCCATCATGACCGCGCATCATTTTCGGCATCTCCCCGTCGTCGACGAAGACGAAGTCGTCGGCGTAGTCTCCATCGGCGATCTCGTCAAGTGGATCATCTCCGGCCAGGCTCAAGCCATCCAGGAACTCGAAGGCTACATCGCCGGCGCCTACCCCGGCTGAGCAACGCATTTCTGTTAGAAGCAGCCCCGCTCTGTTAGAAGACGTCATCCCCAGTTAAGTCATCCCCAGTTAAAACATCCCTGTCATCCTGAGCGAAGCGAAGGATCTATGCAATCTGCCGGCGCCACCAAACTTTAAGCGATAGCTCGAAGTCAATCTCCAGACGCGAATTTCCGTATCAGCCTCTACTCCAACTCCACCTTCATCCCCAGATTCCAAGCCACAAACG
>Ga0335073_10005436_pt1 | contig 17876 bp, 17 predicted proteins | sample Lox_Sample_22_FD_207093 | JGI IMG/M metagenome (GOLD analysis project Ga0335073, IMG submission 207093) | Soil microbial communities from Loxahatchee National Wildlife Refuge, Florida, United States - Lox_Sample_2.2 | ecosystem: Environmental > Terrestrial > Soil > Wetlands | place: USA...
GGCATCCTGGCCCTCGCGATCGTCGCGCAGTACCTGTCGGGGCCGTCGATCGATGCCTTCGGGATCGCGCTGGTCCTCCTCCAGGGCGTCGCGGTGCTCGGTCTCGAGGTCGCCGGGGCGCTCGTCGGCCTCCCGCCGGGCGGGACCGACGGTCGACGACGCGGGGGTCCGCTCGCCGCGGTCCTGTTCGGCGCGGTCGGGTTCTTCCTCCTCGGGGTCGGTCCGCTGGCCGGGAGCGGGGCCAGCGGGCTTCCGGTCGCCTTCGCCGCCGCGCTGGTCGCCCTGATCGGCGGGAACCTCGTCTACGCGCGCCTCCGTCCGATCCTCGCGAACATCCCCGCGCCGTCGTCGGGCGGAGCCGCCCCGCTCCCGCGCAGCGCGACCAGCTACGGCCGGACCGACCGCGGACCGGGGGGCCCGCCGTCGTAGGCCGGGCCGGCCGGCCCGTCGGGGCAGTTTCTTAAGGCCGACCGCCTCCCGCCGGCCGCATGGCCGCGGCGCGCTCCAAGGTCCCCCTCGGTCGGCGTCTCCGGCACGGCCTGCGCACCTACCGGGCGTGGGTCTCGGACTTCGTCCTCGCGGTCGGGGTCGCCCTGACGGTCCTCGCCGTCGGGTTCTTCACCCCGCTCGCGAACGTCGGTCCGTTCCCCGCGATCAACTCGGCCACCAACGCCCCCGGCGCGAACTACAATCTCTTGTTCGTCGTGATCGGGCCGATCATCGTGATCGTGGGCGCCTACATGGTCGGCTCGTACTACGTCGCCCGCCACAAGTTCGAGCACCTGATGGTCACGAAGAGCAAGGCCGAGTTCCTCCGGAACATCCCCGAGCTCGAGACCCTGCTGTGGGATCTGACCCCCCAGGACGAGGTCCGGTACGAGCAGAAGCGCTCCGAGCTGCGCGTGCGCCGCTAGGCGGCGGCGGCCCCCTCGCCCGCGTTAAGTAGCCCTTCCCGGTCGAACCGGCATGTCCGGTACGGGCGTCAGCGACCGGATCGAGGGCTTCCGCTTCCGCAAGCTCGGCAAGCCCGAGGAGTTCCGTCAGGTCGCGGAGATCGAGCGGTCCGTCTTCGGCGACCCCCCGGCCGGGCTCGCGCCCTCCGTGCCGCTCCAGCGCGCTCTCCAGGACAACGGCGGTCTCGTCCTCGGGGCGTTCGCCGACATCTACCTCGCCGGGTTCTCGGCGTCGACGCTCGGCTGGGACGGCACGACGCTCTACCACTACAGCCTCCTGACCGCGGTCCGGCCGGAGTACCAGAACCACCACCTGGGGCGTCAGCTCAAGATCGCCCAGCGGGCCGAGGTCCTCGGCCTGGGGCTCCGCGAGATCCGGTGGGTGATGGATCCCCTGTCGAGCCGGGGAGCGTGGCTCCAGATCCGCCGGCTCGGGGCGCGTCCGGACCGGTACTACCCGCACTATTTCGGGCAGCTCGACGACGCGGTCCACCAGGGGCTCGAGACGGACCGCGTGCGGGTCGTCTGGACGCTCGACGCGCCCGAGGTCGAGGCGCGCGTCGCCGGGAAGCTCCCGTCGGCCGCCGAGGACCTGGCGCGCTTCGAGCGCTCGAGCTCGATCGTCGAGACCGAGCCGGGCGAGTCCGGGATCCGCGTGCCGACCGCGGTCGCCGAGCCCGAGGGCGCGAGCGCGAACCTCGAGATCCCGTTCGACCTCGCCCTCGTGCGCGAGCACGAGCCCTCCGCGCTGCGCCGCTGGCGCCACGCGGTCCGCGACGCGTTCCGGGTCGCGACCGACCTCGGGTACGTCGTCGACGACTTCGCGGTCGTGCCGACCGCGCACGAGCGGCGGAGCTACTTCTTCCTCGCCCGCCCTCGCGCGGGCGAGTCCCCGGCCGGCCCGCCGGGATAGCGTTCGCAAGGGTATATGCGCCGCCCGCGGACTGTCCGGCACAGGGGGCCCATGCGGCGGCGGGACCAGAGCGGGCGCGTGTCACCCTCGATCGTCGCGCTCGTGCTGATCGCCCTCGCGGTCGGCGGGGCGGCGAGCCTCCTCTCCGCCGCCGCCCCGAGCAACGCCACCGGCTCGAGCCACTACGCGGAGATCATCTTCCCGCTCTGGGTGATCGAGGCGGTGACCCTGGGGCTGATCGCCCTCGGGCTGGGCTTCCTGTTCTACCAGCGGGCCCGGGGGGGCTCGCCGCTCCCGAACCGGGTCGCCGTGACCGCGATCGTGGCGATCCTGGTCGCGGTGCTGGTCCTCTTCGCGTTCCAGAGCCTCGCCCACAACGCCGGACCGTCCTCCGGGGGAAACCTCCCACCCCCGCCGCCGGTGACGTCCGCGGCCAACGCGACGAACGGGACGACGAACTCAACGGTGGTCCCCGGCAGCGGTTCGTTCCTGCTGCTCGGCCCGAACGCCCCACCGTGGGGGATGTTCGCGCTCCTCGGCGCGATCGGGCTCGTGGTCTCCGTGCTGGTCACCTCCCCGGTCTGGATGCGCGCCCTGGGGCGCGGGCGCGAGCGGGACCGGGGGGACCCCTCCGCCGCCGAGGTCGCGGCGGTGAAGGACGCGCTCGACGACGCGAGCCGCGCGCTCGACGCCGGCGGCGATCCCCGGACCATCGTGATCCGGCTCTACGCCGCGATCCTGGTCCGCATCGGGCCGAGCGTCGGGGACGTCGACCGTTCGACGCCCGAGGAGATCCGGGCGATCCACCTCGTTCGCCTGGGGATCCGCGCCACCGCGGCGGAGCAGCTGACCCGCAGCTTCGAGGAGGCGCGGTACTCTTCGCATCCGGTCTCCCCGCAGATGGTCGAGCGGGTGACGACCGCGCTCCGCGAGGCGAGCGAGGACCTCGACCGGCTGCGATGAACTCGCCCGTCGGCTGGGTGCTGCCCGCCGTGGCCGGGGTCGCCACGGTCGTGGCGGTCGTCGCGAGCCCGGACCCGACGGTCGCGGTCCTGGCGGGGGCCATCGCGGTCGCGGCCGCCGCGATGATGGTCGCCCAGGCGTGGTCCGAACGGGCGGACCCCGAGCGCCCGGTCCCCCAAGTCCCGCGCTCGGAGTCGGACCGGTTCCGCACCGCCCTGCACTCCGGTCGCATCGGCCGGGAGGACATCGCGATCGTCCTCAACCGGCTCGAGCGGAGGTTCCGGGACCCGGGCCTCGGGTTGCCGACGACCGCCGAGCTCGCGGAGATCGCCGAGCTCTCGCCCGCCCAGTTCCGCTCGTACGTCCGGGACCGGCTCGACCGGCTGGAGGCCGAACCGTGACGGGACCCCCGTCCGCGCCGCGCCCCCTCCGCTGGCGGACGCGCACGTTCCTGCTCCTCGGGGGTGGGCTCGTGGCGGCCGTGGCCGCGGTCCTCGCGCGGCAGCCGGCGCTCCTCTTCCTCGGTCTCCCGCTCCTCCTCGCTCCGCTCGCGGCCGTCCTCGCCGGGCCGCCCCGCGACCCCCGGGCGACGCTCGAGTGGCGGGTCGACGGGAGCGGCCCCGAGGTCGACGTGGTCGGGCGGATCGAGCTCGCGCCTCCGACCCGGCCCACCGAGGTCGAGGTCCGGTTCGATCGCCCGACGGCCCTGACCGAGCGGGCGCCGCCGCGGATCGAACGCGACCCCACGTCGATCTCGTTCTCGCTCTCCTGGCACACCGACGAGCCGGTGATCGCACCGGTGGCGCCGCCCCACGTCGTGTGGGCCGACCCGCTCGGGCTCGTGGAGCGGGAGGTCGCGCTCGAGGCGCCCTCGCTCGCGATCGAGCGGTACCCGCCCGAGCTCCTGCGGCTCGGGACCGTGCGGCTCGAGCGGACGATCCTGCTGCCGGGCGAGACGCGATCGCACCGGATCGGTTCGAGCGGCGAGTTCTTCGGGATCCGGGACGCGACGCCGAGCGAGCCGCCCCGCCGGATCAACTGGCCCGCGAGCGCGCGCGCCGGCCGCCTGCTCGCGAACGAGTTCGAGCTCGATCGCACGGGCGACGTGCTCCTCCTCCTCGACGCGCGACCCTCGCCCCTCGGGCGCGCCATCGACGAGCGCCTCCTGTCGATCGCGACGGCCGCGGCGTACGGGGTCGCGGACTCGTTCCTGCGCGAGAAGGCGCGGGTCGGGCTCGGGGTGTTCGGGGAGTTCCTGGACGTGGTGCCCCTCGCGGGCGGTCGGACCCAGCGCCTGCGACTGCGCCGCGCGCTGCTGGCGACGCACCTCACCTCGAGCCCCGGGCCGCCGGAACGATGCGCGATCGCGGTCCGGCGCCAGTTCCCGCCGGGCGTGACGACGATCGTGTTCACGACCCTCGGCGACGAGACGTCGGACCACCTGCTGACGCACCTGCGCTGGCGCGGATTCCCGACGCTGGTCGTGAGCCCGTCGCCCCTGCCGCTGCAGGAGGCGGCGCGGACGCTCTCCGAGGAGGAGGAGCGGCTGGTCGCCCGGCTGGCCCGTCTCGTCCGACGCGATCGGCTGGCCCGGGTCTGGGAGCATGCGCCGGTCGTCGACTGGGAGGAGTACTGGTCGCTCGGCGGGCTCGTCGATCTGCTTCGTCGGCCCGGCCGATGGGGGCGGCGCGCATGATGACCGGGAGCGCGCGCCCGGGGCCGTCGCGCGAGTCGATCGTCCCGCTGAGCGTGCTCACGCTCGCCGCGGTCGCCCTGGGCGCGATCGGATCCTTGGGGTTCGTCCTCGGCGCCGTGGTCGCCGTCGGCGGGGTCGCGATCTCGGCCGCGCTCGGGTGGGACCCCCGGTGGGGGGCTCGACGGTACGCGCTCCTTCCGGTCCTCCTCGCGCTCGGGATCCTCGCCCTGACCGCCCCCCCGGGTCCGGCCCCCGAGCTCCTGGCCGGGGCGGGCGCCGTCGCGCTGCTCGCGGGGATCGCCGCCGATCCCGACCGACCGCCCGGCGGGCTCGCCCGGGGCGCCTTCGGGTGGGGCTTGCCCGGGCTCGCGGTCGGGCTCGCGTGGGCCGGCACCTACATCCTCCCGCCGTCGGCCGCGCCGGTCGGGGTCGCCGGGGGACTCGTCGCCGCGGCGGTCGTCGGGCTCGCGGTGCTGATCCGGCGGCCCGACCTCGCCGAACCCGCGCCAACGCTTTAGGCGCGATCCGGCTCCGTGGGGCGGTGCGGCTTCGGTCGCGCCCGGATGCCGACGAAGGGTCCCTCTTGACTCAACGCGGACGGGTCGTCCGCCGAGGATGACGTGAGGACAACCCCGGTGTCCGACACCCCCGGTCCGGGTCAGACCGCCGAGAGGGCGAGCGCCTGCCGTGACGCGGATCGTTAGGACCGGGGCACAGGGAGCCTACTCGGCCGTCCGCTCGGGGGCCATATACAGGTCCGTGGCTCGGGGGTAGGGTCCCCATGAAGATCGCCGAGGCCAAACCGGTGGCGGATGCCGTCCGCGCCGCGGTCGCCGCCGCCGTGGTCGGTCGGGACGAGGCCCGCGACCTCATCCTCGTGGGGCTCGTCGCCGACGGCCACATCCTGCTCGAGGACCTGCCGGGGCTCGGCAAGACGCTGCTCGCCCGCTCGTTTGCCGGCGCGCTCGGGCTCGGCTTCCAGCGGATCCAGTTCACGGCCGACCTGCTCCCCCACGACATCACCGGCGGCGACGTGTTCGACGCGCGGAGCGGCACGTTCTCGTTCCGGCAGGGTCCGATCTTCACGAACGTCCTGCTCGCGGACGAGATCAACCGCGCGCCCCCAAAGGTGCAGTCCGCGCTCCTCGAGGCGATGCAGGAGTACCAGGTGACGAGCGAGCGGTCGACGTACCCGCTCCCGCGGCCGTTCGTCGTGCTCGCGACCGAGAACCCGCTCGAGCTCGAGGGGACGTACCCGCTCCCCGAGGCGCAGGTCGACCGGTTCCTGATGCGGCTGGCGATCGGCTACCCGACGGCCGACGAGGAGCGCCAGATCCTCGAGCGGCGGCGCGCCCGGAAGGTCGAGGAGATCACGGTCGCGCCCGCGACCTCGCCGGAGCAGTTCCGGGACCTGCAGCGCGCAGCGGAGGAGGTCGAGCTCGAGCCGTCGATCGCCGGCTACCTCGTCGACCTCGTGCGCGCGACGCGGGGGGACGTCCGCGCGGAGGTCGGCTCCTCGCCCCGCGGGTCCCTCGCGCTCCAGAAGCTCGCCCGCGCCCGCGCGCTCCTCGCCGGGCGCGACTTCGTGCTCCCGGACGACGTGAAGGCGCTCGCGATCCCGGCGCTCGCGCACCGCATCACCGTGAAGCCGGAGCCCTGGATCCGGGGGGTCCGAGGCCGGGACGTCGTCCAGACCGCGCTCGAGCGGGTCGCGGTCCCGAAGGTCCACTGAGGCGCGATCGCGGGACTACCCCGCGTAGTCGTCGATCTCGCCGCCGTAGAGCCCGTGTCCGTAGAACCACGCGATCACGCCCGTGCCGAGGAACGGGGCCCCGCTGCCGAGATCGATCACGATCGAGTCGTTCGCGGAGAGCGCCGTCCCGTTGGACGCCCCCGGGGCGAACAGTTCCCAACCGCTCGACGCGGTCTCCAGCATGCCGCTCGAGACCGGGGTCGACGCGATCACTTCCCCCTGTCCGTCGAGCACCGCCAGGGCCCCGGGCGTGGCGCCGACCTCGACGCCTTGACAGAAGGTGCCGCCGAGGTTGGTGGTGCAGGTGCTCGCTCCCACGCCGATCGAGCCGATCGTGAGGAGCGAGAAGTTGAGCGCGACCGTCAGGGTGGCGTCGCCCGGAAAGCAGCCCCCCGATTGTCCCGGGGAGGCGCCCGTGTTCTCCCCCGAGGCGCACGCCCCGATCACGGGCGACACCGGACCGAGCGCGAACCCCACATCGCCCGGGGTGGGCGACGAAAGCGGCCCGCAGTCCGAGGTCCCGCCTGCCGAGCCGACCGCCCGCCCCGAGCTCGCGTTGACCTCAGCAAGGACGCTCGGCTGCTGGGCGGCGCCGGTCCACCCGAACGGATCGCACCCGTCGTACCCGACCTGCCACTGGGCGTCGGGGATCGCGAGGCCCGATCCCCCCGGCGACGCGCCCGTCATCGCCGACAGCGCGAACGTCGTCGTGGCGTTCGGGTGAGCGCCGAGGTACGCCGCGCCGGTCTCGTTCCAGGCGGCGGCCGCCGCGACCGGGCTGTCGATCACGGACTCGGGGATCGCGACGTGCACGAGCGCGTTGGCGTAGCAGGTGCCGTTCAGGCTCGATGCCGCGACCGAGCTCGCGCCGGTGACCTGGACGAACACGGCGTAGGATACCGAGAGCGACTGGTAGAGGAACCCCCACCAGGGCGCGAGGCCCCGCGAGGCGTTGCCGTCGTACGCGGGGATCGTGACCGCGGTCGACGCGCCGGCGACGCCCACGGCGGAGCACCCGAACGCCCACGGGGCGTCCGAGACGGAGGCGTACGAGTGGGACTCGTTCGAGTCGAACCCGTAGACGTCCTCGAGATTCCACGGTCCGCCCGGCTGCTGGTCCGCCTCGGCCTCGCTCGCAGACCGGGCCTGAAAGTAGGACACCGGGGACGCGGCCGGGGGAGTCGTCGCTCCGGGCGACCCACCCGACCCGAAGGCGTGGGCGAAGACCCCGGTCGCCACCAGGACGCCGAGGACGATCGCCGCCAGGACCACGACCGCCCCGATCGCGACCCCGCTCCTCGAGCGCGCCGGCGGGCGAACGGCCGGCCCGATCGCGCCGGAGTCCCACGACGGCGGCGAGACCGCGGGGTCTCCGGCGGTCATGGGGGCGGAAGGCTCGAAGTCCACTTGAGCCCGTCGAGGACGCACGTCCCGAGACGGGGAACCTTCCCGGGAAAGGGGTCCCGGCCGGCCCGGCAGGTTCGGAAACCGTTTACGCGACCGCCCGCCTAGGGGTCGGGATGACGCGGCGGGCGGGCGCCTCGCCCCCGATCGGGGTGCGACGCTTCGGGCGCACCTTCGCCCTCGCGCTCGTGACGAGCTCCCTGGTCGTACTGAGCTCGATGATCGTGGTTCCGGCGGGCCCGACCGCGCGGGCGGCGGAACCGGGCTCCGGCTCGGGGACGGCGCTCGCCTCCTGCTCCCTCCCGGCGGAGTCCGGTACGTGCGGTCCTCGCGCCGCCGCGACGCCGGCCGAAGGAGGAAACTGGACCGTGGGCCAGATCCTCGACTGGGCCCCTTCGGCCGCGCCGGCCGCGCCCGCCGGGTCGGGAGCGGGCCTCGCGGCCGACGGCCCGACCGGCGAGGCGGTCCTGTTCGGTGGGAACGTCGGCGGGAACCTCAGCGCGACCACGCAGCTGTACGATGTAGCGAGCGGCCACTGGACCGAGCCGACCCTCTCGCCCTCGCCTTCGGCCCGCAGCGACTTCGCGTTCGCCGCGGATCCCGCCGACGCGGAAGCGGTCCTGTTCGGCGGGGTCGTCAACGCCCAGACGATGCGCGTGGACCGCGCCACCTGGCTCTTCAGTTTCTCGACCGATTCGTGGACGAACATCTCGAGCCCGTCGGCTCCGCCGGCCCGCGAGGACGCGGCATTCGCGGTCGATCCGGGCACCGGACTCGCCTACCTGTTCGGCGGGGAGAACCTCGACTTCTCGACGACCAGCTCGGTGACCTACGACGACCTCTGGAGCTTCAACTTCACGAGCCACGCGTGGACCCAGGTCAACGCGAGCGGGACCACCGTGCCCCCGCCCCTCTCGGGCGCGTCCCTGGTGTGGAACTCGGACCCCGCCGGATTCCTCCTCTACGGGGGCTGCTACCCGTGCACCTCCGATGTGTGGAGCCTCTCCCCGGGAACCGACGCGTGGAGTCTCGTCACCCCGCTTCCCGGCGCCGCGCCCGCCCCGCGCGAGGAGGCCGCGTTCGCGGCCGATCCCTCCCTCGGGTGGGATCTCCTCTACGGGGGCACCGACGGCGCCGTGACGTGGAACGACAGCTGGGCCTTCCGCCCGGCCACCGACGCCTGGCTCGAGCTGACCCCGGACGCCTCGCCCGGTGCGCGGGCCGACGCCGCATACGCTTGGATGGCGGAGACCGGCAACGCATCGTTGCTGTTCAGCGGGGGGAACCTCGCGGCGCCCGCGGTCCCCGATCTGTGGCAGCTCGCGGCGACGTCGAACCTGACGATCCAGGTCGACACCGCCGCGAACGGCACCGGGATCGGCGGGGCGATCGTCACCGTCGACAACCGTACGCTCGACGCGGACGCGTCGGGAGCGGCCACGGTCGAACAGGTCGATCCCGCCGCGACGAACGTGACGGTGGTGGCGCTGGGCTTCGCCGGGGCGAACCTCTCGTTCTGGTTGGCGCCGGGCGCCTCCGTGACGCGGACGATCTCGCTCGGTGCCGTGGCCGATGCCCGGCTCTCCGTGCTCGTCATCGGACCGAACGGGTCGGCGGTGGCCGGCGCCGACGTCGTGGCGAAGACCCTGGGCACGGTCGTCGCCGCGAGTCCCCCCTCCTCCGCGGATTCGGGCTGGGCGAACTTCACCGACGTGCCGACCGCGCTGCCCGTCCCGCCCACCAATCTCACCGTCACCGCCGCGGACGCGTACGCGGACTGGACGACGATCCATATTGTCCCCGGCGCGACCGAGGTCGTACAGGTGTCGCTCATCTCGTATCCCGAGCTCGAGATCCACGTCGTCGGGGAGCTCGCCAACCTCTCGATCGTGAACGTCCGCAACGCCTCGGTGTTCGAGATGGACAGCGATCTCGGGCTCACGTCGCCGTCGGGCTGGCTCAACACCACGTCCACGGCGGCGGGGACCGTCCCGCTCTACGTCGTCGCCGACGGATTCGGGCCCCTCGCCGCCCGCGTCTCGCTGCCCCGCACCGGCCCCGCGCCGGTCCTGCTGGTCATGACGGGGGATGCGTTCGGGACGATCCACGTGGTCGTGCGCGACGCGGTCACCGGTCTACCGGTCGCCGCCGAGGTGCGCGCCACCGCGTCGGTGGCGACGTCGAGCGTCGCCGCGACGGGGGCGTCCCTGACGAACGACACCGGCGTCGCCGTGCTGGCCCTCCCCCAGGCGTTCTACTGGGTGAACGTCTCGGCCGCGAGCTACGTCTCCCAGTCGTCGGGGCCCTCGGTCCGCGTCCTCTCCGGTCTCACGGTGAACCTCACGTTCGCGCTCGTCCCCCGTCCGGGCGCGACCGTCGACGTGCTCGTGCGGGACGGCACGACCGGTGCCTCGATCCCGGACGCGGTGGTCGCGATCCCGTTCCAGCTCGACCATCCGACCTCCGCCGGAGGTTGGGCGAACTTCACGAACGTGCACTTCGGGCTGCTCCCGGTGGTGGTCAGCCACCCGGGCTACGTCACCAACACGACGAACGTCACCTTCACGATCGGGGAGGTCCTCGATCCGCTGCTCGTCAACCTCACGCCGCTCCCGCCGTCCGCGATCACGACCCCCACCCCGTGGGGGGGGTTGAGCGCCGGCCTGTCGGCAGCCTGGCCGTTCCTCTTCCTGCTGATCGTGGTCGGCGGGGGCGTGGCGCTCTACCTGTTCTCGCTCCGGATCCCGCGGCGCGAGACGCCCTCGGGCTCGCGGTGAGCCCGGCCGGCGATCCTACCCGCGTTCGCGAGCGCCCGCGGCGACCGGCGCCGCCGAGGCACCGGTCGACCCCGCGGCGGCACTGGTCCGGAGGACGCCGATGACGACCGCGACGCCGAGGATCGCGCCGATCCCGACGGCGAGGAGCGCGGAGGCCGGGCTCCCGTAGAGCAGGGCGAGGACGATCCCCCCCGCCAACAGCCCCGTCAGCAGCGACGGAAATCCGGGGAGCCGGCCGGGGGGCGGGGGCTCCGGCCGCGACCGCTCCGCGAGGACCTGGACGAAGGCGCTCGACAGCGGCAGCTCAGGGGGCGCCTCGGGGACGCGCGACGGCTCGACCGCCGGGAGCGGGTCCCCGCGCCCCGAGGCGGGCCGGACGATCGCCAGCAAGGTGCCGAGGAGCGCGAGCCCGGTCAGCGCGACGAACGCGGGGTCGCTCGCGCCCGCGAGGGGGGCGAGGCTCGCGGAGCCGCCCGCGAGCGCCGACTCGAGCGCGTGGAGCTGGCTCGAGATCACGTCGAAGTACGCGAGGACCCGGTCCGAGGCGAGCGACGCGGAGCCGAGCGCGGGGGCCGCAGTCGTCGCCGACAGGAGGACGAGCCCATCGGTGCACGCGAGCGCGAGCCCGACCACGCGCGTCCCGAGTCCCCCCTCGTAGAGCGCGGTCCCCAGCAGGACGACCATCGGGCCGGCCGCGAGCGCCCCGAGCGCGATCCCAGATCCGCCGACGGCGGAGAGCGCCCCCGATCCGACGACCGATACGACCGCGAGCACGAGGAACAGGTACACCCCGGCGGCCCCGAGGCGGGCGACCGGGTGGTCGGTCAGGTACGGGAGGACGACCAGGACCGACGCGATCGCGAGCACGCCGAGGGCGACCGCGGCCGCGGCGGCGTCGACGCCCAGGATCGCGTCCAGCCCGACGTACAGGAACGCCGGCACGCCGAGGAGGGCCCACGCCGAGCCCGGGAGCCTCATCCGCCGGCGGCCCCCGCCCGCAGCTGGGCGAACTGGCTCGCGACCAGGTCGGGGAGCCCGGCGCGCCCGTAGGTCGAGGTCGGGATCCCGCGGGCGCGCGCGATCTCCACCGCGCGCATCTGCCGCGCGCGCTCGGGGACCGACGAGAACTCCACCACCGACGCCTGGAACGGATCGGGGAGCGGCGGGAACTGGGCGATCGGGTCCGGCACGAAGACGAAGAGCCGGTGGCCGGCGGAGCGCAGCCGGGCGACGACCTCGATCGGCGGCTCGCTGCCCAGCGCGGTGAAGGCAAAGATCGCCGTGGGACGGGAGAGGCGGTCGCCCAATAGCTGCAGGGCGCTGCCGAACCGGAAGGTGGTCCCGGTGCAGGTCGCCGCGGCGAGCGCCCGATCGATCGACACGCTGTGATCGATCCGGCGACCGAGGGGGAGGAACACCTGCGGCTGGTCGGAGTGGAGCAGGAGCGCGACGTGGTCGCCCTGGGAGAACGCGTACCGCGCGATCAAGAGCGCGGCGTCGACCGCCTGGTCGAGAGCGTCCCCGCCGGGCAGCCCGACCGCCATCGCCCGGCTCGTGTCGAGGAGCAGCGCGATCTCGTTGCGGTTCTCGCTCTCGGACTCCCGGACGTAGAGCCGCTCGAACGTCGACCGCTTCCAGACGATCGTGCGGAAGTCGTCCGACGCTTCGTACTCGCGCAGGGAGCGGAACTCCGAGCCCCGTCCCCGCAGGTCGACCAGCACCTGGCCGAGCGGCGCGGACCGGAGGCGCTCGGTGAGATCGGCGCGCCAGTACGCGGCCTGGGGGACCGCCTCGACCGGCCAGCGTCCCTCGAGCGTCGCGATCCGGAACGCGAGCCCGATCGGGTCGTGGGCCACGACGATCACCGGGCCGATCTCGTACGCGCCCCGGCGGTCCGCGCGGTACGCGTAGGCGAGCCGGACCGGTCGGCCCGACGCCCACCACGTCGCGAGCCGCGGGGTGCCGACCACCGGACGCAGCGGCTCGGGGGTCCGGTCGAACACCTCGACGTACGCCCCCGGTCCCGGTCCGCGCTCGATCTCGAGCGCCATCGTGCCGAGGCCGTCCACGGCGAGCTGGCTCGAGTTCTCGTACCGTCGTACCGACAGGGCATCGGGCGCGACCCAGCGCGTCGCGAAGGCGAAGACCACGACCTCTCCCCCGGCGAAGACGCTCACCACGACCCCGATGAGCAGGATGAGCGGGCTGACCGCGAGCGCGCCGAGGAGGAGCGCGAGGAAGCCGCCGGCGAGCAGTCCCCATCCGCGCGGGGTCAGCACGACGCGGGCGCGCGGCACTCGGCGACCCCCTCCGTCAGCGCGGGACCTTCACGCGGTCGACGGCCCCCCCGATCGCCTCGCGGAGGATGTCGGTCTCGCGCGGCGTGCCGACGTCCTTGCCGGGCGGCCGGCGAACCTCGGGGCGGAGGACGATGCGGTGGTTGAAGACCGGGAAGGCGAGCGCGCGCAGGTCGTCCGGGAGCACGTAGGTGCGACCTTCGGCCGCGGCCCGCGCGCGCGCGGCGAGCAGGAGATGCACTCCCGCCCGCGGCGACGCACCGATCAGGATCCGAGGATCGGTCCGGGTCTCGCGCACGAGATCCGCCGTGTACTCGAACAGGTCGGGGGCGACGTGGGTCGCGGCCAGCCGGCTGCGCAGGCCGGCGATGTCCTCGACCGACAGCACGTGCGCAGGGGGTTCGCGGCCGGGGGCCGCGGTCTGCCGGCGGAGGATCTCGACCTCGTCGGCGCGGTTAGGGTAGCCGAGGAGGTAGCGGAACAGGAAGCGGTCGAGCTGCGCCTCGGGTAGCGGGTAGGTGCCCCCGAGCTCGATCGAGTTCTGGGTCGCGATCACGAGGAACGGGCGCGCGAGCGGATAGCTGCGGCCGTCCACCGTCACCTGGAACTCCTGCATCGCCTCGAGCAGCGCCGACTGCACCTTCGGAGGCGCGCGGTTGATCTCGTCGGCCAGGACGACGTTCGCGAAGATCGGGCCGGGCCGGAACTCGAACTCGTGGGTCCGCGCGCTGAGCACAACGTTCCCCACGATGTCCGACGGCAGCATGTCGGGCGTGAACTGGATCCGGTGGAACGTCAGGTCGAGCGCATGGGCGAACGAACGGACGAGGTAGGTCTTGGCGAGGCCGGGCACCCCCTCGAGCAGGACGTGGCCGTCCGCGGCGAGCGCGATCGTGAGCGCTTCCACCGCTCCCGAGTGACCGATCACGTTGTCGCCGATCGCAGCCTGGAGGCGAGCGAGCGGGCTCGCGGCCTCCTCGGTCGGGACGGCCGTCGGTCCGGTCACCGCGGGTGCGATGGCGCCGGAGGCGGTGGGCGCGGTCACAGCCCCTCCTCGAGCGAGGGGAGCATGGGGCCCAGCTCCCGCAGGGCCTGGTCGAACAGCGTGCGCGCCCGGTGCTCCCAGCCGGGTCGGCGCCATCGGCTGATCGGGTCGTCCGGTGCGGCGGTCTCGGCGAGGCGGGCGAGCCGGTACGCCCGCTCGAGCGTCGCCGTGGAGCGGAGGAGCCGCTGGGCGGTCGCGGGCAGACGGCGGCGCTGCCACCACCCGGGCGCCCTCGGGGCGACCGTGATCCCGTAGCGCCGACCGAGGACCACTTCCGCCCGATAGGCCGCGTAGTCGATCGCCGGCGAGTACCGGCCCGCCTGGAGCGCCTCGTACACGGCGGCCGTCGGGCCGCGCAGCCAGTCGCGGTTGGGGCGGGTCGGCTCGAACCGCGGCGGGTACCGGCCGCGATCGACCAGGAACCATACGAGCGCGGCGAGTCCGAGCAGGAGCAGCGGGATCCCGTAGGCCACGTTCGTGAACAGACCCGTCACGGCGCTCTCGAGGCCCGTCATGCTCCGCTCCGCGTCGCGATCGGGGGAGGGGCGGGCACCGCGGCCGGCCGGTCGGGTCCCGGGGTAAGGGATCTCATGCTCGTCCGACCGTAGATCTCGTGCAGCAGGGCGACCGGGTCCTCGCGGATCCAATCGCTGTACTGCCCGTAGCGGATCGGCTCGTAGAGCTCGTACAGGCGGAACAGAAGGTCGGGGAGCTGGCCCATGTCGGTGCGCAACCCGTGCGCGAGCACGTCGCGGTCGGTCCAGTTCGGGGGCACCCGCAATCCATACGCCCTCTCGAGGTCGGCGAGGACTCCGAGGAACGCGGTCTGGACCGCGCCCGCAAAGTCACCCGCCCTCATGCGTCGCTCGACCTCGGAGATGAGTTCGCTCCCGGAGGGGAGGCGCAACGGGTGCGGCGGCGCACTCGGTGTGGGTCTCGCTACCGGTTCGGGCACCCCGCTCCTCCGGTCGATTCTCCCTTAGCCCCGCCGCCGAGTTAAGCTCGACCGGCAGTGGCCGGAGGACCTCGGGGACGCGCGGGTCCGCTGCACGGCCGCCCCGGATCCGAGACGGATCGGGCCGGGGACGCGTTCCGGATTCGCGGGGCCCGGCCCGGCATATGCACCGTCCTCGCCCGGATTCCGGATCGAACGTACCGTCGATCGCGACCGGTTCACCGCCGGTCGTCGGGCCGGCGAGCGCGCATCGGTTCAAGAACCCGGGGGACCCATCCCACTCCCGTGCCCCGGTCGAGCTCCCCCGCCCCCAGCGGGACGGACCTGCGCGCGCCGGTCGAGGCGGAGGGCCGGTTCTCGACGGGGATCGCGGACTTCGACCGGGTGCTCGGCGGGGGCTACCGCCGGGGGACGGTCACGCTCTTCCGGGCCGACGAGTCGGTCGGGACCGAGGACCTCGATCTCCTCCTGTTCCCCACGCTGCTCAGCATGCTCTACCGATCGCGCGGCCTCGTGGCCGTGCTCCCGTCCCGCGACTCCCCGCACGCCTTCCGGTCGCGGCTCACGCGGTTCGTGACGCGGCGCCGGTTCGACAGCCGCGTGCGCATCTGCGATTACGTCGGCGAGGACGCCGAGGCCCCGTACGTCGTGCCGCTGGGACCGCGGGGGTTCCCGAGGCGGGGACGCACGCCAAGCGCTAAGGAGCAGGCCGCCGGACTCGCGAAGATGCTGGCCGCCGAGCGTGCCGCGCGGGGGACCGGCGGCAGGCCGTTCGTCGAGCTGACCGCGTTCGAGGTGTTCGAGACGCTCCTGGGAGCCGAGACCGCCCTCCCGCTGTTCTACCACGGGATCAAGAGGACCCGCGAGCTCGGCAACCTCGGTCTCGGGATCCTCGGCCCCGGGCTCGGCGTCGAAGCCGGGATCCGGCGGATGGTCGATAGCGAGATCGAGCTGCGCCGCGAGGACGTCGGTCTCGTGGTGCGGGGCGTCCGGCCGGCCTTCTCGAGCCACGTGGCGACCATCGATCCCGATCGCGGGGCGCCCCACGTGACGTTCACCCCGCGCCCTGCGTGAACGACGCGGGATCGCGGCGGGCGCCGATCCTACCGGGCGGGACCCGTTAGCTCGCCGCGCCGAGAGACCACTCGAATCGGAGCACGCTCCGGCGCCCGTCCTGGTACATCGGGTGATGCGGTGGGATCGGGAACTCTCCGATGAGCTCCGCTCCGATGCGATCGAGCGTGCGGCGGGAGGCCCGGTTGGTTGGGTCGCATGTGATCATGAGGCGGCTTAGCCCGTGCGCGAGCGCGACCGGACGCAACAACCGACAGGCCCGGCCCGCGTAGCCGTGTCCCCGGTAGGCTTCGTCGATCCGGTAGCCGACCTGCCCCGAGGTGCGGAGGTCGGGGTGTTCGTCCACGCGACCGACCCGGAGCGCGATCGACCCGACGGAAGTCCCGTCACGGTGGCGCGAGATGCGGAAGTGGTAGCACGGTACCCGGTGCCGCCCCGGGTCCGCAGGCTCGCGCTCCTGGACCGTGAGGTCGATCGTGCCGTCCGTGAGAACGCCCCACTCGCGGAACCGGAACGTCATGGCGGGCGCCGAGGGGCGCGGCCGACTAACCGTTTACCCGGCACCCGAGGGAAGACGGCCGCCGGGCGACCGGACCCCGCTAGGCCGAGGGCGGAGGGGTCTCGGATCCGGGCGCCGCGCCTTCCATCGGAGGGGCCGCGCTCTCCATCGGGGTTGGCGCCGGAGCGGCGGCGGCTCCCTTCTTCTTCACGACGACGCCGACGATCAGGATGACGATGCCCGCCGGGAGCAGCACGGTGCCGATCGTGCTGAGGGCCGTCGTGATCGTGAACGTCGCATTCGTCGTGCCCCCGCTCGAGCTGACGACGCCCATGATGATGTAGCCGCTGTTCGGCTGATTGAGCGTGAAGCTGCCGCTCGTCCCGGACTGGAACGTGAGGTCGCTCACCGAGCTCGAAGAGGCGTTCGGGTTCGAGCACGAGCTCGTGCACGCCCCGGCGGCGATGCTCACGGAGATCGGGGCGCTCCAGCTCACGGACACGGGGATCGTTCCGGTCAGCGAAAAGCCGGAGACCTGGCCCAGGTAGAAGGGCGTGTCCGATGACGAGCTCACCGTCTGGGACGCCTGAGGTACGACCGGCACGAACAGCAGGACCGCCCCGATCACCAGCAGGACCACTCCGACGATCACCAATCCAAGCCTCACGTTCGATCCCCCCGCGTTCCATCGCCTCATCCTACATATGGGCTCGTAAGTTTCGTATTTCGTGAGAGAGGCTCGGAGGCGGGCACCCCGACGGCTCGTCCTCACGCGAGGATCCGCCGGCCCGTGCCGGTTCGCGCCCAAACCGTTTTCCCCGCGATAGGAATCCGCCGCGGCGTGTCGGGGTCGCCGGTCGTGGTCATCGCCGACCCGATCGATCGGGCCGCGGTCGAACGACTCCGGGACGGCCCCTGTCAAGTCGTCGATGCGAGCGCGGACCCCACCCAGCTTCGGGCGCAGCTCGGCCCGGCGTGGGGCCTGATCGTCCGCAGCCGCACGAAGGTCACGGCGGACCTCCTCGCGTCGGCGCCGCACCTCGCGCTCGTGGCCCGCGCCGGGGTCGGGGTGGACAACATCGACATGGCGGCCGCCGGATCGAGGGGCGTGCGCGTGGTGAACGCCCCCGCGGCCGCGACCGTCAGCGTCGCCGAGTTGACGATGGCGCTGTATCTCGATCTCCTGCGCGGGCTCATTCCCGCGGCCGTGGCCACCAAGGCGGGCCGATGGGAGCGGGGCGCCCACGGCCGGGAACTGTCGGGCAAGACGATCGGGTTCGTCGGCTACGGGCGGATCGCCCGCGAGGTCGCCCGCCGCGCCGCGGCCTTCGGGGCCCGCTCGATCGCCTTCGACCCGTTCGTCGAACGGACCACGGACGGCACGGAGATCGTCGCGCTCGAAGCCGTCCTGAGCCGGTCCGACATCGTCAGCCTCCACGCCGCGCTGACCGCCGACAACCATCATCTCATCGACGCGGACGCCCTCGCGCGCATGCGGCCGGGATCGTACCTCGTCAACGTCGCGCGCGGCCCGTTGGTGGACGAGG
>Ga0335073_10005437_pt1 | contig 17875 bp, 17 predicted proteins | sample Lox_Sample_22_FD_207093 | JGI IMG/M metagenome (GOLD analysis project Ga0335073, IMG submission 207093) | Soil microbial communities from Loxahatchee National Wildlife Refuge, Florida, United States - Lox_Sample_2.2 | ecosystem: Environmental > Terrestrial > Soil > Wetlands | place: USA...
GCTCACAGCCGGCCGGCCCGTCAGCAGGCAGGACGCCGCACCGCGGCGGGACGCTGGTGTGCTCCTGTTCCCGGCATGACCAGCCGTCGACGCACACCGAGCCGTCCGGGTGATAGAGCCATGCCGTGTTCATGATGTGCCTCCAGCCACACGGACCGGGCGTGCCATCGGAGAGCTCCTGGTCGATCTGCCGTTCGGCCGCCCGCAGCACCGCGGCGAGCCCGGGCTGGCGCTCGCCCAGCAGCTCGCGCACGTGTTTCCTGTTGTCCCTGGCCCGTATGTTAGCGCTCACAATGCATCACCTGACCTATGAAGCTACCATCCGCCGCTCACGCGGCCCTCGGTATCGCGGGTGCCGGCCCAGGCATCGCGGGTGCCGGCCCAGGCATCACGATCACGGCGTCCAGCACCAGCTCCCCCGCGTCGTCGAAGAGCACGACGCCGTTGCAGAGCAGGCTCCAGCCCTGCTCGGGGTGGCACGCCACCACGCACGCGGCGGCACGGTCCCGCGCTGACGCGGCGGGACACCGGGGCTGATGCTGGCACATGGCTTCCTCCAGCACGGCGGGCTGACCGGGATGGCACCGTGACCCCGGCCGTCAGGGGCCCCGGCGATCGACACGTTCGTGTCGTACTAGCGACGATGGCAGAAGGCCGTGGTTCAGTCTTCATGGCCAACCCCCGGATCTCGCTACCGGTTAGCCGGAGTACCCCCGGTCGGGTAACCCCTACCAGCCGAGCTGGATCCGCGCCGCCCGGCTGCGTATAGCTTACTTTTTCGACACAGCACAGTCCAGTACTGGAGCATTCAGGATTGTGTGTCATTAACCCCGTGATAGCGGGGAAAACGACACACGATCAGGTGGAGACGCCGTCCCGGCCGGCCCCGGGCACGGGCCGGGCCAGCCCGGCGATTTCGCTGTATCAGCGCACCCGCGGCCGGCTCTGTCCGACTGTGTGCCACCTTCCCCGCTCGGGCAGCGCGGAAGCGGCGGGGAGGATGAGCGTACCTATGGGCAAGAACGCTGGGAGATCCGGGCCGCTCCTGCTGATCAGGACTCAGGAATCTGAGCGGAGCCTGGCGGCAGGCTCCTGGTACCTGATCGGCCGCGATCCGCAAGCCGACGTGGTGATTCCCGACGCCCGCGTGTCGTGGCAGCACGCCATGGTCCGGCTGGACGGCGGCCGCTGGATCCTGGCGGACAACGGCAGCACCAACGGCACCTACGCCGACGGCCAGCGGGTGGACCGGATCGAGATCACCGGGGAATGCCTGATCCGGCTCGGCGATCCGGCCGACGGGCCGGCCCTGAGCTGCACCGTGAACCGGCCCGCCCTGCCGCGGGCCGCCGCACCGCTGCGGGCCGGCGCACCGCCGCAGGCCGCCAGGCCGCGGCGCATCGGCCGGGCGCCGGACAACGACATCGTGGTCTCCGACCCCAGCGTCTCCAGCTACCACGCCGAGCTGCACGAGGCCGGGGGCGTGTACCGCATCGTGGACCTGGGCAGCCACAACGGCACCTTCGTCAACGAGCAGCGCGTCACGACCGCGGCGCTGAGCGAGGGAGACGTCGTCGGCCTGGGCGACGCCACGTACCAGCTGGGCGGCCGGGACCTGCGGGAGTTCGCCAGCCCTGATGCGTGCTCTCGGACCCCGAACTGCTTGACGAGGTGGCGGTGGACGAGGAGCGGTCCGGCAAGGGCGTCGAGGGGGTCAGCTTCTTCGCCCAGCTGAGCCCGGCGCGGCCTGTCCGGGTACCCTGCCACCCATGGCAGGCCTCGGCGGCGGGGCGCACCGTGCCCTCATGAAGCAGGTGGTGGCCCACTACCGGCACGACGACCGGATCCGCGCGGTCGCGGTGTTCGGCTCGGTCGGCGCCGGCACCTGGCACGAGCTGTCCGACGTCGACCTCGACGTAGTCATCTCCGACGCCGCGCGGGTGGATCCGGCCGAGGAGATAGCCGCGCTGTTCGGCCCGCGAGCCGCCATCGTCCTGACCGGGGCCGATTCGGCCGACGTGGTGCTCGATTCGGCTGAGGAGATCTCGATTCGCTGGCATCCGCTGCGGACGACCAGCCCGAATATCTCCGCCTCGGTCCGCGTCATCGCGGGCCGGATCTCCGACGCCGACCTGGCCGCGGCCGGGGCCGCCAACCGGGCCGCGCCCGACGAGCCGCGGCTTCTCGACGCCGCGGTACGCGACGCCATCGGCGCGCAGAAGGCCCTGGCCCGCGGGCGCCGCTGGGAGGCGGCCGCGGCGGTGGAGCGGATGCGCAGATCGCTGACGGAGCTGCGGGGCCGCCGGGACAGCCTGCGGCTCGAGCCGGCCGACCCGGCGCAGGCCCTGGCGGCCGTGCTGGCCGAGATCCAGGCCGATTACGACCTCGGGCCCCGGCGGGCTGTCCTGCTCGAGCAGGCCGGGCTCAGGCCGGCCGGAACGCGGCGGCGATCTCCTCCCGGCCGGCCCCCGCCGCCAGCAGGACGTGCAGCAGCAGCCGGGCCTTGAGCGGATCGAGGAACCCGGCGCTGATCAGGCCGCGGCCGAGCAGGTCTAGTTCGGAGCCGGGGAAGCCGTAGGTGCCGGCCAGCAGCGATCCCCGGCCGGTCCGCGAGGCGACCACGACAGGGATCTGCCCGGCCAGGTCGGCCAGCACGGGCACGAGGGCGGCGGGCGCGCGCCCGGCCCCGAACGCGGCTACGACCAGCCCGTCGAAACGGCCGCCCGCGGCGCGCAGCAGCTCGCCGTCGTCACCCAGGGTGAGGACGATCAGGCCGGTGCGAACCGGCCCGGGCGGGCCGGCCGCGGGCACCGTGAACCGCCCGGCGGGACGGGTCAGCAGCCGCGCCTCGCCTTCGACGATCCGCCCGATCGGCCCCGCCGGCGGCGAGGTGAACGCGGTGACGCTGGTGGTGTCGGTCTTGCGGACGTACCGGGCGGCATGGATCTCGTCGGCGAACACCACCACGCAGCCGAGATCGCGCAGCCGCGGGCTGGCCGCCGCCTGCACGGCGGCGAGGATGTTCGCCGGGCCGTCGGGCCCGGCCATGGCGGGGTGGCGCATAGCCCCGGTCACCACCACCGGCTCAGCGCCGGCGTGCAGCAGGTCGAGCAGGAACGCGGTCTCCTCGATCGTGTCGGTGCCCTGGATGACCACCGCGCCGGCCGCTCCCGAGGCGACCTGCTCGCGGATCGCGGCGGCCAGGCCGAAGATGTCGGCGATGGTCAGCGACGCACCTGCCGGAAGTCGCGGACCTCCAGGCCGGCCCCCACGCCGGCCAGCCCGGGGACCGCCTCGAGAAGCTGCTGCCCGGTCAGGGCGGGCACGACGCCGCCCGCCCCGGTCATGGCGATGGTGCCGCCGAGGGTGAACACCGCGACCCGGGCGGCAGGGGGCGAAGCCGCCGCTGGCGTCACGGCCCGCTAGCCGCCCGCCGCGCCAGTCGGCGTGACGGAGGGGGTGGCGGAGTCCGGCGGGGTACTGGCCGGGCTGGTGCTGCTGGGGGCGGTGGAGGCCGGCGCGGTGCTGGCCCCCGGGGAACTGCTGGCGCCGCTGGGCGTGGTGCTGGGGGTGGCGGTCCCCTTCGGGCTGGCCGATGGCGTGGGGGACGGGCGGCCTGACGGGCTAGGTGACGGGCTGGCCTTGCCCACCGCTCCGCCGCCGAGGGTGGTGCCGTGACCTGGCTTGCCCTGGACCACGGCGGACAGCGGCTTGCCCGCGGCCCCCTCCAGCAGGGTGACCACGATGGCGCAGCCGACGAACGCGGCGACGATGAACGCGACGGGACCGGCCCAGCGGCGCGAACTCGGCCGGCGATGCGAGCTCGGCCGGCTGTGCCGGCCGGCGCCGGCCGGGGCGGCCAGGGCCGCGGTGGTCCCGGCGGCCTCCGTGGCCTCGGTGACCGCAGCCTCGGTGACCGCAGCCTCGGTGACCGCGGCATCCTCGCCGGGGTGCAGGTGGTATCCCCGGGCGCGGAGGGCCTCGGCCCGGGCGGTGGCGAGGGCCGCGGACCGGCGGATGCCCCGCTCGGCCCACCAGGAGCACGTTCCTGCGGCCAGGCTGCCGACCACCATCCCGGCAATCGTCCCGGCGGTGCCGATCAGGCTGCCCAGGATCGCGGCGAGCACGGTCCCGGTGGTGGCGGCGACGATGGCGGGCAGGTGCGAGCGGAAGGTCTCCGGCGTGGTTTCTGGTTTGGTGTCTCGTTTAGCGGTATCGCTGGTCATGATGTCCAGAAGGTCATGGCGCGGCGGGACGGGCGGTTTCCAGAAGGGCCAGGCTACCCGATGCCTCCCAGGTCTCCCAATGACGGGGAACACCGGCACCGTCGCTGGGCCGGACTCGCGGGCCGGTCAGCGTCTTTCGGCGTGGAAGGCCTCGAGCGCCTCGGTGGGGGTCTCGTAGTAGGCTCGGGGGCCCAGCGCCGCGCTGATCCCGTAGCGGTCGAGCTGGTGCCGTACCGGGCCGAGGACGTTGCTGAAAACGAGGCGGACCTGCCGCTGGTGCAGGTGCTCGACCACCTTGGCCAGGACGTCGGACGCGGTGAAGTCGACGTCCTCGACGGCGACCATGTCGATGATCATCCAGCGCAGCGGGCCGCCGTGGCTGGCCAGCGTGAGGACGTCCTCCCCCAGCTTGGCCGCGTTGGCGAAATACAGGCTGGTGCCGAACCGGTAGACCACCAGCCCGTCCTCGCTGCGGGCGCCCGGCGCGACCGGGATGACCCGCCAGTGCCCTTCCGGTGACTTCACCAGGACGCTGTTGAGCGGGCTGTAGCTGTGCCGCAGGTGATCGACGATCGAGGCGATGACGGCGAGCACGATGCCGTACTCGACCCCCAGGACCACCACCGCGACCGCCGTGACCAGGGCCACGGCGAATTCGTGTTTCCTGGTGGCCATGATGTGCCGCATCCCCGCCAGGTCGACGAGCCCGGCCGCGATCAGGAAGACCACGGCGGCCAGCGCGGCGTCGGGCAGGTAGGCCAGCGGCGCGGTGAGCAGCACCAGGACCAGGAGCACCACGACGGAGGCGGTCAGCTGGGACAGCTGGCTGCGGCCGCCGGCGGCGGCCACTATCTGGGCCTTGGTCGGGCTGCCGTTGACCGCGAACGTGCCGGAGAACGCGGCGGCGGCGTTGGCGGCGCCCAGGCCGACCAGATCGTCGTCCTCGCTGAACTCCTCCTCGTACTTCGCCGCGTAGGCGCGGGAGGTGGCCGCGCTCTGGGCCAGGATGACGACGAACAGCGACAGCGCGACACCGGTCAGCGCCCTGATGTCGTGCCAGCCGAGGGCGGGCAGCCCCAGGCTCGGCAGCCCGCGCGGGACGGGGCCGACCACGGCCACGCCGTGGCGGGCCAGATCCGCGGCCCGGCTCACCCCGATCGCGATGACCACCGCGATCAGCATGCCCGGAATCTTGCGGCTGATCCGGCTGGTCACCATCACGATCACGATGACCCCGGCCGAGATGGCCACGTCGGCCAGGTTTGCGTGCGGCAGGGCGCGCGCCGTGTTGGCCAGCTTGGGCAGGGTCGACCGGCCCGCGGCGGTCACCCCGAGCATGCCGGGCAACTGCCCGGCCGCTACCTGAATGCCGACGCCGGTCAGGAAACCGACCAGCACGGTGCGGGACAGGAAGTTGGCCAGGAAGGCCAGCCGGGCCAGCCGGGCCACCAGCAGCAGCGCGCCGGTCAGCAGGGCGGCCAGCCCGGCCAGCCGGACGTACCGGTCCGAGCCCGCCGCGGCCAGGCCGGCCAGCGCGGCCGCGAGGATGGCCGCGGTGGCGGAACGCCGCCATCGGCAGGAGCATCGTGTACAGGCCGGTGACCAGCGGCATCCCGGCGATCTTGGCGTAGCCGAGCACCTCGGGGACGCCGATCGCGGCGAGCGTGAGGCCGGCCAGCGCCTCGGCGGGCACCCGGGTCCTGTCGAGGGGCAGTACTCCCCGCAGCACCGGCAGTCCCCGCAGCCATCCAGGCCAGCGGCCACCCGGGAATCCCGGCATCGTCTCACCTCCGCCGTCCGAAGGACCGTTCGGGATCCGTTCATCATCTCGCCATTCGGGCCTTCCGCGCCTTGACGGCGTACCACGGGCACCACAGAATGACCGGGGAAAGGGGAGCCTCTTTGGACGTCGTCCCGGCCGGCTCGGGAGCCGACGCGATCGTGCGGGCGCTGGCCGGGGCCGGCGCCCGGCTGATGTTCGGCATGCCGGGCGGCGGCCCCAACCTGGACGTGGTCGGGGCGGCGGCGGCGGCCGGGCTGCGCTTCGTCCTGGCCCGCGGCGAGACCGCCGCGGTGATCATGGCGGCCACCTGCGCCGATCTGACCGGCGCGCCCGGGTCCGTGGTCGTCACCCGGGGTCCCGGGCTGGCCAGTGCGGTGAACGGCATCGCGCACGCGGCTCTCGACCGGCTGCCCGTGGTGGTGATCGCGGACACCGTCCCGGCCGCCGACGCCGGCCGGATCAGCCACCAGCGGATCGACCAGCCCGCCCTGGGCCGGTCGGTGGCCAAGGCGGCGATCGCCGTCGGCGGCCCGCGGCCCGCCGCGGCGGCCGCGCGCATCGTCCGGCTGGCCCTGTCGCCGCCGCCCGGCCCGGTCATCGCCAACCTGGACGCCAGTGCCCCGGCCCCCGCCGACGGCGCCGGCCCCGAAGGCAGCGGCCCGGCGGCCTCCCCGGCCGGCGCCTCGGTCTTGGCCGCGGCCCTGCGCGCGGCCCGGCGCCCGGTGCTGCTGCTCGGCACGGGCGCGATCCCGCAGACCGCCCCCCTCCGGGACGCCCTGGCCGGGCGGGGCATCCCGGCGCTGCACACCTACCGGGCCCGCGGGGTCCTGCCGGACGGCGGCGCCGACGCGGCCGGGCTGGTCACCGGAGGCACGATGGAGTGGCCGCTGCTCAGCGCGGCCGATCTGATCATCGGGCTCGGCGTGGACGAGGCCGAGATGATCCCCGCGCCGTGGGACTACGCCGCCCGGACGATCCTGGTCGCCGGGCCGGCCGCGAGCACCGCCCCAGCCGCCGCGTACCGCGGCTACTTTACCGGCGCGACCGCGCTGCGGATGCCGCTGGCCCAGGCGCTGGAGGTGCTGGCCGCCGGTCCCGGCCACGACTGGCCGCCGGGAGCCGGGCGCGCGGCCCGGGCCGACGCCGCCGGGCGGCTCGTTTCCGCGGCCGCCGCCGCACCCGGGCGGCTGGCTCCCCAGCAGGTCGTCGCGACCGTGCGGGCCGGTACCCCGCCGGAGACCATCGCCACGGTGGACGCGGGCGCGCACATGCTGGTGGCCATGCCGCTGTGGGAGGTGCCCGAGCCGCGCCGGCTGCTCGTCTCCAGCGGGCTCGCCACCATGGGCTACGCGCTGCCCGCCGCCATCGCCGCGGCCCTGTGCGAGCCGCGGGTGCCGGTGGTGGCCTTCACCGGGGACGGCGGCCTGGGCATGACGCTGGCCGAGATAGAGACGGCCGTCCGGCTGTCGCTGCGGATCGTCGTGATCGTCTTCAACGACGCCGCGCTCAGCCTGATCAAGATCAAGCAGAAGCCGGCCGGGCAGGGCGGCGACGACGCCGTCCGGTACCGCCCGGTCTCGTTCGCGGCCGCCGCGGCCGCGCTGGGCGCCGCGGGGGTCGCGGTCAGCACCGAGCGGGACCTGGCCACGGCGCTGGCGGCCGCGCTGGGCCGCCCCGGTCCCACCGTCATCGACGCCAATGTGGACCCGGCCGGCTATCCGGCGGTCATGGAGCTGAGCCGGGGCCAGGCCGGACGCAGGTCCGTGCCCGGCATCGGCCGGGCGCGACAGGCGCGCGGCCCGTTACGCTTTCCGGGGCAGCGCCGACGCGAAGGAGCGTAAACCGTGAGCATTACCGTGGCGAAGTTCAGGGACGTCGCCGAGGGCACCCAGCCGGGTCAGTTCATGATCGGCGAGCGGGAGCCGGTGGCCAGCCTGGCCGACCTCGACCCGATCTACAAGCGGCTGCTCGACGAGCCGGTGACCGCCATCGTCGCGGTCACCGGCTCGGACGGCCTGCCTAACCTGACCCCGGTCTGGTTCGACTACGAGGGCGACACCGTCCTGCTGAACCTGGCCACCCACCGCAAGAAGGTGGCCTGGCTGCGCCAGGTGCCGCACGCCACGTTCTTGCTGATGAACCCGGAGAACACCTACCACTGGCTCAGCCTCAAGACGACGGTCAAGCGGGAGGTCTCCGAGGACGACCCGGCGGAGGGCCAGCGGGTCACCGATCAGCTCGACCGGATCTGGGTGAAGTACACCGGCAACGAGCCGCCTTACGCCCTGCGCGACCCCTCGATGGACGAGCGGCGGGTCCTGTTCGAGCTCGAGGTGGTCAAGGTGGCCACGTTCGGGCGGCCGTAGCTCCGCCCGCGGCCGGCCGGAAGGATCACCGCCGGTGCCCGGCATGCCCCGCGTCGTCGTCATGGGCGGGTCGGTGGGCGGCCTGACCGCCGCGCTGGTGCTCCGCGACGCGGGCTGCGAGGTCCGGGTCTTCGAGCGATCGTCGGCCGCGCTCCAGGCCCGCGGCGCGGGCATCGCCGCCCTGGAGGCCACCCTGCGCTACCTGACCGAGCGGGGCGGCCGGCGGCGGGCCGACGTGTGCTCGTCCACCGACTGGATCCGGTTCCTGCGGGCCGACGGCAGCGTCCGGCACGAGCAGCGGCACCGGTACCTGTTCTCCTCGTGGAACACCATCTACCGGTCGCTGCTCGAGCTGCTCGACCCGGGCCGCTACCTGCTCGGCCGCGAGGTCACCGCGTTCAGCCAGTCCGGGGACACGGTCCGCGTCACGCTGGCCGACGGCTCGAGTACCGACGCCGACCTGCTGGTGTGCGCTGACGGCGTGAGCTCGCTGGCCCGGGCGCGGCTGCTGCCGGACGTCCGGCCGTCCTACTCGGGCTACGTGGCCTGGCGCGGGACGCTGCCCGAGCGGGCCCTGCCCGCGGCGACCCGCGAGCGGTTCGGCGACGCGATCACCTACCAGGTGCTCGAGCACAGCCACGTCCTCGTCTATCCCATTCCCGGCCCCGGCGGCGCGCTGACCGCGGGCGACCGCCTGGTCAACTTCGTGTGGTACGTCAACGTGGCCGAGGGCGCCGAGCTCGACGAGCTGATGACCGGCCGGGACGGCATCCGCCGGCCGGTGTCGCTGCCGCCCGGCGCGGCCACCGGCCCGGCGGTGGCCGCCATGCGGGACGGCGCCCAGGCCGCCTTCGCCCCGCCTATCGCGGCGGTGGTCACCGGCGTGCGGGAGCCGTTCGTCCAGGTCGTCTACGACATCGCGGTCCCCCGCATGGTGTTCGGCCGGGTCTGCCTGATCGGCGACGCCGCCTTCGCGGTCCGCCCGCACGCGGCCGCGGGCACGGCCAAGGCCGCGGCCGACGGCTGGGCCCTGGCCGGGGAACTCGCCTCGGCCGCCGGGGATGTGCCGGCCGCGCTGGCCGGCTGGGAGCGCCAGCAGGTGGCCCTCGGCCGGGACCTGCTGGCCCGGTGCCGCGACATCGGCGACGCCTCGCAGTTCCGCGGCACCTTCCGGCCCGGTGACCGGCGGCTCATCTTCGGGCTTTACGGCCCGGGGAACTAGCCCGGGCCGTGAAGCCCGGCGCTCAGTCGGCGGCGATGGCGGCCAGCACGTCGATCCTGGCCGCCCGGCGGGCCGGCCACACCGCCGCCAGCAGGCCGAGCAGCGCGGCGAGCACCAGGAAGATCACCAGGTCGGAGACGGGCACCACGGTGTCGGTGATGCCCTGATTCTTCAGCGAAGAGACCAGCGCGAGACCCATGCCGGTGCCGATGATGATCCCGATGACGGCGCCGAAGATGGCCAGGATCACCGCCTCGGACCGGATCATGGTCCGGACCTGGCGCCGCCGCATCCCGACCGCGCGGAGCAGGCCGATCTCCCGGGTGCGCTCGAACACCGAGAGCATGAGGGTGTTCACGATCCCGATGAGCGCGATCAGCACGGCCAGGGCGAGCAGCGCGTAGACCAGGCCGAGGACCTGGTTGACGCTGGACACCTGGGCCTGCTCGAACTGGGCCCTGGTCTGGACCTGGACGTTCGGGAACGGGGCCAGGGCGCTGGTGACGGCGCTGTCCGCGGCGCTGCCGCTGGTGCGCAGCAGCAGGGCGCCCGGCGGCTGCGGGGAGTAGTGGGACAGGAAGAACGCGGAGCTGACCAGGTAGCTGCCGATCAGGGCGTTGGCTTCGTAGATCCCGCCCACCTGCAGGGTGGCCGGGCCGGTCAGGGCGAACCTGGCCGGCACGGTGTCGCCGACCGCCAGGTGCTTGTCCTGCGCGGTGGTCGAGTCGATGAGCAGCTCGCCCCGGGCCAGGGCGGCCGGGGTGCCCGAGGTCATCCGCAGGATCACCGTGTCGGCCAGGTGCTCCGTGGATGCCGCGGTGAGCTGGGACAGCGTGCCGTCGAACTCGAACTGCCCGCCGTACACGGTGGTGGTCGCGGTGACGCCCGGGACGGCCGTGGCGATGGAAGTCGCCGAGTTGCTGAGCTCTCCCGACCCGGTGGGCGTCACGATCAGGTCGGCGCTGATGGCCTGGTCCGCGCTGCTGGTGGCCGACCGGGACACCGAGGCGCCGAACACCGATATCGCGGCGACCAGGGCCAGGCCGACCATGAGCGCGGAGGCGGTCTGGGCGGTCCGCCTGGGACTGCGCATGGAGTTCTCCCGGCCGAGCTTGCCCGGCTCGCCGAGCAGCCGGGCCAGCGGACGGCCGATCACGCTGGACAGCGGGCGGGCCAGAGCCGGGGCCAGGGTGGCGGTGCCGAGGAAGATGGCGACCGCGCCCACGCCGACCAGCAAGATGGCCGGCTTGGCCAGCCCGATGGCGAGCAGGATCGCCCCGGCCAGGGCCAGCGCCATACCGCCGATGAACCGGCGCCGGAGCGAGCCGGCCGGACCGGACTGACGGTCATCCAGCGCGGCGATCGGCGGGATGCGCACGGCGCCGCGGGCCGGGCCGAGCGCGGCCACGACCGTCACGCCGACGCCGACCAGCAGCCCGACCAGCGCGGTGCGCGGCTCGAACACCAGCGACCCCGGCGGCAGCGTGATCCCGAACCCGCGGAGCAGCGCCTGCAGCCCGAGCGCGGCCAGCACGCCGAGGCCCAGGCCGATCACCGAGGAGACCAGGCCCACCAGGGCCGCCTCGCCGAGCACCGAGCGGAACACCTGACGGCGGCTCGCGCCGACGATCCGCAGCAGGGCCAGCTCCCTGGTCCGCTGCCCGACGATGATCGAGAACGTGTTGAAGATGGTGAACCCGCCCACGAACAGCGAGATGAACGCGAAGACCAGCAGCGCGGTGGAGAAGAAGGCCAGCGCCTGGTTGACCGAGTTCGTGCTCTCGTTCACCACGGTCTGCCCGGTCACCACCTCCGCCCCCGGCGGCAGGACCTTCGCGATGGCCCGCTGGACCGCGGCCTTGTCGGCGCCGGGAGCGGTCACCACGTTGATGTCGTCGAGCTGGCCGGGCTCCTGGGCGATGGCCTGCGCGGTCGGCAGCGTGAACGCGGCCAGCGTCGCCCCGGCCAGGTTGTTCGCCGTCCCGAACTCGGCGATGCCGGTGATGGTGAACGTGCGGATCGGCCCGGCGGTCAGGATGCGGACCTGCTGCCCCACGGAGAAGTCGTACTTCTGCGCGGTGCCGGCGTCCATCACCACGTCGCTGGAGCTGGTCGGCGGGCGGCCGGCGATCAGGTTCAGGCTGGAGAACCGCGGATCCGGGTTGAAGCTCACGGCCAGGGTGGGCGCGCCGCCGGTCTGGATGGCCTTGCCCTCGTGGCTGATGAACTGGGCGTAGCCGGTGACCTCGCCGTGCGCGGCGGCGACGCCGGGCACGCCCTGGACGGTGGCCAGCAGCGACTCGGGCAGCCCGTTGCGCACCGCGTTCCCGCCGCTGCCGAGCTGGGCGACGCCCCGGACCTGGAAGTCGATCTTGGAGTAGATGTTGCCGAACAGCTCGCTGAACGTGTTGTGCAAGGTGTCGGTCAGCACGAACGTGCCGGAGATGAAGGTGACGCCGAGCACGATCGCCAGCGCGGTCAGGGCCAGCCGCAGCTTGTGGGCCAGCAGGCCCTTGATGGTCACGTTCCGCATGTCAGGCCCCCAGCGTCCGCATCCGCTCGAGCACGGAGTCGGCGGTCGGCTGGTGGAGCTCGCCCACCACGGCCCCGTCGGCCAGGAACACGACCCGGTCCGCGTACGCGGCCCCGCGCGGGTCGTGCGTCACCATGACGATCGACTGGCCGAGCTCGGTCACCGAGCGCCGCAGGAACGCGAGCAGGTCCGCGGAGGCGTTGGAGTCAAGGTTGCCGGTGGGCTCGTCGGCGAAGATGAGGTCCGGCTTGCGGATCAGGGCCCGGGCGCAGGCGACCCGCTGCTGCTGGCCGCCGGACAGCTCACCGGGACGGTGCGTGAGCCGGTCGCCGAGATCCAGTTGCTTCACCAGGTAGCCGAGCCAGTCCCGGTCGACCTTGGTCCCCGCCAGGTCGGCCGGCAAGGTGATGTTCTCGGCCGCGGTCAGCGTCGGGATCAGGTTGAAGGACTGGAAGACGAAACCGATCTTGTCCCGCCGCAGCTGGGTGAGCCCGGCGTCATCGAGTTTCCCTACGTCCTGGCCCCCCACGAACGCCTGCCCCGACGTCGGCCGGTCAAGACCGGCCATGCAGTGCATGAGTGTCGACTTGCCCGAGCCCGACGGGCCCATCACGGCGGTGAACCGGCCGCGCTCGAAGGTGACGTCGATGCCGGCCAGCGCGTGCACGGCCGCCTGCCCGGCCCCGTAGGTCTTACGCAGGTCGACGGCGCGCGCGGCCGCCCCATTCGCAGATTCGGCCATCCTGTTCTCCCTCGTATTTACTGACGTGAACCCCTGAAGCATCATGGCGTCCGGCCGGTATGGGAAACATCGGCCCGCGGGGTGATTTCACGCGGGCCCGGTACCAAGCCACTCGTACCGCGCCTCAGCCGATGTGATGGCGCTGGGCGTAGCCGATAGCGGCAGCCCGGTCCCGCGACCCGGTCTTGGCGAAGATCCGGTTGATGTGGGTCTTGATCGTGTGGTTGCTCAGGCACAGCCGCCCGGCGATCTCGGTGTTGGTCAGCCCCCGGGCGATCAGGCCGAGGATCTCCGCCTCGCGCTGGGTCAGGCCGTCGGGTGGTTCGGGCCTGGACGGCTCGGCCGGGCCCGGCGTCGCGGCGGCCGCCAGGAGCATGTCGTGGACGCGGGGGTCGAAGACGGTGAGCCCGCCCGCCGCGGCCTGCAGGGCGCGGGCGATGTCGGTGCGGTCGGCGTCCTTGGTCAGGTAGCTGCGCGCGCCGGCCCGCAGGGCCTCCATGACGGACGTGTCGTCCACGTAGGTGGTGAGGACGACGATGGCGACGCGGGGATGCTCGGCCGTCAGCCGGCGGGTCGCGCCGATGCCGTCGAGCACCGGCATGTGCAGGTCCAGCAGGATCGCGTCGGGCTGGTGCTCGTCCACCAGGTCGAGCGCCTGCTGCCCGTCCGCGGCGGCCCCGACCACGTCGATGCCGGGCAGCCCGTCGAGCAGCAGGACCAGGCCCTCGCGCACGACGGCCTGGTCGTCGGCCACGACCACGCGCAGCGGCGCGGGAGCGGACGGCTGGCTCACGCGGTCACCTCGGCCGGCGCCAGGGCGGGGGCGAGGGGGAGTTCGGCGATCACGGCCCACTGGCCGCCCCGCGGGCCCGCGGCCAGGGTGCCGTTCAGCAGCCGCAGCCGCTCGTCCATGCCGGTCAGACCGTACCCCCCGCCCGGGCCGGGGCGCGGGCCCGGGCCGGCCAGGTCGTTGACGACGGTGAGCCGGACGTCGCGGTCGCCGTAGCCCAGGTGGACGGCCACGCTCTGGCCTGCCGCGTGCTTGGCCGCGTTGACCAGGGCCTCCTGCGCGGTGCGCAGCAGCGCCAGGGTGGCGTCGGGCGGCAGCGGGCGCGGGGCGCCGCACACGTCGGAGGTGACCTTGACGTCGTAGCGTTCGCTGTGGTCGCTGGTGACCCGCCGGAGTTCCTCGTCCAGCGGCTTCATGTCCGCCCGCAGGGCGTAAACGGCCCGGCGGGTCTCGGTCAGGCCGTCGGCCGCCATCCGCTGCGCGGTGGTGAGGATCTCGACCGCCCGGCCGATGTCCTCGTGGTCGGTGAGTACTGCGCGGGCCGCCTGGATCTGGATGCCGAGCGCGCCGATGGAGTGCGCCAGGACGTCGTGGATTTCGCGGGCGATGCGGGCGCGCTCGCTGAGCACGTCCGCCCGGCCCTGCTCGGCCAGCAGCTGCTGGGTCCGGTCGAGCAGCGCCGCGGACTGCTCGGCCTGGACCCGGCGGCCGTGCCAGATCCACCCGATCAGCAGGCCGGCCAGCGGCACCAGCGGCTGCAGCAGCAGGTTCGAGATCTGGGTGGAGCCGTCATGGTAGATGAGCCAGTTCGCTTCCATCGCCAGGATGCTCACCCCGGTGATCACCCAGGCGGCCGGCAGGCTCAGGAACAGGCACGCAGCGGTCGTGGCCATGCTGGCCATCAAGTCCGCGCAACTGTTCTCGTAGTGCCCGGCGGTGGTGACGAACCCCGCCGCGGCCGCGATCACGCCCAGGGCCAGGGGCAGCACGCGAGCGCGGTACCGTGCCGCGCGCGGGTACAGGTCGACCAGGGCCCACGCCAGCAGCCCCGCGCCGATGATCAGGTAGCCACCGAACTGGGCTCGCAGCGCGGTCGCCCCGGACGGCAGCAGGAAGGTCAGCAGGCCGACGACCGCGAAGCCGGCGAAGCGGATCGGCCATCCGAGCCTTTCAGGCACCGGGAACGACGGCATAGGTTCAGTATCGCCCCCTCGCGGTACCGGCGCGCCGGCCTCCGGGCTGAGATCGGCGGCCCCCGGACTGGTACCGCGTGGTACCGTACCCCCCCACCCGCTCTTGTCACATCCGCCCGGCGCGATCCGTCAGGCCTATGACGGACCAGACAGGGAAATGACTGATGGACGAGGACAACTGGCTGGCCGCGCGGTTCGAGGCGAGCCGTGCTGGCGGACTCGGTCGGGCTCGCGCTGCTCGTGGTGCTCGACACGCTCGCGCCTGCTGAGCGGGTCGCGTTCGTGCTGCACGACACGTTCGGCCTGCCGTTCGGCGTCATCGCCGACCCGGCGCGCCTGGAAGAGCTCGACCTAGCCGTGCTGGACGGCTGAGGAGGGCGTTTATGCCGGTTCGTTCGGTATTAATAAGGGGTTGACCGCTGGGGAAGGGGGTCCGTGTCCGCGCCCGGCATCGCGTTCCAGCTGCTCGACGGGAGGCAGGCGGCGGCGCACGCGGGCGAGCTGCAGACCCTGCACGCCGAGGTGTACGCCGACCCGCCGTACCGGCAGGCCGAGGACGCCGCGCGGTTCGCGGACCGGTTCCGGGTGCAGGCCCGCCAGCCGGGCTTCGTCCTGGCCGAGGCCCGGCACGGCGGCTACCTGGTCGGCTACGCGTCCGGGATGCCGCTGCGGCCGTCCACCTCCTGGTGGCGGGAGCTGACCACCCCGCTGCCCGCCGAGGTCACCGCCGAGCATCCCGGCCGGACCTTCGCGCTGGTCGAGCTGCTGGTGCGCGCGTCGTGGCGGCGGCAGGGCATCGGGCAGGCCCTGCACGACCTCATCCTGGCCCGCCGGCCGGAGGAACGCGCGACGCTCACCGTGCTGCCGGCCGCCACCCCGGCGCAGGACGCCTTCCGGAAGTGGGGCTGGCGCAAGGTCGCGCGGACCCGCGAGTCCGGTCCCGGCTCGCCCGTGTCCGACGTGCTCGTCACCACGCTCCCCCCCGTTTTCCGCGGGTTACGATCCCTCCGCACCTGACGCCCCCGCCCGACCCGGCCGGCGGCCAGCAACCGGGACAAACCGGCAGCCGCGGAGGCCAGGCGGCGTCACCTCTGTGATCGTGGGTCAAAAACCCCGCTATCCCGGAGCTTGCCGAGGATCCGGGCCAGGTCGGTGCGGTCCGCCGGGCTGAGGCGGCCGAAGACCCGCTCGGCTTCGGTCCCGCGGGCCGCGCGGATCGCGTCGAGGATGGCGGCGCCGGGCTCGGTCACCTCGACCAGGGTGGCGCGCCGGTCGCCGGGGTCAGCGCGCCGCCCGACCAGGCCCCGGGACTCCAGGGCGTCGACTACCTCCGTGGTCGAGCGGGGCGCGATGTGCAGGCGTTCGGAGAGTTCCGAGAGCCGCATGGTCCCGTGCCGGCTCAGCACCCGCAGGGCGCGCAGGTGCGCCGGGGTGATGTCCCAGGGGGCCAGCGTCTCCTGGGACATCTCGCGAAGCTGGCGCGCGACCGCCCAGAAGGCCTCCGACAGCGACTCCTCGCCCGCCGCGTCGCGATCCTGGGTCACGGGGAATAGCCTAGCAGCCTTTCCTGTTGTACCCTCATATTGAGGTAACCTCAGCATTTATCAGGCACCATGACAGAACGGAGAGACTTCTTGGAGTCACCGCAGACGAATCGAGATACCCGGGACCGCGGCCGTGGCCACGGCCCAAAAACCGTCACCGCCGCGGAGAAGGCGCAGGCCCGCGAGGTGTCGCTGCGCCGCATCGGGCGGCTGTTCACCCCCTACCGGTGGCCGCTGGCCGTCGTCACCGGCATCATCGTGGCCTCCTCCGTCGTGGGGCTGGCCTCGCCGTTCCTGCTCCGCGCGGTCATCGACAAGGCCCTGCCGGAACGGAACGTACAACTGCTGGCCTGGCTGGTCATCGCCATGGTCGCGGTGGCCGCCATCACCTCGGCGTTCGGCGTCATCCAGACGTGGATCAGCACCAAGGTCGGCCAGCACGTCATGCACGAGCTGCGGACCAGCGTCTTCACGCACCTGCAGCGGCAGTCGATCGCCTTCTTCACCCGCACCCGGACCGGCGAGATCCAGTCCCGCATCCAGAACGACATCGGCGGCATGGAAAGCGTGGTGACCTCGACCGCGACCTCCATCGCGTCCAACCTCACCACCGCCGTGGCCACCGCGGTCGCCATGATCGCGCTGTCCTGGCGGCTGTCGCTCATCTCGCTGGTGGTCATGCCGCCCGCCATCTTCCTGACCCGCAAGGTCGCCAGGATGCGCCGGGCCATCACCGCCGAGCAGCAGCGCGAACTGGCCGACCTCAACGTCACCATCGAGGAAGGCCTGTCGATCAACGGCGTCCAGCTGGCCAAGACCATGGGCACCAGCCCGTCGCTGGTCCAGCGGTTCACCGCCTCCTCGGCCCGGCTGATCGACCTGGAGCTCCGCTCCCAGCTGGCCGGGCGCTGGCGGATGGCCTCGCTCAGCATCATCTTCGCCGCGATCCCCGCGGTCATCTACCTGGCCGCCGGCCTGCCGGTCACGGCCGGCACCGTCAGCATCGGCACCCTGATCGCCTTCACCACCCTGCAGAACAGCCTGTTCCGGCCGATCACCGGGCTGCTGTCCACCAGCGTCTCGGTGATCAGCTCGCTGGCGCTGTTCGCGCGGATCTTCGAGTACCTCGACCTGCCGGTCGAGGTCGACGACCCGGCCCATCCGGTCAGCATCGACCCGGCGCAGGTCACCGGGCACGTCCGCTTCGAGAACGTCAGCTTCGCCTACCCGGGCGCCGACCGCCCCGCGGTCACCGGCGTCGACCTGGACGTCCCGGCCGGCAGCACGCTCGCCCTGGTCGGGGAGACCGGCTCCGGCAAGACCACCCTGGCCTCGCTGGCCGCGCGGCTTTATGATCCCGGCAGCGGCAGCGTCCGCATCGACGGCATCGACATCCGCGACATCAGGCTCGCCGACCTCGCGGCGATCGTGGGCGTGGTCAGCCAGGAGACCTACCTGCTGCACACCACGGTGCGG
>Ga0335073_10005438_pt1 | contig 17874 bp, 15 predicted proteins | sample Lox_Sample_22_FD_207093 | JGI IMG/M metagenome (GOLD analysis project Ga0335073, IMG submission 207093) | Soil microbial communities from Loxahatchee National Wildlife Refuge, Florida, United States - Lox_Sample_2.2 | ecosystem: Environmental > Terrestrial > Soil > Wetlands | place: USA...
GCGGCCCAATCCCCACCACCGTGAACGCCTTGCCGTTGATGAAAAACGTTGCCCCCACCACCGCCGGATCCTTCCCGAATTTCTGCTGCCAGGTGCGATAGCTCATCACCGTCACCAGCGGCGCGCCCTTCACATCGTCCGACGGCCGCAACAGTCGTCCCATCCACGGCTGAAGGCCGAACGTCTCAAAAGCATTGCCCGAGAGGAACTCTGCCCCAAATGGCTCCGCCCCATGTTCACTGCCCGCACGGCGCACACCCACCTGCGTTCGTCCCGCCTGGAACGCCGCCAGACTCTGAAAGCCCGGCGTGTGATCACGAAATCGCCGATACTGCTCGGTCGAAAACAATGACCAGTCATCCTGCATTCCGCCATTGATGCAGCAATTCTCGTTGTCTCCGATCCGGATCAGCTCGCTTGGCTTCACAACCGGCAACGACTTCAGCAGGACCGCGTTGATCAGCGTGAAGATTGCCGTCGTCGCGCCGATCCCCAGCGCCAGCGTCAGAATCGCAGTGATCGTGAAACCGGGCGTCTTCAAAAACTGACGCACGGCATAGCGTATGTCTTCAAACATATCGGTGAGAGGCCTCTCGGATTTCTCCTACGTTATCGCAAGGACTTGGGTTCCGGGCAGTTCTGGGACGAATGGGACAGAGCAATAACCCCCGCCAAAAGCACTCTGTGCCCTGTGTGGTGAAAAGGTATTGGGTGTCGTCTCTTCCGCAGTGAAACGCCTGCCTCATACCCACGCATCGATCGTCACGTACCGAACCTTTCCCGGGGCGTGCGTTTCGAGAATCCTACGCACCGCCTCCACGGATTGCGAACGGTCCGCGCCTATCCTCAGATGTCCGCCGTCGTGCAACAGCAAATTCGATCCGCGCCCCCGTCCCTGGTTCCGTGTGATTCCCCGCTCCAGATGGTCAGCGATGGCCTCGGATGTTATGTTCGTCCGCCAGTCAAACCCCATCGCGTTCCACATCACCGCGGTCAGTCCCAGTTCTGCTCCCGCCCGCAGCACCTCCGGACGCCGCGAGCCATGCGGAGGCCGAAAGAAACCCACTTTCTCTCCCAGCGCATCCTCGAGCGCCTCATTGCAACCAGCCAATTCTTCGCGAACTCGCGCCGCACTCTCCACCGCCAGCCATGGATGCGTCATCGTGTGGTTGCCGATCAGGTGCCCCGCGTTCCGAATCTCCCGCACCAGTTCCGGCCGCTCCCGCACATACCTCCCGATCAGGAAAAAACTCGCCCGCACCTGGAACCGCGCCAGCACATCCAGCAATCTCCCCGTCCATGGATCATTCGGCCCATCGTCGAACGTCAGCGCAAACTCCGCTGCATCCTGGCCCGCCACAATCGTCGACCCAAACAGCTGGGACTCCGGGGCCAGCGACGCATAGACCCAGGCCAGCGCACCTGCCGCAGCCACTCCGGCGCAACCTGCGATCGTTCCCAACATTCCCTTTCAGTTTATGCGGGTTTGCATCCCGCCCAGCCCGTGATATCTTCGTGTTTCCTTCGCTACACGCTTCCGACTCGTGGCCAATCTCTTCGAACAGCCGCGCTTCATCGCCGTCGAGGGTCCCATCCGCGCCGGAAAGTCCTCCCTTGCCCGCGTTCTGGCTGAGACTTTCCACGCTCGCCGCCTCGTCGAACCCGAAAACAATCCCTTCCTCGACCGCTTTTACCGCGGCGACCCCGGTCTCGCCTTCGCCACCCAGTTGTGGTTCCTGATCGAGCGCTACGAGCAGCAACGCGAACTGGAGGACTTCTCCACTCCCATCGTGGCCGACTACCTCTTCGAGAAGGACAAGATCTTCGCTTATATCAACCTCTCCGACGCGGAACTCGATCTCTACAACCGCTACTACCAGATGTTCCGCGCCGAAGTGCCCACTCCGGAGCTGGTCATCTATCTCCAGGCCTCACCGGAAGCCCTGAAGCAGCGCATCCGCAGAAAAGGCGTGCCGGGAGAGCGGGCCATCAGCGAAAAATACATCGAGCAGGTCGCCGCCGCCTACGAACACTTCTTCTTCCACTACTCGGCAAGCGATCTTCTCGTTGTCAACACCTCCGACATCGACTTCGTCAACAACAATCACGACCTTCAGCTTCTGCTGAAGCGCCTGTCCGAACCAGTCCGTGGCACGCAATATTTCCTGCCCCTCGGTTAGAAAAGGTTTTGCCTCCCGCGTTCCCCATCCCACATCGAATGCCCATGACATCCGCGGTTATTTTGTCTGCCGCCGTCGCGGTCTGTGGTTGCTTCTCCCGCCCCCACGAGGTTTCCATGTCGCCACAGCAACAGCAACGCGCCATCGCTCTGCTCAAGGATGCATACGCAGCCTTCAACCGCAATGACATCTCTGCTGCGGTTCATGCCCTTGATCCGAACATCGAGTGGCAGGAGCCTGCCGAGTTCCCCGGCGGTGGCCTGTATCATGGGCGCCCGGAAGTCGCTCGGTACCTGACCAGTTCCCGAGTTCCGTGGGCTGAAGGCGCCAGCGAACCAGTACGCTTCACCGTCAGCGGCGATCGCGTTGTGGTCTTCGTTCACGCCCGCTTCCGCCTCAAGGACGGTACCACGTTCACCGAAGTCGACCTCGCCGATGTCTACACCTTCCGCAACGGCACGCCTGTCGCGATGCGCGCCTTCGCCGACCGCAATTCTGCACTCGAATGGGTCGGGCTTCCCCGGTCCGAATAGTTCCCCGTTGTCCCGACGATATACGCTGAACGCTGCTAACTGAAAAATGGCCATCCCGTACTACCACGTCGATTCCTTCACCGGTGAACTTTTCGCCGGCAATCCAGCCGGCGTCTGCATCGTCCCCGAGTTCCCTCCCGATTCCGTCATGCAGAAAATCGCCGCTGAAAACCGTCACAGCGAGACATCCTTCGTCGTCGCTCGTCCCGACGGCGGCTTCGACCTGCGCTGGTTCACTCCTGTTGTCGAAGAAGAACTCTGCGGCCACGCAACCCTGGCGGCGGCCTTTGTTCTTTCGCTGCGCAACCACCCCGACTGGCCCGTCCGCTTTCACACCATGAGCGGCCCTCTGACCGTGCATCGAAGCGCAGAGCGTTTCGAGATGGACTTTCCCGCGCGGCCACCCGTGCCCTGCGATCCACCTGCAGGGTTGCTGCCTGCACTTCATCTCGACAATGTCCCTGTTCTGCGTTCGTCACGCGATTTTCTCGTCGCCGTCCAGAGTCAGGGGATCGTGCAAAACCTCAGGCCCGACATCGATGCACTCTCAAAGGTCCCCATGGGCGTCGGAGGTGTCATCGTCACCGCCCAGGGTGCCCCACCCGTCGATTACGTGTGCAGATTCTTTGCTCCATCGATTGGAATCCCCGAAGATCCGGCAACCGGATCGATCCACTGCACTCTGGCCCCTTATTGGGCCGAGCGCCTCGGGAAGCATAGCTTCGAGGCCCGGCAGCTGAGCCCTCGCGGTGCATGCATGGGGAGTGCCGTCGCCAGCGACCGCGTGAGAATCTCAGGCGAAGCACGCCTCTACCTCTCCGGAACAATCCAGTTGTAGTGCCTTGCATGGCGAGCGGTGCGATGAGTCATCCGTTGCTGCTTTGTCCGCTCTGCGTTCTCTGTGGTGAAAGGACTCGTCCCCCGAAACCTCGCACCCGCCAGCTCTTCTCCGCCGACTGGAACAGATAAACGCCCAGGATCGTGATCAGCGGCTCCAGCGGATGCCGAAACCGCGCCTGCACAAACACGAAGTAGTACACAAACGGAATCACCGCGAACGCCATCGCAAACAAAACCGCGCCTGGCACCCGCCGCCGCAGTGCGAGAATCATCCCCAGCACCCCCACGAAACTCGCAAACTGAAAATTGAGCCCTCGCGCATACTCCGTCCATTCCTTGCCCCGGATCGCCGCGTGCGGCACGTCTGCCCAGAAGTAGTAGAAGCGTCGCACCGTCAGCGCCACAAACGTCCCCGGGTCGCGGCGGATGCGTTCCATCGCCTCACGGCCGCGCATCTTCGAGTACTGCACCTCTCCCATCTCATCGAGCAGCGCCTCTTCATGCGCCATCGCCACCGGCGAGCCGATCACCGACCCCTCCAGATAAGGATTGTTCCCCATCGAGAACTCCGCTCCGAAGTTCGTCCGCATCGGAATGAACCGGTGGAACACCAGCGCGTTTCGCACCAGCCACGGCACCAGGCACCCCACACACAACACCGCCCCCAGAACCACCCTCGGCGCCTGCCGCCGCAAGCTCCCCGCGCCCTTTAGAATCCATACTCCGCAGAACGGCAGAAAAATCGCAATCGAGGCGCTGCTCAGCGCGATCAGACCCCACAGCAACCCGAAGACCGCCCAGCGCCGCGTGCTTGCAGCGTTCTCCGCCTCGCAGGGCGCCCCTCCAACATTTCTCATTCGCAGCGCCAGAACCAGAATCCACTGAAATAGAAACGCCGTCAGCGTGATTTCCCACACCCACTTCACCGCGAATTGCATCGCCGCCGGATACAGCGCCCAGATCCACTCCGACCAGGCCGCCACTTTGCGACCGAAACATCGCGACGCAATCTCCCACGTAGTCCGCACCATCAGCGCATTCAAGAGTGAATCGAACGCCAGAATCACCCACGCCGACAGCGCCGTGTACACACCGAACAGCCTGAAATCCGCCGCAAGAATCAGCGGGTACAGCGGCGTTACCCACGCTGTAGGCCCGCTGAAATGATCGAAAGGATTCGCGTAGCCCTGCCCCATCGCCAGCGATCGGGCGATCCGCCCCATCTCCCATCCGAACGCGAAGTGATCCTCGTAGGGAGCGATCCGGTAATAGTGCCCCATCGTCAGCGCCACCAGCCGCACTGCCAGCGCGATCCAGAAGATCGCCCAGGGAAATCCTTTCCCCGGGCCCTGTGGCTCAGTCTGCGTTTGGCCCTTCACGACAGCCACGTCACCAGCACGATTACTCTCATCCTCGCCGGGCGACACGCAGCCGATCCCACGCCCTGTGATCCTGTCTTCTTCATCGCTGCCGGACTTCCTGCCCCGTTTGCACCTTCTCCGCCTCCAGCAGCGCTTCCGGAGTCAGGCTGTCCGCGCGCCGCAGGCTCGGAAAAAACACCGTCCAGAGTCCGGTGACAATCAGCGACCCAATGCCCCCAAACACGGCTGCGCGCACCGCACCCCACCACTGCGCTGTCAATCCGCTTTCGAACTCGCCCAGCTCGTTCGATGCGCCCACAAACAGAGAATTCACAGCACTCACCCTGCCGCGCATCTCCGGCGGTGTCGCCAGCTGCAGCACCGACGAACGGATCACCACGCTTACCATGTCCGACGCGCCCACAATAAACAGCGCCGCCAGCGATACCGGCAGGCTCTTTGAAACTCCGAACAAAACCGTCGCCGCGCCGAAGATCGCCACACACACCAGCATCCGCACTCCCGCTCGCCTCTGAATCGGCCGCACCATCAGCCACAACGATACCGTCAGCGCTCCCAGTGCCGGAGCCGCACGCAGCATCCCCAGTCCTCGCGGTCCGGCGTGCAGAATGTCCTGCGCGAAAATCGGCATCAGTGCTACCGCTCCCCCCAGCAGCACGGCAAACAGATCCAGCGAAATCGACCCCAGCAGCACCTGCGTCCTGGCCACATAATGAAAACCCGCCAGCAGGACTTCCCAGGAAATCTCCCGGTGCTCCATCCGCCCCGGCCGCACGTGCAGCGATCCCACCAGCACCAGAAACCACACAATCGCCACCAGGGTGAACGAATACACCAGCGCCGCCCCATGCAGACGCGCAGGAAAGAATTTGCCCAGCGGCAGCGTGAACAGCACGCCCCCAATCGCCGGTCCCACGATGTTCGAGAACTGAAAGATCGCCGAGCCCCACGTGATCGCGTTTACGAAGTGTTCCTGCGGGACGAGGTGCGGAACCAGCGCCGAGCTCGCCGGCCCGCTGAAGGCCCGCCCCGTTCCAATAGCAAAAAGCAAAGTGAAGATTGGCCACACATGGCTCACCCCTGTCCACGCCAGCCACAGCAACAGGAAGCTCGCTACCCCCTGCAGCGCGTAGCAAATCAGAATCACCTGCCGCCGGTCGAAGCGATCCGCCACATGCCCGGCCGGCAGCATGAACAGCAAGCCCGGCAGGAACAGGATCAGTCCCGTGTACCCCAGATCGATCGCGCGATGCGTGATCTGGTACACCTGCCACGCCACCGCCAGCGCTTGCGCCTCCGCGCCGATAATCACCACGACGCGTGCCATCTGATAACGAAGAAAGTCGCGGGACAAAAATGCGGCTGCGGGTTGGGCCATGCCTCACTTCTTTATACCGGCCCTCCGCCACCCACGCCACCAACAGGTCTGTCGGCTTCTGCCTTCTCCCTGCTTCCTTCTCCCTACTCCCTCACTACCGCCTTCACCAGATTCCGCGGCGCATCCACGTTCACGCCCTTCTGCACCGCGATGAAGTAGGCCAGCATCTGCAAAGGCACCACTTCCAGCATTGGCAGCAAAAACTCATCCACCGCCGGCACCGCTACCGTGTACTTCGCCAGCCCCGCCGCCTCCTCATCCCCTTCCACATGCACGGCCACAATTTCCGCTCCCTGCGCATGCATATCCCGCATCAGATGCACCGTCTTCTCGTAGCGCAGCGTCGAGTCCGGATCGTTCCGGTCCCGCGTCGCCAGCATCACCAGCGGAGCCTCCGGGCTCACCAGCGCATTCGGCCCATGCTTCAATTCACCCGCCGGCATCCCCTCCGCCTGCACGTACGCCGATTCCTTTAGCTTCAGCGCCCCCTCGCGCGCAATCGCGTAATGGATCGCCCGCCCCAGATAAAGGAACGTCCGCGCCTCCCGCAGCCTCTCCGCTATCTGCGCAACCTGCGCCTCCCATACCTCAAGTTTTTCCTCAAGGAGATGCGGCAAACACTGCAGCTGCTCGCAATGCGCACTCACCGTTTGCGCTGTCATGCGCCCGCCGATCCGCGCCAGAAACAGCGACAGCAAGTAGAGAACGGTCAGCTGCGTCGTAAAGCTCTTCGTCGCCGGAACCGCGACCTCGCGCCCTGCCATCGTTGGCAGCGATGCATCTGCCTCCCGCGCCATCGTCGACTCCGCATCATTAACGATGGCCACCGTCCGCAACCCGCGCGCCTTGGCTTCCCGCAGCGAAGCCAGCGTGTCCGCCGTCTCGCCCGACTGCGAAATCACCACCACTCCCGGATCGTGCAGCGTGTGCGTCGAGCGATACATGTACTCGCTCGAATACTCCACATCCACGGCCAGTCCCGCGTAATCCTCCAGCATGATCTCGCCGGCCAACCCTGCATGCCGGCTCGATCCGCTCGCCGCAATCACCACGCGCTGTCGTCCGCGCAGCGCATCGGCCACCGGCCCGAAGATGTTGGTGTCCAGCGTTCCACCCGGAGCGTAGCGTGCTATGGTGCCGGCAAGCGCCTCCGGCTGCTCAAAAATCTCGCGCAACATGGCATGTGCGAAAGTGCGTGTCGCCTGCATATCTGCTTTGATCTTAGCGGAAGGCGGTCGCTCACAGGCGCGCACAACCAGAGCACTTTGCCGTCAGAATTTTCGCGAGGCTCTGTCCCGCCAGCAGCCATGCGGCTGTCCGGCAGGCGTCAACATCAGTCGCAGCGTCACGCACCTCGGAAGCGCGAGCCGATTCCCTACTCCCTATTCCCTGTTCCCTGCCCTTTCCAGCGCAGCACCGGCTTGCGCGCCGCCGTCGTCTCATCCAGCCGCGAGACCCGCGTCGAGTGCGGAGCATCCAGCACCACCTGCGGATTCTCCTCCACTTCGCGCGCAATCTGCCGCATCGCATCGACGAACAGATCCAGTTCCTCCCGCGACTCGCTCTCCGTCGGCTCAATCATCAGCGCACCAGGCACGATCAACGGAAACGACACTGTATAAGGATGGAACCCGTAATCGATCAGCCGCTTCGCAATATCACCCGTTCGCACACCATTGCGCAGCTGCTTCCGGTCGCTGAACACCACCTCGTGCATCGACGGCGTGTTGTACGGCAGCTCATACAGGTCTTCGAGCTTCTTTCGGATATAGTTCGCGTTCAGCACCGCATCTTCAGTCGTCTGCCGCAAACCATCGGGCCCGTTTGACAGAATGTACGCCAGCGCACGCACAAACATCCCGAAGTTGCCGTAGAACGCACGCACGCGCCCCACACTCTGCGGCCGATCGTAGTTCAGCCGCAGCTCCCCGCCAGCGCCCTCTTCGACAACCGGCGTCGGCAAGAACGGCTCCAGATGCATTTTGCACGCAACAGGTCCCGACCCTGGCCCACCGCCGCCATGCGGCGTCGAGAACGTCTTGTGCAAATTCAGGTGCATCACATCCACACCGAAGTCCCCGGGCCGCGTCTTCCCGCACAGCGCATTCATGTTCGCGCCATCCATATAGAGCAGCGCGCCTTTCGCATGCAGAATCTCCGCGATGCGATGAATCTCGTTCTCAAACACCCCAATCGTCGAAGGATTCGTCAGCATCAGCGCCGCGGTCTCTTCCGTCACCGCGCGGGCCAGCGCCTCCACGTCAATCCCGCCGTTCGCGTTCGACTTGAAATTGACAACCTCATACCCGCACATCGCCGCCGTCGCGGGATTGGTCCCGTGCGCCGAATCCGGAATAATCACCGTCTTCCGCGGATTCCCCTTCGCCTCGTGATACGCCCGGGCCAGCAGAATTCCCGTAAACTCACCATGCGCCCCCGCCGCCGGCTGCAGCGTGATCGCGTCCATGCCCGTAATCTCGATAAGGCATTTCTGCAGCAGCCGAATGACCGCGAGCGACCCCTGCGACAACTCCTCGGGCTGATACGGATGCGCATCCGCAATCCCCTCCAGCCGCGACACCAACTCGTTCACCCGCGGGTTGTATTTCATGGTGCAGCTGCCCAGCGGATACATACCCAGATCGATGGCGTAGTTCCACGTCGAGAGCCGCGTGAAATGCCGGATGATCTCGATCTCACTCAACTCCGGCAACTCCGCGCTCTCCGAACGCTGGGCTTCGCCCAGAAGAGCCGAGGGGTCAACCTCGGGAACGTCGAGCGGGGCCAAACGATAAGCCTTCTTCCCCGCCGCCGACTTCTCGAAGCTCAGCCCTTCGTTCTGCGTCAGGTGCGATGTCACCTTGCGCGTCGTTCCCACAAACTTTTCGGTCTCAGTCGCCATAACCACTCAAAAGCCTCTGTGCCCTCCGTGTCCTCTGTGGTGAGATGTTTTCTATCGACCTGCCACGGCCGCCGCAGCCTCTGCCACCACGCCAGCAGCCCGATCCACCTGCTCCTTCATCGTCAGCTCCGTCGCGCACCACAGCGTAGCGTTCCCCAGCTCCGGATACCACCTCTTCAGCGCAACGCCGCCGATAATCTTCTGCTCCAGCAACCGCGCATGGAGAGCCTCCGGCGCCTCTTCAGTCTGCAGAACAAATTCGTTGAACCGCGGCGACCCCGCAAACAGCAACGTCCCCTGCGTGCCCAGAGCCTTTGCCGCGTAATCCGCCTTCGCCAGGTTCTGCAGAGCGAGATCTCTGATGCCCTCTTTCCCGTACACCGTCATGAACACGGTCGCCATCAGCGCCACCAGCGCCTGGTTCGTGCAGATGTTCGACGTCGCCTTCTCCCGCCGGATGTGCTGCTCGCGCGTCGACAGCGTCAGCACAAATCCGCGCCGCCCCTGCTTGTCCGTCGTCTGCCCAACCAGCCGCCCCGGCATCTGCCGCACATAGTTCTCTTTCGCTGCGATCACACCGCAGAATGGCCCACCGAAACTCGGCGCCACCCCAAACGACTGCGCCTCCATGATCACGACATCGGCTTCAACCGGCGGCCGCACAATTCCCAGCGACACCGCTTCCGCCACCGCAACCACCAGCAGCGCGCCCTTCTTCTGAGCGATGGCCGCAATCGCCGGCACGTCCTCCACCACCCCAAAGAAATTCGGCGACTGCACCAGCACGCACGCCGTCTGATCCGTCACCGCCGCCTCGAGCGCCGCCAGATCGATCCGGCCATCCTGTGCGTACCCAATCTCCTGCGTCCTCTCCCCGCTCTCTTTCTCGCGATGCTGCGCGTAGGTGCGCATCACCTCGCGATACTCCGGATGCACTGTCCGCGCAACCACCACGCCATCGCGCCCGGTCACGCGCATCGCCATCAGCACTGCTTCGGGGCACGCCGTCGACCCGTCATACATCGACGCGTTCGCGATATCCATCCCCGTCAGCTCGCAAATCATCGTCTGAAATTCGAAGATCGCCTGCAGCGTCCCCTGCGTAATCTCCGCCTGGTACGGCGTGTACGACGTGAGGAACTCGCCGCGCTGCACAATCGTGTCGATCAGCACCGGCCGATAGTGCCGATACACGCCCGCGCCCAGAAAGCTCGCGTAGCCGTTGGCGTTCTTCGCCGCCGCGGCCTTGAAGTGATCCACGATCTCCGACTCGCCCATCTGCCGCGGAATCTCCAGATCCCGCTTCAGCCGGTACTCCTCCGGAATCACGGCAAACAAATCGTCAATCGACGACGCGCCAATCTCGCGCAACATCGCCGCGCGCTCAGCATCCGATTTAGGTAGGTATCGCATGTGATTTTTCTGGGTGAAAGCGGCTTACCCTCGCTGCTGCGAGTCCTTCTGAACGCTGAACGCCGACAACGGAACGCTGCTTTTCAGTGTCCCGTCTCTTCCTGCGCGTACTTCTCGTAATCTTCTGCAGACAGCAACCCGCCAACTTCGCCGGGGTCGCTCAGCTCGATCTTCATGATCCACGCCGCGTGCGCATCCGCGTTGATCTTTTCCGGAGCCGTCGTCAGCTCCTCATTGATTGCGGTCACCGTCCCGCTTGCCGGCGAATACAAATCCGACACCGCCTTCACGCTCTCGACGCTGCCGAACACCTTCCCCTTCTCAACCTTGTCGCCGACCTTCGGCAACTCGACGAAGACGATGTCCCCCAGCGAGTCCTGCGCATGATCGGTGATCCCCACCGTGCCGGTCTTTCCGCTGACATCAATCCATTCGTGCTCGCGCGTGTACTTGTAATTCGCCGGATAAGCCATCAGTTAAAGTTCTCTCCTCAATTGTAAGGGCTGTTGCTGAGGGTCCCCGAAACCGCATCCCCTCCGTGCTCCCTGTGCCCTCCATGGTGAAAGCCTTACCCCTTCTTCGGCTTCCTGTAGAACGGCAGCGGCACCACCTTCGCCTTCACCGGACAATTCCGAATCTCTACCGCTACCTCCGTCCCCGGCTCTGCCAAACTGCGCGGCACATACGCCAGCGCAATATTCTTCTTCAGGAACGGAGCCGGCGACCCGCTTGTCACATACCCCACTGCATTTCCACCCAAATCCATTACGCGATACCCATCGCGCGCGATCCCCCGCTCCACCACTTCCAGCCCCACCAGCTTCTTCTCCGGGCCGCCCTCAGCCTGCACCTTCTTCAGCGCTTCCGATCCAACAAACGCGCCCTTCTCCAGCTTGCAGAACCGATCCAGCCCCGCCTCCCACACATTCAGCGACTCGGAAATCTCGTGCCCGTACAGCGACAGTGCGGCCTCCAGCCGCAGCGTGTTCCGCGCGCCCAGCCCGCAGGGCACAATCCCAAACTCCGCGCCGGCTTCGATGACTTCGTTCCACACCCGCTCGCTCGTTGCCTCATCCGACGGCACGTAAATCTCAAACCCATCTTCGCCCGTGTAGCCTGTCCGCGCGATCAGCGTATTCGGCAGCCCGCACACTGTGCCCCAGGTAAACCAGTAGAACTTCACCTGGCTCAGTTCCGCCTTCGTCAGCTTTTGCAGCGTCTCCTGCGCCTTTGGCCCCTGAATCGCCAGCTGCGTATAGTAGTCGCTGTAGTCGTTCACATGGCAGTCGAACCCGCGCGCCTGAGCGCGCACCCACTCGTAGTCCTTCTCGCGCGTCCCCGCGTTGATCACGAACAGGTAGTCGTTGTCGCTGAACTTGTGGACGATCACATCGTCCACAAACGTCCCCTCCGGATACAGCATCGCCGAGTACTGCGCCTGCCCCACCTGCAGCCGCGACGCGTCGTTCATGGAGATGTGCTGCACCGCCTCCAGCGACCCAGGCCCGCGAAACTGGATGTCGCCCATGTGGCTGACATCGAACAGTCCCACACCCGTGCGCACCGCCAGGTGCTCGGCGATCAGACCCGAATACTCGACAGGCATGTCCCAACCGCCAAAGTCGACCATTTTGGCGCCGAGTCGGCGATGCAGACCATTCAGCGGAGTTTTTCGCAACGTGGCAGTGGCAGACACAAAACCTCGGGGAGCAGTAGAGATTCCTGAAGCGCGAACCCTTTACGTTACAACCCGTCCCAACACCGGTCAATTCTCGCCATGGCTTGGTTGTGGATGGGAAACGCCGCGCGGCACCGGCGAATTAGTGGCGCACAAACCACAGAATCGCAATCGCCACCAGAACCCCGCCAATCGCGATCGCCCGGATCGCCTGGAATCGGTTCATCCAGTTGTTCTGCATCGCTGTACCTCGGATTCTCATTTTACGCCGCCTATCTTCTGGTCCGCCTTCGGAGCCGATCCGCGCCTACCATGAATCAGATAGACCGTGTCCGCCCCCTTTCCCATTCTTCCGGCCGTCATCGCGCTCGCTCTGCTCCTCATCCCTCTCTTCGCCTTCGGATTCGCCGGCGACCGCTGCACCCGCTTCGCACAGTCTCTTCCTGTCCTCCTTCGCCTTGCGATTCCAGCCCTCCTCGTCATCCCGTACATCATCGTTGCGCACGGTTCGGATATCCTCACCCCTCGCTGGTTTCTCCTCTACCTTCTCGTTCCCGTCCTCCTCGCCTCCGTTGAATTTCTCGCCGCCCACCTCGACCCCGGCCAGCGCGGCCACCTCCTCGACTTCCTCGTTCTCCTGCCCCTCGGCCTCGCCGTCGATCTCCGCTGGCTCGAACCCGCCTGGCCCCCTCGGCTCGCCCTGCTCGGCAAGCTCACCCTTCTCGACGCCGGCCTCTATGCCTTCCTCGCCGTCCGCTGCCTGACCGCCGTCGGCTACGACCTCCGCTTTCGCGGCCGCGACTGGACCACCGGCCTTCGCGAGGTGCTCTTCTACATGCCCATCGCGATTCCACTCGGACTCGCCCTCGGCTTCCTGCACCTCCACCACCGCGTGGAGCACGCCTGGCTCGCCGTCCCCATCTGGATCGGCACCTTCGTCAGCGTCGCTCTTCCGGAAGAGATCTTCTTCCGCGGCTGGATACAGAACCTCCTCGAGCGCCGCATGGGCCGCACGGCTGCTCTTCTGGTCACCGCAATCCTCTTCGGCCTCTCCCACTTCAATAAACGCACGACATTCTTCAACTGGCGCTACGTCCTGCTCGCCGCTCTGGCCGGCATCTTCTATGGGCGTGCCTGGCGCCGCGACCACCGCATTGCCGCCTCCGCCATTACCCACTCCACCGTTGACACGCTCTGGGCCGCCCTGCTCCGCTGATTCGGTCTCGGTTCCCGCCAGCGAACGCCTCGGTCGATTTTGAGCTGGCCGCTTCTCAGCTGACCGGTTCCTTCGCTGACCGCTTTTTAGCTGGCCATTTCTCAGCTGCCATAAAATAAGCCTCAGACGCACGTCATGACCACCACTCCCCTCGCATCCCCGGTCTCTCCGTTACTCCGCGATCAAACCCTCGACGCCTTCCGCCGCTGGGGTTATCTCCAGTCGAATCTCGATCCACTGGGCCAGTATCTGCAGCCGCTCCAAGTCGGGGAACTCGATCTCAACAACGACTACGTTGGCGACGCCCGCCGAATCTACTGCTCGACCATTGGCGCCGAGTTCATGCACATCCCCTCGCGCGAGGCTCGCGAGTGGATCGCCAACCGTCTCGAGGCCCCCGCGCATCAGCCTGACCCGCAACCCATTCTCGACCTCCTCGCGCGCGCCGATCTCTTCGAGCAGGTCATCCAGTCCCGCTACCTCGGCACCAAGCGCTTCTCTCTCGAAGGCGTCACCGCGCTCATTCCCTTTCTCGACGAGTTGCTCAACCACGCCGCCGAACTCGGAGCGCAGCGCGCCATTATGGGCATGAGCCATCGCGGACGGCTCAGCGTTATGGTCAACACCTTCGGCAAGTCTCCCGCCGACATCTTCGCCAGGTTCGAAGACGTTGACCCGCGCAGCATCCTCGGCGGCGGCGATGTGAAATATCACGTCGGAGCCACGGGCACCTTCACCACGCGCAGAGGAAGCTCCGTCGCTCTGCACCTGGTCTCGAACCCGAGCCACCTCGAAGCCGTCGATCCGGTCGCCATGGGCCGCACGCGCGCCCGTCAGGATCGCGTCGGTGCTGACGGAATCGACCGCGTCCTTCCCATCGTCATTCACGGCGATGCCGCCTTCGCCGGCCAGGGCATCTGGGCCGAAACCCTCAACCTCGCCGGCATCGACGGCTACTCGGTCGGCGGCGGCATCCACATCGTGGTCAACAACCTCATCGGCTTTACTGCCGAGCCCGAAGAATCAAACTCCACGCGTTTCTCCACCGATCTCGCGAAGCGTCTCCCCATCCCCATCTTCCACGTCAACGCCGAGGATCCAGCCGCCGTCGTGCGCATCGCCGCACTGGCTGCAGACTACCGCTACCAGTTCCATACCGACGTCGTCATCGACCTCATCGGATACCGCCGCCACGGCCACAGCGAAGTCGACGACCCCACCGTCACGCAGCCGCTGCGCTACGCCCGCATCAAAGACCACCCGCCGCTCTACCAGCTCTATGCGCAGCAGACGGGCCTCGACGCGACGGCACTTGCTGAACGACTCCGGGCCGAATTCGACGAAGCCCAGAAGAAGGCCAAAGGCGCGAAGACGAAGCCGCGCCTCGTCGACATGCCCGAGTACTGGAGCGCTTACCGCGGCGGTCCCTGGAGTCCCGACCTCGAAGCCGACACCGGCCTCGACGCGGCCACCATCCAGTCCATCGCCGCCAGGCTGGCGACCTGGCCCGACACCTTCCACGTTCACCCCAAGATCAAAAAGCTTCTCGAGCAGCGCGCCGCCATGGGTGGCGTTATGGGTCAGTCAAAGCAGCCCTTCGACTACGCGATGGCGGAAGCTCTTGCTTTCGGCTCACTGCTGCTCAGCGGAACGCCGGTCCGCCTCAGCGGCCAGGACTCGCAGCGCGGCACCTTTAACCAGCGCCACTCCGTGCTCATCGACATTGAGAACGAGCAGCGCTGGATTCCGCTCAATCACCTCGACCCCAACCAGGCGCACTTCAGCGTCTACAACTCGCTGCTCTCCGAGGCCGGCGTGCTTGGCTTCGAGTACGGATACAGCCGCGACTACCCCGAAGCCCTCGTGCTGTGGGAGGCGCAGTTCGGCGACTTCGCCAACGGCGCGCAGATCGTCATCGATCAGTTCATCGCCGCCGCCGAAGACAAGTGGGGGCTCCTCAGCGGCGTCACATTGCTGTTGCCCCATGGCTACGAAGGACAGGGGCCCGAGCACTCCAGCGCCCGCGTCGAGCGCTATCTTCAGCTCGCCGCGCACGACAACATTCAGGTCTGCCAGCCCTCGAATGCCGCGCAGTATTTCCACCTGCTGCGCCGCCAGGCTCTGCGCAAATGGCGCAAGCCGCTCATCGTCTTCACGCCCAAGAGCATGTTGCGCCACCCCGATGCGCTCTCGCCCCTGGCCGACCTCTCGCGTCCTCGCTTCCTTGCTGTGGTCCCGGAAACCGAGGTGCAGAACGCCTCGCGCATCCTCATAGCAACGGGCAAAATCGGGCACGAGCTGCGCGTCGAGCGTGCGAAACGAAAGAACACGACCACAGCCATCCTCTTCCTCGACCAGCTCTACCCGTGGCCCGAGGCGGAGTTGAAAGCCGCCATCGCCGCGCATCCGGCGGCGCATGAGATCGTCTGGGTGCAGGAGGAGCCGGCCAACATGGGTGCGTTCGGCTTCGTCATGCCTCGCCTGCGGCGCCTCCCGGGCGATCACCAGGTTCTGAGCGTCAAGCGCTCCGCTGCCGCCAGCCCCGCTACCGGGTCCGCCAAAGCCCACGACATGGAACAGAAGACGCTGATCGATTTGGCGCTGAAGCCGATGCAGTAGGCGGTAGCCGGTAGGCGGTGGACCGCAGGGTAAGATCAGGCGGTGAACCCTGTCGACTGGCTTCTCGACTCCGACCCCACCATCCGCTGGCAGACGATGCGCGACCTCACCAGCGCAACGCCCTCTGCCATCGCTGCGGAGCGCGCTTGCGTCGCGCGTGACGGCATCGGCGCTGCGATCCTCAACTCGCAGGACGGCGATGGTGCCTGGCGTCGCCCTCCTGCTCCGGCGTGGCTCACCACGCTTTTCACTCTGCAGCTTCTGCGCGCCACGGGCGCTGACCCGGCTGACCCTGCCATCGATGCGGCGCTGTCACGAGCGGAAACAAATCTCCGCTGGAGCGACCATGGTGGCCGCTGGGACGTGCGCGCACCCGAACTGAGCGGGCCCTCCGGCGGCAATACCTTCTTCCAGGGCGAGGTCGAGCCGTGCATCAACGGGGGCGTTCTCGCCTTCGGCGCTTACTTCGGCCACCCGAACCACAACCTCGCTCGGCGGCTGCAGAGCGAGCAGCTCCCGGACGGCGGGTGGAACTGCGAGGCTCCGAAGAGCAAAGTCTCATCGTTCCACACGACGATCTGCGTGCTCGAGGGACTGCTGGAATACCAGCGCGCCCCGGGCGCCGAGCCCGAGCTGCTGCCTCAGATCGCTCGGGCCCGCAAGTGCGGCGAGGAGTATCTGCTCGAGCGGCGGCTGTTCAGACGGCGCTCGACGGGAGCAGTGGTCGACCCGGAGTTCCTGACGTTCGCCTTTCCTCCTCGCTATGAGTACGACGTGCTGCGCGCGCTCGACTACTTCAGAGCTGAGGGTGGTCCGCCCGATCCGCGTATGGAGGAGGCAGTGCAGGTGGTCGTCGGCCGCCGTCAGCCCGGTGGCCGATGGCTTCTCGACGGGTCGCATGGTGAGGCCATTGCCCTGGACCTGGGGGAGACTGTCGGCGAGCCCAGCCGGTGGAACACGCTTCGTGCCCTGCGGGTGATGCGGTGGTGGGAGAAGGCCTGAAGGGTAGGTCTTTTCGCTTTTTCTACGCTGCGTTGTCGTGTTTTCGCAGGGACAACTTGTAAGTCCCGTGGATTCAAATTTGAGGCGAGGTTGACAAACTCGACAACATGGTTTGAGCCTGCCGATTCGCGGTACTTAAGTCATGGGTGGAAGGAAGAAGGGAGAAGGTGGAAGAGAAAAGGGAGAAGGTGGAAGAGAGAAGGGGGCCAGCGAGGCGTCGGGTTCTCAAAGAGCGGGCGACGACGATCCTGGGATCGGCCGGAAATGCGAAGGGGAATGGCTGCTGAGCAGGCATTCCCCTCTGGTTTTGAGTTTGGCGCAGGCAGCGGAGCTAATCAAGAGGAATCAGGTTGGGGGACGGTACGGAAGTCATGGGGCAGGCGGCAGGCTGAAAGCGGTAGCTGCGAGGGAGCCAACTGTCGCTTGAGCGGCCGCTGGTGCGCAGGGGCCAGAGCACGCATCAGATGGTTAGCCGGTTGTGCGGGCCTTGAGGTTTTGGGGATGCGTTCCTGATCGGTTCGTGGGATTCGCGCCGGGCGCGCGTTGATGTTAGTCTCAAGGTTTCGCCATGTGGCACCTGATTGATAGATTCGCCTTCTGGACGATGGATGTGACGCTGCTGAGCAGCGCACTGGCCGTGTTTGAGATCGTCCTGGAGAGGGATCGGGGATGGGCTTCGGCGCTGCATGAACGAGGCTGGGGCAGGAAGCTGCTGGCCGGGAATCCTCTGG
>Ga0335073_10005439_pt1 | contig 17872 bp, 12 predicted proteins | sample Lox_Sample_22_FD_207093 | JGI IMG/M metagenome (GOLD analysis project Ga0335073, IMG submission 207093) | Soil microbial communities from Loxahatchee National Wildlife Refuge, Florida, United States - Lox_Sample_2.2 | ecosystem: Environmental > Terrestrial > Soil > Wetlands | place: USA...
ATATCGGTGCTCGCGATCAGCGGCTCCGTGGACACCGCGTCCACGGGTCCCGCGCTGGACGACGTGTGGAGGGTGCTGCGCACGCTGGCCGCGGAAGGACTGACCGAGGCGGAGCGCGATACGGCCGTGCAGAACCTGGTAGGAGTCGCGCCGCTTGAGTACGAGAGGGCAGCATCGGTCGCGGGCACACTGGCGGACCAGGTAGAACAGCACCTGCCGGACGCGTACCAGGCTCAGCTGTACACGCGCCTGGCCGAAACGGGTACCGTCGAGGCGACAGCAGCGGTCATCGCGGCGTTCCCGGAGAACCGCCTGGTCACGATCCTGGTCGGCGACGCATCTCACATCAGGGCCCCGGTGGAAGCCCTCGGAATCGGCGGCGTCGAGGTCGTCACAGCCTGACCAGAAGGCATGCCTCGTTGAGTTGTTCCGCAAGTCCGGGTCGCCCGCCTCAGGCCTATGGCTTTACCGCGTACGGCGGCGGATGAGGTATTTGCGCAGCTCGTCGGCGCCCCAGACGATCAACGGGTACGGGAGCAAGATCAGCAGGTAGCGGGCGGGCAGCGCCGCGGTTCCCAGAAGCGCCTGGAACGGCGGTGCATACACCAGCACGGCGGCCACCGCGAGCTCGGCCGCCACCGCCAGCAGCAGGTAGCGGTTGCTGAGCACGCCTACCGACCGAAGTGAGGCACGCTGGGTGCGTACCGCGAAGGCGCTTCCGATCTGTCCGAAGATCATGCCAAGGAAGGTCATCGTGGTGGCTTGCAGGTAGGCGTGGTGAAACTGGCTACCAGCGCCGGCAGGGTCACCCGGGTGCCAGCCTGCCTGGGTGAGCACGTAGAAGAACCCGCCGAGGGACAGCCCGGCGACGATCAGGCCAAGGAACAGCCAGGCGCGGACCAGCATCGCCGGCCGGATCACCCCTTCGGATCGCCGGCGTGGCGGACGTTGCATGATCCCGGGCTCGGCCGGGTCGCGGCCGAGCGCGAGCGATGGCAGCGTTTCGGTCCCGACGTCGAACGCAAGCAGCTGAAGCACGGTGAGCGGGAGCGGCACCGCGCCGCCGGCGAGCGCGAAGACGAGGAACGGGGCAACCTCGGGCGTGGCGTGGGCAAAGATGTAGATGATGAACTTGCGAACGTTGTCGTAGACCACGCGGCCGGCCTCGACAGCGGTGACGATCGTGGCGAAGTTATCGTCGGTGAGCGCCATCGTCGCCGCTTCGCGCGCGACATCCGTGCCCGACAATCCCATCGCGACGCCGATATCCGCGCGGCGCAGGGCCGGAGCATCGTTGACCCCATCACCCGTCATCGCGATGACGTGACCTTCGGCCTGCAGCTCTTCGGCGATATGCAGCTTCGCCTCAGGCGACGCGCGCGCGAAGATCACCTCCTGTCCGCCGGACAGGATCTCCCGGATCTGTTTCTCGTGCCGGTAGTCAAGCCGTTCCGCGTTCACGATCAGCCGGTCCTCGCCGCCGATCCCGACCTGCTGGGCGATGGTCGCAGCGGTCAGCGGATGATCCCCGGTAATCACGATCACGCGGATTCCTGCGCTGTGGCACTGGGCGATGGCATCCCGCGCTTCCGGACGGGGCGGGTCGAACATCGTCACCAGCCCGAGGAAGCAAAGCTCACCTTCGGCTTCCTCGCGAGGAGGGACAACCCCGCCGGCCGGGGCCGCGCGGCGGGCGAGCGCGAGCACGCGCAGGCCCTGCTGGGCGTAAGCCTCGACCTGCCGGGTGATCTGCTGGCGCCCGGCGTCACGCAAGGGCGGCTCGCCGCCGCCGGACAGGACCCTCACGCACAGCGGCAGGACTGCTTCCGGGGCGCCCTTGGTGTGCAGCCACCCGCCATCGGCTCCACGATCCAGGGTCGTCATCAGCTTCCGCTGCGGGTCAAAGTTGTACAGGTGGCGGCGCCGCTCCTCGCGACGGTCCGCGTCGACGTCGGTGCCCAGCAACCGGGCCGCATACAGCAGGGCTACCTCGGTTGGATCACCGGTCGCGGGGCCGTCTGGCCCGAGCCGCGCGTTGTTGCAGTCGGCGGCGGCCTGCGCCAGGGCGCTCAGCCCCGGCGTCGCCGACGGCATGTGGTCTTCGTCATCCAGCCGCACCGCCTGGCCGGGTGTCCAGGCCTCAACGGGCCGCATGCGATTCTCGGTCAGCGTGCCGGTCTTATCGGTGCAGATCACATCGGTGCACCCGAGTGTCTCAACCGCGCTCAGCCTCTTGACCAGCGCGCCGCGCCGGGCGAGCAGGCCCACAGCCACGGCCAGCGCCAGCGTGATCACCGGCAAGAGGCCTTCCGGGACGTTGCCGGCGAGCAACCCGACGGAAAACACCACGCTGTTGTGCAGCGACAGGCCCGCGCCGAAGATGGCGACGGGCACGAACGCGATCGCCATCGCCACAGCGATCCCCGCGATCAGCCACGCCACCCGCCGGACTTGCCGCTCAAGCGGGCTGGAACCCTCCTTGACCTGCTGGGACAAAGCCGCGATCCGGCCCAGCTCGGTATGCATGCCGGTCGCGTACGCCACCGCGTGCGCCTCACCGCCCGTGCAAATCGTGCCGCTGAACACCAGATCCCGGGCCGCCAGGCGCACAGCCGTGCTGTCGTGCAACTCGGCGGAGCGCACGACAGGCACCGGCTCGCCGGTGAGCGCCGACAGGTTCACCTCTACCGCACCCGACAACAGCCGCATGTCGGCCGCGATTCGCTCCCCCTCCTCCAGCAGCACGACATCTCCGGGCACGAGGCCGGTTGCTTCGATCACTCCAGGTGCACCATCGCGCAGCACGGTCACCCGCTGGGGCATGTACTGAGCGAGCGCCTCCACCGCCCGCTCGGCCTGCAGTTCCTGCACGAAGGCGAACGCCGCGTTAAGGATGATCACCAGCACCACCGCGATGCCCACCGTCTGGCTACCGACCGCGAACGACAGCACCGCCGCAACCCACAGCAAGAGCGCCAGCGGGTGGGTCAGCTGACGCGCGATCTCCCACGGCCACCGCACGCCCCCGCGGCGCTGCAACACGTTGGGACCGTACTGAACCAGCCGCCGAGCCGCCTCCCGGGAAGACAGGCCATGCCGAGTCGTCTGCAAGTCGCGCAACAGCCGGTCCTGCGGCTCGAGCACCTCAAGACCCTCGAGGGAGATCGCGGAAACGCCGTCGGGGGTCATCCGCCGCTAGCCCTGGCTGATCTCACACCCGGGGCCTGAGCGGACCACGCGCCAGCCGGCCCCGGCGGATTCTGCCAGTCCGTCAGCCGGTTGCGAGCCGGCCGGCGGCCCTTCCCGGGCGGGCTCGGTCTGCTCCTCGGCGAAAGCTTGTGGCATAGCGCCAGCCTGACGCCCCTTCGGCAAGGCCAGAAAGAGCCATAGTTCCCGGCGGAGGAGGGCTATTGACCCTCGTTCAAAGCCGCCCGGCGGCCACTGAGGCCCAAGGCCGGCCCGGCCTCCGGCCCGGTGATGTGGTCATGGCAGCGGCCGGCGGAACCGCGCCTGCGGCGGAGGCGCGGAGCCGGCGCGGGCCAGCGCCAGCTGCCAGTCCGGTGAGGACCCCAGCGCCCACCGCAACGCGGTCACGGCGATCCGGCCGGCCGTGAGGTCGCCGGGCCGGGACGGCAGGCCGACGATCTCCCGGATGCGGCTCGGCAGGGTCGCGACGGCGGCTCGCAGCAGCACGCGGTACGCGGCACGGATGGCAGGCGGGAGCGGGGGGCGGCACAGGAAGCTGATGGCCTGGGCCGAGGCCGGCGACGGCGCCAGGCCGGGGTGGTCAGCCACCCACGCTGACAGCGCCGCGGCGGTGGCCGGCAGCGGGCTGGCGCCGAGCAACTCGCCTGCCCGGGCCTGCTCGCGGACGTACCGGTCGGCGTCGGCCGGGGGGCAGGGCTGTGCCCCGTACACCCGGTAGGCGGTCAGGAACGAGTCGGTGAGCGTGTTGTGCACCCAGGCGCTGAGCGCTGGATCCGAGGCGTCGTAGGGAAGGCCGCGGTCGGAGCGGCCCGCTACCGGCCGGTGCCGACCGCGGACCACCGCCACCGCCCGCCGGACCTCGGGCATCGCGCCGAACGAGGTCGCGGTCACGTAGGCCGCTGTCCGGGTCAGCCGGCCCAGCGGGTCCTCCCGGTATCGCGAGTGCTGAGCCACCCCGGCCGCCACCTCCGGGTGGGCCGCTTGAACCAGCAGCGCCCGGATCCCGCCCACGAACACCGCCGTGTCCCCGGCCACCGGCCAGGTCATCGACCCCGGCCCGAAAAGGCCAGGATCGCCCGGGTAGTCCAGTGTCCGCGCCAGCGGGTAGGCGCCGTGCGAAAACAAGCTGGCCGTCCCGGCTGCGGCGCGGCCGCGGATCAGGTCGGCCAGCCGCCGTTCGCGGCGCGGCACCGTCCTCACCTCAGCCCGGCTGGCCGTGCGGCCTCGCGCCCGTCAGGGTCGTGCGTGGCCGGCCGCGCGAGCCAGGGCCCGGTCATCTGTTCAAGGTACGCCGGGCCGGCCGGTGGCTTCGGGCTCAGGTCCGGACGGCTGGGCCGTGCCGCGGTCACCACCCGCGCCCCAGGACGAGCTGGTGGACGTCGAGGTATCCGGCCCGGAATCCGGCTTCGGAGTAGGCCAGGTAGAGGTTCCACATGCGCTGGAAGACCGGGCCGAACCCCAGCGCCGAGACCTCGTCGGCGGCGGCGAGGAACCGCCGGCGCCACTCGGCCAGGGTCCGCGCGTAGTGCGGGCCCATGGGGTAGTCCGCGGTCAGGCGCAGGCTGGTGTACTCGCGCAGGGTGCCGGTGATCGCCTGCAGGGAGGGGATCTGGCCGCCGGGAAAGATGTACTTGTGGATCCAGGTGTGGCCGCCGCGGGTGGCGAGCATCCGGTCGTGCGGCATGGTGATCGCCTGGAGCCCCACCCGGCCGCCGGGGGCGAGCAGCCGGTCGAGGACGGAGAAATAGGCGGGCCAGTACCGCTCGCCGACGGCCTCGATCATTTCCACGGACAGGATCACGTCGTACCGGCCCGTGGCCTGGCGGTAGTCGCGCAACTGGATGTCGACCCGGTCGGCGGCGCCGGCGGCCGCGGCTCGCCGCCGGGCGGCGGCGTACTGGGAGGGTGAGATGGTCAGGGTGGTCACCCGAGCGCCGCGGGCCGCCGCACGGACCGCCAGTGCCCCCCAGCCGGTGCCGATCTCCAGCACTGTGGTTCCGGGCCCGGTCCCGGTGCGGTCCAGCAGCGCGTCGATCTTGCGGTGCTGCGCGGCGGCGAGCGTGTCACCGGGCGCGAACAGCGCGCTTGAATAGGTCATCGTGGGGTCGAGGAACAGGGCGAACAGCTCGTCGGACAGGTCGTAATGGCGCTCGATGTTGCGCCTGGCGCCCTCGATGGTGGCGTCCTCGGCGGGCGGCCCGGCCGGGACGTACCAGCGCCGGAGCGCCTGCAGCGGCGCCGGCACGAGCCCGGTCACGTGCGCGGCGAACACGGTGAACAGCCCGACCAGGTCGGGCGAGTCCCAGTCAGCGGCCATGTACGCTTCGGCCAGCCCGGCCGTGCCCGCGCCGAGCCGCCGGTAGAACGCGTCCTCACGGCGGATCACCAGCAGCGGGGATGCCGGGCCGCCGCCGCCGGACACGCTGCCGTCTGGGGCTTGGACCTGGATCGGCAGGCGGGCGGCCGCCCGGCGCAGGAACGCCCGCGTCACCGCGGCACGGGCCAGGGCCGCTGCGCCGCGCGGGACGGCCGGGACGGCCGGGACGGCCGGATGGGCGCCCGGCCCAGGCGGCACCGCGCGGCCATCCGGAGAAGGGCACGGCATGGAAGCAGTTGCCGTGGTCATCGGGCACCTTCCTCTGCGTCATGGGCGGGCCGGGGGAAGATCGGCAGGCGCCGGGCGGCAAGCCTGATGCCCTGCCAGCGGATGAGCGCGCTCACCTGGGCGGTGACCCACGGATAGCGCAGCGCGTAGCACGCCAGGCGCCACGGGCTGTAGCCGCGGCGCGCGCCAGTGACGGTGGCCGCTAGCAGCGGCCTGCCCCCGGTGTCCAGCGTCACACTCAGCCGCAGCGCGTCGCCCGGCTCGGGCAGCCGCATCCGGTACCAGCCCTGCGGCGGCAAGAACGGCGAGACGTAGAAGTCCTTGGCGGCCTCGGCCCGGCCGCGGCCGTCCGGGCGGAGCAGGTAGGCGTGCCGCTGCCGGTAGGTGTTGTGGACCTCGGCGATGACGGCGCCCAGCGTCGCGTCAGAGCGGTAGCACCAGAACACCGTCAGCGGGTTGAACACGTAGCCGAGGACCCTGGCGTGGCCGAGCATGAGCACCCGGCCGCCGGCCAGGTCGACCCCCTGGCGGGCCAGCCAGGCGTCCACGCCGGCGCGCAGTGAGCCGTCCGGGGCGCCGAGATGATCGCGGGCCTGGAACCGGGCGAACGGGCGCAGCGGCAGCGGCACCCGCGGCAGGTCGTCGAGGTCCACGAGCCACAGGTAGCTGCGGTAGCAGAAGGCGCGCCGGACCGGACGGGTACGGAGGTGGGTGATCGTGCAGGGGTACAGCGCCGCGGTCACCATGTCACCCCCAGCGCCCGGGCGGCCTCGACGCCAGACCGGCAGCCGTCCTCGTGGAACCCCCAGCCGTGGTAGGCGCCGGCGTAGGCGAGGACCGGCGTGTTCAGGCCGGGCAGGCGCCGCTGGGCCTCGACGGATCGCTCGTCGTAGACCGGGTGGTCATAGGTCATCCGGGCCAGCACTCGGCCGGGCCGCACCCGGTCGAGCGCGTTGAGGGTGACCAGGTAGTCAGCGGTCTCATCCAGTCCCTGCAGCCGGTTCAGGTGGTAGCTGACGTGCACGTTCGCGGCCGTCGCCGCGCAGTCACTCAGCAGGTAGTTCCACGACGCCCGGGCGGCCTTGGCCCGGGGCAGGACGGCGGAATCGGTGTGCAGCACCACCCGGCTGGAGGTGTACCGGAACGCCCCGAGGACCTCCCGCTCGGCCCCGGTGGGCGCATCCACCAGGCGCAGCGCCTGGTCAGGGTGGGTGGCGACCACGGCCGCGGCGAAGTGACGGGCGCCGCCGCCGTCGTCATGGACGTCGATTCCGCCGCCCGCCCGCCGGATGGCCCGCACCGGCAGCCCGCTGGCGACGGTGGTGAGCTGCTTGGCGATCTGCTCGACGTAGGAGCGTGAACCCCCGGTGACGGTGCGCCACCCGGGTGAGCGGGTGACCCGCAGCATCCCGTGGTGATCAAGGAACTCGAACAGGTACCGGGCCGGGTAGGCCAGCGCCTCCGCGGGCGGGCACGACCAGACGGCGGCCACCAGCGGGATGACGAAATGGCTGACGAAGTAGTGCCGGTAACCGCCCCGGCGCAGGAACTCGCCCAGCGAGAGCGGCCGGGGGCTGGGAGAGCCGAGCAGGCGGCGTGCGTCGAGGTAGAAACCCGGGACGGCGGCCAGCGCGGCCAGGTACCGCGGCCGGGCCAGCGAACTGGCCGCCGGGAACAGCCCGAGCGGGCCGCGCGAGCCGGCGTACTCCAGGCCGCAGCCCTCGCAGCGCACCGACATGCTCATCTCGGTGTCCTGGGTGGCGACCCCGAGCTCGGTGAACAGGCGGATCAGGCGGGGATAGGTGCGGGTGTTGTGCACCAGGAACCCGCTGTCCAGGGCCAGCAGGCGGCCGTCGGCTGTGGCGATGTCGTGGGTGTGCGCGTGCCCGCCGAGGCGGTCCTGCGTCTCGTACAGGGTCACGTCGTAGGCGCGCTGGAGCAGGTAGGCCGCGGTCAGCCCGGCCACGCCGGCGCCGATGACGGCAGCCTGCGGCCGGCCCGGGCGCCGCCGGCGCCCGTCCGCCTGGCCTTGGATCGTCATGGTGCTACCTCGTAGCGCTGGTGCCGTAGAAAACAAAACTAAAATACACTAATATTCGAGTCAGCCGGCAACCGGGAGGATGGATGGACCTGCGCGAGGCCGCTGGGGCCCTCGGCGTGCACTACCAGACCGCCTACGGGTGGGTGCGCCAGGGCCTGCTTCCGGCCCGCAAAGTGGGCCGCGGCTACGCCGTCAGCGAGGCCGATGTGGCGGCGCTCGCCGCCCGGCGCCGGCTCGGCGCTGAGCCCGCCCGGCCCATCCGCGTCCGTGACTGGGCGGCCCAGTCAGCGGCCCTGTACGCGGCGCTCGCCTCGGGCGAGGAGACCGCGGCCCGTCACCAGGTCGAGCGGCTGGCGGCCGGGGTGCGCGTGATCGACCTATGTGAGAAGGTCATCGCGCCGGCGCTGCGGCGGATCGGCGACGACTGGGCAGCCGGGCGCATCTCGATAGCCCAAGAACACCGGGCCAGCGCGATCTGCGAGCGGCTGCTCGCCGCCCATGCCCGCCAGCCCGCCGGGCGCCCCCACGGCACCGCGGTCGTGGCCACCCCGCCCGGGGAACGGCACAGCCTGCCCGCGCTCATGGCCGCGGCCTGCCTGCGCGAGGACCGCTGGCTCGTCCATCACCTGGCCAGCGACCTGCCGGTCGAGGAGGTCACCCGGCTCGCCGACCAGGCAGGCGCCCGCCTCGTCGTGCTGTCATCCGCCATGGGCCAGACAGCCTGGCAGGCAGAGCAAGCCGCGGAGGCGATCGCCGCCACCCACCCGCACCTGAACGTGCTGACCGGCCGGCCGGGTGACCGCCTGCACGACCTGCTGGCCCGGGCCAACCCGCACCCGGCCGGCGCGAACCAGCCCGCCTGAGAAACAGAACGCCAAGAAAGGAGACCAGTCATGGCCCGCTACCAGGCGACCGTGCCGTCACACCGCCCAGCTGCGGAAACCTTCGCCTACCTGGCCACCTTCAGCAACGCCGCCGAATGGGACCCCGGCGTGCTCGCCGGTCAGCAACTCGACGCCGGCCCGGTCAGGCTCGGCACCCGCTTCCGGCTCGTGGTCCCTTTCCTCGGCCTGCGCATGCCCCTGACCTATCAGGTCACCAGCTACCAGCCCGGCCGTGAGGTGGTACTGGCCGCCACCAGTGCCCTGCTGCGCGCCAGCGACCGCATCGTAGTGACCGCCGGCGCGCCCGGCTCGGCGGTCAGCTACCAGGCCGAGGTCCGGCTGCGGGGCCCGCTGCACCTGCTCGACCCCATCCTTCGGCCGGGTTTCCGCGCTGTGGCGGACCGGGCGGCCGCCGGGCTCGCGCAGGCCCTGTCCCGGGACCCCGGCCCGGACACCACGGCGTCACCAGGAACGCCGGCCCTGCCCGCAGGGACGGCGCCATGGCCGGGGGACGCGGCGTGACCGGCTTCGGGACGGCCGTGGACGCTGCCCTGGACGCGCTCGTCGTCCCCGGTTTCTCCCGGATCGGACTGGCGGCCCGTACCGCCCTGCTGCCCGAGTTCACGGCGGCGGACCTGCCCCGCCTCGACGGCAAGACCGTCATCGTCACCGGGGCGACCTCCGGGATCGGGTACGCGGCCGCCGTCGCGCTGGCCCGCCGCGGCGCCGCGGTCCACTTCCTGGCCCGCGACCGGGGCCGGGCGGAGCGGGCCCGCCGCGGCATCGCGGCGGCCTCCGGCGCCGCGAGCATCAGCTACGGCCTGGCCGACCTGGAGGACCCGGACTCGGTGCGCGCGTTCGCCCGCCAGTTCCGCGCCGCCCATGACCGGCTCGACGTGCTCATCCACAACGCCGGGACGATCCATCCCGAGTTCACCGCCGGCCCGGCTGGCATCGAGCTGACGGTCGTGGGTCAGGTGGTCGCGCCGTTCCTGCTGACCCGCCTGCTGATACCCGCGCTTCTGGCCGCCGCCCCCTCCCGGGTGATCACCGTGTCCTCGGGCGGGATGTACACCCAGCGCATCGACCCGGCCATCCTGCAGCTCCCCGCCTTCCGCTACCGCGGCGTCACCGCCTACGCCAAGGCCAAGCGGGCCCAGGTAGCGCTCAGCCGTGAATGGGCGCGCCGGTTCGCCGGGACCGGCGTCGCGTTCCACGCCATGCACCCCGGCTGGGTGGACACCCCCGGGATAGCCGCCGCCCTCCCGGGGTTTCGCCGGCTCACCCGGTCCATCCTGCTCACACCCGAGCAGGCCGCGGACACCATCGTCTGGCTCGCCGCCATGCCACCCGAGCGCCTCGGCAGCGGCCGTTTCTGGCACGACCGCCGCCCGCGGCCCGAGCACATGCTTCCCTGGACGCACGGCAAAGACCCAGCTGCGGCACGCAAGCTCTGGGACCACCTGGCCGCCTTCACCGCATCTCCCGGCCAGCCCGGCATGGCCAGCAGACCGGATCTTGACCGTGTGTGAGGCGATCCGCCCCGCACCCGCTGGTTCCGTCGCCAGCCGGCCGCTGCCCGGCGAACCCCGCGATCATCATGGCCGCCGACGTGTCCCGCTGCGCCCGGCGCCGTCACCGGCGTACTGCCCACCACCAAAGACCTCATTCGCGGACCGCTGGCCGCGTCGCTGCCGCGCGGCGGCGAGACGACTGGCGAGACGACCCGCAGGCATACCACTGGCCGCTGTCCCAGGGCCACAGGTCCACCAGCCATGGCAGCTGCCCGCCGTCCGTTACCCCAAGCCGCTGGCCGAGCTCACCGGCCAGCCCGCGTGACCCGAGCCTCGTCCCGGGCGTCGCGAGGCGATAGGAGGAATCGGTAGACCGCGACGGGATACGTGGCGCTGCTGGCCTTGATCAGCTCTTGCGCGCTGCTGATGCGCCAGATCCGGCGAGACGCCGTCGCTGATGCCAAATAAGCGGTAAATCCGTCGGCACGCAACACCGACGGAACCACCGGCTGGGCCACGCATGGTAATAGTTAACAAACTCTCTGGCTACATCATCAGTGTGGCTACTCCCGACACTATGTTGCTATAACGGTAGTGGGGGGAAACACAATGGAGGCACTTGCAGATAGAGGCGCCCGAGTACTGCTGATCGGTACCGGCCAGCATACCGAGGGTTCGGGTCTCGACTCCCTGCCGACCGTCGAGCGTTCGGTGCGCGACATGGGTGAGGCTCTGATCGAGCGGTGCTCACTCGGATGGGACCGGCTGCGGGTCGTGCTCGATGCCGTCACACCAACGGAAATCGGTCTGGCACTGGCCGAAGAGGCCGAGCGCGCCACCTCATTGCTGATGATCTACTACGTCGGCCATGGACTGGTCGGCCTGGGCGGCGAGCTGTACTTGGCCACCCGGGCGACCGACGCCCGGCCGGGCTGGCTCGCGCATACCGCTCTCGCCTACAACGCCGTGCGGAATTCACTCCTCGAGAGCCCGGCAACATCCCTGGTTGTCGTGCTGGATTGCTGTTATTCAGGGCGGGCCATTGGTGTATTGGGTAGCTCTCAGGACGAGGCCGCCGGCTTAGCACAGGTACATGGTGCTTTTGTCCTAACTTCGGCTGCTGCAAGCGAATTGGCGCTCGCGCCGGAAGGTGACACCTACACGAGGTTTACCGGCGAGTTCCTTAACTTGCTGCGAAATGGGGATCCACGTGGGCCGAAGCAGCTGACGTTGCAAGATATTTATCGGTACCTGGCCCTGAAGCTGCCGGCCGGCGGCGGTCCCCGCCCGCGCTACATCGCCAGCGGTCGAGCGGACGACTTGGTCCTAGCGAGCAACCCGGCATATCGGGGACGGCCTCGACCACCAGCACGCGCCACGGAGCCCTCCGACGTTTGCCCGTATCCGGGCCTGGTGGCGTTCGAGCCGGAGCAGGCCAAGTGGTTCTTCGGGCGTGAGCTGCTGGCCGCCGTGCTCGCAGCGCGGTTGACTGGGCGCCTGGCCGAGGGAGGGCCGCTGGCCGTGGTCGCGCCATCAGGGGCTGGCAAGTCCTCTCTGCTGCGGGCCGGCCTGGTGCCAGCGATTGCGGAGGGCGCGCTGGCCGCCTCCGGATCGCGCAACTGGCCGCGCCTGCTGATGGCGCCGGGATCGCGCCCGTTTGCGGCCCTGGCTGCCCAGCTTGCGCCGCTGCTGGAGGCAGACCCAGCCGCACTGGCCGACCGCCTGGCCCGAGAGCCAGCCCAGAGCGCCGAGCTGTTCCGCGATGCGCTGGGCACGCTGGCAGCCGACGGCGATCCCACGGGCGCCCGAGTGATTCTCATCGTTGACCAGTTCGAAGAGGTCTTCACGCTCTGCGCGGATGAGGCCGAGCGACGAGCCTTCATTGATCTGCTGGGCGTCCTGGCCTCCGGTACGGCGCAAAGCGAGCCCGCCGGCCTGGTAGTGCTCGGCCTCCGGGCCGACTTCTACGGCCGGTGCGCGGCGTTCCCGCAGCTGCGTGACGCGGTGCAGCGTGACCAGGTGCTTGTTGGCCCGATGTCTACGGCAGAGCTGCGCGAGGCGATCGAGCGGCCGGCACGAGCGGTCGGGCTAGATCTCGAGCCGGGCCTGGTCGAGCTGCTGCTGCGCGATATCGGCGCCAGCGACGACCGGGCGGAGAGCAACGGCGGCAAGACCAGCCCGGCGCCCGGAGCCTACGAGCCCGGTCGGCTTCCGCTGATCGCGTACGCGCTACGTGCGACGTGGGAGCGGCGGACCGTCGGCACTCTGACAGTCGCCGGTTACCGGGAGACCGGAGGAATTCAGCACGCGATCGCCGCCACGGCAGACCGCACGTTCGATGCGCTGCCCGAGGAGAGCCAGGCGGCGGCCCGGCCGCTGTTCCTGCGCCTGGTCAAGATCGGCGACAGGACCCAGGACACCCGCCGCAGCGTCAGCGAGGCAGAGCTGCTGCAGCACAGCCGGACACGTGAGGCAGCGGAGCAGGTGTTGGCGGCTTTCATCGGAGCGCGGCTGCTGACCAGCAACCAGGACAGCGTCGAGATCAGCCACGAGGCGCTGCTGCAAGCGTGGCCCCGGCTGGCGCAGTGGATCAGTACCGACCGAGCCGGCAATCTGCTCGGCCAAGAGGTGGAGGATGCCGCGGCCGCGTGGGAGCGGTCTGACCACGACAGTTCTGCTTTGCTCAGGGGCGGCCGGCTGGAGGCGGCCGCCGGCTGGGCCGCTGAGCACTCCGACCAGGGCGACGTCAGCCCGATGACCCGAGCTTTCCTGCGGGAATCAAGGCGCCAGCAGAGCAGGTCGAGCCACCTGCGGCAAGCCGCGGTGGCGGTCCTGGCCGTGCTGGCCCTGGTGGCCGCCGGAACGGCCTGGTTCGCGCTCGGGCAGCGCAACTCGGCCGAGGCCAGCAGCCGCGTGGCCATCCTCAACCAGGTCACGGCGGAAGCCGACCAGGTCAGCTCCACCGACCAGTCTCTCGCCGCTGAGCTGAACGTCCTCGCCTACCGGATGAAGCCCTCTGCTGCCACCTACGCACGGCTGATCAGCGCCGAGAACACGCCCCTGGCGAGCGTGCTGCCCATCCCATCCGGGAGCATCGACAGCGTCGCCTTCAGCCCCAACGGGAACATCCTCGCCGCGGGCACCAGCTCCGGCGCCCGGCTGTGGAACGTCAGCAACCTGGCGCACCCCAGGCCGGTCGGCGCACCCCTGGCTGCGCGGGTTTCCAGCGTCGCGTTCAGCCCCAACGGCAGCACCCTGGCCATCGGCACCAACTCCGGGGTGCAGTTGTGGAACGTCAGCGACCTGGCGCATCCCAAGTCGCTCGGCGCGCCCCTGGCTGCGCGGGTTTCCAGCGTCGCCTTCAGCCCCAACGGCAGCACCCTGGCCATCGGCACCAACTCCGGGGTGCAGTTGTGGAACGTCAGCGACCCGGCGCGACCCAAGTCGCTCGGCGCGCCGCTGACTGCCCAGGGCATCACGAATCCCAGGCTGGCCGGCGGGCCGGTGGCCACGCCGACAGACGCGGTCGCCACGGTCGCTTTCAGCGCCAACGGCAGCACGCTCGGTGATGCCATCGGTTCCAGCATCCAGCTCTGGAACGTGAGCGACCCCGCGCGTCCGCGGCTGTTCGGCACGCCGCTCGGGCCGCTTCCGTACGGGGACGGGCACGCCAGCCTGATCTACTCGCTGGCCTTCAGCCATAACGGCATCCTCGCGGCGGGCGCCGCCGACCACCATGTGCACTTGTGGAATGTCTCGAACCCGGCTACGCCCGTTTCCTTTGGTTCCGTCTTCAACGACACCGACAGCGTCACCTCGGTGGCCTTCAGCCCCGACGGCGACATCCTCGCCACCGGCAGCGACGACGATACGGCCAGCCTGTGGAACGTTACCGCCGCGGACGACGCATGGCTCCTGTACCAGTCGCTCACCGGCCACACTGGAGCGATCCTTGCCGTGGCGATGAGCCCGGACGGGCACACTCTGGCGACCGCGGGCGCCGACCACACCATCCGCCTGTGGACCCTCCCCAGCACCGTGCTGGTCGGCCACCTCAACTACGTCAGCGCCCTGGCCGTAAGCCGTGCCCGGGGCATCGCCGCCAGCGGGAGCCCCGACGACACGCTCCGGCTCTGGGACGTGGCCGACCCTGCCCACCCCGGACCGCTTGGGGGGCCAATACAAGGCCCGGCTCAGTACAACGCGCTGAGCTTCAGCCCCGACGGCCTGATCCTCGCCGCCGCGACGAGCGCCGATGACGTTCAGCTGTGGCAGACCGGCGATCCCGGGCATCCCACGCTGCTCGGGCAGCCGCTAGCCGGCTTCGGCGCATACGTGGCAACGGTCGCGTTCAGCCCGAGCGGCCGGGTGCTGGCTGCGGGCAGCTATGACCACACGATCCGCCTCTGGGACGTGGCCGACCCCGCCCGCCCCCTGCCGCTCGGCCCCCCGATGACGGGACCATCTGGCGGGGTCAGCTCGGTGGCGTTCAGCCCCGACGGCCGCACGCTGGCTGCCGGGAGCCTCGACGGGACGGTCAGGCTCTGGGACGTGGCCGACCCTGCCCGCCCCATATTGCTCGGCAGGCCACTGGCCGGCGGCGGCGGCTCCGTCTACTCCGTGGCGTTCAGCCCCGACGGAAGCACCCTGGCCAGCGGAGACGGGCAGGGCACCATACAGCTGTGGGACGTACGCGATCCAGGCCGCGCGATGATGCTCGGCCCGCCGCTGACTGGTCACACCGACACCGTTGCCTCGGTGACGTTCAGCCCGGACGGCGACACCCTGGCGAGCGGAAGCTGGGACGACACGATCCGGCTTTGGAACGTCGCGAACCCGGCACGCCCGCAGGCCATCGGCGGGCCGGTGACTGGCGATCCCAACTACATCAATGTCGTGGCGTTCGGTCCCAGCGATGGCACGCTGGTCGGCGCCGATGGCGATGACACCGTGCGCATCTGGAACCTGAGCGCTGCAGCAGCCATCCAGGACATCTGTGCCGCAACGGTCAATGTGCTGACGCCCGCGCAGTGGCACAAGTACGTCTCTGAACTCCCTTACGACCCGCCGTGTGGTGCCGGCCGATGAGCGGCGGCCACGGTCGGCCTGAGGCCGGGAAACCCGACCTGTCCATCACGCTGGCCGGTGCCGACCTGGATGAGCTGCGTGACCTGCGCGGCTGGCTAGTACAGGAAGATGAGCTTCGCGGCCGGGTGGCCCTCGTCCAGGAAAACCGCGCGCCGGGCACCCTCGGCGGGGCCCTGGAAGTCCTCTCGGTCAGCCTCAGCTCCGGCGGTGCCATCAGCGTTCTTGTCGCCGGGACCATGTCGTGGCTCCGGCAGCGTTATGGCCACCGTCCCGGGAGCACCGTCACCGTCAAATTCCATCGTGCCGACGGGGGATGCTTCGAGGTCTCGGCTCCCGCCGCCAGCACGTGGACGTCTGCCGAATTCACCGAGCGAATCCACCAGCTTGCCGAGGCGCTTGGCCCCGGCAATGCTCCGCCAGACTCTGGCAGCCGGACGCCATGAAGCAAGACCACTCATCCTGCCTGGCTGACGCCGGGGCGTTGAACCGAAGCACCTACGGCAGCACCGCGTTGAGCGCGCGGCATCGGCGCTAACTGCTCGGTGTTAGCGGCCATTACACAGGTGCTGCAGTCTACGAGCAGTTGTTCGCCTGAAGGTCGATGGTCACGGTGTTGCCCCGGGGGTAGCTGGTCCCGGCGGTGGGTGACTGGGTTATCACTGCCCCGATGTCCGACGAGCCGAGGCACTCGTACTCCCAGTGCACCGCGAAGCCCGCCTGCTCCAGTGTGGAGACCGCGCTCGTCTGGTCCATGCCGATGACGTTCGGCACCGGCGTCGGGCAGTTGTTCGCCTGCAGATCCATATGCACCCGGGTGCTGAGCACAGCTTGCGCTCCGGCCGCCGGGTCCTGCCGTACCACCTCGCCGATGTTCGGCGAGCCGAGGCAGCTGTACAGCCACGAGTACTTGATGAAACCGGCCGTGAAGAGCGCCGAGCGGGCCTGTACGAGAGTGTCGCCCGCCAGGCTCGGTACGGGCCCGGTGGCTGCTGCGCTGGACGAGCTGTGCGGCGGCGTCGGCTTGACCTGCCCAGAACTGGACGTGTTTGGCGACGCGCTCGGCGACGCGCTGGTCGACGAACTGGCGGGCGCCAACCTGGTCGGGTGCCCGGCCGCTGACTTGGATGGGTGACTGGCTGACGACGACGCCGCGTGTGATGACGACGCCGCGCTGCACGCCGCGACGAAGGCGACGATGAGGGCTATCCCCGCCAGCGGCCACCGTCTCGTGCGCCGCGACGGGCCGACCAGAACTCTGGGCGCCGGTCGGCAGGCTAATTCCGGATGGACCGCCTTGACCAGTGCCTTTAGCCCTCCGGCTGGCCCTCTCTTACCGATTTGGGCAATGTCACCGGCCGCCAGTGAGTTGTCGGCTGACTGGAATTCCCCCACCATGACCCGCCCCTCCCCGACCGGGTACTAACGACTATCTTCGCGCTGATTTATCAGCTGGGCAAGAGGCCGCCGCGGCTATCTTTGCGCACGCCATGGCTCGGCACCGATGCGACCTCGGAGACGTGCTCGATCTGAGCGCTGCCGATAAAGCGGAGGCGCGGCCGCTTCCGGCTGCGGCTGGGTAGCGCGTTTCCTGCTCGATCATGATATTGATGCTGGGCGTATACGCTGCCTTATCACGGACGGGCTCGGTGGCTCGCAGTCGTCTCGTTATCCTTGAGCGAGTCGAGGTGGCCAGCTCGGACATCGATGATGAAGTCGTGGTACAGCAGTCGCTTTTTCGCTGTGTGAGCTGGGCGAAGGGACCCGGCCTGCTGATGTGATCTTGTTACCAGATGGGCACGCGTGAACGTAGCCGCCTCATGACCATATCTGCGTGATAAGTACAAATCAGAGGCGGTTGCTGCCGTCAGGATAGACGCCACCCTGGCGCTGCGGAACGGAATGAACTGCTGGGTAGTCATTCTGGCCTGTTATGAGCGCATCGATAACCGTGGCAGCGTCAGCTGGCCAGATTTCGGCTGCCGTTGAGAGACGTCCATCGCCTAGGTTGTCGCGACCCGGAGGCAGCCATAACCCGCCTCTCAGGGCAAAGGCGGCCTGAAAGTCAGGCCCGCCGGACTGAGGTGTGGGCGGCGCCGACAGGGCAAGGCGCACCCTCGTTGCTCTATGGCGCTGGCCGGTGTCTTGCGTAACCTCGCTCTATTTCTGCCGACACACGCGAGATGATCCGCGACCGTGAGGCCCAGATGGCCCGCTACCGGGCAGCGATCGACGCGGGCGGGCTCACCGTGGACCAGCGCCAGCTGCGCGAACGCGGTCAGGCACAGGGTCAAGTTGCGGGCGCTGTGGGCGGCTAAGCTCAGCTCCAGCCCCTCGTCCAGCAGCGCCCGGGCTTCCGCCGAACCAGGCCGTCACCCGGCCCAGCCCGCCGATCACGGCCGTGAACCAGTCACCCGCCCGGACTGGCACCATGGGCCCGAGCGCTCCGGACAGCACGATCTCGCCGGCGCGGAGCGGCTGGCCGTACGACCGGGCAGCTGAGGCGAGCCAGGCGACCGCGACGGCCGGATGGCCG
>Ga0335073_10005440_pt1 | contig 17871 bp, 16 predicted proteins | sample Lox_Sample_22_FD_207093 | JGI IMG/M metagenome (GOLD analysis project Ga0335073, IMG submission 207093) | Soil microbial communities from Loxahatchee National Wildlife Refuge, Florida, United States - Lox_Sample_2.2 | ecosystem: Environmental > Terrestrial > Soil > Wetlands | place: USA...
CGCCCCCCGGCCCCCCCCGCCGGCGCCCCCCCCCCCCCCGGCGGGGGGGGGGGGGGGGGGGCGGGGGGGGGGGGGGGGGGGGCGGGGGGGGGGGGGGGGGGGCGGGGGGCAGCGGGGGGGGGGGCGGGCGGGCGTCTCGATGGGGCCGCGGCGCGAGAGTGGGCGCGGGACCCGCCCGGGCACCCGGGACGTTGCGGCAGGATAGAGGCGTGATCGAGCGGTATACCCGGCCCGAGATGGGCTGGGTCTGGAGCGAGGCCCACAAGTACGAGCTGTGGTGCCGGGTCGAGGTGCTGGTGCTCGAGGCGCACGCGCGGGCGGGCACCGTGCCCGCCGACAGCGTGCCGCCGGTGCGTGCCGCGCCGCCGCCCAGCCCCGAGGCGGTGGCCGAGATCGAGGCGGTCACCGGGCACGACGTGATCGCGTTCCTGTCCGCGTGGGCCGACAACACGGTCCCGCGCGAGGCCGCGGCCTGGGTCCACTTCGGGATGACCTCCTCCGACCTGCTGGACACCGGGCTGGCGCTGCAGCTCACCGAGGCCAGCGACCTGCTGCTGGACGGGTGCACCCGGCTGACCGCGGCGCTGCGGGACCACGCGCTGGCCCACCGCGGGACGCTGCGGGTCGGCCGGACCCACGGCATCCACGCCGAGCCCGACGTGTGGGGGCACCGGGTGGCCGACTTCGCGTTTGCGATGGCGCGGTGCCGGGACCGGCTGCTGCGCGCCCGGGAGGCGGTCGCCGTCGGCAAGCTGTCCGGCCCGGTGGGCACCTACTCGAACATCGACCCGGCCGTCGAGGCGGAGGTCATGGCGGAGCTGGGCCTGCGGCCCGCCGAGGTGTCCAGCCAGGTCGTGTTCCGGGACGGGATCGGGGAGTGGGTGAGCGCAACGGCCCTGGTCGCGTCGGTGTGTGAGGCCGTGGCGCTGGAGATACGGCTGGGGCAGCAGACGGAGCTCTCCGAGCTGGCCGAGCCGTTCGGGCGGGGCCAGAAGGGCTCGTCGGCCATGCCGCACAAGAAAAACCCGGTGCGGGCGGAGCGGATCTGCGGGCTCGCCCGCGAGGTCCGCGCGCAGGTGGCGCCGGTGATGGAGGGGATCGCGCTCTGGCACGAGCGGGACATCTCGCATTCGTCGACCGAGCGGATCGCGCTGCCCGATGCCGCCGCCGTTACCGATTTCCTGCTCGCCGAGACCACCGCATTGATCACCGGGCTGGTGGTGGACGCCGCCCGGATGCGGGCCAACCTCGACCTGACCAGCGGCCTGATCTACAGCTCCGCGGTGCTGCTCGAACTGATCGCGGCCGGGATGTCGCGCGAGGACGCGTACGCGCTGGTCCAGGCGGCGGCGATGGACACGTACGCCAGCGGGATCCCGCTGCGCGAGACGCTCAGGAAGCACGCCGGCGAGCGCGGCCAGCCGTTGGACGAGGCCCGGCTGGACGAGGCCTGCCGGCCGGAACGCTACGTCGAGCGGCTCGGGCCGGTGTTCGAGCGGCTGGAGCGGCTGGAGTGAGCGTCGCGCCGGGCCCGGTGCCGGGGCTGCGCCACATCTACTCGGGCAAGGTACGCGAGCTCTACGAGACCGAAGACGGCGTGCTGCTGCTGGTGGCGACCGACCGGATCTCCGCCTTCGACCACGTGCTGCAGACCGAGATCCCGGACAAGGGCAAGATCCTGACCCAGCTGTCCCTGTGGTGGTTTGACCAGCTCACCGACGTGGTACCGAACCACCTGGTGGACGCCGCGATCCCGGCCGAGTTCGACGGCCGGGCGATGGCGTGCCGGAAGCTGGACATGGTGCCGGTGGAGTGCGTGGCGCGCGGGTATCTGGCGGGCTCGGCGGTCGGCGAGTACCGGCGTGGCGGCGCGGTCTGCGGCGTCCCGCTGCCGCCCGGGCTCAGCGAGGGCTCGCGGCTGCCCGGTCCGATCTTCACCCCGGCCACCAAGGCCCCGCGCGGCCAGCACGACGAGAACATCCCGGCGTCGGCGGTGGCCGAGATGGTCGGAGCCGGGGTGGCCGCCGAGCTCGAGCGGATCACCGTGGAGGTGTACCGCAGGGGCGCGGAGGTGGCCGGCCGCCGCGGCATCATCGTGGCCGACACCAAGATCGAGCTCGGCTTCGATCCCGGCGGCGGGCTGGTGCTCGCCGACGAGGTGCTGACGCCGGACTCATCGAGGTTCTGGCCGGCGGACCGGTGGCAGCCCGGGCGGAGCCAGCCGTCGCTGGACAAGCAGTACGTCAGGGACTGGCTCACCTCGCCCGAATCGGGCTGGGATCGCAGCGGCACGCAGCCTCCGCCGCCGCTGCCCGAACCGGTCGTCGAGCGCACCCGTGATACATATGTCCGGGCCTATGAAAGCATCACAGGCCGGCGTTGGCGCTAGAAATGGCGGCCGACACCGGAGATCCTTCAATTCCGTCCAAAACCGGCCGGAACACCCCGCCGATAACCGGTTAGAACCCCCCGCCGATAGCTCAGCGTAGTTGCTCCGATACTGTACGCAACATCGTGGTCATGGTCTGGGGGGCGTGAGAGCGGTGGAATACTGGACGACACATGAATCAGGCTGCCTGCTATCGGGCGGCCTGCCGTCTGATTGGCCTCGGGCCGGGGCGCTGCAGCCGGCGGGCCGGGATAGTGATGCCGCTCTCTCGACGGACAGGAGCAACGCCGCCATGACCAGCCGCCCTGAGACCCGTTACCGCGTGCACGGCGGTCACCCGCTGCAGGGCACGGTGTTCGTACAGGGGGCCAAGAACGCGGCACTGAAGATGATCGCGGCGTCGCTGCTGGCCGAGAAGGGGCGGACGGTCCTGCGGAACGTGCCGGTGATCGAGGACGTTCGCCGGGCGGTGGAACTGGCCCAGGCCGTGGGCGCGGTGGTGAAGTTTCACGAGGCGGAGCGGACCCTGGTGGTTGACGCCTCGGAGCTGACCAGCTCGGTGCTGCCGGCCGAGATCGCCCGGCATTTCCGTGCGTCCGTGGTGTTCGTGCCCGCGCTGCTGCACCGGCTCGGCGAGGCGACGATCGAGGGCATCGGCGGATGCAACCTCGGCACCCGCAACCTGGACTTCCACTACCGGGGGTTCGCCCGCCTGGGCGCCCAGGTGGACGAGGGCGCGTCCACGATCCACATCAAGGCCGACCGGCTCAAAGGCGCGCATCTGTACCTGGACACGCCGTCGCACACCGGCACCGAGAACCTGATCATGGCGGGCACGCTGGCCCCCGGCACGACCATCATCGACAACACGGCCCAGGAGCCCGAGGTTCAGGACGTCATCTCGTTCCTGACCAAGATGGGCGCCGACATCAGCGGCGGCGGCACCGGTTTCGTCACGGTCAACGGAGTCAAGGAACTGCACGCCGTTGAGCACACGGTCATGGCCGACCGCATCGACGCCGCGGTCTTCGCCATGGCCGCGGCCATCACCGGCGGCGAGCTGAGCCTGGTCGGGGCCTCCCTTGATCACTTCGGCGTGGTGCGCTGGAAGCTGGAGCAGATGGGTGTCGAGTTCTCCACCCACGGCGCGATCCTGCAGGTGCGCCGGGAGCGCGCGCTGCGCCCGATCAACGTGATCACCAGCCCGTTCCCCGGGTTCGCCACCGACCTGCAGTCGCCGATCATGGCTCTGTCGACGCTGGCCGACGGCACCAGCTACATCCGGGAAACGATCTTCGACGGCCGCTACACGCTGGCGAGCGAGCTCAACAAACTGGGCGCGAAGGTGGAGATAGCCGGAAACGCCGCCCTCGTGCACGGCCCCAACGTGCTCAAGGGGACCGAGGTAATCGCGCACGACCTGCGCTCGGGAATCGCCCTGATTCTGGCCGGCCTGGCCGCCGAAGGAGAGACCGTTGTCTCGCCCGGTTATCCCATCGACCGCGGCCACGCTTCGGTGGCTGCCCGGCTGACAACACTGGGCGCCGACATCGTCGAGGAGATCGTCACCGACGAGGATTAAAGCCCAGGTCATGGCCAGGGCATGAACGCCATTTTCCGGCGTAACGGCGGGGGCTGCGCGTCATCAGCCTCTCCGCGCGGATAATTAGCTCTTCCAGTGATCCTCTCCGTGAGTTACGACATGTAGGAGAGGCATTCTCAATCACGGGAAGCCGACCGGAGATGGGACGTAACGTGGCCTTAGCTATGAGGCATAACGGGGGCATCAGGCCCGCATCGGCCATGGCACCGGCCACGAGATGCGGCTCCTCGTGAACGGGTCAAGCCGGGCCCAAGGCGAGCTCACGATCGGGATCGTGGGCCCGCATGACCTGGTTGAGCGGATAATGCTCTCCGGCACCCCGGCCGGGGCCAAGTCCGGCGGTGCCGTGGGCGCGTCGCCCTCCGCCGAGGCCGGGCCGCCCCGGCGGCTGGTCGCGGCGGCATACCGGGACGAACAGGAGGCGGCCGATCAGGTCGCCAGGCTGGGCCCGGCGATCGACGTCTGCCTGTTCGCCAGCCGGATCCCGTACGAGTACGCGCGCGCCGCCGGAGTACTCACGTGTCCGGCCACGTTCGTCCCGCTCGGCGGCGGCGCCCTGTACGCCGCGCTGATGCGGGCCGACCGGGACGGCGCGCATGATCCGGCCCGGTCGAGTGTCGACGTGCTCAGCCGGGCCGAGGTCGAGGAGGCCTTCGGCGAGCTCGGCGTCTCGGCCGCTGGCGTCCATGTCCGGGAGGATTCCGGCAGCGCGGCCGTGGTCTCCTCGTTCCATGAGCGCCTATGGCGCCGGGGCGAGACCTCGGCCGCCTTCACCTGCCTGCAGTCGGTCGCGACCCGGCTCTCGGCGGCCGGGGTCCCGGTGTTCCAGATCCGGCCGACCGGCAGCGACATCCGCGGCGCCCTGCGCACGGCCGCGCTGATCGGCGGGTACCGCAGGCTCGAGGACGCGCAGCTGGCCCTGGCCCTGGTCGAGGTGCCGACCCTGCGCGACAGCGGCCGGCGGGCCTCGCCGCGGCAGTCGCGCGACGAGTTGCGCCTGACCGTGCACCGGTTCCTGGTCCAGGAGGTGCAGCGGATCCACGGCGCGGTCAGCCCGACCAGCGATCACGGATTCATGATCGTCGCGACCCGGGGGTCCCTGGCCCGCGCCACCGACGGGTTCCGGGTCCCGCCGTTCGCCGACCGGGCCCGCAGCGACCTGGGCGTCACCATCGAGGTGGGGATCGGCCTCGGCCGGACCGTCGTCGAGGCCGAGGCGCATGCCCGCGCCTCGCTGGGCCGGGTCCAGGCCGGAGGGATCCGCGGGTTCGCCGCGGGCCGCGAAGGCCAGATGCCCGTCCCGGCGCCCCGCGCCCCCGAGGGCGGCCTGCGCCGGTCCCGCAGCCTGGAGACCCTGGCCCGGCTGGCCGAGAAGCTGGCCGAGACCGACTCCACCATGGTGGTCGACGCCGAGACCGCCGGGCAGCTGCTGGCGGTCACGCCGCGCACGGCCCGGCGGCTGCTGCACATCATGGTCGAGGAGGGCCTGGCCTGGCCGCTGCCGCCGAGCCGGTCGCCCGCCCCGGGCCGGCCGCGCCAGTTCTACCGGCTGGTCGTGGAGCAATTGGACCAGCGCCGCCGCGACGAGCCCGGCAAGCGCGCCGCCCGCTGACCCCTCGCGGCTAGCCCCTTCTCCCTTCGGACGCCCCGGCCAGCAGCCGGCCCAGGAAGGCGGCCACCGCGGGCAGCGCCGGATGCGGCGCCGCGGCCTCGATGTCCGCGTTGTAGTTGGTCGTGGTGTTGACGTCACAGGTGACCATCTGGCCGTCGGCGGTCTCGATGAACTCGAACCCGGCGATCTCCACGCCCGCGGCGCGGGCGAAGTCCAGGTACCGGCCGATGATCGGGTGCTCGAAGCCCTCGCGCGGCGCGTACCAGTCCCGGGTTCTCCTGCAGCCCATGAACCTTGACCGCAGCCCAGCCCTCCGCTCGGGTCAGTGCCGTCGCGGATACGCGCGCGCGGCGGCCAGGAACGCGTCGTTGGCCTCCTGGTCGCCGATCGACACCCGGACGCCCTCGGCGTCGTACGGGCGCACGCTGACCCCCCGCCGGTCGCAGCTGTCGGCGAAGTCCGCGGTGTCGGCGCCGAGCCGCATCCAGACGAAGTTCGCCTCGGTCGGCGGCACCGACCAGCCCTGGCCGAGCAGTTCGTCGCGGACCCGTTTCCGCTCGCCGACCACCGCCTCCACCCGCTCCAGCAGCTCGGGCTCGGCCTCGAGCGAGGCGATCGCGGCCGCCTGGGCCAGGGCGTTCACGCTGAACGTCAGCATGGTCTTACGGGTCGCGGCCGCCACCGGCTCGTGCGCGATCATGAACCCGACCCGCAGCCCGGCCAGCCCGTACGCCTTGGAGAACGTGCGCAGCACGGCCAGGTTGGGCCGGTCGCGATACAGCGCCACCCCGTCCGTCACGCCGGGGTCCCGTACGTACTCGCTGTAGGCCTCGTCCAGGACGACCAGGCAGTCCTCGGGCACCCGGCCGAGGAACTCCTCCACCTCGGCGCGCCGCACGACCGTGCCGGTCGGGTTGTTCGGGTTGCACAGGAAGATCAGCCGGGTCCGCTCGGTGATCGCGTCCGCCATGGCGGGCAGGTCGTGGGCCTCGTCGCGCAGCGGCACCCGCACCGACGTCACCCCGGCCAGATCGGACAGGTACGGGTAGGCCTCGAACGACCGCCAGGCGTACAGGACCTCGGCGCCGGGCTCGCCGACCGCCTCGAGCAACTGCTGGACCACGCCGACCGAGCCACAGCCGACCGCGACGTTGGAGGCCGGGACGCCGAACCGGGCCGCGATCGCCTGGATCAGCTCCGCCGCCCCGTTGTCCGGGTACCGGTTTATGCCGCTCGCGGCCTCGGCGATGACCTTGACGACCGAGGGCAGCGGACCGAACGGCGACTCGTTCGAGGACAGCTTGAACGACCGGCCGCCGGGCGCCGAGGGGGCCTTGCCCGGCTTATACGGTGCGAACTGGTCGAGAACCTGACGAAAGCGCGGATACTCCACGGACACCATTGTCCTCCCGGCTCGGGGCAGCCCGTCATCGGGTGCAGCCCAGCATGCCACCTCCGCGCAGTGACCGGGCCCGTCGATCCGGAGGGCCGGTTTTGCGTTCGCAAGCGCATTTGCATTTGCATTTGCCAATTCACGCGCGCGGCCGGTGAACGCGGCATTCTACGCAAACCACTGTGACATTAACCACACTCCCGCAAACCCCGCACCGCAAACGGTCGCCTGGCAAACCACAGGGCCGACGGCGTTGTCCGCGACGAGCTCATCCGGAGAAACCCGGCGGCGCTTTTTGCATCTCGCAAACCCCGGCGCCTTGCCGCGATCTGCGCGGACCGGCCGGGCGAGGAAGGAGCCGAGGGCGGGTATCTCCGGCTGTCGCCACAGCCGGGAGGGGGGGATCCTCGGCTGTGGGGTAGAAGGGAGATGCCCGTCCCCGACGGCTCGATAGTACAACTCAATTACGTTCGCGCGTAATGCCCTTCCATGTTTAGTTCTCACCGATCCGACCCATATACTCGCGTGCTCGCGCCGATCGCTATTCACCCCGGCGGCACAGATCGGCGACGGCGCGCGGTAAAGTCACGCCGCAACGCGAGGACGATGGGGCGGCCGCCTGGCGAGGCCGGCGTCGGCCGCGATGGCCGGCCGGACCCCGGACCGCGTCCCGCCCGGCAACATAACATCGGCCCGCCGGAACCCGGACGTCGGCCCGCCGGAACCCGGACACCGATCCGCCGGAACCCTAACAACGGTGGCACTAGGGACGTATGTGCCTGGGTACAGTAACGACGTGAACCGTCTTGGCGAGCTAGAACGCGCGATCATGGACATCCTCTGGGAGAGCCCGGAACCGCTCACGGTCCGGCAGGTCAGTGGTAACCTCACCGAGCGTGACCTGGCACACACCACGGTCATGACGGTGCTGGACCGGCTCGCGAAGAAGGGCTTTGCCCGGCGCGAGCGGGACGGCCGGGCCTGGCGCTACCGTGCCGCGGAAACCAGGGAAGCTTACGTGACCGAACTCATGCTCAGCGCACTGGAGCAGACCGGCGACCGCCACGCGGCGCTGGCCAGGTTCGCCCGCAGCGTGTCCGAGACCGAGGCGGCCGCGCTGCGCCGGGCCCTCGAAGCGCTGGGCCAGGGCGGCACCGTCCGTCCCGTCGGCGAGGACAGAGCACGCGGTATCGGGGAGTGACCTTCAGTGCTGCCCGCCCCGGCCCTCGTCCTCGCCGCGTTCTCGGCCGCCTGCATCCCGGCCGGCTCGGCGCTGGCCGCCGCGCGCTGGCCCCGCCGGTCCCCGGCGGCGGCGATCGTGCTCTGGCAGGCACTCGGGCTCGGCTGGGGCCTGGCGGCGGTCGGCGCGCTGGCCGCACTGAGCGCGTCTGACGCGCGCTCGGGCGTGGCGGGAGGCGCGTTCGCGCTGGCATCCCGGGTGCTCGGCGGCGCTCACGCGGTGGCGGGCCCGCGCCGCCTGGTGGCCTGGACCATCGGCCTGCGGCTGCTGGCCCTGGCGGCGGGCCTGGTCCTGCTGCTGCTGCTCTGCTGGATCCTGGTCGCGGCCTTCTACGCCGTGATCCGCGCCCGCCGACGCCAGCACATCCTGCTCAGCCTGCTCGCGCACGGCGACCCCAAGGTCCCGGGGGCGCTGGTCGTCGATCACCCCGCGGCCACCGCCTACTGCGTGCCGGGGCTGCGCTCCCGGATCGTGATCAGCGCGGGCGCCCTGGACCTGCTCGACCAGGACGAGCTGGCCGCCGTCCTCGCGCACGAGCGCGCCCACCTGCGGGAGCGGCACGATCTGGTGCTGCTGCCGTTCGCCGCGCTGCTGCGGGCGTTCCGCTGGGTGTCGGTCGCCCGCGAGGCCGAGGCGGCGGTGTCGCTGCTGGTCGAGATGCACGCCGACGACCGGGCGCTGCGGCACCGGCCGGCCCGCGAGCTGGCCACGGCGCTGCTGCGGGTCGGCGCGGCGGGCTGGGTGCACGCCCCGGCCGGCGCGCTCGCGGTGGCCGACGGCGAGGTGGCCGCCCGGGTCTCCCGGCTGCTGCGGCCGGATCCGAAGCTGCCGGCCCCGGCCCTGGCGCTGGTGGCCGTGGTCGCGGTCGGCGCCGTGGCCGTCCCCGCCGCCCTGCTAACGCTCCCATTTTGAACGCCCCGGTTCCCGCCGCATCTCGGCCCGGAACGCGGCATCCTGGCGGCCGCTAGCCGGCGACGCGGATCCGCAGCCGGCGGAACCCCTTGCCCTTGTTCTCGATCTTCACGACCTCGATGCGGCCGATCTGGCTGGTCGTGGCGACGTGGGTGCCCCCGTCGGCCTGCTGATCCAGGCCCACGATGTCAACGATCCGCACGTCGGCCACGTCCTCGGGGACGAGGTTGGTGGCGGTGCGGATGATGTCGGGGATGGCCATCGCCTCGTCGCGGGGCAGCACCCGTATGTCGATCCGCCGCCCGGCCGCGATCTCCGCGTTGCACGCCGCCTCGACCGCCTCCTTGAACCCCGCGGGCACCTCGGGCAGGTCAAAGTCCATGCGCGCGGTAAACGGCTCCATGTTCCCGCCGGTCACCGGGGAGCCGTAGTCGCGGAACACGACCCCGCACAGCACGTGCAGCCCGGAGTGCGTGCGCATCAGCGCGGTGCGCCGCTCGTCCTCGACCGCGCCCCGAACCGTGGTGCCGGGCGGCGGCACCGGGTCCTCATCGGCCGCGATCAGGTACTCCTCGTCGCCCTTCCTGACGCCGACGATGCGGGTCTGCACGCCGCCCCACAGCAGCACGCCGTGGTCGGGAGGCTGCCCGCCGCCACCGGGGAAGAACGCCGACCGGTCGAGCACGATCCCGTCCGGTCCCGCGTCGAGAACCGTGGCGTCCCACTCGCGGAGGGTCTGGTCGTCAAGCTCGAGCCGGTGCGTGCGCCAGCCGTTCACCACGGGCCGTACGGGCCCATGCGCGAGCCCGGGCCGCCGCCGCGGAAGTCCTTGACCTTGGGCCGGACGTCGGTGACGTAGATGGCCGCGGCCACGAAGGCCACCACGGACAGGATGCCGATGACCGCGAAGCTGCCGCTGGCGGCGGTGCCGAGCCCGATGACGGTGGCGACGCCGGTGATGATCAGCCACAGCGGCTTGGTCTGCTTGCTGACGGCGACAAACGCCTGCGCGGGCCGGCGCAGGGCGTCAACGAACGCGAAGCCCTCGAAGACCAGGGCGGCCACGGCCAGTATCTCGAAGAACCAATCGAGCGCGGATAGCGCGGCCGGATGCGAGTAAATCACGCTGTCACGCTACCCGGTCGCGAGGCTGTTCGGGAGCCGGCGAGGCACCGGGACGGGGCGACTCGTCGGTGCCGGCCGCGGTGCCCTGGCCCGGCTCATCGGGCGCCGGGCTTTCGGCCCGGGTCTCGGCCGGAGCGACGCCGTCGGTCTCGGCCGGAGCGGCGCCCTCGGCGTCGGCCCGCGCGGCGGACCCGGCCGGCCGGCCGGCGGGCCCGGCCTGCGCCTCGGCCTCGGCATCGCCGTCGGCGAAGGGCGGCGCAGCCGGATCACCGGCGAGTGCATTCTCGGCCAACTCGATCTCGCCGATGAGCACCGTCCGCTCCCGGTTGTCCGCGGCGGTCTCCTTGCGGAACGACTCGTACACCTCGAGCAGCATCTGCTTCTGCCGCTCGGTCAGCTCCGGGTCGGTGAGCACCGCGTCGTGCACGCCGGACCCGGGCGGCCGGTCCTCGAGGAAGCCCGCCTGGACGTAGAGCGCCTCGGCCGAGATCCGCAGTCCGCGCGCGATCTGCTGCAGGATGTCGGCGCTCGGGCGGCGCAGGCCGCGCTCGATCTGGCTGAGATACGGGTTGGAAACGCCCGCCGCCTGGGCGAGCTGACGAAGCGAGATCTTGGCCTGCTCCCGTTGTTCGCGGATGTAGGCCCCGATCGCTGGAACGTTGACCGGACTCATGGTTCCAGTCTCGCGCCCAGTGCTTGCATTTGCAAACCAGGCTGAACGGCGGACCGGGCGTTAAAAATGTCCCGAAAAAGCGGGTTAGAACGGCAGGGTCGCGCGGATCGCGCCGACCTCACGCCCGCCGCCGTACACCGGCGGACTGGCCAGCTTGCGCAGTCGCTCCGGGTCGAGCCCGGACAGATCGGCCCCGAGAGCGCGCAGCAGGGCGACGGTCACCGCCGGCCGCGCCTCCCGGGCTCCATCGTCGATCTTGAAGGCGGCGGCGCGGCCGTCGGCCAGCGCGAACGCCTCCACGCCCTGCGCGCCGGCCTTCACCAGCAGCCCGGGCACGGCCGCCATCAGCGCGCGCTCCGGCCGGGACGTTCCCGACGTCCACTGCGGGTGCGCCCGCATGGCGTCGGCCACCCGGCGCTCGGGCGAACCGGGCGCGGCGCCGACCACGGCGCCGAACGCCCGGGCCAGGCCGGCCAGCGAGATCGCGAACAGCGGCGCCCCGCACCCGTCCACGCCGGTCGCGGCCACCGGCTCGCCGGCGAGCCGTTCGACTTCCCGGCGGATCTCCTGCTGGAGCGGGTGGTCCGGGTCGGTGTAGCTCGCGGTGGGCCAGCCGCGCGCGACGCAGGTGGCCAGCATGGCCGCGTGCTTGCCCGAGCAGTTCATGTGCACCCGGTCCGCGTCGCGGCCGGCCCGCAGCAGGCGGCGCAGGGTCGGCTCGTCGCCGGGCAGGTCCGGCGGGCACTGCAGGTCGGCCTCGGTCAGCCCGGCCCCGGCCAGGATCTCGCGGGCGCCGGCCACGTGGAAATCCTCGCCCGAGTGACTGGCCGCGGCCAGGGCGAGCAGCGGCCCGTCCAGGTCCAGGCCGCAGCGCAGCATCGCGGCGGCCTGCATCGGCTTGTTGGACGAGCGGGGAAACATGGGCCGGTCGGTTGTGCCCGCGCTCAGCAGTACCTCGCCGTCGGGGGCGACCGCGACCACGGCGCCCCGGTGCAGCGACTCGGTGAATCCGGACCTGACCACCTCGGCCAGGATCGGGTTGCCGGCGGATATCTCGGGGCTCAGGGTGCTCTGCTGCGTCATCGGAGGCAGAATTCCTTCTCGTGCGAGCTGTCGTCCAGCGTGCCAGCCGGGCAAGCGTCGAGGTGAACGGGGAAACCGTCGGCCGCCTGCCGGAGCCGGGCCTGGTGGTGCTGGTCGGCGTGACCCATACCGACACGGCGGAGGTGGCCGCCGCGCTGGCCAGGAAGGTTTACCACCTGCGGATCCTGCGCGACGAGAGGTCCTGCGCGGACACCGGCGCGCCGCTGCTGGTGATCAGCCAGTTCACCCTGTACGGCGACACCAGGAAGGGCCGTCGCCCCACCTGGCAGGCGGCGGCGCCCCGGCCGGTGGCCGAGCCGCTGGTCACCGCGTTCGCCGACGCCCTGCGCGCCCTCGGCGCCAGCGCGGCGACCGGGGTGTTCGGCGCGGACATGCAGGTGATGCTGGTCAACGACGGGCCGGTCACGCTGATCCTGGAGATCCCGGAGGCCCGGCCGGCGCCGGGGCCTTCAGGTGCTGACGCGTGAACGAGAGCGACTCCGCCAGGTCGGCCCGGCGCTCCTCCGGCGTCTGCGCCCTCCGGGTGTTCACCTCGAGCACGACCATGCCGGTGTAGCCGCGCGGCCCCAGGCTGGCCAGCAGCGGCGCGCACGGCTGGGTGCCGTGGCCCGGGATCAGGTGCTCGTCGGGCAGGCCGGGCGCGGTGCCGTCGGCCATGTGCACGTGGGCCAGGCGGCCGTCGAGCGCATCGGCCATCGCCATCGCGTCGGACCCGGACACCGCGGTGTGGGAGAGGTCGAGCGTGGCGTGCGGGGTGTCGATCTCGACCGGGTTCCAGTGCGGGGCATACGCGGTCATCTCCGCCCCGCGCGCTCGCAGCGGGTACAGGTTCTCGACCGCGAATTTCACGTCGGTCTCCCGGCCCATCTCGGTCAGGCCGGCGGCGAACTCCCTGGCGTAGTCGCGCTGCCAGCGGAACGGCGGGTGGACCACGACGACCTTCGCGCCGAGCTTTTCGGCCACCTCGCGGGCCCGGTTCAGCTTGCCCCACGGCTCGCGGCCCCAGACCCGCTGGGTGATCAGCAGGCACGGGGCGTGCACGGCCAGCACCGGGACGCCGTGGTAATCGGAAAGCCTGCGCAAGATGTCCAGATCCTGGCTGATCGGATCCATGGTGACCATGACCTCGACGCCGTCGAACCCGAGGCGCGCCGCCGCCTCGAAGGCATCCGGCGTTCGCTCCGGGAAGACGGAAGCCGTGGACAGCGCCACCGGCACATCCGCGTTCGGGGCGACGTGGCCCAAGGCACCTCCTCCGCTGCTGGCCGGGTCCTGCGCACGCGGCACCCCGCCTCCATCCTGCGTCCTTCAGCTTATGCCGCCCGGTGACCTGGGCGGTGGCACCCGGCGCGCGCGCCGACTGTCGGCACCGCGCGCTAGCGTGCGGGTCATGGCAAAGTCGGCCGCCGCCGCGGCGTACTACCAGTGCTCGGAATGCGGCTGGCAGAGCATGAAGTGGGCGGGCCGCTGCGGCGAGTGCCAGCAGTGGGGCACGGTCGTCGAGGGCCGGCGCCCGGCGGCCGCGGCCGCCGGGCGGCTGCGCGGGCCGGCCAGGAACGGCCGGCCGGTGCTCCCGGCCACGCCGGCGGTGCCGATCGCGGACGTGGACCCGGCCGTGGCCCGGGCCCGGCCGACCGGGCTCGGCGAGCTGGACCGGGTGCTCGGCGGCGGGCTGGTGCCCGGCGCGGTGGTGCTGCTGGCCGGCGAGCCCGGCGTCGGCAAATCCACGCTGCTGCTCGAGGCGGGCGCGCTGGCCGCGGCGAACGGCCCGGTCCTGTATGTGACCGGGGAGGAGTCCGCGGCCCAGGTGCGGCTGCGCGCCGACCGGATCGGGGCGGTCAGCCGGCAGCTGTTCCTCGCCGCCGAGACCGACTTCGGCGCGCTGCTCGAGCACGTGGACGCGGTGAACCCGGCCCTGCTCATCGTCGACTCGGTGCAGACCATCCTGGCCCCGGGCGTCGAGGGCGCACCCGGCGGGGTGACCCAGGTCCGCGAGGTCACCGGCGCGCTGACCGCGCTGGCCAAGCAGCGGACGCTGACCACCGTGCTGGTCGGTCACGTCACCAAGGACGGTTCGATCGCCGGCCCGCGGTCGCTGGAGCACCTGGTCGACGTGGTGCTGCATTTCGACGGCGACCGGCACGCCCAGCTGCGCATGGTGCGGGCGCTGAAGAACCGGTTCGGGCCGACCGACGAGATCGGCTGCTTTGAGCTCGGCGAGTACGGCCTGGCCGAGTTGCCGGATCCGAGCGGGCTGTTCCTGTCCCGGCTCAGCAACCCGGTGCCCGGCACCTGCGTGACGGTCACCCTGGAGGGACGCCGCCCGCTGCTGGCCGAGGTGCAGACCCTGGTCTGCGAGGCCGCGGCCGAGCCGCCGCGCCGGGTGACGTCGGGCCTGGACTCGTCGCGGGTCGGCATGGTCGTGGCGGTGCTGCAGCGCCGGGCCCGGCTGACGATCGGCAAGCGGGACATCTACGCGGCGACCGTCGGCGGGGTCCGGCTCACCGAGCCGTCGGTCGACCTGGCCATCGCGCTCGCCCTGGCCAGCGCGATCAGCGACCTGAGCCTGCCGCCCGGGCTGATCGCGATCGGCGAGGTCGGCCTGGCCGGGGAGATACGCCGGGTCACCGGGGTGCAGCGCAGGCTGGCCGAGGCGGCGCGGATGGGGTTCCGGCACGCGATCGTCCCGCCGGGCTCACCCGGCCTGCCGCCGGGCGAGACCCCGGCCATGAAGGTCACCGAGGCCGCCGACATGGCCCAGGCGATCACCGCGGCGCTGGGCGCGCCGGCGCGGGACGAGCGCTAGCCGGGCCGGGCGCCGGGCGGGCCTGAGGCGTTGTACGCGAGGCCAGCGGCAAAGCGCCGTAGCAAGCCAGCCGCAAAGGCGCCGTAGGCGAGGCCAGCGGTAAAGGCGCGGTACGCGGGGCCAGCCGCAAAGGCGCCGGCACCGCCTGCCGTCCGCCGATACACTGACAGTAATGACCGACCTTTCCCCGGACCGGCCCGCCGTGAGCAATGGCGTAGATGAGCGCCGCCGGGCCGCGCTGGCGGCGCTGGCGCCCGGCACCACGCTCCGGGACGGCCTGGAGCGGATCCTGCGCGGCAGCACCGGCGCGCTGATCGTCCTCGGGTTCGATCAGGCGGTCGCGGACATCTGTTCCGGCGGCTTCGAGCTGAACGTCGAGTTCTCCGCGACCCGGCTGCGCGAGCTGGCCAAGATGGACGGCGCGATCGTGCTCGACGGCTCGGCGGACACGATCGTGCGCGCGGCCGTGCAGCTCGTCCCCGACCCGGACATCCCCACCGACGAGGCCGGCACCCGGCACCGGACCGCGGAGCGCGTGGCCCGGCAGACCGGGCACCCGGTCATCTCCGTCAGCAAGTCGATGCGGATCATCGCGCTGTTCATCGACGGCGCCCGGTTCGTGCTGGAGGACTCCGCCGCGATCCTGTCGCACGCCAACCAGGCCCTGGCCACGCTGGAACGGTACAAGCGCCGGCTGGACGAGGTCTCCGGGGCCCTGTCCGCGCTCGAGATCGAGGACCTCGCCACCGTCCGCGATGTCACGGCCGTGGCCCAGCGGCTGGAGATGGTGCGCCGGATCGCCGCCGAGATCGAGGGCTACATGGTGGAGCTCGGCACGGACGGCCGGCTGCTCGCGCTGCACCTCGACGAGCTGATGGCGGGCACCGCGCGGGAGCGCGTGATGCTGGCCCAGGACTACCTGGACGCACCGCCGCAGGCCCGGACCGCGGCCGCCGAGGCGGTGCTGACCCGGGTGGAGGCCCTGCCGCTCGACGAGCTCCTGGACACCGCCGCGGTCGCGGCCGTGCTCGGTTTCGGCGGCGCCGAGGCACTGGACGACCTGGTCAGCCCGCACGGCTACCGGTTGCTGGCCCGGGTACCCCGGATACCGGGCCCGGCGGTGGCCAGCCTCATCGAGCACTTCGGCGGGCTACAGAAGCTGCTGGCCGCCGGGGTCGAGGAGCTGAACCAGGTGGACGGGATCGGCGCGTCGCACGCCCGCAGCGTGCGCGAGGGCCTGTCCCGGCTGGCCGAGGCGTCCATCCTGGAGCGGTATATGTGACAGCGCGCCGCTGCCGCCCCCGGCGCCGCCGCCGAGTACCCCGGACACCGCCCAGGCGATCACGGCCAGGATCACGAGACCGACGACCAACGCCACGACCCGCCGTCGCCAGTACGTAGCGGCCAGAGAGTTCCGGCCGCGCAATTGGCGACGGAACGTATTCAAGGCCATACCGTGAGTATGCAAGACCGGACGACGGCCTCCGCGCAGACCCGCCGGCCGGCGTTCGCGGTTGCGGGTGCGGCCAGGCCCGGCCAGGCCCGGCCACGCGGGCCGGCGGGCCGGCGGGCCGGAACCGGGTGGCGGTGTCCTGCGTGGCGGCCCGCCAGCCAGGGGGCCGCAACATGACGACAGCGGGGCCGCGGGAGGATCGTGTCCGTCATGACGAATAGGTATGCCACGCCGGTACTGCGCTGGTACGCGGGTCACGCCCGGGACCTGCCGTGGCGGCGGCCCGGAGCCTCGGCCTGGTCGGTGCTGGTGAGCGAGATCATGCTGCAGCAGACGCCCGTGGCACGGGTGCTGCCGGCGCACACGGCATGGCTCGAGCGGTGGCCAACGCCGACGGCCCTGGCCGCGGCGACGCCCGGCGACGCCGTCCGGCAGTGGGACCGGCTGGGGTATCCGCGCCGGGCGCTGTGGCTGCACGCCGCGGCGACGATCCTGACCGAGCGGCACGGCGGGCAGGTCCCGGCGTCGCTGGACGACCTGCGCGCGCTGCCCGGCGTGGGCGGCTACACCGCCGCCGCGGTAGCGAGCTTCGCGTTCGGCCAGCGGCACGCGGTGCTGGACACGAACGTGCGCCGCGTCCTGGCCCGCCTGGTGCGGGGTGAGGAGCTGCCGCCGCGCAGCGCGTCGGCGGCCGAGACCCGGCTGGCCGAGGCGCTGCTGCCCGCGCCGCCCGGGCGCGCCGCGAGGTGGTCGGTCGCGATCATGGAACTCGGTGCCCTGGTCTGCACCGCGGCCAGGCCCGACTGCGCCAGCTGCCCGGTCGCCCGCCAGTGCGCCTGGCGGCGGGCCGGGAGCCCGGCTGCCCCGGCTCGCCCGGCCAAACCGCGCTATCCGGGCAGCGACCGCGAGTGCCGCGGCCGCCTGCTCGCGGTGCTCAGGAGCGCGGCCGGCCCGGTTCCGGCCGACCGGCTGAGCCCGGCCTGGCCACACCCGCAGCAACGGGACCGGGCGCTGCGTGCGCTGGTCGCCGACGGCCTGGCCGCGGCGCTCGACGACGGCACCTACGCGCTGCCCGGCCGCGCGCGGGCGAGCGGCGAGGGCACCGATGCTCCGCAGAGCTGGCGGCGCATCGCGGCGGCGCTTGAGGAACCCGCCCGCCAGCCGCGTGGGCCGTTGCGCCAAAGGCGGAGGCCCGGCCACCGTGACGGTGACCGGGCCCCTGGCCTGGACCGGCGCTTATTCGGCGCTGAGCCGTCCCTCGGTGCCACCGCTGGTCCCGCCGGAGCTGACCCCGGACGCGGCCGGCCTGGTCTCGATCTCGGGCGGCGGCGCATCCGGCACGGCGTCCGGCTTCGGCTCGCCGCGGAAGATGAACGTCGCCTCCGGACCGGTACCGCCCTCGGCGTCGACGATGACGATCTGGCCCGCCTTCAGCTCGCCGAACAGGATCTTCTCCGACAGATTGTCCTCGATCTCCCGCTGGATGGTCCGGCGCAGCGGCCGGGCCCCGAGCACCGGGTCGTAGCCCCGGGCCGACAGCAGCGCCTTCGCCGCCGGCTTG
>Ga0335073_10005442_pt1 | contig 17868 bp, 17 predicted proteins | sample Lox_Sample_22_FD_207093 | JGI IMG/M metagenome (GOLD analysis project Ga0335073, IMG submission 207093) | Soil microbial communities from Loxahatchee National Wildlife Refuge, Florida, United States - Lox_Sample_2.2 | ecosystem: Environmental > Terrestrial > Soil > Wetlands | place: USA...
CAAAACGCCGTGGCTCTCCGATCACCTCTGCTGGGGCTCGGTCGACGGCCGCTATACGCACGACCTGCTGCCTCTGCCTTACACCTTCGAAGCCATCCGCACCACCGCGGCTCGGATCCGCGAAGTGCAGGATTATCTCGAAATTCCGGTAGCGGTCGAAAACGTGAGCAGCTACGCCGAGTTTAACGAGTCGCAGATGACCGAGTGGGAGTTCCTCAACGAGGTGGTGCACGCCGCCGACTGCGGCATACTCCTCGATGTGAACAATATTTATGTGTCTTCTCAGAATCACGGATTCGATCCCATGGAGTACGTGAATGCGGTCGATGCGGAGCGGGTCGCGCAGATTCACATCGCCGGCCATTCCAAATTCGAGAAATACACTCTCGACACGCACGATCACCCGGTGCTCGATCCGGTGTGGAAGCTCTACGCGCGTGCCATCGAGCGCACCGGCCCCACGGCCACCCTGCTGGAGTGGGACGACAACATCCCCTCCTTCGATGAGGTGCACGCCGAGGCGCTCAAGGCGAGCCGATTCCTGCTGAAGCCGCCGGCCGATGAAGGTCGAGCTCGAGAGGGTGAGGAGGTAGCGGCGTGAGCCTCCTCGATCTGCAACGCCGCATGGCCGAGGATGTAACCCGGCCGCTGACGCCGGACTTCAGCATGCAGCCGGTCGGCGAAGACGGACGGCCCGCGGCGGTGAGGGTTTCCGCTTACATCAAACCGAACGCGATGCTCAGCTCGTTCGAGCGCCTCGAAATCTACAACCGCCAGTATTGGTTTCGCGTCATCGATGCCGTCTCAGAGGATTACCCCGCGCTCAGCGCGATCGTCGGCCCGAGGCGCTTCGACGCTCTGGTCCGTGCCTACCTCGCTGAAAATCCCTCGACGTCCTTCACCCTGCGCAACCTTGGAAAGAACCTGCCCGCCTGGCTTGACCGGCGCCCGGAATTCACCGGCCGCCGCCACGACCTCGCCGTGGACACCGCCCACGTGGAATGGGCCTGCGTCGAAGCGTTTGACGGGGCCAGTCTGCCGCCGCTCACCGCGTCCGCCGCGCTCCGCGTTTCGCCGGCTACCGTGCTTGCGCTCCAGCCTCACCTCCAGCTGCTGCACCTGCGCTATCCCGTCGACGATGCGGTGATCGCCGTCCATCGCAACCTGCCCGAAGCCGATATCGTCAGCAATGCATCCACGCTGCGAAAGAAGCCTGCGCGCCGGCGGCTGTCCGCGATGCGGCGCTCCAATATCTGGCTCGCCGTCCATCGCTACGACGACTCGGTGTATCACAGCCGGCTCACCGCCGAGCAGTTCCGGCTGCTTTCCGCGCTCCGCGACGGCGATACCGTGCAAACGGCCATCGAGCGCACGCTCGCCGGCAGCCGCCTCGCCCCCGAAGAACAAGCGGCCGCGATTCAGGAGATCGTCGCGCACGCATCGCGGCTGGGCTGGATCGTCGATCCAGCAAGGTCAGCCTAAGCCGCGAAGTGGGTTCTGGATTTGTACTCTGGGGCGTACACGTCAGTTTACGGAGAACCCGCCCCTGCGCAGCCCCGCACTGTCTCTCTCTTGGCTCATGTTGTTATTTCAGCCAAACTGTGAATCTGCTCAAGGAGCCTGCCCCAATGTCTCAACGCAACAACGAACACGCCACGTCGGCGACTGGGCGGCGCATGTCTGGAGCGCGGCTGCTGGGCGCAACGATACTGGCGATGTTGGTTGTCGGAGCGATCCTGCCATGCGCGGCGCAGGCACAGGTGGATGCGGCGCACTGGGCGTCGGGGACGGTGGACATCGATGCCGGCTGGAAAGAGCAGAGCGGGGACAATCTGGCGTGGGCTCAGTCGGACTTCGACGACAGCCAGTGGGAGACGGTGGAACTGGACGACCTGGGCACGGCGGAGCCGGGCTGGCACTGGTTCCGGCAGCATGTCAACCTTGCGCCGGGGCATCCGCAGGTGAACTTGCTGATCTCCGCGGGCGTGGGGACGTATGAGCTGTACATCGACGGGAGGAAGCAGCCGGGACCGGAGGTGGGGACTCAACTGGCGGTGAAGCGACCCGTGGAACGTGTAATCCCGGTGATGGGAAATGCGACTGAGGTCACCCTGGCCCTGCGAACCTATGCGCCGCGTATTTACACGACCTGGCACCTGCCGCTGTTTCTGACCGCTTCACTGGGAACGACGGGAGCAATCGAGAATGAGCAGCAAGCGATGGAGAGTAAGCGATTGTATCAGGCGTTGCCCGCGATCGCGATCAACCTCATCCTCATGCTGGCGGCCATCGCGGCCTTCGCGCTGTATCGCAGCCAGCGGAAGCACGCGGAATATCTGTGGCTGGGCCTGTACCTGCTGCTACTGGGAATATCAAACTTCCTGCTGGCCTCTGTGCAGACAGGACTGGCGCCCCTGGCGCTGAACAACCTCGTCGCGGACCCGGCGGTGTATCTGCTGACGATCGCGCAGATTGAGTTTACTTTCGGTTTTGCCGGGCAGCGGATGAGCCGGGCGTGGCGGATATATGAAGCTCTGCTGCTGGCTCCGCTGGTGCTCAATGCGCTCATGTGGGCGGGGAGAATTCCGAGCGGCGATTATCTGCTGGTAGAAGCATTTGTGATCCTGCCGGCGGCGGTGCTGCTGCCGATATTCCTGCTCCTCTGGTATCGTCGCGGAAATCGCGAGGCAGGATGGCTGATCCTGCCGAGCCTGTTGCCGCTGGCGACCGCATCGTTGTATGACCTCGGCACGGTATCGATCTATCTGCACTGGGGTTTCGCGGATTTTCTGGATAACCCGATCATGCTGGGACTGGGGCCTGTGTCGCTGCAGCTCTCCGATCTGGGAGATTTCCTCTTTCTGCTGGCGATTGCGGTCGTGATGTTCTTTCGGTTCACGCGCGTGAGCCGTGATCAGGCGCGGGCGGCGGCAGAGCTGCAGGCGGCGCGTGAGATCCAGCAGCACCTGGTGCCCGCCTCGCTGCCGCTGGTTACCGGCTATGCGCTCGAAGCGGCATATCTTCCCGCGGAAGAGGTCGGCGGGGATTTCTATCAGGTGCTGGACCAGTCGGATGGCGGAACGCTGATTGTGGTCGGCGATGTGAGCGGCAAAGGGCTAAAAGCCGCAATGACGGGAACACTGACGATCGGCGCGATGCGGTCGCTGGCAGATGAGCAGCTGAAGCCCGGAGCGCTGCTGACACGGCTCAACCGGCAGATCCAGCGCGCCCAGAAGGGCGGTTTTGTGACCTGCCTGTGCGTGCGGATTACAGCTGACGGTCAGTTGACGGCGGCCAATGCGGGGCACCTGGCTCCATATCGAAACGGCGAGGAAGTGAAGATCGAGCCGGGCTTCCCACTGGGACTGCCGCTCGCCATTGCGGCGGAGACGGAGTATGTGGAAACGTCGCTTTTGTTGGACCCCGGGGACACGCTGACGTTTCTGTCAGACGGGGTGGTAGAGGCGCAGAGCGCAAGCGGGGAGCTGTTTGGATTCGAACGGACGCAGGCCATCTCGCGCGAGCCAGCGGAGGCGATTGCGGAGGCGGCGCAGCGTTTTGGGCAGGAGGACGACATCACGGTGCTGACGCTGGCGTATAGAGGATCAGGGATGGCGCGTGCCTAGGCGTGGAGTCTCAACAGGTTGTTCCGATCAAGAGCTCATCACCCGCGGACAGAGGATGACCGTCTCGCCCGAATCTATTTCCTTCCCTCAGAGCCCGCAGAGTCGCGCCGGCCGGAAGGATTACCACTCTCTGCCCTGCGTGTCGGTCTGATCTCGCTGCGCCATACGCGTGGCCAGATCGACTCCGAATCGATCCAGCACGAAGGCGAACGGCTGCTTCTGGATCTTCGGCAGGCGCTCGAGCTACCCGACGCTGTCGGTGGCCAAGTTGTGCGTTTCCCGCCGCCCACCAGACCAGGCCCAATTACGCACAACGCGACTGATGTGGGCCTGGTCCATCTCCGCAACCCACGGAGCATAGTGCTTCCGGACCATGTCCGTGTTCACATGCCCCAACATCTTGGCCACCTCTTCCGGCCTCTGACCGGAGCGCAACTGCCTCACCGCAAATGTGTGACGAAACTGTTTGCAGTTGGCTTGTTTCCGTTCTGGCCTCCCGCGGTCGTCCAACGTAGGCAGTTCGACCCACTTTACGTTGGCCTTTTTGAGCGCCCGTCGGATGCGCAAAGACCAGGCATTGCGATCGCTGACCAGCTTGAGCCGCGGATCGCGAAAAGGCATTGCGGGCGGATTCTCAGCAAGTCTCGGGACCGAACGGAGCGTCTCAGCGATGTCGGCACTCAACGGCACGACAGCCTCAACATTCGTCTTCACCCGTTTGTACCGATACACGCTAACCTCCCTTCCTTCGACAACGTAGTTCCGAATGCGGGCTGGCTCGAACAAGACCGCATCCATGACGTCGCAGCCAGTGTGCAGGAGGAGCAATACGAAGGTCTGCAGTCGAGTGTCTCCTTCCAATTGCAGAAGAACTGTCTCGACCTGTTCATCCGAATAAGGCCCCTGAACGTGAGCCCCGCTGCCTTTGACGGGCCTCACGGTGGCGACCACATTATCCGGAATCACTTTGTGGTCGTGCCAGTAGCGGAACATGGACCGAACCATCACCCAACGCTGGCGGCGCGTACTGAGCGAGCGCCTGGTCCAATGGCGGGAACCGTACCATCTCCCCAGTTGAAGGCTCGTGACTTCCTGAATGTGGACGATGCCCATATCCCTGGCCCAGTTCTGCAGTTCCTTCGAAACCACGGAGTACTGCTCGTAGCTTCCTTCTTTTCCCAGATCCCGGGCAACCCGTTCAAGCCAGAGATCGCAGGCAGCCTTGACGGTCACAAGGCTCGCCTCGTGCTGCCCCGTTACGGCCCGTGCTGCCGCGATTTCAGGATCCATGGCCCGCAGGCGATCGGCGGCAATCCGCTGGGCTTCAGCCCAGGACGGCGTATTCAGGCTGGCGCGTCTCTTTAGGCCATCCTGGTTCCTGACATAGAGCCATTTGGGGCAGCCGCAGGCATTATGGCTTTTGGCGTTACGATAGGGGCACGACTGGAGGTGGCGAGTGTACGGTCGGACGCTACCGTGAGCGCACTTGAGAACATCCACAGAGCTGAGAGCCCTTTCTGAAGAGTGCTCGCACAGTGTACACGATATTACCGATCAACTGTTCATCCAATATTTAAAGGCACTTCACGAACCGCTGATCTATATTCTGAACTTATAGAGTAAAAAAAGAAAAAAGCCCGCCTTGCGCGGGCTTTTTCCGTTGGACGGCACCCCGCCGGGAGAGCCGGAAAAGGAGCCCCCTCCTAAGTGATCGAGAATCAATCAACCAGCGGCAAGGAGCCCCCTTGGCAATTCTGCAACTGCCAGAAAAAAGGAGACTTACAGGAAATGTTGACCCCGGGAATTCGCATCCTTATTTCCCGGTTCCGGCCGGACGACCACCGCAAACACGGCTCCCGGCTGCCGGCCCCCAACTCCCGGGCTACCTCTGTAACGTTACCGATGCGCATTCATGGAATGAACGACTTGCTGTCGGGATACCCCCCGAAAAACGATGGGATTTTCCCCGCATCCCGGCCCATCGCATCCGGGCAGCGTCTCGCAACCATGGCCGAACTCCCCTGCCTCCGGGCGCTTTCCCTGCGACGGGGTCCGAAATTGCGACATCTGACCGGAAGGAGATCCCCATGCAGAAGTTGAAGGATGTATTACAGAATGCGCAGCAGAACCACGCGGCGATCGGACATTTCAATGTCTCGGACCTGGCCCTCCTCAAGGCCGTCTTCACCGCGGCCCAGGAGCTGGGCGTGCCCGTCATCGTCGGCGCCTCCGAGGGTGAGCGCGCCTTCATGGGGGTCCGCCAGATCGCCGCTCTGGTGAAGAGCCTGCGCGACGAATATGACATCCCCATCTTTCTGAATGCCGACCACACCCACTCTCTCGCCAGCGCCGAAGAGGTGGCCCGGGCCGGATTCGACTCCGTCGTCTTCGACCGGTCGTCCCTCCCCTTCGACGAGAACATTCGCCAGACCCGCGAGGCCGTCTCCGTCCTCAAGGCAATCCATCCCTCCATGCTCGTGGAAGGAGAAATCGGCGACATCGGCAGCGGCTCCGAAATTCACGATGCCATGCCCGACCCCTCCAAAGGCCTCACCAGCCCCGAAGAGGCGCGGCGCTTCGTGGCCGAAACCGGCATCGACATCCTGGCGCCGGCCGTCGGCAGCCTCCATGGGATGTCGCGCAGCATGATCGCGGGCCGGACGAAACAGCATCTCGATATCGACCGCATCGCCGCCATCCGCAAGGCCGCGGGCGTGCCCCTTACCCTGCACGGCGGCTCGGGCACCGATGACACCGACTTTCGCCGGGCCATCGCTGCCGGCATCGCCATCATCCATGTGAACACCGAGTTGCGGGTAGCCTGGCGGGGCAGCCTCGAAGCCAGCCTCGCCTCAAACGCCGATGACGTGGTCCCCTACAAGATTCTTCCCCCGGTAGTCGAGGCAGTAAAGAATGTCGTGACCGCGCGCCTGAAACTCTTCAGCCATCCCGCCGTGGCAGAGGCCGTCGCATGAGGGATTGCTGCTTAGCCGTCTAGTTTCCTGGCCACCAGCTCGTTCAGCAGACCCGGATTCGCCTGCCCCTTCGAAGCCTTCATCACCTGCCCGACGAAGAACGCGGCCACCGTCTTCTTGCCCTTCCGGTACTGCTCCACCTGCGCCGGATTCGCCGCGATCACCTCGTCGATCATCTTCTCCAGCACCGAGGTGTCCGTGATCTGCTGCGGCTTCTCCCGCTCGTACACCGGCCCGAAGTCCTCGCCCTTCTCGAAGCACACATCGAAGAGCTGCTTCAGCTGCTTCGACGAGAGCTTGCCCTCCTCGGCCAGATCGGCCGCCTGGGCCACGCCCTGCATCGTGATCGGCGACTGCTCCAGCTCCAGTCCCGCGGCCTTCAGCCGCATGGTCAGCTCGCTCTGCACCAGGTTCGCCACCCGCCGCGGACTCTTCGCCGCCCGCGCCGCCGCCTCAAACTGGTCGGCAAACGCCCGCGTCGCCGTCAGCGTATGCGCGTCCTGCTCCGTGATCCCATACTCGGCGATCATCCGTGCCCGCCGCGCCTCGGGCAGCTCCGGCATCCGCGCCGCAATCTCCGCCTTCCACGCGTCGGAGACGATCAGCGGCGGCAGATCCGGCTCGGGAAAGTACCGGTAGTCATGCGCCTGCTCCTTCGACCGCATCGAGTAGGTCCGTCCCTCGTTCGCGTTATAGAGCCGCGTCTCCTGCACCACACGGCCGCCGCTCTCGACGATCTCCACCTGCCGCTCGATCTCGTACTCCAGTGCCGCGCGAATGAACCGGAAGCTGTTGACGTTCTTCACTTCCGCCTTGGTCCCGAACTTCTCCGCGCCCCGCAGCCGGACGCTCACGTTGGCGTCGCAGCGCAGCGACCCTTCTTCCATGTTTCCGTCGCTCACGCCGGTGTAAACGATGATCTCCTTCAGCCGCGTCAGATACTCATACGCTTCGTCCGGCGTCCGCATGTCCGGCTCGCTCACAATCTCGATCAGCGGCGTCCCGCAGCGGTTCAGATCCACATAGGTCCGGCTGGCCGAATCCGGGAACCCGTCGTGCATCGACTTGCCTGCGTCCTCTTCCATATGCAGCCGGGTAATGCCGATCCTCTTCTTCCCATTGCCGTTCGGAACCTCAATCCATCCATGCTCGGCCAGCGGCTTGTCGAACTGGGAGATCTGGTAGCCCTTCGGCAGGTCAGGGTAGAAGTAGTTCTTCCGGGCAAAAATCGACCGCTCCCGCACCTCGCAGTGCAGCGCCAGCGAGGCCAGGGTGGCAAACTCCACGGCCTTGCGGTTCAACACCGGCAGCGCCCCCGGCAACCCCAGGCAAACCGGGCAAACATTGGTGTTCGGCGGCGCTCCAAACCGGTTCACGCACCCGCAGAACGCCTTCGTCTCCGTCAGAAGCTGCACATGGACTTCCAGCCCGATGACAGCCTCGTAATTCGCGAGGATTTCCGGGGATACTCCTGCTGCGGTAGCCATAGGAAAAGTGTAGCTTGTGTCCCGCCATGCGTCCTGCAGCGGCCCAGCTCCGTCAAAAGACACAACCATGCGAAGGTTCATCCTGACGGGAGCCCCGGGATCCGGGAAGACGGCGATCCTCCGCCAGCTGGAGATCGACGGCTTCAGCGTTGTCGAAGAGGCGGCCACGGACATCATCGCCGCTGCGCAGGCTCAGGGAACCGACGAGCCGTGGACGCGGTCCTCCTTCATCGATGCCGTCGTGCACCTGCAGAAGAGCCGGCGCGAACGCGCTTCGCATCAACCCGACGACGTGCAGTTCCACGACCGCTCCGCCGTCTGCACCGCAGCTCTGTCCACGTACCTCGGCTATCCATGGTCGAGCGAGCTTTCCGCCGAGCTCGCGCGCATCCGCGACGAAGCGATCTTCGAGAAGCGAGTGTTTCTCATCCGCCCCGTTGGCTTCATCAAGCCTTCCGAAGCTCGCCGTATCAGCTACGAGGAGACGCTGCGCTTCGAGACGATCCACGAGCAGACCTACCAGGATATGGGTTTTGAGCTGGTACCCGTCGAACCGGCCCCTCTGATGGAGCGAGTCAACGCCATCCGGGAGGCGATCGGCAGCCGCCGGGGCAGGGCGGCTGGAACCGCTTCCGCATCCTTATATCCGGTTCAGGGAGACGGCGGGCGGGTCCCTAATGCGCGGCGCGACGACGCCTGAGCCGGGCCAGGCGAAGCGGCGCGTTCGGAACCATATACTCAGCGCGTCAGGGTCGCGTTCTCCGCCGGCGGAGTTCCCAGCCCACGCAAACAACGGAGAGAAAGACCATCCAGAGGATCCAGGCCGCCCAGCCCAAAGCCTTGAGCCAGGGCGGGAGATTGCCGGCGGCCGCGATGCCAATGCCTGCGATGATCAGGATGCCGATGGAGAGCTCGATGAAGAGGCGGCGACGGCGGGACAATCGTGAATAGCGCGGAGTGGACTGGACGTCGGGGAATTGCCGCACGGCCTGATTGTAGGGCAGGCGGTCCTTTCATATCTGCTCAGGCACGGGAAGGTGTGGCGGCGCACCCATGGAGATGGCACGCGCCACACGATCTTCGCCCGTCGGCCGTCAGAGGTTCAGGGTCACGGCAGCGTTATCGACGACTGTGTCCCATTTGGGATCTTCGTTGCCATAAGTGTCGTGCCAGCGCCACCATTTGTAACGGGGCGTTTGCGGATAGCCTTCGGGCGAGTCCTCCCAGTCCTCCTGGCGGCCGAGCGGCGTGACGTCGAGGTAGTTCCACACGGTGCCCATCGCCTCGTCGCCGCGGTTGTTGATGAAGTAGGTGCGGAAGATCCGGTTCTTCTCGTCGCGGAAGAAGACATTGTGTCCGTGCCACAGGTCGACGCCGAAGTCTTTGTCCCAGTCGTCGGTGATGGTGTACCAGGGAATCTTTTCCCAGCCCATGCGCTTTTTGAGCGTGACAAGGTTTTCCTGCGAACCGCGGGAGGCGTAGGCCAGGGTAGTGTCGCGTGCGTGGAGGTGGGCCAGATGCGAGACCTGGTCGGCGCCGAGCGAGCAGCCGACGCAGGCGTGGTCGGGCCAGCCATAGACATTGGGATCATAGAAAGCGCGATACAGGACGAGCTGGCGGCGGCCTTCGAACAGGTCGAGCAACGAGACCTTTCCCCGCGGCCCTTCGAAGACGTACTCCTTCTCGACCGCAAGCCACGGCATGCGACGGCGGGCCGCGGCCATGGCATCGCGCGCGTGGGTGAGTTCCTTTTCTTTCACCAGCATTTCCTGCCAGGCCTTCTGCCATCCTTCGGCCGAGACGACCGGAGGCTTCTTCATGTTTGCGATCTGCTCATTGCTTGTCATGGGTTTCTCCCGGTTCGCGCTCACGCGCTTTGTTGTTGAGGACTTTCGCGACGGCGAGCGCGGAAATGCCGCCCGTCGAGACTGCACCGGCGGTAATCCATACCGCGGCTGCCAGACAAAAGGGACACATGATTACCTCCCTGCGCGATCCGCGACGGCGGCGCGGATGCGGCCGATCAGATGGTTCCAGCCTTCGTCGACGCCCTGCTCGTGCCCTTCCATCCAGCCGAGGGCGCGGTGCACGAAACGCATATGCGTTGCGCCGCGTTCCTCGGTGAGCCGGTACTGGAGGTTCGAAACGGCAGGGGTCGACATAAAGAGGGGCCCGGAGATTTCAAGGAGAGACGGCGCTTTGATGGCCTGCACCGTTCCCCAGAAGTGGCCGGTGTTATGGCCGAGGTCCCGGTACCAGCGCCCGCCGGGCCAGGCCTCAAGGACCATGGGCATGAGCTTCTCCGGCGTGGCGTTCAGCGGCCCCATCTGCTCGAGGATGGTTTCGAAGACAATCTCGATGGGCGCCGCTATCTCTTCTTCTTTAATGATCTCGAAGGCCTGCAGTACACCTTCCCTGGCGATGGCTGGCATTACTCCTCCTTTTTGGGGTTTGAATCGTCGTCCAGGCGAATCATTCGCTCGAGCGCTTTGCGCTCGGCGCGCTGTTTGATCTGGTCGACCTGATGGGTCCAGTAGCGTTCGAAGACCTTCACCCAGTCGTGGACGGGCTTGAGTCCTTCGGCATTCAGGCGGTAGATGCGATGCTGTCCGCGCTTGACCATGGTGACCACTCCAGCCTTGCGAAGAGCGCCCAGGTGCTTGGAGACGGCGGGCTGGGCGATCTTCATGCGGACGACAATGTCGTTGACCGCGTACTCGTGGCCGTCCGAGAGGACGGCGATGACCTCCCGACGACGGGGTTCGGCGATTGCGCTGAAGACGTCTTCGGGGTGGGCCACTCGGGTCATGGGAATCAATATATTCCTAAATAGGAATATGTAAATGCCCAGGAAAGGATTCAGCAAAATTGCTGCCTTTTCCGCAAATCGGGTGAGGAGGCGGACTAAACGGGTCGGGGGGCGGCGTCGCCGGGGGTGAGGCGCTCGATTTCCTGCTGGACGAAGCTGCGGAATTCGAGGGGGTGGGCGATTTTGTGGAAGGGCTCGGAGGTGCCTCCGGTGCCGATGATGGTGATGGATCCGTAGCCGAAGAGGCGCCCCATGGTGGGCTCGTCGACCTCGATGGTTTCAATCTTGTTGAGGAGCATTTCGATGGTGCGGCGGCTGGTAAGGCCGGTTTTAACGACGACGCGGCGGGTGGTGACGGCCATTTCCGTGGCGTTGCGGCGCAGGGTGCCCATGAGGAAGACGATGAGGCCGAGGAGGCATACGATGGCTGCGCCGATTTCAAGGCCGTGGAGCGAGCCGGGGGTCAGGGTGGCGCGATTGTCGTACAGATAGTCAAGCAGGTAGCCGCAACCGGCAAACAGAATCAGGGCGCCGATCAGGTGGCCGAGCATGACGATCCAGTGGAGCTTCGTGGTGTAAATGACTTTCTCGCCGGGCACCAGGGTTTTATCGATGTAGCTCATCATCTCCCCCGCGCGAAGGCAGGCCTTTGCGCTGTAGGGAGGAGTGTCCCACATTTGTGGCAGTCTGCGGAGGATTTCTGCAGGGGTGGGGCCCCTACCTTTTCCGAGGCGGACGGCGTCCAACCAGTGGCGGCCCTGCCGGTTATAGTCACTTCATGCGCGTTACGCTTCTGGCCTTCGGCATGCTTCGGGAACTGATGGGGAGTGCGACGACTCGGCTGGATTTGCCGGCGGGAGCCACGGTGAAGGATGTACTGGAGCGGTGCCGGGCGGTGGCTCCGGAGAAGGATGGACTGTGGTCGAGCGTGGCGGTGGCGGTGAACCAGGAATACGTGCGAGCGGGCCATCGGCTGGCGGATGGGGATGAGGTGGCGCTGCTGCCGCCGGTAAGCGGCGGGGTGGGCGACGCGCCGTATGTTCGGATCGTGCATGAGCGGATCGTGCCGCATGAGATCATTCCGGCGCTGGAGCAGCCGGAGGACGGAGCAGTGACGATTTTCGACGGGATCGTAAGAAATCATTCGCGGGGACGGACAACGCGGTATCTGGAATATGAGGCCTACGAGGAGATGGCTCTGAAGAAGATGGAAGAGCTCACCGCGGAGGCAATCTCGCGTTTTCCCGTGCGGAATGTCGCGCTGGTGCATCGGCTGGGACGGCTGGAGGTGGGCGAATCCAGCGTGCTGGTCGCGGTGTTTTCGCAGCATCGGGCGGCGGCATTCGATGCGTGCCGATGGCTGATCGACACGCTGAAGAAGACGGTGCCGATCTGGAAGAAGGAATTCTTCGAGGATGGGGCGGTATGGGCGGATGGCGATCCTTTTCCCGCGGAGCTGAAGCCGAGCGGTAGCGGGGAACGAGCTTGACGGTGAGGGCGTGGTATTCGAGGCGCGGGATTCTGGCGGTGGCCGCCATTGGCGCGCTCTGTGCAGCTGCGGCCGGAGCCCAGGAAGCTCCGAGCGTGCCGGGCATGCCGACGCCGCGCTTCCACGTGAATGTGCACCTGGTGAACGTCTTTGTGAACGTGACGGACGCCAATGGCGCGCCGGTGGGCGGGCTGACGAAGGACGATTTCGCGCTGAGCGAAGACGGCGTACCGCAGAAGATCACGTACTTCGAGCGCCAGACGAATATGCCTTTGTCGATGGTGCTGGCGATCGACACGAGTGGATCGGTGCGCAAAGACACCGGCATCGAAGTGCGAGCTGCGAAGGAGTTTTTGCGCGGGATGCTGCGGCCGGTGGACCGGCTGGATCTGATCGATTTCAATTCGAGCGTGCGCGAAGTGGTGCCCTTCACATCGGACCTGCGGCATCTGGAGTGGGGGCTGGACAATCTGGATTTCGGGCCGGCGACGGCGCTTTACGATGCGATTTATCTGGGGGCGCAGAGCCTGGGGTCACGCTCGGGGCGCAAGGTGCTGGTGGTGATCTCCGACGGGGGTAACACCGCGGGCGACACGAACTTTCCGCAGGCGCTGGACGAGGCGATCCGCAGCGAGGTGATGGTCTACAGCCTGATCGACCTGCCGATTATGAATGACGCGGGGCGCGATACCGGGGGAGAGCACGCGCTGATTACCATGTCGCAGGAGACGGGCGGGAAGTACTCCTACGCGGAGTACGGCAATCTGGGGCCGGCCTTCCAGCAGATCTCCGAGGATCTGCGAACGCAATATCTGCTGGGCTACTATCCCGTGCAGCGCCGGACGGAGACGGATTTCCGGCGGATTCAGGTGACCCTGAAATCGAATTCGACGTACACGTTGCGCTATCGCCCGGGATATTACGCGAAGCCGTCGCCGCCGCTTGACCAGTAGGGGCGGCAGAGACAATCCATCACAGAGGGCACAGAGAAAGCCGGGAGGGGGGGTGTGTTTGCCCGGATTGGCGGCGGGCGAAGCTCAGCGGGTGAGGATGACCTCGTAGAGATTGTCTTTGGCGAGGAAGAATTTGTATCCGGACCAGCCGTGGAAGAGCTGCTCGATCCTGCGGTTGGTGTAGACCCGCTGAACGGGAAAGGGTTCGGATTCCTGCATTTCAATTTCGGAGCTGGCGGTGAGATGGTAGCGGCAGTAGGCGGTATAGGGGCCCTGCTGCTTGCTGTGGAAGATGGCCAGGACTTTGCCATCGCGCAGGGTTGCGTCTTTGAGGTGGGCAACGAGCGGGGCGACGAGGCCGTCGGGGATGTAATCGAGGGTGGCCCAGAGCAGGACGACATCGAACTGGCGCCCCTGGAAGTTGAGATTCTGATCGAAGTAGGCCCGAGCGTTGAAACGCGGTGGCCCGCCTTCTTCCTCGGGAGGCAGGGACCAGTCGTTTTTGAGCGCCTCGTGGACGACGTCGGCCATATAGACACTGTGGCCCATTTCGGTGAGGAAGTTGATGTTCGGGGGCGAAGTGGGGCCGATGTCGAGGACGCGGAGGCCAGGGTTGGCTTTGAGGTGCTTCAGCAGAGCTTCCCAGCCGCTGGAATGGCGCGGAATGCGCGGGCCAATGAGCAGTGTGGGCCGGTCGCGGCCTCCGTCATCCTGTCTTCTGCGGAAGAAATTCACCATCGTGTCGTTTCGGGGACCCCGTCCTTTGGATTGTACTGGGTCACGCGTAACGACAGGCCTGACCGGCGGTTATCTCCACAGGGGCAAAGGCGACCTGGGGATCAGGAGGCGGAGGACTCTCGGCTGGATTCCTCAGGCGGCCGCGCGCTCGCGGGCGGCTGTTTCGGGAAACAGAGGCGATACTCGGTGACGATTTTCTGCATGGCGCCCCCGAGTCCGGCGAGAGGATCGGCCGCGGCGCGAAGGCGAGCCTGGGAGGCGACGGCGATGCGGATGCCAAGGCCGGTCGTGACATAGAAGGTGACGTCGCCGAGGGGGGGCAGGGCGCTGTTCTCCGTCGTGACGAAATGGCACTGTAACGCGGTGGCCAGGGCGACGGCGTGCAGAGCCGCATCGCGGATGGCGGGAAAGCGCTGGCTGCCGCCGAGGAATCCGCCGCCGGAGCTGAGATAGAGGCTGGCGCTGCCATCGGCCGAGGCGACGACGGTGACGGTGCCGTGGTCGACGTGGAAATCCATGAGGACGGACTGGATGGCGCGGGGAGGAATGCGGGGCAGGCGCGACTCGAGGGCGTGGCGGCGCAGCATTGAGTAGGTCGCTGGATCCGCCTTGTGCGGCCCTTCCATTGCGACAGCGTACCGCGTGACTTGTCGCGGCGCTGTGCCGGTCGTCACCGGTGTTCAATCCCTGGGATGGCGGGAGTTGCGGGTTTGCTGCGGGCGCCGCGCCAGTAGAGTACGAGGCCGATGAGGACGGAGACTACGGTTCCAATGACGAGCTTAAGCTCGAAGCCGAGCTTACTGGAGGAGTCGCCGGGCGGGATGAGGGAAACCGCAATGCCGAGGAGGACGACGAGGAAGCCGAGACCGCCGCAGATCCAGAGACCGGCGCGGCCCCCGGGAACGAGGATGGCGTGGGGGTTGGAGGCGCGGTCGGGGCGGGCGCCGAGGCGGATGACGGCGGCGAACATATAGAGGAAGGGGATGAAGTAGAGGATGATCGCCGCGTCGATGAGGACCTGGTAGGCGCCGCGGGTGGTGTCGTTGATCTGGGAGATGAGGAGGATGGCGCCGGAGAGCGATCCCTGGACGAGGATGGAAACCCAGGGGGTTTTCCAGCGGGGATGGATTTTGCCGAATGCCGCCGGCAGGTAGCGGTCGATGCCGACGACAAAGGGGACGCGGGCGATGCCGGCGACGGTGGATCCGACGCCACCGGCGTTCCCGACAGTGACGAGGATGGCAGCGAGGATGCCGAGGAAGCCGATTTTTAGGGCGACGGAGCCGATGGTGATGGCGTGGAAGACGCCGCTCTGCGGATCGAGGGCGGGTGCGGGGACCAGGGTGAGGACCGCGAACGTGCCGGCGATATAGATGAAGGCGATGAGAGCGCCGGCTCCGTAGACGGCGCGGGGCAGGACGCGACGCGGATCACGGATCTCGTCGCTCATGGCGGAGACGAGCTCAAGGCCGGTAAAAGCGAAGGCGATCTGCGACCAGAAATTGACGGTATCCCAGTTCCACGCAGGAAGCATATTGCGGACGGTGAAGTGGGTCACAGAGCCAAAGCCCGCGCCATGACGGAAGGTGACGAGCGCGGCGACGACGACGAGGATGAAGAGAGGCACGAAGGTGCCGACGCCGCCGGCGTTCTGGAGCCATTTACCGATGTTGAGGCCGATGATGTTGAGGCCGACGGCAACGGCGAGGAGGCCCATGGAAACCCAGAGCTGGAAAGCGCGGTCCTGCGAGAGTGCGGAGCCGTTCGGGCCGATGATGTAGGCGGACATGGAGGCGGAGGCGAGGAGCAGGCCGGGAAAGTAGAAGACGGTGTAGATCCAGTAGGTCCACCCGGCAATGAAGCCGTGAAAGTCGCCGAAGGCCTCTTTGGCCCAGATGTAGAGGCCGCCTTCGTGGGGGAAGCGCGAGGAGAGCTCGTTGATGACGAGGGCGCCGGGGACGAAGAAGAAGACGGCGGCGATGATCCAGAGGCTGATGGAGGAGGTGCCGTTGTGGCCGGCGGCGGCGATCCAGCGGGGGCCGAGGACGGTGGCGATGTTGAAGAGGAGGACGTCCCAGAAGCCCATGGTTTTGCGGAGCTGGGGCTGGCTGACTTCGGCTGGGATCATGGTGGGTTAGGACAGGGTACAGGGTACAGCGGACAGGGTACAGAAGTACGCTTTGACTTCCGCTAATCGAGATTGATCATGATGCGGGTGAAGCGGGCGGGGTCGTCGTTCCAGGAGCGGAGGATGTCGGGTGTCTGGTCCATAGGAACGGTGGTGATGGCGCGGGCAACGGGGAAGCGGTGCTGCTGGAGCATGCGAATGACCTGCTCGAAGTCGGCGGGAAGGGCATTGCGGGCGCCGGTGATGGTGAGTTCCTTCTGCACGAAGAGGCGGGTTTCGTAGGTGACCGGCTCTTTGGCGTAGCCGATGTAGACGACGCGGCCGGTAAAGGAGACGAGTTCGACGGCGGCGCGGAAGGTGTCGGGCGAGCCGACAGCTTCGATGACGACGTCGGGGCCGTGACCGCTGGTCCAGCCGGCGAGCGCTTCGAGGAGATTGTCGCGGGTGGAGTTCAGCAGGTGCGTGGCGCCGGCTTCGCGGGCGATGGCGAGCTTGGCGTCATCGATGTCGATGGCGATGGTGGTAGCGCCCCGAAAGGCCGAGGCCGCGACGGCTCCCAGGCCGACGCCGCCACTGCCGAAGATGGCGACCGTATCTTTGTCAGTGACCTGGCCACGGGCGACGGCGTGGGCGCCGACGGTGAGCGGTTCGACGAGGCAGAGCTCTTCAAGCTGGAGATTGCCGGTGAGCAGCTTTTCGGCCGGGCTGGTGAGGAATTCGGCGAGCGCGCCGTCGCGCTGCACGCCGAGGGTGCGGTTGTCGCGGCAGGCGTTGGGGCGGCCGTTGCGGCAGGCGGAGCAGTGTCCACAATTGGCGTAGGGCGAGAGGGTGACGTGGGTGCCGGGGGCGAGATTAGAACTGCCGGGATCGACGATGGTGGCGGCGATCTCGTGTCCGGGAATGCGCGGGTACGAGACGAGGGGATTGCGACCGCGCCAGGAACTGAGATCGGTACCGCAGAGGCCGACGCGGCGCACGCGGAGTAGCGCTTCGCCGGGCTGGGGTGCGGGATCGGGGACGGTCTCGACGCGAACGTCGCCGGGACCGTGCATGATGACGGCTTTCATGGCTCCGGGGCCTCTATTGGCATTCTTTCGTAAAGCAGAGGTTTTGGCTGAAGAAGGGCAGCACGTGGTTCTGGAAGCGGTCGGCGACGGCGCTGGTGTGGGTGCCGTGGTAGAGCTGGAACGAGTTTTTGATGCCGTAGTTGTCGAGGATCTGGTGGAGCTTCTCGGTGTCGAAGCGGAGGCCGTCCTGGTCGCCGACGTCGATCGCGATCGCGCGGTACTCGCGGAGGTTGTCGATGTACTGGTCGATGAAGGCGAGCGGGGCGTTGGCTGTCCATTTGGCGAGGACGTCGGGCTGGGGCACACCGTCTTTTATGGGCAGATCGAAGTAGAGGGGCGGGTTCTTCGGATCAGGCGACCAGGCGGCGGCGCTGGCGAGCTGCGCTTTGGTGAAGAAGGGCAGGTTGGCGGCGTCGGCGGGAGATTTGAGGTTGGCGACGGTCTGTTCGAACTGCTTTTGGGCGTCGGCGAATTTCTGCGGATCCATACCGGGCGGCGGTCCGGCGGGGCGCGGAGACATGCAGCAGGGGCTCATGATGTAGAGGCTGCCGAAGATGTCGGGATGCTTCATGCCGATGCGCGAGGCGCCGTAGCCA
>Ga0335073_10005443_pt1 | contig 17867 bp, 14 predicted proteins | sample Lox_Sample_22_FD_207093 | JGI IMG/M metagenome (GOLD analysis project Ga0335073, IMG submission 207093) | Soil microbial communities from Loxahatchee National Wildlife Refuge, Florida, United States - Lox_Sample_2.2 | ecosystem: Environmental > Terrestrial > Soil > Wetlands | place: USA...
TGGTGTTCCTCCTCGTCCTGTGGAGCATCTGGACGGTTGTCGGCCTCTTCCAGTTAAAGCCCTGGGCGCGCTTCTCCATCCTCGCGCTTGGTGCGCTGGACCTCTGCTTCTTCGGCGTGCAGTGCGTCGGCCTGCTCATGCTCCGCGGGCGCTACGATTTCTCGATGACGATGCCCACCGGGCCGGGTGCAGTTCAGGTCTCGACGTTGCTGCTGGAGATAGCGGCATTCGATGCCGTGCTCGCTCTCATCGGCGTCTGGTGGCTGGTCTACTTCAGCCTCGCGCATGTGCGGGTGGCCTTTGTTCACAACGCCTCCTGACCCTGCGCAGCACTACCCGATTTACACTCACCCGGAGGATGCTATAGCGTCAAAGTGGTGTGCACGCCCGTGTTTGTTCCATTTGCGTGCGATGTCGTTCTGTCGAGGTCCCATGAAATTCTTCTCTGCTGCGCGCTGCGCCGCGCTGGTGTGCTGCCTGGCGATCGCCGCTCACGTCTCCGGCCAGAATGCCGGTCAGGACATGTCCAGTCCCGCACACTTCCTTGCTGATTTCGAAAAGCGCGTCACCGTCAAGGTCCTGCCCAACGGACTTACGCTGATGGTCTGCGAACGTCCTGAAGCGCCCGTCTTCTCCTACTTCACCATCGTCGATGCCGGTGATGCGAACGACCCCGGAGGCCAGTCCGGGCTCGCGCACATGTTCGAGCATCTCGCCTTCAAGGGCACCAAGGACATCGGCACGACCGACTACTCCGCCGAAAAGGTCGCGCTCGATAAGGTGGAAGCCGCCTACGCCGCATATGACACCGAGTTCCGCAAGCGCGTGGGCAAGGACCCGGCCAAGCTGAAGCAGCTTCACGACGCGTTTCTTGCGGCGCAAAAGGACGCGCAGCAGTACGTCATTCCCAATGAGTTCACCGAGATCGCCGAAGCCAATGGCGCATCCGGGCTGAACGCGCAAACCAGCCTCGACGACACGCAGTATTTCTGGAGCATGCCCGAGAACCGTTTCGAGCTGTGGGCCTACATGGAGAGCGACCGCATCGCCAATCCCGTTCCGCGCGAGTTCTACAAGGAGCGGGACGTGGTGATGGAAGAGCGCCGCATGCGCGTCGATTCCAACCCCATCGGGCGCATGGAAGAGCAGTTCCTGGCGGCAGCCTACGTCGCCCATCCCTACCACCGGCCCAATGTCGGGTGGGCCAGCGAACTCAGCCAGATTACGGCGACTGAAGCCGAAGCTTTCCACAAGAAGTACTACGTGCCGGCGAATATTGTGATCGCCGTCGTTGGAGACATCAAGGCCAGCGAAGCCATGCCTGTCCTCGAGAAATACTTCGGTGCGATCCCCAGCGGACCGAAGCCTGAGCCGATGGCAACGGTCGAACCGCCGCAGACGGCAGAGAAGTCGGTCGTCATCCGCGAGGCTACGCAGCCCCTCTATCTCGAGGGCTACCACCGGCCCGACTATCTCGATCCCGATGACGCTGTCTACGACGCTATCCAGGACATCTTCTCCAATGGCCGCACCTCGCGCCTCTACCGCTCGCTGGTGCGCGATCAGCAGATCGCCGCAGTCGCCGAAGGATTCAGCGGATTCCCCGGCGACAAGTATCCGGGCCTCTTCGCCTTCGCTGCCGTCCCCAACCAGGGACACACGCCGCAGGAGATGCGCACCGCCATCCACAAAGAGATCGACAAATTGAAGACTACCGACGTGACCGACGAAGAACTCGCCATGTTCAAAACGCGCGCCCGCGCCGACCTGCTGCGCGGCCTCGGCGACAACCAGGGACTGGCCGAGCAACTGGCCATCTACCAGTTGCGATACGGCGACTGGCGTGAGCTCTTTAATCAGCTGAAGAAGATCGACGCCGTCACCAAGGCAGATGTCCGACGGGTGGCGAATAAGGTCTTCGTCGAGAGCAACCGAACTTACGCCATGATCGAATTTGCGCAGCCGCAAGCAGAAAAGACTGCGGCAGCAGCACCGGCCCCGGGAGGTGCGCAGTGAACGGACTGGTCGTCCAGACACACGCGCCTTCGGCGCCAAAGCTCATGAATCGGGTAGCTCTCGCCCTGACCCTCATGGTCTCGGGTCTTGCGCTCGCCCAGCAGACCGTTACCGTTCCGCCTGACGCGAAGGCCGGACCACAGACAGAGCCATGGATGAAGATTCCGGTGCCGCCGCTGCCGCCCTTTCATCCTGAGAAGCCAAAGCGCATCGAGCTTAAGAACGGCATGGTCATTCTTCTGGAAGAAGACCATGAGCTTCCATTCATCAACGGAACTATCAATATTCGCGGCGGCGAGCGCGATGTCCCCGCTGGCAAGGCCGGATTTATCGATCTTTACGGTGATGCCTGGCGCACCAGCGGCACCGCTACACAAGACGGCGACAAGCTCGACGATCTGCTCGAAGCCAAGGCCGCCAAAGTCGAAACCGGCGGCGACATCGACTCGACGGCCGTCTCCTGGTCGTGCCTCACCAAGGACGAGGACCAGGTATTCGCCATTGCCGTTGACCTGCTCGAGCATCCCGCCTTCAGCGACCAGAAATTGAAGTTGGCCAAGCAGCAGGCTGTAGCCGGCATCATCCGCAGGAACGATGACGCCTCTGGAATCGCCGAGCGCGAAGCGGAGAAGCTTGTCTACGGAGCCGACAGTCCCTACGCACGCCAGCCCGAGATTGCCACCGTCATGGCGGTCACCGTGACCGATCTGGAGGCATGGCACAAGAAATCGGTCTTCCCCAACAACATGATCGTGACCGTCGTGGGCGATTTCAATTCCGATGAGATGGAGAAGAAACTGCGGGCGGCCTTTGAGCCTTTGGCGCGCGGACCGCAGTGGCCCAAGCTCGAAACGCAGTTTCCCGGTCCCAAGCCAGGCCTGTATGCCATTAACAAGTCCGATGTAAACCAGAGCAATGTCTGGATCGTCGGCCTGGGCACCGAGCGCAATAATCCCGACTTCTACGCCCTCGCTGTGATGAACGAGATCTTTTCCGGCGGCTTCGGCTCGCGTCTCTTCCAGGACGTGCGCACCAGGCAAGGGCTCGCCTATTCGGTAAGTGGCGGTTACGGCGCATCCTACGATCATCCGGGAATGTTCTACACCGCCGCCTCCACCAAGAGCGAGAGCACTGTGAAGGCTACACAGGCCATGCTCGACCAGATCGGCAAGCTGAAAACCGAGCCTTTCACTGAGGCCGAGCTGACCAGCGCGAAGGACCAGCTGCTGAATTCCTTCATCTTCCGCTACGACAGCAAGGGGAAGATCATCAGTACCGCCGCGCAGCTTGAGTTCTACGGCTATCCGCCAGACTTCCTGGAGAAATATCGCGCCGGCATCGAGGCCGTAACCATTGCTGATCTCGAGCGTGTGGCCAGGAAATATATCGATCCGTCGAAGTTTGCTGTTCTCATCGTGGGTAATGAGTCGCAGTTCAGCGCTCCGCTGACCGACCTGCGCCTCGGCCCCGCGCATCCCATCGACATCACTATCCCCATGCCGCCGGGTATGCGGCAGCAGATGGAGGGACCGGGAAACTGATAAAGATCGGGTGTGGGGATTAGGGTGTAGGCGAACCTCTTACGCTGCTCTCTACCCCCTACCCCTACACCCTGTTCCCTGATCCCTGTACCCTGTCCTTATGAAGCTCGCAATCGTCATCATGGCTGGAGGCAAGGGCACGCGCCTCAAGTCCAAGCGCGCCAAGGTGCTGCACGAAATCGGCGGCAAGCCGCTGCTCCGCCACGTGATCGACAGCGCCCGTCAGATTGTCGCGCCCTCCGATATCTATGTCGTCGTCGGACATCAGGCCGAGGCCGTCGAGGCTGCCGTCAAGGATACCGGCGTACGCTTTGTCCAGCAGGAAGAGCAGCGCGGCACCGGCCATGCCATCCAGACCGCTCAGCGCGCCGTCGAAGGCTATGACCAGCTGCTGGTGCTCTCCGGAGACGCTCCTCTCCTGAGGCCTGAGAGCATCGGCCGCCTGCGGGATTTCCATATCCTTGAGCATGCCGCCATGACCATCCTCACCGCTGCGCCGCCCGACCCCACCGGCTATGGCCGCGTGCAGCGCAGAAAGCCGGGTTCTCCTGAGGTCAAGGCAATCATCGAGCAGAAGGCGCTCACTCCAGATCAGCAAAGCCTGCGGGAAATCAACTCCGGAATCTACGGCTTTCGCACCGAGCCACTCTTTGCGCACATCGGCGGCCTCAAGACCGACAATGCGCACGGCGAATACTACCTGACCGACATGGCACGCCTACTGGTCGATGCTGAAGAGCGGGTCGTCGCCCTTGAAGCAGCCAATCCCCTTGAGGTGCTGGGCGCAAACACCATCGCAGAGATGATGGAGCTCGACCGCGAGCTGCGCCTCGATACCGCCCGCCGCCTCATGGCGAAGGGCGTTACCATCCTGCGCCCGGAGACCACCGTCATCGACTCGTCCGTTGAGGTCGGCCCCGACACGGTCATCGAGCCCTTCGTGCAATTGCTGGGAGAGACGAAGATCGGCGAAGACTGCCGCATCCGCTCCTACTCCGTCATCGAAAACTCCACAGTAGGCAATAACGTGCTGATCCAGCAGGCCTGCGTCATAGCCAATTCTCAGATCGAAGACATTGCGTCCGTCGGCCCTTTCACGCATCTACGCCCCGCATCACACCTTGGAGAAGGTGCGCACGTCGGCAATTTCGTCGAGTTGAAAAAGACCAGGCTCGGAAAAGGCGCCAAGGCCAATCACCTCGCCTACCTGGGAGACGCCGAGATCGGCGGCGGCACCAATGTCGGTGCGGGCACTATCATCTGCAACTATGATGGCGTGCACAAGCACCCTACTCTCATCGGCGAGCGCGTATTTGTCGGCAGCAATTCTACCCTCGTGGCTCCTGTCGAAATCGGCAATGGAGCCTACATCGCAGCGGGTTCCGCAGTCACCGAAAGCGTGCCCGAGAATGCGCTCGCCATAGGACGCTCGCGCCAAACCACCAAGCCTGACTGGGCTAAAGCGCGCCGCGCCAAGCTTTCCAAAGCCTGATCGGACCGCTATTTTACGTTGAGATGACCCATTCTGGTCATGCCATTCCCATTCTGCTAATGACGTAAGTCACTGACGCACAAGTGGGATAAGACCTGAACTGCCTCCCTGCTACGCTGCAGTCGGGAGCAAGATATTGTCGACACGGGCCACGGTTCAGGAAGAAGACTTCAGGTATGCACTGGATGTAGAAAGCGCGCATTTCCCGGCGTCGTCCCGGGGCTGGTTTCAAGGCCGCCTGCACAACCGGGACTTCGCCAGCCTGGGTTTCAGTCTTCTTCCGTTTTTTCTTTGCCTCACTTTTCTTGGCGGTAATCTCGCCGGACGCACCTACGGTCCATCGCACTGGTTTGCCACCTACCAGCACGGATTTCTGCGCCGCGCCCTGGTAGGGGAGGTCCTCTCCCGGATCGGTTTCCTCTCGACGCGCCTGATTCTCTGCATCGAGCTGGCCACCGTCGCTCTTGCCTGCTTGCTTACCGCGCTGGCTTTTCGGCGCATTCTCTTCGGCAGCCTGGCCGAGCGCCGTCTCGCCGCATTCCTGTTGGCTGCACCCGCCTTCCTGCCCCACATGGCGTTCATGGACGGCGAGCTCGACAATTTTCTGTATCTGGCGATTCTTCTGGGAGCCTTCGCACTGATCAGGCTCGGCAACCTCGCGGGACTTGCCATTGCCACCGTGTGCACCATCGTCGGCCTGTTGATCCACGAGGCCTTCGCTCTTATGTTCTACCCCTTGATCCTGGTGCTGGCGGCGGATCTCGTTCATCGACACCGCCTCAGGATTCAGTGGGTCGCGGCGCACTTTGTACTCGTGCTCGCGTCTTTCTTAGCCATCGTCCACTTCGGAAAACTACCCGGCGACCCCGGCCAGTGGATCAATGCCGCGCAGCAGCGCACCGACATGCGCATCGACGGTACGGTATTTCTCGTTCTCGAATGCTCGCTCCGCGAGCAGTTGAACTTCGTCCGCCACCTCTACACGCTGAAGGTAGTTGGATCCATCCTGTTGACCCTGGCGCTGTCGATTCCCTACGGCATTGTGCTCTGGCGGCTGGCACGCACGGCATGCGTCTATCGCCGGTACTCGATCGCGCACGCCCGCTGGCTGCTGGTGGTGTTTGCCGCGCCGCTGGGCCTGTCGCTTCTCGGACACGATGTGATGCGGTGGCTCTCCGCCATGTGCATCAATGTGTCACTCTTTCTGTTACTTATTTATCGATCCACGCCGCGCGTCGACAGCTCCGATACGCCTGACCTGCACAAGGCGCTCACCGCGTGGACTAGTCTTCCCGTCTACGCAGCGACTCTGCTCTATGTGCTCGCACTCGGTCCCTGGGGAATCGCCGGCAATCGCCTGCTGTCGAATATAGGAAGCATGCTCGGCCGTTAGCCGATATCTGCCCGCCAGCTACTGCCTGGTGAATTTGTCGGAAATGAACTACGCGGCCTGCTGCTCAGCGGCCTGCGCAGCGGCCAGAACCTGACGCAGTCGAATGCGCGCGGAGAACAACGCACGCTGCACCTTGGCCTCAGGCATATCGAGAAGCTGCCCAATCGCCGCAGGCGAGTAACCCTCCACGTCACGCAGCAGGAAAAGCAGCCGCTCGGTTGGGGGCAACTCCTGAATCGCCTCTTCGAGATGAGTGCGGCGCACGTTGCGCCCGGAGAGGTCCGGCGCCTGCCCAGCCAGGCTTTTATGATCGGTGATTGGCTCAAGCGCGCCCAACGGAAAATACTCGCGAAGCTTTTCCACCAGGGCCGCATCAATCTGGGGCGCTTGAGGCTCCGCGGCGACGCGAAAGGCCTCGATGAAGGTGGTGGTCAGAACCTGCTCCGCCTCTATCTCGCTGCCTGTCATGTAGAAGGCCAGGGCGAAGACGCGGTGGCGATGGCTATCGTAGATGTCGCGTTGCACATCCAGAGCTTGCTGCTGGGCCCGCTGGGAGGCCACAACCCTGATCGATTTGTCGTGTACAAGCCGTTCCAGGTCGAACAAGTCTGCCTCTAAACCAAATAATACATGTATATTAACTGGTTACTCAGGAAAGCGAAGCAAAACCTGTACTGAAATTCACGCTTTGCCTGATGTCGCTCGACAATATAACTTGAGAAGTATCAAGCAGCGCCTGGGTTGCACGGCCCTCTCTCGAAATTAAGGCGAAGACCGGCCAGGACGCCGTTCAAGATAATCAAAGAATTGCTCTTTTTCCCGTCTGCCGATCGATCAACCAGCACCGGCTGTCCGTCCTGTTTACAGGCAAGGCGGCAAGATGCCCTATGACTAGCCTAAGGTGTCCAGCCGCGGAGAAACATGGCATTAGAGCGCATTCTGATTGTCGATGATGAGCCCTATGTGCGGACCGTTATGGCCGCCATGCTCGAAAAATCGAGTTATTCCCCCGTTCTGGCCTCGAATGGCCTGGAAGCAATCCAGCGCCTGGTTAGCGACCCGCCTTACGACCTCATCCTTTCCGACATCATGATGACCGGGCTCGATGGCATCGGGCTGCTGGAGCGCGTCCGCGAGGTTCAGCCGGACACGCCCATGGTGATGGTTACCGCCATTCACGACATCAGCGTCGCGATTACCGCCATGCGCAACGGCGCTTACGACTACCTGCTCAAGCCATTCGAGCGGGATCAGTTGCTGGCCACCGTGAAGCGGGCACTCGAGTACAGGCGCCTGGTTCAGCAGAATTCGATCTATCGCTACAACCTCGAGCAGCTGGTGACCGCCCGCACAGAGATGCTTCGGCACGCCATGACCGACCTCGAGCGCTCCTATGACATCACCCTTGAGGCCCTGGGCGATGCCCTGGACCTGAGGGATGCCGAGACTGAAGGGCACTCCAAGCGCGTGACCGCCTACACCATCGCCCTCTCCCGAGCGATGGAGGTGCCGCCCGAGCAGATTCGCACCATGGCACGCGGCGCATTTCTCCATGACATCGGCAAGATGGCCATCCCCGACGCCATCCTTCTCAAGGCCGGCAAGCTCGACCATCAGGAGCAGGCGATGATGCGCGAGCACTGTGCCCGGGGTTATCAGATGCTGCGCAAGATCCCCTTCCTGCATGACGCGGCGGAAATCGTATACAGCCATCAGGAGCACTATGACGGCAGCGGATATCCGCGCGGCTTGGTCGGCGATCAGATTCCACTCGGCGCCCGGATATTCGCGGTAGCCGACACCCTCGACGCCATCACCTCCGACCGGCCTTACCGGCAGGCGCGAACCTTTGACGCCGCCCGGCAGGAGATCTCCCGCTGTTCGGGGACACAGTTCGACCCGAAAGTCGTGAAGGTTTATCTTGAAATGCCCAACCGGCTCTGGGAGGATCTGCGCCGGGAGATCAGCAATCACGGGCGCTTCTCGCCCTTGTCATTCGCCGGAACGGTTGAAACCGGAAGCGATGTGGTCAATTAAGATGAGCTACCAGCAGTGTGAATGGGCTTTCACTCCGGGGGGGAGACGCGATGCCGATTTTGGGTAAAGATGAGCTGCGCGAAAAGCTGAATTTACTGCCTGAATGGAAGGAAGAGCGCGGGGAAATCGTGCGCTGGGCTGAATTTCCCGACTTCGTCGCGGCCATGGATTTCGTCAACACCGTGGCCGGAAAGGCCGAAGCCGCCGGGCATCACCCGGACATCGACATCCGCTACAACAGGGTGCGCCTTGCCCTGGTGTCGCACGATGCCGGCGGTCTTACCCAGCGGGATTTCGATCTGGCCCAGGCCATCGAGGCGCTTCTGGACTGAATAGACCGAAACTGAGCCCTATCCGAACTGGAAGTCCAACATCACTCAAGGTTTTTGACTGAGAAGCAATCGCGCGCCGGTACCTCGGTCGCCTGAAACTTTTCGTCAATAGATATCGTCTTCCCTTCCAACGGTGCGCCGCGGAGGTTCCGGCTCTCGGTTTCGGATATCGGACAGGGTTTTCCGGTTCCAGAACGCGACTGCCAGGCCGCCAAAGGCAGCCGAGGTGGCAAGGAGCAAGACGGTTTGCCACAATCTCCTGCCGGAGTTAGGGGCGGGAGACTGAGCGTCGGATCTATTAGATTTGGAAGCAGGGTCTGGGGTCATAGCTGAGCGATCAGGCATTCAGGAGCTTGGGCCGGGCACAAGAACGTGGTTCCAAAAAAGAGGAGAAAAAGTACAACTTTTAAAATTTCTGCGTGTTTTGATGAATTGAAGCTTGTACGGAGCATAATTTCCGGTTACACTTCTAAAAGTTGAAACCAGTATTTTGATGCAGATGGCGGCGAAGCGATTTTGAATAAAGTTTTTGCTTCTCCGGTGGCAGTACCGCATCAAATTGGTAGAGGCACTAAAAACCCGGATTAAGTTGAGCGGGGCTCCTCAATCCGGCGTCAGGTTTTAGTACAAGTTGCGTCACTGGCCTCCCGGCACGGACAATTTACCGTTCGTGCCGCCTTTTTTTCTAGGGCCAGTCTTTCCCCACCCACACCCAGAGTCAAGCCGGAAGGAACTCGGTATAACATGATCCTTTGAGGGCTCGCGTACACGCGTCCTCTCGGGAGAAGATGGAATGAAGCAGTTGCTCCTCAGCCTGGCGTTGGGACTGGTCACCATCGCCGGCTATGCCCAGTGGACCAACCCCGCCGACGAAATTCCCGCCTACCATGCCGAAGCGCCCGCTCGCGGCACCACCCTCCCGCCGGTGATGTCCGGCGATCAGCTTACCGGGCCTTACTTCCACTACGCCTGGCAGGTTAAGGTCTATCAGGAAGCGGCCAAAGTGCCCAACGTCCTCTACCAGCTTCCCTGCTACTGCCGGTGCGACAAGGCCCTGGGGCACACCAGCCTGCACAGCTGCTTTGAAGGCACCCACGGAGCTATCTGCTCCACCTGCGCCAAAGAGGGTGCCTACGCGTACAAGATGACCAAACTCGGCAAGACACCCAAGGAGATCCGCGAAGGCATCGAGCGCAAGGACTACGAACAGATCGACCTCGAACAGCTCGGAAACTCATAGACGCCTCTTGACCGCGACCTTATCGCGCAACCTCGGTCACCGGCTGGCGCATTGCGTCGACAACCCGCTTGTACAGCCGGTTCCGCGTTTCGAATCGCTCCGAAGCCCGCGTCACATATCGCACTACCAGGTCCACGCCCGATGCAGCCGGACGCAGATTTACCGACGGGGTCGCGCTGAATTGGCTCAGCCCATCCTGCCGTGAGGCATGTTTCCACTCGGCCTCCGCCAGCCGGGCGTCCTTCTCCGTTTCCTCGATCACTGCCTTGTGGATCAGCTCGACCATCCCGTAGGTGTCACCTGTCCCCGGAACGCTGATCGCGATCTCATCCCACATCCACTGTCCGGCAGTTGAGAAATTGAAGTATTGTCCGCTGATCGCGAAATTATTCAGGAACGTCACGCGCCTCCCGGTCGGATGGCCCTTATCTGTCCAGTTGCCCGTCTCGAGCAGGGTGGTGCGGAACAGGCTGATCTCAGAGACTTCGCCGCCCACGCCGTTGATCTCTACCCAGTCGCCCACGTGAATACCATTTTTGCCCATAAGGATGAACCATCCGAAAAACGCCAGGATGAAGGACTGCAGCGCAACCGTAAGGCCTGCCGTAGTCAGTCCCAGCACGGTCGACATCTCTCGCGGGACGCCAAAAACAACCAGCAGAATCAACACAACACCAAGGATCTGGACGCCGAGTTCAATCAACGTGCGTAAGGTGCGCAGCCTGCGTCCGTCAAGCGTTGGACGATCCATGAGTCTGCGAATAAGTGCATTGCACAAAATCACACAGATCAGAATGAAGGCGATCGTTGCCAGCGATTGCAGGATGAGGTGTAGCACGATCCTGTGCTGCAAGAGCACCTGATTGGCCCATTTCCCATAGATAACGGCCAACTGCTGCTGGGTCTGGATGCGGTCCTCATCGATGCCAAGTATCTGTCGCTCGGCGCTCTTTGCCTGGAGACTCGCCAGGCGAGTAGCCGTGTCGGGCGCAGCGCCCCCAGTCTGTGACCCACCCGAGGCGCCGGCCTGAGTCTCGAGAGACTTATGCTGAGCCGTCAGCGTAGCGGCGTCGCCCTGTGCCTTCTGCATCGCCTGCTGCAGAAGCTGATAGCGGGTGACCTGCGCAAACCATGCCCGGGTGCGGCCTGCGAGCGTGCCGTAGCGCGACGCTGAAACCACTGCCATCTGTCCCTGATCGCGAACCTGCGCATCGTACTTGCTCATCGCGGCCTCGTGCGCAGCCAGTTCCTGTTGAATCTCCCCGCGCAGGTCTCCCGAGGCGCGAGCGAGATTCTGCTGCGCATCCGTGAGCTCGTTCTGGTCAAGTGTCAGTTGCGCCTTCGCCAGATCGAGTTCATCCGACCCGGAACCGGCCTGATCCTCATTCGCCTTTGCCGCACCTGACGACTTATTTTGTGCCGTCAGTCGGTCGACGTTCGCCTGGTCCGCCTTGACCGTCTGCTCCAGCTGCGCAACCTGCTCGGAGATCGCCAGCGCGGCGCCGCTGAGGACCGGGCGCTTGATGCTTGCCTGCCGCATGGCGGAAGCGAAGGCCTGATCTACTTCGTGATCTGCCAGGCGCTCCGCCTCGCGCGCATACTGGCGCTCCTCGGTGCTTACCGCCATGGCAGCTAATGTCTCGGCGGTCTGCCAGGGGCTCAGATCGACGATGGTTTTCTGGGTGCCGAAGGCCGCCCGTGCTCTTCCCTGCCTCAGGAACGGCAGGTTTGACATGGCGTCGCGGGTCGTCCAGGTGAACGCAATGCACAACACAAAGATCGCGACCAGGACAAGAAGCGTGATCAAGCGAGTCCGAGTGAAGGCGCGCGAACGAGGCCTGGCCGTGGGCGTAACTGGTGGGGGAGTCATAGCCATATATCGATTGTCACCGAAGTGCGACAAGAACGCCTCGCAGGTTTGCTTTGGGCCGGCAAAAATACAGAGCGCATCTATCGCGGCCGCAACGCAGTGCAGGTATTTCCTAACCTTCAAAATTATCCATAACTTGATGAAGGGCGGACGAATAGACGAATCCAGCGCGCGAGTTGCTGCGTGTCACGCCAGGCGCACCTTCTCTCGCAACTCGAAGCAGTTATGCCTTAGTGACGCCTCTTATGGACGACAGCATCGCCCGCTCGATCTCCGGCTGATTCTTTCTGAGCAGACTGAGGAAGCTATCGCGGATGGCGTCGGGATCATTCTGCCGCCACGCCAACATTACATCGATGCGAAATTTCGTCTCACGCAAGGCTCTAAACGAGACACCATTCGAGCGAAGGTGGTGAACGGAAGCAGGAACAAGCGAAACTCCCTCGCCGGCCTCGATCATGGTGAGAACCGATTGCCAAAAATGTGGCGTATCAATAATCTTCGGTGAAAATTTGGCTTTTCTGCACATAGCAACGATTGCATCGAAGAGTTCGGGAGCGCCCTCGCGCGCGTAGAGGATGAATCTTTCCAGGGAGAGCTGCGAGAGTTGAATCGCATCAGCGCTTTCAAGTGCATGCCCACGTGGCAGAGCCACGATGATGGGCTCGCTCAAAAATATTTCGCTGCGCAATGCCTTGCGAAACTCTCCCGGAATGCTTCTGGTAAAGCCTATGTCGATCTCCCGGTTCGCAAGGGCAGCGGGCTGATGAGCGGGCTCGAGATCCTTTAAGCTCAGCATCACTTCCGGTTGGCGCCTCCTGAATTCGCGAATTAGGCGGGGCAGGAATGGTGAAGTTGCCGGCCCACAGAGACCGATAGCGAGTTTTCCGTACTGTCCCTGGGAAGCGCGAGTGGCCATCTCCACGGCTAACTGGGCGCGTGCGAGAATATCGCGCGCCGCGCGAAGAAAGACCGCGCCTTCGGGAGTCAGCTGCACCTCGCGCTGATTGCGGCGCAGCAAGGTTATACCAAGTTCCCGTTCAAGGTCTCTTACCTGCCCGCTCACTCCCGATTGGGAGACATGGAGCCGCCGCGCCGCGGAGCTGAAGCTTTGCTCCTCGGCAACAGCACAGAAATATCGCAGATGACGCAGCTCCATCGCTGCTAGCCTATCACTATTTCTGATAACAGTGAGCAGAACAAACGTTGTTACTTCTTAATCACGCGATGACTCGAATGTGCGTGGAAGGCAACCGCGAGCCGGAACTACAGGTCCGGTTCTTAACGACTCTTCACGTGGGAAACTTCGTGACGAAGAACTACGCTCCGGCTAACTCAACCTTGAAAGGCTGTAACACCATGAATCGTCTTCAGAAACTTGCAAGCGTCACTGCTCTGACGCTGGCCGCGACCGTAACCGCTGCACTTGCGCAGAATTCCACACCTGTCCAGACCGGAGTCTTCCACGGCCAGGTGCACTCCACTAGCGGCCGCGCCTCGATCTACGAAGGAGCGGACGGCAAAATGATCCTCCGCCTCAGCAACTTCAAGACCTCTAACGGACCCGACGTCCACGTGCTTCTCATCGCAGCGAAAGACGCGCAGGACAACGATAACTTCCTCAAGAACAATGTGGAGCGGGTTGAACTTGGCAAGCTGAAGGGCAACGAAGGAGATCAGAACTACGACATTCCTGCCGGCACGAACCTTGCTAAGTACCACACAGTCGCGATCTACTGCGAACGCTTCAACGCAAACTTCGGAACGGCGCCTCTGGAGAAGTTCTGAAAAGCTTGTCGTCCGAACCTCAATCCTAATTCTCACCCCAATTCTCACTAAGTGAAGGCCGATCCCCAGACCCAGCCAGGACCGGCCGCACTTTCAAGTATGGACTTCATGATTACCTTCATTCGCAATCACAAAGCTCTCTTCGCGCTGATTAGTCTTATCGTCGTGGCCGCACTCTGGTATCTCTTTCGTCCAGAAAAGCTGTTCATCAACCATCGCGTGAATGAGTCCGCTCCATTCGCCACAACGCAGACGGCGCAGCCCATCTACACGGGCAGGTTAAGCGCAAAACTGCATGAGACAAGCGGCCGCGCAACTGTGTATCGTCAATCGGACGGAACCCTGCTGCTGCGCCTGACCGATTTCCATACCTCCAACGGCCCCGACGTACACGTCGTTCTTGCCACCCCTCAGGACCCGGCGCTGCAGACCACGCCCGGTAAGGCGCTGGCCTCGATCGAGGTGGGTGCTCTCAAGGGCAACGAGGGTGATCAGGATTACAAGCTTCCGGCAAATGCTGATCTGGCACGTTACGGCACCCTCGTCATCTACTGCGAGCGGTTCCATGCTGTCTTCGGAACCGCCAGCCTGCAGCCTTTCTGAATCCGACTACCGCATCCGCTAATCGAACAGTGAGTCACAGTAGACACCATGAGCCGCCGCTTCGCAGAACTCGCATTCACACCGCTCGTAAAGGAGCAGCAAGAGAAGCACGGCAGCCGTCACCTCTACGCGCGCGCCGAAAAATCCGAGAACGCCCAGTCCGGCAACACCAGCGACCCTCTCGGCGAGAACGAACGCGAATTCATCAGCGACAGCGACGGCTTCTACATGGCATCTACCAGCGAGACCGGCTGGCCCTACATCCAGTACCGCGGCGGCGAGAAGGGTTTCCTGCGTATCCTCGACGACCGCACTCTCGGCTTTGCCGACCTGCGCGGCAACAGGCAGTACATCAGCACGGGAAACCTCCAGCACGACAACCGCGTCGCGCTCTTCTTCATGGACTACGCACACCAGCAGCGACTCAAGATTCTCGGGCGCGCTGAGGTGCACGAAGGAGACGAAGCCGCGCAGAAGCTCCTCCCCCAGCTCATCGTTCCGCAGGAGAAAACTCCCGCCGAGCGCGCTGTGCTCATCCACGTCGAGGCCTTCGACTGGAACTGCCCGCAGCACATCACCCCGCGTTATACCGTCGAAGAGCTGGAAGCATCGCTCGGCCCAATACGCCGCCGGCTGGAAGCTCTCGAAGAGGAAAATACCCGGCTGAAGATCGCCGCGTCAGCCTCATCCCGGGCGTAGTTTCCTCACTCCTATTGACAATCGATATGAAACGCGCCCACACTCGTATAGTCATTCAATAGGAACACTCAGTGAGCGCAAAGCAGACAAACCTTCTACAGGGAACGCTCGACCTGCTCATCCTCAAGGCACTCGGGACGGGCGAGCTTCACGGTCTGGGCATCTCACGGCGAATCGAGCAGATCACCCAAGGAACCTTCGTCGTAAAGCCCGGTTCGCTCTTCCCTGCCCTGCACCGGATGGAAGAAGCCGGCTGGCTGAGCTCGTTCTGGGGCGAATCGGAAAATAACCGCCGCGCGAAATACTATCGGCTCACCAAACGCGGAAAATCTCAGCTCGACGTCGAGACAGAAGAATGGACACGCGTGGCCCTGGCCATGAAAAACGCATTGCGCGCAACATAAGGCGGCAACCCATGAGCCTCTGGTCTCACATCGTCAACACGCTCCGTAACATCTTCCGCAGGCAGCAGGTCGAGAATCAGCTTGATGACGAGGTGCGCGCCTACGTCGACATGCTCACTGACGAGCGCGTCGCCGCCGGAATGTCGCCCTCCGAAGCCCGCCGCACCGCCCTCGCCGACTGCGGCGGAGTCGAGCAGGTGAAGCAGGCAGTGCGCGACCGTCGCGCTGGCGCCGGCGTCGAGCTTCTCTGGCAGGACGCGCGCTACGGGCTGCGCCAGTTGTGGCGCAATCCCGGATTCACCGTCACCGTCATCCTCACCCTCGCGCTTTCCATCGGCGCTAATACCGCCATCTTTTCCATCGTCAACGTGCTCATGCTCCGCAGCCTGCCTTACCCGCATCCCGAGCGCATGGGCACCATCTTCACGCGCATTCGCGGCCCCATCGCTTCCGATGAACGCCACCACGTCAACGGCGAGCAATTTGAGCTGTTGCGTGACAACGTTCCATCCCTTATCTCGGCCGTCTCCGGCATCCGCCCCACAGGAGTCAACCTCGAGGCCGGCTCTCCAACCGCGCTGAAGGTCCAGTACGTCCACGCCGGGCGCATCTCTCTGCACTACCTCGACGTGCTCGGACTTCACCCCATCATTGGGCGCAACTTCTCCAGCGCGGAAGACCGTCCACACGGACCGAAGACGGTCATCCTCAGCTACGCCCTGTGGCACAACACTTTCGCGTCTAACGCCAACATCATCGGACAGAGCATTCTGCTCAAAGGCGAACCCTACACCGTCGTCGGAGTGCTCCCCGACGGAGCAACCACTCCGTTGAACGCCGACCTCTACACCGCGCTTCAGCCCGCTCGCGACGGCGAAGGCGGCGGAACGAACTTTGAGCTCATCACCCGCCTCCGCGATGGAGCCACCTGGCAACAGGCAGATGCTGAGATTAACCGTGCCTGGTCGTTGCGCACCAATCGCTACGAATTCGCGGACAATCCGGGCGCGCAGGTCAGCTACTACTCGGTTCCGCTCCAGCAAGGGCAGGCCGCTACCCTGCGCCCGCAGGCTCTAACCCTCATGCTCGCTGCGGGATTCATCTTGCTCATTGCCTGCGCCAATCTTGCCGGACTCACGCTGGTGCGCATGCTGCGCCGCACGCCGGAAATCGCCACGCGTCTGGCCCTTGGCGCTTCGCGCTGGAGAATTCAACGCCAGCTCTGGGTCGAGAATCTCCTGCTTGCATTTCTCGGCGGCGTGGCCGGAGTAGCAGTCGGCTTCATCGCTCTTCGCGGCTTGCTCCTGCTGCTGCCCGAGCGCTTTCTCCCTGTAGCCAGCGTCCCGCTCGATGGACGTGTACTTGCGTTTACGCTCGTCATTTCCCTGCTCACCAGCGTGCTCTTCGGCATGCTTCCCGCGCTCACCACGCGCAAGCTCGATCTGCGCTCCGCCATCGCCAGCCGCACGGCAACCGCCGGCGAACACCTGCGCCTGCGCCAAACACTGATCGCGAGCGAGGTCGCCCTCACCGTCGTGCTGCTCGCCGCCTCCGGCCTCCTCATTCACACTCTCATCCACCTGCAGACTCTGCCGCCGGGCTTCAATCCCAACGGAGTAATGACCGCCAGAGCCTCCCTCGACGACGTGCGATTCCACGACCCTGCAACATTTGGGAAACTGCTCGACGAGAGCATCGCCGCCATGCGGCAGATCCCCGGAGTGCAATCCGCTGCAGTCGGCCTTAGCCTGCCCTATGAGCGCTCCCTCATCCTTGGGGGCCTGACCATCAATGACGGCAAGGAAGCCGGTGAAAAAGCGATGGCGGACGAAGTCTACGTCACGCCAGACTATTTCGCCGCGCTGCAAATTCCGGTTCTGGCGGGCCGCGCCTTTACTGACGCAGATGGTACGGGCAAGCAGCACGTAGCCATCGTCAATCGGACTTTTGCGCAAAAATTCCTTCATGGTGCGGACCCGGTCGGACGCCACGTTCTTGACAACACCATGATCATCGGCATGACGGAAGACGTGGCCATGGCGCCGGGCATCGATCCCATTGCGCCACTCACAAATGAGGCAACCCTGTACATTCCCGCGGCGCAAATGGAAGGCCGACAACTCGCCATGGTTCACGTCTGGTTCCAGCCAAGTTGGATCGTGCGCACCGCCGCGCCCGTCGACGGACTGACCGCGCAGATGCAGCGCGCTCTGGCCGGCGTCGATCCTGACCTTCCGTTCAACGGCTTTTACAGCATGCGCGACATTCTCGCGAAAACCCTGGCCACGCAGCGTGTCGAGGTCGCCCTGCTGAGCGCCATGGCAGCCCTGGCTTTGCTGCTGAGCGCTGTCGGCATCTTCGCCCTGATTGCGAACATTGTTGCTCAAAAGACACGGGAGATCGGCATCCGCATCGCTCTCGGCTCAACTGTTCGCCAGGCCATGCTTCACAT
>Ga0335073_10005445_pt1 | contig 17866 bp, 18 predicted proteins | sample Lox_Sample_22_FD_207093 | JGI IMG/M metagenome (GOLD analysis project Ga0335073, IMG submission 207093) | Soil microbial communities from Loxahatchee National Wildlife Refuge, Florida, United States - Lox_Sample_2.2 | ecosystem: Environmental > Terrestrial > Soil > Wetlands | place: USA...
TAGGAATTCCAGAGCCGGCTCCAGCTGACGCCGAGCCGATGCCGGCAGCAGCGACTTCGTCTCCGGCCACTCCTGCAGCTTATCCACGGAAGAGATGAGCGCCAGCCAGCAGGCCACATTGTAATCGCGCAGCCCTCCGGGAACGTCCTTGATATTAGGCTCAAGATGGAATACGGTCTCACCGTATTTGGCGTGACGATCGCGAGTGATCTCCGCCAGGCGCTGCACCAGCGCTTGCGAGTCGCGAGTGACCAGCTTAAGAAGCACTTTTTCATGCAGCCGAGAGAAAAGCTCCTGGTTCCCCTCCAGAAAACGGCAATCCAACAACGACAGCGTGAACTCAACATTGTCGGGGTCAAAGCGGTCGCACTCCGCCAGAGTGCGGGTAGAAGGGCTCACCTTGACACGCAGGTCCCAGAGCTCCTGCGAAAAACGGCGGATGGGATCTTTTAGGGCCTCTTCGATGGCCTCATTATCATGGAGAAACAGCAGATCGACGTCCGAATAGGGAAACAAACTGCCGCGGCCGAATCCGCCTACCGCGACCAGAGCCGACTTCGAAGGACCCGGCCCGCTCCCGGCGATGTTATCCTGCCACAGCCTGCGAACCACCTGCTCCAGCAATGCAGTGCGCTGTGCAACTGCCTGGCGGCCATCCCCGCCAGCCTCGAACTCTTGCCGAATCCGCGCAGACTCTTCGCCGTACAGAATCCGCAGCTCACCGCTTAATGAAGGCGTGGTGGTCATGGATTCCGCCCCGGGTCACATACTCCGCTTATAACGCTCCCTCACCCCGTTCATCATTGCGGATGCGGATAGCTTCGTCGACCCGGGTGAGGAAAATCTTTCCGTCGCCGATCTTGCCGGTGCGCGCAGCGTTGGTAATGGCTTGCACCACTTTCTCCACCATGCCATCCGCCAGCACCAACTCGATCTTGATCTTGGGAATCAGGTCGACGGTGTATTCACGCCCGCGATAGAACTCCGTATGGCCCTTCTGCCGGCCGTGGCCGCGAGCTTCGAGCACGGTCATGCCTTCCACCCCGATCTCGTGCAGGGCGTTCTTTACCGCGTCCAGCTTGGAGTTCTGGATAATTGCTTCGACCTTGGTCATGGTTATTTCTCAGTCTCTCCCATCCGCGTCACGGCAGCCAATTACGCAGGGATCTCCCAGTAGTAGCCCTCTTCGCCGTGTTGTGACAAGTCCAGTCCCTCGATTTCTTCTTCTTCGCTGACTCGCAGGCCGATGGTCACATCGACTACTTTAAGAATAATCAAAGTCCCAACGATACCGAGGCCCCAGGCAATCAACGTACCGACTAACTGGTTGAGCATCTGATGAGAATTGCCATCCAACAGCCCCGAAGGCAGGGTATTTCCCTGCGCGTCCTTGAAAATTGGATTTATCACGCTGCGCGCAAACACGCCCGTCAGCAAAGCTCCCAGCGTGCCACCCGCGCCATGAACCCCGAAGGCGTCGAGCGAGTCGTCATAACCGAACACCGCCTTGACCTTCACCACCATCAGGTAGCAGAAAATTCCCGCGCACAGACCGATCACCAGAGCGGCCTTCGGACCTACGAAACCGGCGGCCGGCGTAATCGCCACCAATCCGGCAACCGATCCGGAAATCGCGCCCAGAGCGCTGGGCTTGCCGTTGCGCAACCATTCGGCGCCGCCCCAGCCAATTACTGCCGCCGCGGCAGCAAAATGGGTAGCCACAAAAGCGCTGGTCGCCAGGCTGCTGGCTGCGAGCGCGCTGCCCGCGTTGAAGCCAAACCACCCCACCCACAGCAGACAGGCTCCGATGAAACTCAGCACCACGCTATGCGGAGGCATAGGCTGCTTGGGATAGCCAACCCGTTTCCCCAGGTATAGCGCGCACACCAACGCAGATACCCCGGAAGTGATGTGCACCACCGTCCCGCCGGCAAAATCGAGTGTAGGGAAACGCCCGCCCAGAGCGGCATTCAGCAAGCCGCCTTTCCCCCATACCATGTGCGCCATGGGGTCATAGACCAGGATCGACCACAAAATCATAAAGACGCACATCGCGCTGAACTTCATGCGCTCGGCAAAAGCGCCGGCAATCAGTCCCGGCGTGATGATGGCAAACATCAACTGGTAAATCATGAAAGTCTGCTGAGGGATGGTGGCGGCATAGTCAGGGTCAGGTGGAGATCCCACTCCGTGCATGAAAAGATGGTGCAAGCCGCCAAGGAAGCTGTTGCCCGGCCCAAAACAAAGGCTGTAGCCGAAAAGAGCCCATAGCACGGTGATGATCGCCATCAGGGCGAAGCTCTGCATCATGGTAGCCAGAACGTTCTTCTTGCGAACCAGGCCTCCGTAGAATAACGCCAGACCGGGGCCGGTCATCATCAGAACCAGGGCAGCGCTGGTCAACATCCAGGCGTTGTCACCGGCGCTTCTCGCCTCGGCGACTTGCTGCTCGAGCTGCGCGATGCGCGTGCTCTGCGCATCCGGCGTGCCCGACGTTTGCGCCATCAGGCCACTTGCAAGCGTCAGAAGAAAAAGAGTGAGAACGACGAATCGAGCCACGCGAATCTTTCCCATGAATGCCTAGCCTGCTCCGGCGATCAAGATCCTACTCCGAGCGATCACTCTACCTGCCCGATGCCGGGTCACGAAATCGAAAGTATTTATGGGGTGTATCGGGAATAATTATGGACGGCTCTCGGAAGGCGTCTGGCCGTCTCATGGATATCTGCGCTATCGGAGGTCTAGCCCCCACCGAGCTGCCGCTTTACCGCCTCGCTCACCTGCTTGCCATCGACCCGAATCCCGGCGCCAGAGAAGCGTGCCATGACGTTCTTCATGACCGTGCCCATGTCCTTTATAGTCGGCGAACCCATCTCGGCGATGACCGCCTTCACTCCCGCCACGATTTGATCTTCGCTGGCTGCCTTGGGCAGATACGTCTCGATCAGCACAATCTCCGCGGCTTCTTTATCCGCCATTTCCTTGCGGCCGCCTTTCAAAAATTGCTCGATCGACTCCTTGCGCTGCTTGATCAGGGTGCTCAGGACCTGCTGCGACTCCTTGTCGTCGAGTGGGGCCATCTTTTCGATCTCGCGGTTCTTAAGCGCGGTCTTGACCATGCGCAGTGTGGAGAGCCGCTGTTCCTCGCGCGCCTTCATGGCAGCCGTGATGTCTTTCTGGATCTGTTCGATCATGCTCATAGACAGAAGTATAGCGCCCTGCGGGGATTAAAGCGTTTGGCCCGTCGGAATCGAGAAACTCGGATCGCGGCGCTACTCCGCCATTCCGGTTAAACTATTGAAGTAGCTTTTTCCAGAGGAACTCATTTCCATGTTGCGCAAGAACCGTCTTTTCACTCCGGGCCCTACTCCATTGTTGCCGGCCGCGCAAAATGCGATGGCATCCTACACCGCTCACCATCGCACCGCCGATTTTCGCGCTCTCTTTTCGCGCGTACTATCCGACATGAAGGATTTCATCGGCACCAGGAATGACGTTCTGGTGCTGGCTTCTTCCGGCACCGGCGTGATGGAGGGTTCGGTATCCAACCTCACTTCGCCCGGGGATAAAGTGCTGGTCCTGAGCGCCGGCAAGTTCGGCGAACGCTGGCGTGATCTGGCGAAAGCGTTTGGCTGTGTCGTGGAAGTGCTCAGCGTCCCTTACGGCCAAACCTTTTCTCTCGACGAGATCCGCCAAGAGTTGAGGCCTGATGTCCGCGTCGTATATCTGCAAGCCACTGAAAGTTCTACCGGCGCCCGGCACGATGTGGAGGGCATTGCCCGCCTGGTGCACCGGTCCGGCGACGCCCTGCTGATAATCGACGCCATCACCGGCCTCGGCACCACTCATTTCGATGTCGACGGCTGGGGCATTGACATCATCATCGGCGGCTCGCAGAAGGCGCTGATGATTCCTCCCGGCCTCGCGTATTGTGCGGTCAGCGAGACAGCCTGGAATCGAATGGAAGCGGCGAAATCGCCCCGCTATTACTTTGATTTCCGCCGGGAACGCAAAGCCGCTGCCAAAGGGGAATCCGCGTATACGCCGGCAACATCGCTGTTTGCTGCGCTGGGCTCGGCTTTGGACTTCATCCGCCAAATGGGCAATGGCGATCTGGTGGCCGGCCGCCGCGCATTGATCGACAACGCCGAACTCGCCGCAGAGATGACGCGCGCCGGAACGGATGCGCTCGGACTCAAGCTATTCTCGCCCTCTTGCCCGGCAGCAGCGCTTACGGCCATCGAGTCCCCGGGCGGCATCGACTCGAGCGCGATCGTAAAGGAATTTCGCGAGGCTTTCGGCGCGGTAGTCGCCAACGGCCAGGGGGAGATGAAGGGCAAGCTGTTCCGCATCGCGCATCTGGGCTACTACGATTATCTCGACACCATCGGAATTTTGGCGGCCCTCGAGCACGTCATGCATCGCGTGGGACAACCCATCGAGTTTGGGGCGGCAGTTCGTGCGGCACAGGAAGTCTATGCCCGCGCTCAAAGCGCCAAGGCCGTCGCCGGTACCGCGGCAAAGTGACGGTGCCAGAGTTCAGGACTACAGAATCATGAAAATTGTTGTCGCTGAGAAAATTTCAGCCTCCGCCGTAGACTTGCTTCGCGAACCGCGATGGACGGTCGTCACTCCCGAACAGATGGAAGGGGGTTTAGCGGCTCAGCTGGTGGCGGCCGACGCGTTAATTGTGCGCTCGGCGGTGCAAGTCGATGCCGGCCTGCTGGCCAAAGCGCCGAAACTGCGCGTCATCGGACGCGCGGGCGTCGGCGTGGACAATATCGAACTTGAACCTGCTACGCGCCAGGGGATTGCAGTGATGAACACGCCCGGCGCCAACGCCGTAGCCGTGGCCGAACATACCCTGGCGATGATGTTGGCAATGGCGCGCCACGTCTGCCGTGCCAACGGGACAACTCATGCCGGTAAGTGGGAGAAAAAGTCTCTGCAAGGCAGTGAACTGCGCGGCAAGACCTTGGGAATCGTGGGCTTAGGCCGCATCGGCATGGAAGTCGCCCGCCGGGCGCGGGTGTTCGGGATGACGGTCAAAGGCCACGACCCCTTCGTCTCCACCGTCGTCGCCAAAGAACAGGGCATCGAAATGGCGACACTCGATGAGGTCTATGCCGCCTCCGACTACCTGACCCTGCATGTCGGCCTGACTCCGCAAACCGCGGGCATGATCAATGCCAATTCGCTGAAGAAGATGAAACGCGGGGTTCGCCTGGTGAATTGCGCGCGCGGCGAATTGGTCGATGAAGCCGCGCTCGCGGCCGCGCTCCAGCAGGGCCAGGTGGCAGGAGCGGCTCTGGATGTCTTCGTCGAAGAACCTTTGAAAAACTCGCCGCTCTTAGCTTTGGAGAATGTGATTCTGACCCCTCATATCGGGGGCTCGACGCATGAGGCTCAGGAAGCCGTCGGCTATCAGATTGCGTTGCAGGTCAAAGAGTATCTCAAGCACGGAGTCATTCAGAACGCGGTTAATGTTCCGTCGGTCTCCCACGACGAATATCTTGAACTGCAACCCTACATCGTGCTGGCGGAAAGACTTGGAGCCTTTCTGGCGCAGGTCAGCGAGGGAGCGCTGGAAGAAATCTCGCTGCGGTACAGCGGGCACGTCGCCAACCTTAAAACCGAACTGATCCGAAATGCAGCCATAAAGGGCATCTTGAACCAGGCTCTGGAGGAAAAAGCAAATCTGGTGAATGCAGCCACCATCGCAGCGTCTCGCGGGCTGAGGGTTCACGAAGCCAACAAGCCCCCTGGGCCGGCGGGAGCAGTGGCCAGCACTTTATCTGTGCTGGTGAAAACTCGCACTGAGGAACACCTGGTAAAGGGCGGTGTCTTGCATCAGAATGTGCCCCGCCTGCTGCATGTGGATGGGATCAGCGTGGAAGCGCCGCTGGAGCGTAATCTGATCTACCTGCGCAACCGCGACGTGCCGGGTGTGATCGGGAAAGTTGGGACCATTCTCGGCGATCACAAGATCAACATCGCCGATTTTTCTCTCGGTCGCCGCAGCGGAGAGTTAACCCCCGGGGTCTCAAGAGAAGCGATCGCCGTCGTCCACATCGATGGAACTGTGCCGGATCAGGTCCTGGCCAAGCTTAGAAAACTGCCGGCCATCCAGCAGGCCAAAGCCATCAGGCTGTTCTGAAGCCCGGTTCGCTTCGGCGGTGTGCAAATTTGTGTTCGCAGATTGGGTTCGCGACCTTTGCGCGGTCTTGGCGTACTTTGCGACAGCTCTGCTCCCACTCATTTCAGTCATCCGCCCTCGATGCTTTAATATGACGGATTCTGCATCCAACCGTTTCAGAGGGTACTGAATGCTTAAGAAGGCAGGACTGGCAGCCGCAGTTTTACTTTTTCTCTCGGCGATAGGTTTCGCTCAGGATGGACGTTTTGATTTCAGCGTGAACGGCTCGGGAATCTTCACTACGCAATCCAGCGGCAACGGGATTACGCAGAGTGCCACCAATGGCAGCGGAGGTCTTGCCACCATCAAAATGAGGTTTAAGCCCAGGCATTCTGTGATGTTCAATTACGGACGCGCCAAGAACTCGCAGATCTATCAGACCATCGACAGTTTCCACGTTCTCGACAACATCACCGAGTACACCGCCGCGTATATGTTCAGCCCGTTTCGCAAAGGCAGGTTCGAGCCCTTCGTTTTCGCCGGCGGCGGATGGCTTAGCTTCAGCCCGCGGACCACCTGGGTCTTCTTTCCTCCCTTGCCAAACAATATTCCCAACAACATTCAAGTGGACCTCAACGCTGTCAAGCAGAGCCAACTGGCGGTGGTCTACGGATTCGGAACTGATTACGATTTGCGCTGGCGATTCGCCCTTCGCTTGCAATACCGAGGACTCTTCTACCGCGATCCGGACTTCAAAGTGGACGAAGGCTCAGGGAGTTCCGTAAGTTTCTTCACCGGAGCCAGAAGCCACATGGCGGAGCCCTCCATAGGAATCGTGTTCAGGTTCTAGCAGTATGAACAGCCGGTTTGAAAGGGAGCGGTACCACCCGGGCCGTTTGCTGGGCGAAGGGACGGGCGCCTCACTGGGAACCGGTCGCGCCCTTAATCGATGCGGCTGAAGCCGCATCTGTCGCTAGGAGTTCAGCGCTGCTTTGCGCAGCTTGCGGCTTTCCGCCAGCAAAGCCATAGAGTGCAGCAGGTTTTGCAGGGTTACGATGCCCACCAGCCGCTGGTCTTCCACCACGGGAATAATGCTCAGGTTGCGGGCGGTGAGCTTGCGGAAGGCCGATGCCAGCGATTCTTTCTTCTGCGCCACTTCGAAGATTCGGTTCATTACCGACTGGACGTAGCCGTTGCCTTCGGCCCGCAGCGCCTGCAGGATTTTCTGCCGTGAAATCACGCCCACCATGTCGCTGCCACGAATCACCGGAAAATCGTCCTGCAGCGAATGCACCGCCTTCTCCAGCGCGTCTTCCAGAGTGTCGGCGGGCGATAGGGTCGCAAAGTCGGTCAGCATGATGTCTTCCAGCCGCACGGTTTCGAGCACCGACTGAAACACTGCCGAGCGCTCTTCCAGTTGCGCGGCGATGAACAGGAAGAAACCGATCATGGTCAGCCATACGAAAGCCGGCTGCAAGATCCCTACCAGCATGAAGATAGTGGCGAATGCCTGGCCAATGGTCACGGCGCGGCGGGTCGCCCGAACCGGGTCCATATGGCGATTAAACAGGGCGCGCAGAACCCTGCCGCCATCCATGGGATAAGCCGGCAGGAAGTTCAGTCCAGCCAGCCACAGATTTGCCCAGATAAAGCTGCGCGCCAGGCTACTGGAAGTCACCAGACCAATAGGCTTCGCCAATAAGTGAAATTGCGGAACCAGGGCCAGCACAGCCGCGTAGGCGCAGGCAGCCATGAGCAGATTGACCACCGGGCCCGCCAAAGCAATACGAATATCGCGCTTCCAGGTCAGCATGCCGGGTTCCACCGGGCGCTGCGCCTCGTCAAAAACCGTGACGCCGCCGATGGGCAGGAGGATAATAGCTTTTGCCGGAACTCCGGAGCGCATGCCTACCAGTGCGTGACCTAGTTCGTGCAGCACCACGCTGGCAAAAATGAGCCCGACCAGCGCCAGCCCCCGCCCCGCGCTAAACCCGCCGCGCTGCGAAGCGGATTCCGTGACCCAGACAAACAGGAGAAGAAAGAAGAAAGTCAGATGGATGCGGAGTTCGACTCCGAACAGTTTTCCCGCTGGGATAGACCAATTTCTCATGTGCAGCTCGCAACTCCCCCTGCCGCTATTCTATATAGTTTTAGACGCCGGTGCGGCGCGGCGGGTTACCGAAGAGCGAATCCGAAGTGCTAAGACGGCCAATTTTGATCGCGAAGGATGACGATGCGGGTTATCGCAGGGAAGTATCGGAGCCGGCCGCTACACTCGCTGCGCGGCCTTGACCTGCGCCCCACATCGGATCGGCTTCGTGAAACCCTTTTCGACGTACTCACCTCCGGAAACCCGCCTGCCCTGGAGGGAACAATTTGGATCGATCTCTTCGCCGGAACCGGAGCCGTCGGCATCGAAGCTATCAGCCGGGGCGCTGGGATGGTCTACTTCGTGGAGCATTCCAGACCGGCAGTGGAACTCATCCGACGCAATCTGGATTCGCTGGGCATCAAGACTGGCTTCAGAATTCTCCATCAGGACGCTACTCACGCGCAGCGAACCGGAGATGCAATCCAGTTCGATTTCGCTTTTTTGGATCCTCCCTATCAAACAGAATCCGCATACCGGCAGACCCTGGAAATGCTCTCCGCTTCGCATAGTCTAAAGCCGGAGTCGAAAGTCATCGCTGAGCATCAAAAGCGATACGACCCGGGAGAGCGCGTCGCATCTCTGGCACGCTACCGGTTGCTCAAGCAAGGAGACGCCGCACTGAGCTTTTATTCCCCGGTTATCCATGAATAGTCCTCTCTCGTATCACGAAGGCGAACTCGCGGTTCATGCTCGCGCCGGAGTTGGACGCGAAGGACTTGCGGCCGACGAGATGTACCACGCCACCATGGGCGTGGGTGTCGTCCGCTTCCTCGCGGCGCAACACATCGCTGCGCTCTCCACCATGGACCGCGATGGCAGAGTCTGGGCCTCACTCCGTTCCGGTGCACCGGGGTTTCTCCACGCGTCAGATGCGCTCACTTTGGAAATCGGCGGGTCAAGCCATCCCAGCGACCCGTTGCTGGCGAATCTGGCGTTGGGCGCGGCCGCGGGTGTACTCGTCATCAACCTCGAAGCCCGCCAACGCGTGCGTCTGAACGGAGATGCACGGCTGACGGAAGCCGGGGTGGTTCGCCTGACGGTCAAGCAGGTCTACGGGAATTGCCCGCAGTACATCCAGGCGCGGGGAGTCGTTGGGGAGCGGCCGGTCTCGGATGGTTCTGCTGCCTGCGGCGACAGTCTGAATACGCGCTGGCGGCGCTGGGTTGAGACCGCGGATACGTTCTTTCTGGCAACCGCTCATCCCAGTTCAGGCCTGGATGCGTCACACCGTGGCGGCAAACCTGGATTCGTTCGGGTGGAAACTGAGAACCGGGTGATCTTCCCGGATTACCCTGGCAACCGTATGTTCAATTCTCTGGGAAATATCACTTCGTATCCGAAAGCTGGATTGCTGTTCGCGGATTTTGAATCAGGCGCAGGGTTGCAGCTTTCGGGCACTGCGAACATTCTCTGGGAGAACGCGCGCGTCGCAGAATTTCCCGGAGCGCAGCGTTTGGTCGCCCTGGAGATCGAGCGCGTGATCGAGCTGCCTCAGGTAACGCGCCTTGAGTTCGAATTCCGCAGTTACTCGCCGCACTTGCGCTGAGCCGTTGAGCCGCTACATCAGCAGTTCATTCGTTCGGCGTACGATGGGGTGCTGCATCTCCTGCAAGTCGTTCTTCACCCGGTTGAGGCCATACACGCACTGTTCGAAATGGCTGGAAAGATTGGCGAACAGCGGCGCCACCTTCATATATTCGAAGTATTCGAATTTGGAAACGATGTAGTAGCTTTCTTTACCGGCTTTCATCCAGTCCACGAAATTCTCCATCCGGTTGCGGCGCAGGCGGAAGTGATTGATGCTCTCGGGGAACATGCCGGTGAAGAAGAGCGTGTAATCGCCGATGTGCTTGCGCACCTGGCGCTCGCGGTCGAACGAAGGCGCCGGCCCATAGACCGGGTCGGATTCCATGAGCATCTGGCCTACGTCGGCCAGAGCGTCTCCGGCAGCATCGCGAATCTTGAACAATTGCTCAACCTCGCAGAACTCGGTGAGCAGATGAGCGACATAGTTGACGATTTGGGGATCGCGGATGCCAATCTCTTCGGCGTAATGTCGGCCGACCAGCTCAACAAAAAGCTTTTGCAAAGGATGCGATTCCGGAATCATCTTCTATCCACCCTCCCAAACCCGCCTGCAACGTGGGCTTCGTCACCTCGGTAGTCTGATTACTTATCCCACCTCGCCTGCAAAGGCAAGTGACTTCTGTGTTTCGAGCCCCCACATTCGTGCTATTTATTTAGAACGCAAGAGCGCAGGCAAAGTTGTGCGTGCGTTTCTGATGGCACTCTCCGGTGTTTGCTGCCAATCAGTACCGTCTGCAACCTAGATAAAATATCGGCCCAGGAGGAATTCGACTCGTGGAACGGAAGAACATCTCAAGCGGTACACCTTGGGAACCGGTCGTGGGTTACTCACGAGCGGTAAAAGTGGGCGATGCCGTCCATGTGGCCGGTACCACCGCCACCGGACCGGATGGCAAAATCGTGGGAATTGGCGATGCTTACGCTCAGACGGTTCAAACCTTGAAGAATATCGATGCAGCCCTGCGGCAAGCCGGCGCCAGCATGAGGGATGTGGTCCGCACCCGAATGTTCGTGACCAATATCGCCGATTGGGAAAGGATTGGCAAAGCCCATGGCGAATTCTTCCGCGACATTCGTCCAGCCACTTCCATGGTGCAAGTCAGCAAGCTCATCTCGCCGGATATGCTGGTGGAAATAGAAGCGGATGCCGTGATCACTTCCTGATGGGCAGGATCAGAAAGATGTTCATTATTCTGCTACATTACGAAAGCTGAGAAACCCTGCAATAGAAATTAGCATGCGTATGAAGCGAATTGCCTGCCTGCTCGTTCTCGGTTTATCCCTTGCCTTCGGCTCGGCGCTGGCGCAGCCCTCATCACCGCCAGGCACAGAAAAGACAACCCTGGCTTCTCGAACCGCAGGACTGCAAAAGCACGGCGGATTCCTGCCCTACTACTGGGATGAGAAAAAGGGCGAGATCCTGTACGAGCTTTCTTCCGCAGCGCTGGCGCGCCAGTTCCTCTACTTCACCGGCTTGAGTAGCGGGATTGGATCGACCGACGTTTTCGCCGATCGCAGTTCGTTCGGCGCGTCTGCGATTTGCCGCTTCCGGCGGGTGGGCATGCGCGTCCTGGTGATCGCGGAAAATACCAGCTTCCGGGCGGAGAAAGGCAATCCTGAGCTGAAACATTCCGTCGAGTCGAGTTTTCCAACTTCGGTGCTGGCGGCGTTGCCGGTAGAGGCCGAGCAGGACGGCACCGTAATGGTCAATGCGAATTCCTTGCTCATACGGGATGGCTTCGATCTGGTTTCGCAGTTGCGGCATCCGACCCAGGCCGTGGGCGGCGCGATGGTGCGGACCGAGGGCTCAGGTGTGGCCTGGCACCTCGACGAAGCCCGCAGCGTCATCGACCTCGACCATACCGGCAGCTTCCCGCTCAACACCGAGATCGAAGCTCTGCTCACCTTCAGTACAGAAGCGGAGAGCGACCTCAACCAGCCGGACGCACATTCCTTGAGCGTCCGCGAACATCATTCATTTGTTGCGTTGCCGGAACCCGGCTACGAACCGCGGGAGCAGGACCCGCGCGTGGGCTTCTTCACCGAGAATTTTCTGGATTTCTCCCAGCCCTACAATCGTCCGCTGACCCGCTATCTGATTTGCCGGTGGCGTCTGCAAAAAAAAGATCCGAACGCGTCCCTGAGCGAGCCAGTTAAGCCCATCGTGTTTTATCTTGATCAGGCCATTCCGGAGTCCATCCGCTCGGCCGCTCGGCGCGGGGCATTATCGTGGAATGCGGCCTTCGAGCAGGCGGGATTCAAGAACGCATTGCGCATCGAGGACTTGCCCGCAGGCGTGGACCCGCTCGACATTCGTTACTCGACCATCCAGTGGACAAACCGCTCTGGGCGGGGATGGTCGGTCGGTCAAAGCCAGATCGATCCGCGTAGCGGAGAGATTATTCATGCCGTGGTGCAGCTCGATTCGCATCGCGAGCGCACCGTGAACAATTACTGGGAATCGATGGTTCCGTCCAGCCGCAGTAGCGCCGAGCCCACTCTTGATGCCTTTGGTGCACTCGACAACGTCGATCCGCAGACCCCGGAAGAGCAGGTGGCAGTGAGCCGCCTGGCCTTGCTCACCTGTCACGAAGTGGGTCACGCTCTGGGTCTGGAGCATAACTTTGTGGCCAGTACCTTCGTACGCGGGTCGGTGATGGATTATTTCGCGCCGCGAATCCAGATTCGGCCGGACGGCACCGCCGATCTCTCCGACGCCTACATGCAAGGCGTCGGCAGCTATGATCGCTTCGCCATTGAGTGGGGTTACAGCCAGGGCCAGTCTGGCGGCTCGCCCGATCAGGAGCAGGCCCGGCTGGATGCGATCGTAAAGGGGTCGATCGCCAACGGCGTGGTGTGGGGAAATTATAACGACCCGCGCTGGAATGCCTACGACGACGGACCTGACCCAGTCACTTGGCTCAAAACAGTCCTTCCCGTGCGCGACGCTTTGCTGGCCCATTACGGGCCGCAGATGCTGCGTCCCGGCGAACCCAATTCGATGCTGGCTTCGCGCTTTCCCCTGGTTTACCTGTTTCATCGCTACGCTCTGTCAGCAGCGATCAACGTAATCGGCAGCGCGAAGGTGCCACTCTCCTTGGCCGGCGATAGCCAGCCGCTCGTGAGCTTGTGGCCCGCAGGGAGCCAGAAAGAAGCGTTGCAGTTGCTGGCGCAGGCCCTTACTCCTACCGAGCTCGAGACTCCTCCCGCTTTGTGGAAGGCTCTTGCTCCCGTCGAGAATCGCGGTGGAGATCCTGAGCGTTTCACCTCCTCCGCGCGCTATTTGTTCAGCCCGCAGGACGGCGCCCGGGCGGTAGCGGAGATTGTCGTGGGCGGAGTGCTCGATCCGCAGCGCGTGCAGCGTCTGGCGGTTCTTTCACACGAGGATCCTAACCAGCTGTCGCCAGAGTTCGTCATCTCGGCTCTGGTGAACGCAGGATTCAACAGCACCGCAAAGACTACAGCCCTGCGGCATCTTCAAGGCGTGGTGCAGACCGAGATCGCGGAGCGTCTTATGCTGCTGTCGGTCGATCCTGAAGCCACTCCCGAGGTACAGGCCGCGGCCCTGGCGGGCGTTCATCTGGCACAGAACGCCGTAAAGAAGAGTCCGACACGCGATGCAGGCCTCGATCGGCTTGATCGCGAGATGACTCTGTTCCTGCAGAATCCGAGCCAGAACACGCCCAAGCTCAAGCCATCGGGCGCGCCGCCCGGCCCTCCGGTGTAACTTCAGCGCGTGGCCAGAGGCTTCGACATCTTGATGAAGTGACAAGGCAGTTTAGTCACCAGGTCAGCCGGGAATGGAGCGGTCCCGTTGGGCACATACCCCCGGCGGCGATAGAATTCCGGCAACTCCTGGCGCAAGCTTACAATCTGCAAATCGACGGCGTGGCAACCCAGTTCGCGGCAGCGATCTTCGGCCGCCACCATCAGCTTCGAGCCCAGCCCGGAGCGCTGGCACGAGGGATCGACCGAGAGCAGGCCGATGTAGCCTCGATCGCCCCGGCGTTCGAGATAGACGCAGCCGGCTACCGTCCCTGCCTCCTCGGCAATCACAAACTCGCCGGCGTGCAGAAATCCGCGAACACTATCTGTGTCAATCCGATCTCGCTCGATGAAGAAGCTTTCGGCATGCCGGAATGCCGTATTGATCACCTTAATGATCGCTTCCGTGTCAGCCCTTTCACCCTTTCTCAGCCGCATAAGCCTCCCCTGGCTTTGCCAGTTCCATCTTAAACTCGCAACACCAGACAGATGTTCGGCCACCGATGATCCCGCACCCACGATATGTCGGTTTGGCAGCACCGAAGGAAGATGCGAAGGACCGCTTCCCGGTCGTCCGTCGGGACGCTATTCCCGTAATTGCACAACCCTGTCTGAAATCACTCTTGACACCTGCTCTGCACAGGTCATAATGCCCGAATCCCTGAGGGATGTTTCTTTATGCGTGGAGGTGGACAATGAGCATCCTCGAACTGTGTGATCCCGAAGCAGCCGCTGTAGGCCTGGAGGCCAGCGTAGCCGATGCCATCGGCATCATGCTCGATCGTCATGTCGGAGCGGTCGCTATCGTCGACAGTGAACGGCGCGTCGCCGGCATCTTCACCGAGCGCGACGTATTGCGCAAATTCTCGTTAAGCGGGCGCGATCCCAAGGCGACACTGGTCCGCGACTTGATGACCACGCCGGTGGAACTGGCGACCTCGGAGACTGGGTCGGCCGAAGCCCTGGTCACCATGGTCGAACGGCATTTCCGTCATCTCCCGGTCGTCGACAACAACGGCAAGCTGCTGGGCGTGCTTTCCATCCGTAATCTGCTGGAGTGGCGGATCGAAGACTTGAGCCGCGAACTGGGCTCGCTTGAGCAATATGTCAGCAATGACGCGCCCGGGGGCGATTAAATCCTGACTAAAAACCTTTCTATGAAAACACGTGGACGAGAACTGTTCTTTGCAGCTCTGATCCTGCTATCGGCGTCTCTGCTGACCGCCCAGACGTCGTCCGGTAACCGTGTCATCGTTCGCGCCGGCAAATTGCTGGATGTGCGATCCGGCAAGACTCTGACCGACCAGGCTGTTGTCATCGAAGGTGACAAAATCCTGAGCGTCGGACCGGCGTCGGGAACGCCGGCCACGGCAGGGGCAACCATCATCAACCTTCCCAACGCCACCGTCCTCCCCGGACTCATCGATGCCCACACTCATCTGACCTACAACCCCAGCTTCGGCTATGAGAGCCTGGCGGTTTCTGTGCCCCGCGAGGCCCTTATCGGGGCACGCAACGCGCGGGTGACGCTGGAGGCGGGAATCACGACCGTGCGCAACGTCGGCGCCGACAGCTATACCGACGTGGCTCTGCGCGATGCCATCAACGCCGGCGATGTGCCTGGCCCCCGCATGTTGGTCAGCGGCCCACCCCTTGGCATCACCGGTGGCCATTGCGACAACGACCTTTTGCCTTACGAATATCACTCGACCGCCGAGGGCGTTGCCGACGGAGTGGAGAATGTCCAGCGCAAGACCCGTGAGGTTATCAAGTACGGAGCGGACCTGATCAAGATCTGCGCCACGGGAGGCGTGCTTTCGAAGGGCGACGATCCCAACGCCGCGCAGTACACGCTCGAAGAGATGAAGGCTATCGTCGCCGATGCGCATCGCCTGGGCAGAAAAGTGGCGGCCCATGCGCATGGCGCCCAAGGCGTGATTTGGGCCTCGGAAGCCGGAGTAGATTCGGTCGAGCACGGCCACCTGATGAATGACGCCGCCGTCGCCACCCTCAAGAAGAACGGAACCTATCTGGTGCCGACCCTCTATCTGATCGACTGGCAAAGAGAGAATGCCGCGAAAGCGAATCTTCCCGACTTCGTCAAGTCTAAGATGGCGTTGGTCTCGGAAGTGGCTAAAGCGAACGCGAAAAAAGCATTCGAGGCCGGGGTCAAGATCGGCATGGGAACTGACGCGGCCGTCTATCCTCACGGCCTGAACGCGCACGAACTGGCGGTCTATGTGAGCCTGGGGATGACTCCGCTGCAGGCGATCCAGACTGCAACCATCAACGATGCCAATCTGCTCGGCTGGCCTGATAAGGTGGGCGCAATTGAGTCCGGCAAGTGGGCCGACCTCATCGCGGTCGACGGCGATCCACTTCAGGACGTCACCACTCTCCAGCATGTCCGTTTTGTGATGAAAGGCGGCGAAGTGGTGAAGAACGAGTACGGGAAATAACAGGATAAAGGAAAAGCCTTACATCGCAGTGCAAAGCAAAAGGCCGACTCTTCAGCCGGCCCTTTGAGATACAAAATCACTACTTCTTGGGCGCGATGGCGTCCTTGGTGGCTTTGGCCACTCGGAACTTTACGACCGTCTTCGCTTTGATCTGAATGGGCTCGCCGGTCTGCGGGTTGCGGCCCATGCGCGCCTTGCGATGCGCCTTCACCAGACGGCCCAGCCCGGGGATTACGAACACGCCATTTTTCTTGGTCTCTTTGATCGCAGTGTCGGTCAGGTTCTCGAGAAACGCCGCTGCGGTCTTGTTGTTGGTACCAACCTTCTCGCCCAGATGGCGGACGAGCTGTGTTTTGGTCATGCCTGAAGCCATGAAATCCTCCTAAGGCTAATCGAAATTTTTGCTACGTTGAAACGCATGGTATATCAGAAATGCTGTGGAAAAATAGCGTTTCAACCGCATTTTACGCGGTTTTTCTCGATTAGGAACCAAAAAAGCCCACAAAAATCAACTTTTTCTTATATACCCCCGCGGAGAAGCCCGAATTCCTGACCTTTCTTTGGGCCCCGAGGCCGTAGACAGGCCGCGACCCCGCCAACGACAAACACCATCGACAAAATGTATGCCGGAGATCAAATGGGCCAGCGACCAAGAAGCGGTGACATTCCTTGGCTGCCGGCCCACTCGATCCTGAATTGGATCGGAGGTGATACTTCTATGCTAGACCCCTCCGCCCAGAAGTCAAGCATTCTTTATCGAGAAAATTGGCTGTGGCTAGCATCGTCCGGAAGTACATTTCTCGCCCTTTCATCATCGGAAGAAGGTCATTCACTTTGACCGGAAAACAGGGAATGCCAACGACATCCTGTCTACGATTCCCAAGGGGAACGGGACTGTGACTGTTCCGTCTGACTGGCTGAGACTTATCCCAAACCGTGAGTAGGGCAATGATGTAGTGAGATAGCAGGACACGACCCTTTTCGTTGACACTAAGACTCGCAGGATGTTAGGTTTAATGGTTTTATTAGCCCTCTTTCGCTCGGGATTCTATCTAGCAAACAATATCTAGCAAAACCATGGACCAGACGCTTAGACAAGTAGGGGAATTACTGCTCGGCTCCATCCCCACCATCATTTTCATGTGTCTGCTCTATGGCCTTTATCGCACGCTGGTCTACAAGCCGCTTAGCAAGGTACTGGCCGAGCGGCGCAGTCGGACCGAAGGTGCCGTAGAAAAAGCTCGAGCCGATATCGCTGCTGCGGAAGCTCGCACCTCCGAGTATGAGCAGCGGATGCGCGAAGCGCGTATGGCAATTTTCAAAGCACAGGAAGCACGCCGACAGCAGGCGATGAAAGCCCGAGCCGAAGCTGTGACCCGGGCGCGCAGCCAGGCGCAGGCTCAGGTAGAGCAGGCGCGGGCCGCGCTGGAGGACGAAAAGCGCGCGGCCCAGGAAACCTTGCGGGCGGAGAGCGGCCGGCTGGCTGCCGAGATTATGCGGCTGGTTCTGCAAGCAGGAACTCCTCCCGCTTCGGTAGGAGGCGCGCAATGAGACCCCAAGCGGCTGGTCAGACGACTCGCACCACCCACGGCCCAATCGGAAGGATCGCACTCCTGGGCGCGGCGCTCCTCATCATTCCTGTGGCGTCGCAATCCTCCCGGGCGGCAAGCGCTGCCTTTCTCCAGGCGGAGGCTTCGCGGCAGCAGCCTTCGAACCAGCAGGAGTTGGTGCGGGAAACCAGGGAAGCGGCGGGCGAAGACGATTCCG
>Ga0335073_10005446_pt1 | contig 17864 bp, 19 predicted proteins | sample Lox_Sample_22_FD_207093 | JGI IMG/M metagenome (GOLD analysis project Ga0335073, IMG submission 207093) | Soil microbial communities from Loxahatchee National Wildlife Refuge, Florida, United States - Lox_Sample_2.2 | ecosystem: Environmental > Terrestrial > Soil > Wetlands | place: USA...
CCATCCTCTCGCAGGCGGCGTGGCTGCCGGTGCTGCGTACCCTCGGCGCGCAGTTCTGGAGCGGTGGCCGGCTCACGGTCGCGCGCGCCGCCACGGTGTTCGATGAGAGCGGCACCCTCAAGGATCGCGCCATCGAGGAGCAGCTGAAGACCTTCCTCGCCGGCTACGTCGGCTTCGTGCGCCGGGCTGCCGGCGGCTGAGCGGCGAGCTCAGGCATGCCGCGGCGGCGGCGTGTACCGGTACTCCTGCGGGATATCCGGCCTCCTTGTCTACGCCGGCGGGGCGTCGGGCTGCATCTGCGGGGCGGCGCGCGCGAACTGCGGCAGCGCCCCGAGGTGGTCGCAGATACTGCGCAGCTTCGGGTAGGGAGTGAGGTCGCAGCCGTAGCGGCGGGCGTTGTACATCTGCGGCACCAGGCAGACGTCGGCGAGCGTCACCGTGCCGGCGAACATGTGGCGCCCGTCGCTCGTATCCTGCACCTCCTGCTCGAGCGCCCCGAAGCCGCGCGCGATCCAGCGGGCATACCAGGCATGCACGGCCGCCTCGCCGAGCGCGAGCGTCCCCTTGAGGTAAGCGAGCACGCCGCTGTTGTTGAGCGGGGCCATCTCGCAGGCGATGACGAGCGCCAGCGCGCGCACGCGCGCGCGCCCGACCGCATCGCGCGGCAGGAGCGGCGGATCGGGGTGCCGCTCGTCGAGGTACTCGATGATCGCGAGCGACTGCGTGAAAGCGCCGGCCTCATCGACCAGCAGCGGGACCAGGCCTTGCGGGTTGAGCGCGAGGTACCCGGCGGAGCGCTGCGCCTCGATGCCCGGCCGCAGATCGACCGGCACCGCCTCCCACGGCAGGCCCTTCAGGTTGAGCGCGATACGCACCCGATAGGAAGCGGAGCTGCGATAGTAGGTGTACAGCTTCATCGAATCGTATTGCGCAATACCTCGAGCCCCTCGATGCCGCCTGCGAGCCGATCGCCGGCCTGCACCGGCCCGACGCCGGCGGGCGTGCCGGTGAAGATGAGATCACCGGCCTTGAGCTCATAGAGCCTCGAGAGCTCGGCGATGAGCTCGGGCACGGGCGTCAGCATGAGCGCGAGATCCGACTCCTGGCGCGTCTCGCCGTTCACCGTGAGCCAGATGCGGCCGCGCTCGAGGTGGCCGCGCGCCGCGGGGCGGATCGCGGCCACGGGCGCGGAGTGATCGAAACCCTTGCCGGCATCCCATGGCAGTCCGCCCTGCTTCGCGGCCGCCTGCAGGTCGCGGCGTGTCAGGTCGTTGCCGGCCGCGTAGCCGAACACGTGGGAGAGCGCGCTCGCCGCGGCGATGTCGCGCCCGTCGCGGCCGATCGCCACCACGAGCTCGATCTCGAAGTGCAGGTTGGCGGTGCGCGGCGGAAAGGGGATCGCGGCGCCGTTCGCCACCAGCGCGTCGGCCGGCTTCATGAAGAAGAACGGCGGCGTGGGCTGCGAGCCCATCTCGCGCACGTGGTCGGCGTAGTTGCGGCCGACGCAGTAGATGCGATGCACCGGGAAGCGCCCGCCGCCCTCGATGGCAACCGCGGGCGGCGGCGGCGGCGGAAAGGCGAACTCGCTCATCGGGCGCAGATTGCCACCGCGCGACCCGTTAGACTAGTTGCATGGCCATCTGGCGCATCGCCGCGACCCCGCAGGAGCTGAACGAACGGGCCAGCCGCACGCTGCCCGGCTACCTCGGCATCCGCGTCACCGAGATCGGCGCGGACTTCCTGCGCGCCACGATGCCGGTCAACGAGCGCACCCACCAGCCCTACGGCGTGCTGCACGGCGGCGCCTCGGTGGCGCTCGCGGAGACGGCCGGCAGCGTCGCCGCGATGCTCTGTGTCGATCCAGGCTACATGGCGTTGGGTCAGGACATCAACGCCAATCACCTGCGCAGCGTCTCCGCCGGGCTCGTCATCGCAACGGCTCGGCCGTTTCACCTCGGCAGGACGAGCCACGTGTGGCATATTGAGATCCGCGATGAGCAGGAGCGGCTGGTGTGCGTGTCGCGCCTGACCATGGCGGTCGTCGAGCGACGGCCCAAGCCGTGAGGTGACCCATGTCCGACAGCACCACCCCACCGACGGCCGCCCCCGCGGCGCCGCCGCGCGCCACTGAGTCGCTGGTCGGCTACACCCACGTCATCTACGCGCTGCACTCGCTCTCGGTCCTGATCGGGCTCACCACCTTCCGCAGCGTCGCCGCGAGCTTCGTGTGGGGACTGCCGTCCATCATCGCGGTGATCATGAACTACGCACGCCGCTCGGCGACCCACGGCAGCTACCTCGAGTCGCATTTCCAGTGGCAGATCCGCACCTTCTGGTATGCGGTGCTGTGGGCTTTCGTCATCGCCACGCTCAAGTGGCCGCTGCTGATCAGCCTGATCGGCATTCCGCTGTACGTCGCCGGCAGGCTCGCGCTCTCGATCTGGATCGTCTATCGCGTGGCGCGCGGCTGGATCGGGCTCGCCGACCGGCGCCCCATGTACAGCGGCGGCGCCTGAGGTCCGGGTCATGACCGACAGCGCACCCCCGCCGCTGAGCGCCGCGCCGCCGCGCGTCGATGAGGCGCTGGTCGGCTACACCAACGTCATCTACGCGCTGCACTCGCTCTCGGTGCTGATCGGACTCACCACCTTCCACATGGTGGTCGGCATGTTCATCTGGGGTCTGCCCTCGATCGTCGCGGTGATCATGAACTACGCGCGCCGCTCGGCGACCCACGGCACCTACCTCGAGTCGCACTTCCGCTGGCAGATCCGCACCTTCTGGTTCGCGGTGCTGTGGAGCGTGGTCATCATGGCGGTGTCCGTGCCGCTGGTGCTGATCCTGATCGGCATTCCGATCCTCATCCTCGGGTACTACGTGCTCGCGATCTGGATCATCTACCGCGTCGCGCGCGGCTGGCTGGCGCTGCGCGACCGGCGGCCGATGTACGTATGAGGCGCGCGTGGCTCGCGGCCGCCGCGGCGGCGGCGCTGCTCACGGTCGGCTGCGGCCAGAAGGGGCCGCTCTACCTTCCGGACAAGAATGCCAAAGTGGTGACGACGCCCGCGGTGCCGCCCGCGCCGGCCGTCCCGGCGGCGACGCCCGCACCGAAGCCCAGGCCGAACGGCCAGGATCCGGATTCGCCGCAGCCGCAGCCGCAGCCGCCGCAGTAAGCACCGGCGCGGCGCCGCTTCAGGCGCGCATCAGACCGCGCAGCGGCCTGGCGCGCTCGCTGTCCGGGAACACCGCGGCATCGAGCGGCCGTGCGGCAACCCCGAGGTGCTCCTGCAGCACGCCCTTCAGCACGCACCGCAGGTCGAGCGTCGGCATGAGGTCGCGTCCCTGGTAAAGGGCGCGCCCTGAGAGCCCCGGCCAGTCGGCGATCACGCGCCCGCCCGCGACCGCGCCGCCGAGCAGCAACGCCATCGTCGCCGTGCCGTGATCGGTGCCGCGCGTACCGTTGATGGCGGCGGTGCGGCCGAATTCCGTCACCAGCAGCACCGCGGTGTCCCTCCACGTCGGGCCGAGCTGCTCCTTGAGGGTCGCGAGTCCCTTGTCGAGCGCGCCGAGGCGTCCGGCGAGCTGGCCTTCCGCGCCACCCTCGTTGGCGTGCGTGTCCCAGCCGGTGGTGTCGAAGACCGCCACCTGCGGTCCGTTCTCCTGACGCAGAAAGCCCGCCGCCGCGCGCACGATCTCGGCGTACTGCGCCGGCGGACGATTGGGCTGAGCCTCGGCCGGCGCGGCCATGCCGGCCGCATCCGGTGCCATCGCCGGGGCGCTCGCGGCGACCATCGAGTCGGCCATGAGCGCATCCGCGAGCCGCACCGACAGCAGCGGATCGCGCGCGTAGAGATCGGTGATGCGCGCGAGCGTGTCGTCATCGAGGCCGGCGAGCCTGGAAGGCGACCACGAGGCGACCTCGGCCGGGCCGCGCATCACGAGCGGCACGTTCTGACCGAGCGCCACGCCCGCCTCGCGGGCCCGCGCGCCCGGCATCTGCGCGAGCGCCCGGTTCAGCCAGCCGCTCTGCGAGGCGTGCGCGAGCGTCGTGCCGTTCTCGAGCACGTCCTGGCCATCGAAATGCGAGCGCTCGCGGTAGGGGCTCGCCACCGCGTGGAACACGATGAGCTCGCGCGCGCCGTAGCACTCACCGAGGAAGCCGAGCGCGGAATGGAGCCCGAAGAAGCCGTCGAGCGGCAGCGCACCCTTGGGCTCGCCCGGGGCACGCAGCGCGAACTCGCCACGCAGCCGCCCGTAGTCGCGGTCGCCGTACGGGGGCACCGCGGCGAGTCCGTCGAGTGCGCCGCGCAGGATCACCAGCACGAAGCGCCCGCGGCGCGCAGCGCCGGCACTGGCGAAGGTGAGGCGCGAAGTGATGAGCGCCCCGCCGGCGGTGAGGGCTCCGAGGCGCAGAAATTCGCGGCGTTGCATGCGTGCCATCGGTCGCTCCTCGTGCTCAGCGGTACATGAACTCGGGTGAGGCGAGCAGCAGCGTCACCGCCTGCCCGCCGCTCGCCGCGCGCGCGATCGCCGTACCGGTCGCATCACTCAAGGTGGCGCCGAGCAGCTGCGGGGCGAGCTCGGCGGCGTTGCGGCGGCTGCCGAGCCGCCCGCCGACGGCGTCCGCCCACTCGAGACGCTTCAGCAGCGCCGAGGCGCCGTCCCAGTCGGCGCTGCGATCGGGCCAGCCCGCCGGCGAGCCGGGCTGCCAGGTGCGCTGCCCGAGTACCTCGAACGGCGCGAGCGGCCCCTTGCCGGCCTCGATCGGCAGCGCGAGCCCGCGGTAGCTCGAGACGATGAAGTCACTCGGCGTCTTGTACTTCGCGAGCGGCTGCTCCCAGGCCTCCGGACTCGCGAGCAGCGCGCGGTACACGGCCGGCAGATGGCCGCCGTGCTCGGTGAAGGTGGCGGCGAGGCGCTCGATGAGCTGCGGCGGCGGATCGTCGGCGACGAAGTGCCGCGCGAGCTTGGTGGCGATGTGGCGCGCGGTGGAGGGGTGCTGCGCCAGGTCGTTCAGCACCTCGACGCCCTGCTCGTAGCCGTTGTCGCGATACTGACGTCCGAGCACCGTGCGGGTGCCGGGCTCATGGGTACCGGGTCGGAATACGAACCGTCCGGGAGGCCCGCTCGCGAACAGTCCGTTGCCCCCGCCCACCGACCAGCCGGTGATCACCGTGGCGAAGGAGGTGACGTCGGCCTGGGTGTAGCCGCCGCCGACGCCGAGGGTGTGCAGCTCGAGGATCTCGCGGCCGAGGTTCTCGTTGATGCCGAGGCGCCGGTCGCCGCGCTGCCTGAGACTGGCGCGCAGCGCCACCGGCGAGTGCGGGCCCACCGACAGGTGATTGTCCAGATACAGCAGCATCGCCGGGTGCATCTCGGCCGCGACCAGCATGTCGCCGAAGTTGCCGAGCACGTACGGTCGGATCGCCTCGCGCTCGAAGCTGCCGGCGAGTCCCGCCAGATACTGCTTGTCGATCGACACCGCGAAGTGGTTGCTCCAGAACTGCGTGAGCCGCTCGACGAAGGGGCTGCCGGTGCTCACCGCCTGCTGCAAGCGCGCACCCGCCTCGGCGGTGTAGATGGGCTTGAGGAACTGCGGCAGCTTCTGCTGCACGTCGGCGCCGGCGCGCTTTTCGGCCTGGATCTGCCGCCGCAGCGCGAACGCCTGCCCGAGCAGCTCGCTCGATGAGCGCAGCTGCGCATCGACGATCAGGGGCGCGGGGCGCGTCAGCTGCGCCTCGAGCCAGCCGCGCCCGTCGCCGATCGAGGCGAGCTCCCCGGGACGAGCGCCGAGGCCGAAGCGATTGGCCGCAATGGTGGAGCCGAGCTGCTGCATAGCGTTGCGGGGCCCGCGCCCCTGCCCTGTATAGCGCGCCAGGCGCCGCGGCGGTTGACCGGACCCGCGGGACTGTGAACAGGTGCCGTCCGTTATACTCGCGGCCCGCCCCGCGCTTCAGCTTTTCATGCCGCCATCCCCCGATCTGGTCCTCTTCGACGCCTCCTCTTATGTCTACCGGGCGTTCCACGCCCTGCCGCCGCTCACGAACTCGCGCGGCGAGCCGACCGGTGCGGTGCTCGGTGTCCTCAACATGCTGCAGAAGTTCCTCAAGGACTTCCGCCCCGAGCACATCGCGGTGGTGTTCGATGCGCCCGGCCGGACCTTTCGCGACGAGCTGTTCACCGAATACAAGGCGCAGCGTCCCGCGATGCCGGACGACCTGCGCGCGCAGGTGGCGCCGCTGCTGGAGATCATCGCGGCGCAGGGGCTGCCGCTGCTGCGCGTGGCGGGAGTCGAGGCTGACGACGTGATCGGCACGCTCGCGTGCCGGGCCGCCGCCGCGGGCCAGCGGGTGCTCATCTCGACCGGCGACAAGGACATGGCGCAGCTGGTGGACGGGTCGATCACGCTCATCAACACCATGACCAACACGACCCTCGACCGCGACGGCGTGAAACAGAAGTTCGACGTCTACCCCGAGCAGATCATCGATTACCTGGCACTGATCGGCGACAGCTCCGACAACATTCCGGGGATCGACAAGGTCGGCCCGAAGACCGCCGCGAAGCTGCTCGCCCAGTACGGCAGCCTCGACAACCTGATCGCGCATCTGGAAGAGATCGCCGGCAAGGTCGGCGAGAACCTGCGTCTCGGGCGCGCGACGCTCGAGCTGTCACGGCGCCTCGCGACCATCCGCACCGACCTCGAGCTGCCGCTGTCGCTCGGGGAGCTCAGGCCGCGCGCCGCCGACACGGCCAAGCTGCGCGAGCTGTATACGCGCCTGGAGCTGCGCGCCTTGCTGAGGCAACTCGACGGCGGCGAGGCCGCCTCCGCCGCGGCGGCCGATGCCCCCGCAGCCGGCGCGGCGGCGGATGCGGCCGTCGCAGCGCCGGCGCCCGCCGCGGCCATCGAGCGCCGTTACGAGACCATCACGCGCCGCGAGGACCTCGAGCGCTGGCTGCGGGCGCTCACCGACGCGGAGCTGTTCGCCTTCGACACCGAGACCACCAGCATCGACTACATGCACGCCGGAATCGTCGGCGTGTCCTTCGCCATCGAGCCCGGCAGCGCCGCCTACGTGCCGCTCGGCCACGTCTATCCCGGCGCGCCCGAGCAGCTCGAGCGCGCCGAGGTGCTCGCAGCGCTCAAGCCGCTGCTCGAGAGCGCGGCGCACGCCAAGGTGGGCCACAACCTCAAGTACGACGCGCACGTGCTGCTCAATGCCGGGATCGCGCTCGCGGGCATGCGCTTCGATACCATGCTCGAGTCCTACGTGTGGAACAGCGTCGCGACCAATCACGACCTGGACGCGGACGCCAGGCGCTACCTCGGGCTCACCACCATCACCTTCGCGGACGTGGCCGGCCGGGGCGCGAAGCAGCTCTCCTTCGACCAGGTGCCGGTCGAGCGGGCGGCCGAATACGCCGCCGAGGACGCCGACGTGACGCTGCGGCTGCACCAGGCACTGTGGCCGCAGCTCGGATCGATACCGGCGCTGGCCGAGCTCTACCGCGAGTGCGAGCAGCCCCTCATCCCGGTGCTGCTCGCCATGGAGCACCGCGGCGTGCTGATCGACCGCGAGCGGCTGCGGGCGCAGAGCCGCGAGTTCGCCCGCCAGCTGCAGGAGCTGCTGCTCGCGGCGCACCGCGAGGCGGGCCACGAATTCAACATCGAGTCGCCCAAGCAGCTGCAGCAGATCCTGTTCGAGCGGCTGCAGCTGCCGGTGCGGCGCAAGACTCCGACCGGTCAGCCCTCGACCGCCGAGGACGTGCTGGAGGAGCTCGCCGCAAGCTACCCGCTGCCGCGCATCGTGCTCGAGTACCGCGCGCTCGCCAAGCTCAAATCCACCTACACCGACAAGCTCCCGGAGCAGGTGAGCGAGCGCACCGGGCGCATCCATACCAACTACGCGCAGGCGGTCGCGGCCACGGGCCGTCTGTCCTCGGTCGACCCCAACCTGCAGAACATCCCGATCCGCAGGCCCGAAGGGCGGCGCATCCGCCAGGCCTTCATCGCCCCCCCGGGCTGCGTGCTGCTCGCCGCCGACTATTCGCAGATCGAGCTGCGCATCATGGCGCACCTCTCGGGAGATGAGAGTCTCAAGGCGGCGTTCGCCGAGGATCGCGACGTGCACCAGGCGACCGCCGCGGAAGTCTTCGGCGTCGAGCTCGCGGCCGTCTCGAGCGACCAGCGCCGCACCGCCAAGGTGATCAACTTCGGGCTCATCTACGGCATGTCGCCCTTCGGACTCGCGCGCAACCTCGGCATCGAGCGCAGCGCCGCGCAGAGCTACGTGGAGCGTTACTTCCAGCGCTACCCCGGCGTGAAGCGCTTCATGGACGACACGCGCAGCAGGGCACGCGAGCTCGGCTACGTCGAGACGGTGTTCGGGCGGCGCCTGTACCTGCCGGACATCCGCTCCGGCAATGCGCAGATGCGCCAATACGCCGAGCGCAGCGCGATCAACGCGCCGATGCAGGGCACGGCCGCCGACATCATCAAGCGCGCCATGATCGCCGTGCACGCCTGGTGCGGCCGCGCCGACTCGCCGGCGCAGCTCATCATGCAGGTGCACGATGAGCTGGTGCTCGAGGTACGGAGCGCGGCGGTCGCGGAAGTGACCCACGCGGTGCGCGCGGCGATGGTCGGCGCCGCCAGCCTGAGCGTGCCGTTGCGCGTCGACGTCGGCACGGGCGCCAACTGGGACGAGGCGCACTGAGGCCGCGTGGCCGCCGGCGCTGTCGCCGCCCGGCAACAGTCAACACGAGCGCGTCAGCGGCGTTTTTTCCGGGGCGTCGCTGAACATTTTCTAACGTCATCGCCTCCAATCCAGGCGATACACTGCCGCCTCACCACCTCGCACGGGGACTCGTATGCGTAAATTCCTGGTGTTACTCGCGCTGACGCTCGCTGCCGGCGTGGCACACGCCGACAACGGCCTGCTGTACCTCGGCGCCGGCATCTCGAGGGACAACCTCAAGGACGTCACCGCGACCGCTGCGGATCTGAACAGCACCGACTGGAAGGTGTGGGCGGGCGTGCGTCCCATCAGCCTGTTCGCCGTCGAAGCCGATTACATCGACCTCGGCAGCCAGACCGTCGGCAACCCGACCGTGAGCACGCATCTCAGCTACAAGGCCTTCGGCGCCTACGCGGTCGGCTTCGCGCCGATCCCGGTCCCGTACCTCGACGTGTTCGGCAAGGTGGGGCTGGTGCGCTGGGACGCGAGCGGCGGCACGACGACCGCGCCGCCGATCCAGCCGGCGGGCGGCGGCGGTTCTTCCACCCCGTTCCTCTCGCTCTCGGATAACGGGACGCAATTCGCCTGGGGACTCGGTGCGCAGGTTCACGTGGGCAATCTCGGCGCCCGTCTCGAGTACGAGAACTTCAGCATCCGCAATACCAACGGCGCCAACGTGGTCTCGCTCAGCGTGTTCCTCAATCTCTTCTAGGTTTGTGGCGCCTGCGATACAAGCCGTTACGTAAATTCATGATCTGCAATGGGATTTTTTTCAGGTCGAGCTGGAACTCACGGGAATAGGCTGCCTCTAATCCAGCGAGTGCATCGTCACTCCCCGCTTCCCTCCCTGAGCGGGTACAAACCCGGTTCAACGAGACCTGTGCCGGGTTAGTCTGCCCCGGCGGCTTCAAAACCGCCGGGGCTTTTTATTTGCGCAGCCATCCCTCGAGGGCGTCCTGAGCCTCGCGGACACCGGTGCCATCGACGGCCGAAAACAGCTGCACCGCCCCGCGGCCGGCGAGCGCGGCCGTCGCCGCCCGCAATGCCCGCAGCGCCTCGCTGCGAGTGAGCTTGTCGGCCTTGGCAAGCAGCACGTGCACCTGCTGCCCCGGGGCTGCCCAGGCGATCAGCTCCTCATCCCCCTCGGTGAGTCCGCGGCGCACATCCACGATGAGAAACAGCCCCACCAGACTCTGCCGCTCCTTCAGGGAGTCGATGAGCGGGCCCCAGGCGCGACGGTCGGCGGCCGGACCGCCGGCGTAGCCGTATCCGGGAAGATCGACCAGGCGGCGCTGCGGCGCGAGCTCGAAGAAATTGATGAGGCGCGTGCGCCCCGGGGTCTTGCTGGTGCGTGCCAGTCCCCGCCGCTGGGTGATGGCGTTGATGGCGCTCGACTTGCCGGCGTTGGAGCGGCCGGCGAAGGCGACCTCCGCACCGACGTCCGGCGGAAACTGCGCCGGCGCGGCGGCGCTCACCAGGAACTGCACGAGCGGGAAACGACTCATTTTTACGGCGACCAGACTCGCGGCGGGCCCGAAAGCCCAAGCGGGGCCGTAGTGTACAATCGCGCCGCCTCGCTTCGCGGAATCGGACCGGAATGAGAAAAATGCCGAACACCCACAGAGTCGGTTGGCTGGGGCTCGCCGCCGCCGCACTCGCGCTCTCCTCAGCAGTCGCCTTCGCGCAGAACGCCACCACCGCAGCGGCTCAGCCGGCCGCCGGACCTTTCACGACCGGCAAGGTCGCGAGCGGGGAGACCAAGGCGGCGCTCTGCAGCGCCTGCCACGGGCCGCAGGGCAACAGCGTCAATCCGGAATGGCCGCGCCTCGCCGGCCAGAGCGCCGTCTACATCGCCGAGCAGCTGAAGCTGTTCCGCGCAGGCGTGCGCGACAACCCGGTCATGAAGCCGCTCGCCGCCGCCTTGAGCGACCAGGACATCAGCGATCTGGCGGTCTATTACGAAGCGCAGACGCCGAGCGGGCTTGAGGCCGACCCCTCGTACTGGAAGGCGGGCGAAGCGCTGTATCTCAGCGGCGATACGGCGCGCTCCGTGCCGGCGTGCGTCGCCTGTCACGGCCCCGTGGGCCGCGGCAATCTCGCGGCCGGCTACCCGGCACTGCGCGCGCAGCAGTCGGTGTACGTGGTCAAGCAGCTCAACGATTACGCGAGCGGCGCGCGCTACACGGGGGCCGAGGTCACCAAGTCCGATCCCAACAGCGTGATGATGCTGACGCTCGCCAAGCGTCTCACGCCCGAGGAAATCCGCGACGTGGCCTCCTACGTGCAGGGCATGCGCTGATCCGATGAGGCGCCTGATCGGGCTGACGGCGCTGCTGCTGCTGGTACTGTCGTCCTGCTCCTGCGCACATAAGAACACTCCGTCCGCGGACCAGGCGCCGGCCATGGCGCCGGCAGCGGCGAATGCGCCGCTCGCCGCCCCCGCCGCGGCCGCCCCGCCCGCGGCGCCGGCCAACCCACCGAGCGAGACCGGGCAGGCCGGCGGTGCACAGGAGTCCGCCGACGACGCCGAGAAGCCCGAGAGCAGCGACGTCTCGCTCGAGCGCATGGCGAGCCTGCCCTCCGACGCGCAGCTGCCCGCCGGCCGCTGGAAGCCGGGGGTCAACTACGATCCGGTGGTGCCGGAGCAGCCGACGAGCGTCGAGCCGGGCAAGGTGGAGGTGATCGAGTTCATGTGGCTCGGCTGTCCCCACTGCTACGTCCTCGAGCCGATCATGCTGAAGTGGCTGAAGAGCAAGCCCGCGTACATCGAGTTCGTGCGCGTGCCGGTCGAATGGGACGCCACGCACCGTGCCCACGCGCGACTCTTCTACACGCTGATGGCGCTCGGCCGCACCGATCTCATCGAGAGGGCCTTCGACGCCATCCATCAGCAGCACAATCCCCTGATCGGCGCCAGCGATGAGGAGTCGCTGCGGATCGAGCAGGCATGGGCGGCGCAGCAGGGCGTGAGCGCCGGCGATTTCGCCAACGCCTACAACTCGCTCCTCGTGAGCACCAACCTGCAGCGCGCCGAAGATCTGGCGCTGCGCTATCGGGTGCAGTACGTTCCGACGCTCGTCATCAACGGCAAGTACGTGACCGACGTGTCGAAGGCGGGCAGTCCCGCCAACCTGATCCAGCTGATCGACGACCTGGCGGCGTCCGAGCACCGCCACTAGAGAGGGCGGGGGGCGTCACCCATGTGTCCGGAATGGCGCGCCCGACTGGATTCGAACCAGCGACCTGCAGCTTCGGAGGCTGCCACTCTATCCAACTGAGCTACGGGCGCGTTGGGGCGGGCGATGATACGCGCGGCCCGAAAGGCCGTCTATTTACGAAGCGGGGAGTCGAGCGGCTATACTGCGCGGCCGGTTCGGCGCGTCCGCGACGGAAAAACAAGTGAGCAAGCAGGACACCCATTTCTTCAACGTTTTCAGCATGGTGATCGGTCTGCTGGTGACGGTCACGATCCTGCTGTTCGTGTTCGCCCGCATCGTCGCGAGCCGCACCCAGGAAGCGAACGTGCTGACCGAGGCCGGCTACACGCGGAGCGTCGCGGCGCGTCTCGAGGAGCCCGCGCGCGAGGCCGTCGCCGGCCAGGACAACTCCGCGCTCGCCATCAAGGTGGAGACGCCCGGCGCAGCCGGCTCGGCGGTGGCGGTGGCCGCACCGAAGAATGGCACCGAAGTCTTCGAGCAGGTCTGCAGCGTCTGCCACGGCCAGGGAATCGCCGGCGCCCCCAAAGCGGGCGACAAGGCGGCCTGGGCGCCGCGCATCGCCGAAGGCAAGGCAACGCTCTATCAGCACGCCATCCAGGGCTTCCAGGGCAAGTCGGGCGTGATGCCGCCGAAAGGCGGCCACACCGATCTCTCCGACGACCTGGTCAAGCAGGCCGTCGATCACATGGTGCAGATGGCCCAGTAGCCCGGCGCGCAGCGGATCTGCGCCGACTCACGTCTCGGACCCGGCTCGGTCGAGACAGCGCAGCATCATCGCCTGGGTGAGGTGTGACGCCCCGATCACCGCGCGCTCTTCCAGATCGGCGATGGTGCGTGCGACTTTGAGCACGCGGGCGCGCCCTCGTCCGGAGAGTTGCAGGTGCTGCATCGCCGCCGCGAGCACGCGGCGGCCCGCCTCATCCGGCGCGCCCACGCGCTCGAGCTCCGCATCGGCGAGCCGCGCGTTACACACGCCCTGACGCGCCGCCTGCACCTCGCGGGCCCGTCCGATGAGCCGCGCGCTGTCGGCGCTGCCGGCGCCGGCGGGCACGGCGGCGTCGAACTCTCCGCTCGCGACCCGCGGCAGCTCGACGTGCATGTCGAGCCGGTCGAGCAGCGGGCCGGAGATGCGCGCCCGGTAGCGCCGCACGATCGCAGGCGTGCAGACGCAGATCCGCGCCGGGTCGCCGAGCTTTCCGCAGGGGCAGGGATTCATGGCGGCGATGAGCTGGAACTGCGCCGGGTACTGCACCTGCGCCGCAGCGCGTGCGACCGAGACCACGCCGGTCTCGAGAGGCTCGCGCAGTGCCTCGAGCACGCGGCGGGGAAACTCGGTCAGCTCATCGAGGAACAGCACGCCGCGGTGCGCGAGGCTGATCTCGCCCGGCCCGGCATGCGCACCTCCGCCGACGAGTGCGGGCACCGTGGCACTGTGGTGCGGAGCGCGAAACGGCCGCTCGCTCACCGGGGCGGCGCGGCCGGCGGCGCTGACCGAGGCGATCGCCGCCACCTCGAGCGCCTCGGCGGCGGTCAGGGGCGGCAGCAGGCCCGGCAGGCGCTGCGCCAGCATGCTCTTGCCGCAGCCGGGTGGGCCGATCAGCAGCAGACTGTGGCCGCCCGCGGCGGCTACGATGAGCGCACGCTTGGCGTGCAGCTGCCCGCGTACGTCCGCAAGATCGGGCGGCGCACGCGGCGGCGCCCCGGCATGGCAGGCCGCGGCAGCCCGTGCGAGCGGCCGCGCGCCCGTCAGATGGGCACACACCTCGAGCAGGTGGTCGGCGGCCCGGACCAGCCCCGGGGCCGCCGCACAGGCTTCGGGCGCATTGGCCCGTGGAACGATCAGCTCGTGGCCCGACCTGTGCGCCTGCGCGGCCGCGGGCAGCAGGCCCGGCACGGCTTTCAGCTCGCCCGTGAGCCCGAGCTCGCCGTACAGCTCGGGCGTGCCCGTGCCGGGGTCGGCGTGCGCGTGCAGTTGCCGCGAGGCGAGCAGCACGCCGATCGCGATCGGCAGGTCGAAGCGTCCGCCCTGCTTCGGCAGATCCGCCGGCGCGAGATTCACGGTGATGCGGCCGGCCGGAAACTCGAACCGCGAGTGCAGCAGCGCCGCACGCACGCGCTCGCGCGCCTCGCGCACCACCATGGCGGGAAGTCCCACGATGCAGAAGGCCGGCAGCCCCGCCGCGAGGCTCACCTCGACGTGCACCAGGGGTGCGGCGAGCCCGAGCTGCGCCCGGCAAGCGACGCGCGCAAAGCCCATGGCTCGACCGCCTCGGTCGCGGGCGCGCTCAGCTCCCGGGGGGTGCGCCCGGGGCGGCGCCTTCGAGCGCGGCGAGCTTCGCCTCGAGCGCCTCGAGCCGCGCGCGCGTGCGCTCGAGGACGCGCGTCTGCGCCTCGAACTCATCGCGCGTGACGAGGTCGAGCCGCGCCAGACGCTCGCGCAGCACCGCACGAAAGTTCGTCTCGAGATCCGCCTGCATCGCGCGCAGCGCCGGCGGCACGCGCTCGAGCAGCCCCCGGGCGATGTCCTCGATTCGCAATGCTTCCATCGTGGTTTCTCCGATCTCCATTCCGGCTGCCCCGGATTGACGCACGGCGCGCGGCCCAGGCCCCAAAACGGTGCACAACGACGCAACTTACGCGCGCAAAGCGCGCCAAACACGCCCCGCCGCCGGTGGCACGGAAGCTGCAACCGCGCCTCAAGGGCCAAAGCTTACGCGCCCCGGTGTGCGCGTGCAGAACGTATTTGCAGCGCGATCGGCCCGAAACGCAGGAGAACCCATGCCGAAAAGAGCGAACGCGACCCGCTTCCCGCCACTGCTCGGTGCCGCACTGCTCGCGCTCGCCCCGGCGCTCGCCTGCGCCGAGGCGCCGGTGCCGAACAAGGGCGATACCGCCTGGATGCTCACCTCGACCGCGTTCGTGCTCATGATGTCGGTGCCGGCGCTCGCGCTCTTCTACGGCGGGCTGGTACGCACCAAGAACATGCTGTCGGTGCTCATGCAGGTGTTCGTCGGCTTCTCGCTGATCACGGTGCTCTGGTGCATCTACGGCTACTCGCTCGCCTTCACCGAAGGCAATTCGATCGTCGGCGGCTTCAGCCGGCTGTTCCTCGCCGGCACCTTCAACTCCGCGACCGGCGAGTACTCGATGGCCGCGACCTTCAGCCGCAACACCCCGCTCTACGAGCTGGTGTACGTGGCGTTCCAGGCGACCTTCGCCGCGATCACCTGCTGCCTGATCCTCGGCTCGATCGTCGAGCGCATCAAATTCTCGGCGGTGCTGCTGTTTCTCGTCCTGTGGTTCACCTTCAGCTACATCCCCATCGCGCACATGGTGTGGTACTGGCCGGGCCCGGACGCCTTCACATCGAGCGCCACCGCGGATGCGGTGAGCGCCCGGGCGGGGCTCATCTGGCAGTGGGGCGCGCTCGATTTTGCCGGCGGCACGGTCGTGCACATCAACGCCGGGGTCGCCGGCCTGGTCGGCGCCTTCGTGCTCGGCAAGCGCATCGGCCACGGCCGTGAGCCGATGGCGCCGCACAACCTGACACTCACCATGGTCGGCGCCTCGCTCCTGTGGTTCGGCTGGTTCGGCTTCAACGCCGGCTCTGCGCTCGAGGCCAACGGCTCGGCCGCGCTCGCCTTCATGAACACCTACCTCGCCACCGCCTGCGCGGTGCTGTCCTGGATGGCGGCCGAGTGGTGGCTGAAGGGCAAGCCCTCGATGCTCGGCGCCGCCTCGGGCGCGGTCGCGGGGCTCGTGGCGATCACGCCGGCCGCGGGCAACGTCGGCATCCCCGGCGCGTTCGTCATCGGTCTGGGCGTCGGCGTCGTGTGCCTGTGGGGCGTCACGGGGCTCAAGCGCCTCATCAGGGCGGATGACTCGCTCGATGTCTTCGGCGTGCACGCCGTGGGCGGCATCTTCGGCGCACTCATGACCGGCATCTTCAACGCGCCCAGCCTCGGCGGCCCGGGCTCCACCGTCGACTGGGTCAAGGGCACCACCGGGTACCCGGGCATGGCGGCGCAGTTCCTCATCCAGCTGAAGGCGGTGTGCCTGGTGCTGGTGTGGACCGCGGTGGTCGCCTTCGCGGCGTTCTACCTCGTGAAGCTCCTGATCGGACTGCGGGTCCCGGAAGAGGAGGAGCGGGAAGGCCTCGACATCACCTCGCACGGCGAGCGCGCCTACGACCTCTAGCGGGGCCGGTGGCCCTCGGGCTTGCCGCCACGGGGCTGCCCTTTGTATGGTGTGAACCGCAGCGGCGGCCGCTCCGCGTCCGTGTGACGGAGTTCAAGGGTTTCCGGGGACCGGAGCCGCCATACTGCCGTCGCGGAGGCCCTTATGTTGCGAGTCGTATCCATTACCGCCCTCGTTCTGGCCGGCGCGTGCACCCTGGCGCGCGCCGACGTGTTTCGCTGGGTCGATGAGCAGGGCGTGATCCACTACAGCGACGAGTGGGTGCCCGGGTCCGTGGTCGTGAAGACCACCGTCAAACCCCACTCCGACTCGGGCGTCGCGCCTTCGGGTGTGAGCGGCGGCGGTCGCCTCAACGAGCAGCTCGCCGACCAGGCCAACTCCCGCGCCGTGCAGCAGGATGTCGCCAAGGTGCGCGACTCGCAGTGCAACTGGGCGAAGGATCGCTACATGAAGGCGATCGCCTCGCGCCGTGTGTACAACGAAGGCAAGGACGGGGAGCGCCAGTACATGACCGATGCCGAGGCCGACGCCTACCGCGAGCAGGCCCGCAAGGACGTGCTGCAGGCCTGCGGCAGCGTGCCGGAGTGGAAGCCCGACCAGCCGATCCCCGAGCCCAAGCCGATCCCCGAGCCGAAGGTCAACCCGGACCTCGCGACCTCGGAATAAGTCGCTTCCGCTGCGCGCGCGCCGCACGCCCACGGCCGTGATTCCGCGCGCCCGCGCTTTCGCTCTATAGTGTCGCTGCGCGGCCCGCCCGGCCGCACGAGGTGCGCCGCCGCACCAGGTCTTCGGGGAAATGCGCGTAGGCTTCGTCGGACTCGGCGCCATGGGTGCAGGCATGGCGCGTAACCTCCACAGGAAGGGCCTGCTGCAGGCGGTCTGGAACCGCACGCAGGACAAGGCTGCGACGCTGGCCGCCGAGCTGCGGGTGGCGGCCCCGGCCACTCTCGCCGAGCTCGCCGCCCAGGTGGACGCGGTCGTCGCGTGCGTGTCGGCCGATGCGGACGTGCTCGAAGTGACCGCGGGCCTCGCGCCCGGGCTCAAGGGCGGCGCGCTGCTGCTCGATTGCTCGACGGTGAGCTCCGAGACCGCGCGCCGCGCCGCGGAGCTCCTGCAACCGCGGGGCGTGGAATTCCTCGACTGCCCGGTGTCCGGCGGCGTCGAGGGAGCCCGTGACGGCACGCTCGCCATCATGGTGGGCGGTGCGCCGGCAGCGTTCGAGCGCGCCAGACCGGTGCTCGAGGCGCTCGGGCGCACGATCGCGCACTTCGGGCCGGTCGGCAGCGGGCAGGCGGCCAAGGCCACCAACCAGATCATGTGCGCGGGGATCATCGATGCGGTCGCCGAGGCCATGGCGTTCGCGCGCGCCCAGGGCCTGCCGCTGCCGGTGCTGATCGACACCCTGGGCAAGGGCGCCGGCTCCTCCTGGTACTTCGTGCACCGCGCTCCCAACATGGCGCGCGGCGCCTACCCGGCGGGCTTCCGGGTGCGCCTGCACGCCAAGGATCTGCGCATCTGCCACGACATGGCGGCGCGCTTCGGGGTGCAGCTGCCGGTGGTCGAGCGCATGCTGGCCGAGTACGCCGAGCTGGTGGCGCGCGGCTACGGCGATGAGGACATCTCGGCGACCTTCCGCCTCAAGGAGGAGCTCTTCGAGCGCACCAACATCATGGGCGCCCCGGCACTGCGCCCGCCGCCAGGGGCGTCATGA